>Ga0187779_10001330_pt1 | contig 15459 bp, 13 predicted proteins | sample 1015_Q2_SP10_10__FD_132435 | JGI IMG/M metagenome (GOLD analysis project Ga0187779, IMG submission 132435) | Tropical peat soil microbial communities from peatlands in Department of Meta, Colombia - 1015_Q2_SP10_10_MG | ecosystem: Environmental > Terrestrial > Soil > Wetlands > Peat | place... | reverse complement strand
CGGCGAGCGCCGCCTGCCTGCTCGGACTCGTCCGGTGAAGCCGTGGCTCGTGGTCACGGTGGTGGGAGTGGTGACCGGCTGCTGCAAAGCGGCCGGGCCCGTCCTGCTCGGCGGGCGCACGCTCGGCGGGACGGCGTCGCGGGTCGTGGCGCTGATCGCACCGGTGATGCTCGCCGCGCTCGTGGTGACGCAGACGGTGGGCGGCGACCGGGCGCTCGTGCTCGATGCCCGTCGCCGCGGCGGTGGCCGTACTGCTGCGGCACCTTCCGTGAAGGTGTCTGCGTAGGATCCTCGCGTGTCGGACGAATCCGTCGCGTACGAGGAGGTCGTCGAGCGAGTCTGGCCCGGGCAGACCGTCGAGATCGAGGTGCTCGGCGGCGGGATCACGAACCACAACCTGAAGGTCACGCTCGAAGACGGATCCGCGTTCGTGCTCAGAATCGCCGGTCGCGAGACCGACCAGCTCGGCATCGACCGGCACGTCGAGCACGAGGCGTCGCTCGCGGCGGCAGCGGTCGGCGTCGGGCCCGAGGTCGTCGCGTTCGTCGAGCCCGAGGGCTACCTCGTGACGCGGTTCGTCGTCGGGCGGATCGTCCCGCTCGAACAGATGGCCGAGGAGGGCACGATCCGGAGGATCGCGACCTCTCTGCGCGCGATCCATCACGGGCCGCCGCTTCCGTCCCGCTTCGATCCGTTCCAGATCGTCGAGGACTACCGCTCGACGGCCTTTGCCCGCGGCGTTCAGGTGCCCGCGGGCTACGTCCGAGCGCGCCAGATCGCGCGCCAGATCGAGCGCGTGCGGGGGCCGATTCCCGAGCGGCCCTGCCACAACGACCTCCTGAACGCGAACTTCATCGACGACGGGGAGCTGATCCGGATCGTCGACTGGGAGTACGCGGGCAACGGCGACGTCTTCTTCGACCTCGCGAACTTCTCGGTCAACAATGAGCTCGACGCTTCCGCGCGCCGGCTGCTGCTCGAGGCGTACCTGGGCTCGGTCGGACCGGCCGCGGAGCGCGCCCTCGAGCTGATGCGCTTCATGTCCGACTTCCGCGAGGCCATGTGGGGCGTCGTGCAGATGGCCGTCTCGGAGCTCGACTTCGACTTCGAAGGCTACGCCGACGAGCACTTCGCCCGGCTCGAGCGGACCGCGGCGGATCCCGCCTTCCAGGCGGCGCTTGCCACCGGCTAACGGCTGCGCCAGACGAGCGCGGCGCCTACGGCCTCGGCCAGCAGGCTCAGCGCTGCGACGACCTTCAGGGAGGTTGACATGTGCCGCATGTCTCAGATATCGGCTCTGAGCAGCGGAATGTCAACCCGTCCCGCGCCGATGCAACCGGAGCCGCGCGGCGCGCACAGTCAGTAGGCTCGTCGGCTGTGAGGGAGCGGGCTCGAGCGGTGGTGATCGGGGGCGGCGTCGGCGGCTGCTCGATCCTCTACTGGCTCGCACGGCTCGGCTGGAGCGACGTCGTCCTCGTCGAGCGCGCCGACCTGACGAGCGGCTCGACGTTCCACTCGGCCGGGCTCGTCGGGCAGCTGCGCGGCTCGCTCAGCCTGACACGGATGATGATGAACTCCGTCGACCTCTACCGCGCGCTCGAGCAAGAGGTGGGCCTCGAGACGGGATGGCACGAGGTGGGCTCGCTTCGCCTCGCGTCGTCCGAGGAGCGCATGGAGGAGATCGCGCGCCAGGCGGGGTGGGCCAAGACGTTCGGGCTTCCGCTCGAGCTGATCTCCCCGGACGAGGCGCAGCGGCTGTTCCCGCCGATGACGATCGAGGGCGTGCTCGGTGCCGCCTACCTGCCGACCGACGGCTACATCGACCCGAGCCAGCTCACGTTCGCGCTCGCCGAGGGGGCACGCCGGCGCGGGGCGGAGGTGAACACGTCGACCCGCGCCACCGGGATCCGGGTGCGTAAGGGGCGGGTCGAGGCGGTCGAGACGGACGGCGGCGAGATCGAGACCGAGATCGTCGTGAATGCGGGCGGGATGTTCGCGAAGGAGATCGGGGCGCTCGCGGGCGTGAACGTCCCGCTGATCCCGATGGCGCACGAATACCTCGTGACGAAGCCGACGGATCTCCCGACGGAGATGCCGACGATGCGCGACCCGTCGCTGCTCGTCTACTTCCGGCCGGAGTCGGGCGGGTTGATCATGGGCGGCTACGAGCGGCGGTGCGCGCCGTGGTCGCTCGACGGCATCCCTGGCGACTTCAACGGGAAGCTGCTCGAGGAGGACTGGCCCCGCTTCGAGGAGTTGATGGAGAACGCCCTTCGACGCGTTCCCTCGCTCGGCGAGATGGAGGTGATCCGGCTGATCAACGGGCCGGAGGCGTTCACGCCGGACGGCGAGTTCATCCTCGGCCCCTCGGACGTGCGCGGCTTCTGGGTCGCCGCGGGCTTCTGCGCGCACGGGCTCGCGGGCGCGGGCGGGATGGGGCAGCTCGTCGCGGAGTGGATCGTCGAGGGCACGCCGTCGCTCGACGTCTGGCACATGGACTCGCGCCGGTTCGGCGCCGCCTACCGCTCGCGCGCCTACACGCTCGCGCGCACCAAGGAGGTCTACGAGACCTACTACGACGTCAAGTACCCGGGCCACGAGCGCCGGGCGGGGCGGCCGCTCCGCGTCTCGCCCGCCTACACGCGGCTGTGCGAGCTCGGTGCGGCGTTCGGCGAGAAATCGGGCTGGGAGCGGGCGAACTGGTTCGAGCCGAACGCCGCCCGCGGCGACGAGTCCCTGCGGCCGCGCGGCTGGGCGGGGAAGCTCTGGTCGCCTGCGATCGGCGCCGAGCATCTCGCCTGCCGCGAGACGGCGGCGCTCTTCGACGAGTCGTCGTTCGCGAAGATCGAGGTCGCCGGCGTCGGGGCGGCCGACTTCCTGGAGCGGCTCTGCGGCAACCGCGTGGCGCGCGAGGCCGGCGCCGTCACGTACACGCAGATGCTGAACGCCAAGGGCGGGATCGAGTGCGACTTCACGGTCACCCGGCTCGCAGAGGATCGCTTCAGGATCGTGACCGGGACGGCGTTCGGCCAGCACGACCTCGCGTGGATCAGGCAACACGCTCCCGAGGACGGCTCCGTCCACGTCGCCGACGTCACGTCCGCGTACGCCTGCTACGGCGTGTGGGGTCCGGCCGCCCGCGAGATCCTCCAACCGCTGACGACGGCCGACCTCTCGAACGAGGCGTTCCCGTACATGCGCGCTCGCGAGCTCTCCGTCGGCTCCGTGCCGTGCCTCGCGCTTCGCGTGACGTACGTCGGAGAGCTGGGCTTCGAGCTCTACTGCCCGGCGGAGTTCGGGCTCGGTCTCTGGGACGCGCTCTGGGAAGCAGGCGCCGAGTACGGTCTCGTCCCGGGCGGATACAAGGCGATCGACTCGCTGCGCCTCGAGAAGGGCTATCGCGTCTGGGGAGCCGACATCACTCCGGACGAGACCCCGTACGAGGCCGGTCTCGGCTTCGCGGTCAAGCTCGACAAGGGAGAGTTCGTCGGGCGCGCCGCGTTGCTCGAGCGCGGCGACGAGCCCGCCCTGCGGCTCTGCTGCCTGACGCTCGAGGAGCCACGCGCGGTTGCTCTCGGCTCCGAGCCCGTGCGCGCGGGCGGCGACCTCGTCGGTCGCGTGACCAGCGGCGGCTACGGCTACACGGTCGAGAAGTCCATCGCGTATGCGTACCTGCCGAGCGCATCTGCGTCGGCCGGGACGCCCGTCGAGGTCGAGATCTTCGGCGACTGGGTCGCCGGCGAGGTTGCCGCCGAGCCGCTGTTCGACCCCACGGGCGCGAGGCTCCGCGCGTGAGCCGGGCCGCGTCGGGCAAGCGCGCCCGCTTCCGCGAGCTGCACACGCGCCCGGAGCTGTTCGTGATGCCGAACCCCTGGGACGTCGGCTCGGCCCGCGTGCTCGAGTCGCTCGGATTCGAGGCGCTCGCGACGACGAGCGCCGGCTTCGCGTGGTCGCAGGGGAAGCTCGACCAGCGGGTGACGCGGGACGAGTTCGCCGCGCACGTCGCTGCGATCGCCGGCGCGACGACCGTTCCGCTCAACGTCGACAGCGAACGCTGCTACCCCGACGACCCCGGCGGCATCGCCGAGACGGTCTCGTTGCTCGCCGAGGCGGGCGCCGCCGGATTCTCGATCGAGGACTACGACCCGGTCGCGGGCGGCATCGAACCGGTCGACGTGGCGGCGGCGAAGGTCGCCGTCGCAGCGGCTGCAGCCCACGCGCTTGCGGAGCCGCTCGTCCTGACGGGCCGCGCCGAGAACCACATCCGCGGCGTGGACGACCTCGACGACACGATTGCCCGGCTCTGCGCCTACCGCGACGCGGGCGCCGACGTCGTCTACGCGCCCGGGCTGACGCGGCTCGACCAGATCGAGACGGTCGTCAGAGCGGCGGGCGTGCCGGTCAACGTCCTCGCGCTGCCGGCTGGACCGGCCGTCGCCCAGCTCGCCTCGGTCGGAGTGCGACGGGTCTCGACGGGGAGCCTGCTGGCGTCCGCGTCCTACGCGGCACTGGTGGCCGGCGCGAGCGAGCTCCTCACCGCCGGGACGTCGTGGTACGGCGACCCGGGGGTCTCGCGCGAGACGCTCCGGGACGCGTTCGGAGACTGAGTCTCACGCAGGTGGGCGCAGCGCCGCGAACGGATCGGTGATCTCGAGCCGACGTTCGCGGTAGCGATAGACCTGCGCGGGCCGACCGCCCGCCCGTCCCGGCTCCCGCACCGTGCCCGTCGTGACGAGCGCGCCGCGCCGCAGCAGGACGCGTTTGAGGTTGGTCGCCGAGACGTCGTGGCCGAGCGCCGCGACGTAGATCTCGCGCAACTCTGCGAGCGTGAACGACTCCGGCGCGAGAGCGAAGCCGATCGTCGTGTAGGAGAGCTTCCCGCGCAGCCGCTCGCGGCCGGCGAGGACGATCGCGCCGTGGTCGAAGGCCATGGCGGGCAAGCGGTCCACCGGGTGCCATCGGGTGTCCTCGGGGACGTGCGGGTCGGCGTCGCGCGGGACGAGTCCGAGATAGGCGGTCGCCAGCTCCCGCGCGAGCGGGTTGCGCCCAGGGTCGCTCAGCGTCTCGAGCTGCTCGAGATGCGCGAGCTCGCGGACGTCGACCTTCGCCGCGAGGTGGCGGCGGATCGACTCCTCGAGCGTCTCGGCTGACGCGAGGAGACCGCCCGGGAGCGCCCACAGCCCTTCGAACGGCGGTCGGGCGCGCTGCCAGAGCAGCACCTGGAGCGCGCCTGTGCGCACCTGGAGGACGACGGCGAGCGTGAGCTGGAGAGGGCGCGCCTGCGAGCCGGAGAGCTCCTCGCTGGTAGACTGGCGGTCGGTTTTCAACTCTGAGGCAAAAACTAGCCAACGAATGTCGCCCGTGTCGCATGCACCGTCCTCGACCGACCCGTACGACGTCGCCGTCGTCGGCGGCGGCGTCGCCGGACTCACGGCCGCGCTGACTGCCGCCGCTGAGGGCGCTCGCGTCGCCGTCCTCGTGAAGGGCGACCTGCTCGCCTCGGCCAGCTCCGAGGCGCAGGGGGGCGTGGCCGCTGCGGTCGGCCGGGACGATGCGGCGGAGCTGCACGCCGCGGACACGGTCGCCGCCGGACGCGGCCTCTGCCGGCCGTCGGCGGTCTCCGTGCTGACTGCGGAGGCGCCGGAGCGGATCGCCGACCTGCGCGTGCTCGGCGTGCGCTTCGCCGAGAGTCCGGGTCTCGAGGGTGGGCACTCGCGCCGTCGCGTGCTCCACGTGGGCGGCGCGGAGACGGGCCGCCGGATCTCGGAGACGCTCGCCGGCCGCGCGCTGGAGAAGCCCTCGCTCGACGTGCTCGAGCACGAGCGCGCCGTCGCCGTCGTCCCCGGGGAGGGCGTTCGCACCGATCGCGGCGAGATCGCCGCGCGCGCGATCGTCCTGGCCGCAGGCGGCTTCGCGGCGCTCTGGGCCCGGACGACGAACCCGCCTGGCTCGGTGGGCGACGGGATCGTGCTCGGCCACCGCGCGGGCGCTGCCGTCGCCGATCTCGAGCTCGTCCAGTTCCATCCGACTGCGCTCGAGGGAACGAGGCTGCTCCTGAGCGAGGCGCTGCGCGGCGAGGGCGCGCTGCTCGTCGACGCGGAGGGGCGGCGCTTCACCGACGAGCTCGCGCCTCGCGACGTCGTCGCGCGCGAGGTCGCGGCGAAGGGCACTGCGCTGCTCGACCTCCGGCCCGTCGACCGGAGCCGCTTTCCGTCGCTCATGCGCCGGCTCGCCGAGGAAGGGTTCGACGCCTCCGCCGAGCCGGTCCCGATCGCGCCCGCGGCGCACTACACGATGGGCGGCGTCGTGACCGACCTCGACGGCAGGACCGACGTGCCAGGGCTCTACGCGGCAGGCGAGTGCGCGTGCACCGGCGTGCACGGCGCCAACAGACTCGCCTCCAACTCGCTGCTCGAGTGCCTCGTCTTCGGGCACCGGGCAGCGCTCGCCGCGCTCGGCGACACGCCGGCCGGCGCCGTCGCCGCCGTTCCCGAGCCGCTCGTCGAGATGACGACCGACGAGGATCGCCGCGCCGTCTGGGAGCACGCAGGCCTGATTCGGGACGGCGCTGGCCTCGAGCTGCTGCGCGAGTCGTCGCACGTGCTCGTCCGGCTGCTCGCCGAGTGTGCGCTCACGCGCCGCGAGTCGCGCGGCGGCCACTTCCGCGCCGACTTCCCGTACACCGACCCCGCACTCGACGGCCGGCACACCGTCCTGCGGCCCGGCCGTCCGCCGCTGCTCGAGCCATGGAGCTGACGGCGGTCGACGTCCGGTCGTTCCTCGCCGAGGACGTAGGCGCCGGCGACGTGACGAGCGAGGCGGTGATCCCGTCCGGCACGCGCTGCGTCGCATCGCTCCTCCTGCGTGAGCCGGGCGTCGTGTGCGGCCTGGACGTGGCCGGCGCGGTCTTCCGCGAGCTCGATCCCGAGCTCGAGCTCGTGCAGCGGTGCGCCGACGGCGACGCCTGCGAGCCCGGCGAGGTGGCAGCGCTGGAGGGCGACGCGCGGGCGATCCTCGCCGGGGAGCGCACCGCGCTCAACCTGCTCGGCCGCCTCTCCGGGATCGCGACCATGACGCGCCTGTTCGTCGACGCCGTCGCGGGCACCGGGGCGACCATCCTCGACACGCGCAAGACGACGCCCGGCCTCCGCGCCCTGGAGAAGGATGCGGTCCGGTGCGGCGGCGGCGCGAACCACAGGCTCGGGCTCTGGGACGCGATCCTCGTCAAGGAGAACCATCTGCGCCTCGCGGGCGGCGTGCGCGTCGCTGTCGAGCGCGCGGCTGCGACGGGGCTTCCAGTCGAGGTGGAGTGCGAGCGGCTCGACGAGGTGCGCGAGGCGCTCGCAACAGGGGCGGCCCGCATCCTGCTCGACAACATGACGCCCGACGAGCTGCGGGACGCCGTGGCGCTCGTGCGCGGTCGGGCCACGCTCGAGGCCTCCGGCGGCGTGACGCTCGAGAACGTGCGCGCCGTGGCCGAGTCCGGCGTCGACTTCGTCTCGATCGGCGCACTGACGCACTCCGCACGGGCGCTCGACGTCTCCCTGGAGGTGGTGGCGTGACGACCGTGACCACGGCGATGCTGCAGGAGGAGGTGCGCGCGCTCGCGCGCGAGCGCGGCGCGGTGATCCTCGCGCACAACTACCAGCTGCCCGAGGTCCAGGACGTGGCCGACTACGTCGGCGACTCGCTCGGGCTGTCCCGCAGGGCAGCGGCCACGGACGCCGAGGCGATCGTGTTCTGCGGCGTCCACTTCATGGCGGAGACGGCGGCGATCCTCTCGCCCTGGAAGACGGTGCTCATCCCCGACCTCGACGCGGGCTGCTCGCTCGCCGCCTCGATCACCGCCGAGCAGCTGCGGGGGTGGAAGGCGCAGCACCCCGGCGCCGTGGTGGTCTCCTACGTCAACACGACCGCCGAGGTGAAGGCCGAGAGCGACTACTGCTGCACGTCGGGCAACGCCCGCGCCGTGATCGAGTCGATCCCGCCCGAGCAGGAGATCCTCTTCCTGCCGGACATGTTCCTCGGCGTCTGGCTCGAGCGCGTCACGGGTCGCAAGCTGACGATCTGGCTGGGCGAGTGCCACGTCCACGCGGGCATCCGGCCCGCGGACATCGAGCGCTGGCAGGCCGAGGCTCCCGACGCCGAGCTCCTCGTCCATCCGGAGTGCGGCTGCGCGAGCCAGTGCATGGCGTTCGGCAACGGACGCACCCACATCCTCTCGACCGAGGGGATGGTCGACTTCGCGCGGCGCTCGCCGAAGCGGCGCTTCCTCGTCGCGACCGAGGTCGGGATCCTGCACAGGCTGAACAAGGAGGCTCCGGGCAAGACGTTCGAGCCGGTGTCCGAGCGTGCGATCTGCCGCTACATGAAGCTGATCACGCTCGAGAAGGTGCGCGACTCGCTGCGCGACTGGCGCTACGAGGTCACGGTCCCCGAGCCCGTCGCCGCGCGCGCACGGCTCGCCATCGAGCGCATGGTCGCGATCGCCTGAGCGGTCGGGTGCCGCTGCTCGGCCTGGCGGCGAAGCCGGGCGGAGGGCTCAGCCGCCTGCGATGGCGGCGATCAGGATCACCTCGGCGCCCGGCTCGAGCAGGGCGCCGAGGTCGTTCTCCCGCGCTCCTTCGACGTAGACGTGGACGAGCGGGCGCAGCGCACCGTGCTCGTCGAGCACGAGACGCGAGGTCGGCAGCGCGCGGAGCGCGTCGCCGAGCGTCGCCGCTTCCACTTCGAGCCGGCGGGCGCCGACCTCTTCCGCGAGCAGGCCGGTCAGCCGCAGGACGGCCACGACGCGCTCAGGCCGAGAGGGAGACCGAGAGCACCGGCGGCAGGTGCCGTGCGGCCTCGACCCAGCGCCCCTCGTGCGGCCGCGCGTACACGAAGCCGCTCTGCGTCCCGAAGGCGACGCCGAACGCGTCGAAGTCCATCCCCTCGCGCAGGATCACCGACCACGCCGGCTCGGGCAGGCCGTTGGACTCGAGCCGCCAGCTCGCGCCCGCGTCGGTCGTCTTGTAGACGCCGAGCCGGTCGTCCGTCGTCACGCGGTTGCCCGCACCGTGCTCGGGGATGACGTAGGCGACGTCGGGGTCGTCCGGGTGCAGGCCGAGACCGAAGCCGAAGTCGCTCGGAAGGCCGTTCCCGTCGAGTCTCTCCCAACTCCGGCCGCGGTCGTCGGAGCGATAGACGCCGCAGTGGTTCTGCTGCCAGAGCCGCTCGGGTCGACCCGGGTGGACGTGCACCTTGTGGACGCACTGACCGACCTCGGGATACGGGTCGTCGGGCATGAAGTCGGCGGCGGTCCCCTTGTTGGCAGGCGCCCACGACGTTCCGCCGTCGTCGCTGCGGAACACGCCTGCCGCCGAGATCCCGACGTAGAGCCGCTCGGGGTCGTCCCGATCGAGCGTGATCGAGTGGCAGATCAGGCCGCCCGCGCCGGGCTGCCAGCGGTCGCGGGTCGGATGCTCGAGCAGCCCCTGCACCGGGGTGAACGTCGCGCCCCCGTCCTCGGAGCGGAAGAGGCAGGCCGGCTCGGCGCCGAGCCAGACGACGCCCGGCTGCGACGCGAGCCCCGGCTCGACGTGCCACGTCTTGCCGAGCTTGAGCCCGCTCTCCTCGGGGAGCCCGAGTCCTTCGGCGATCTCCCAGGTCTCGCCGTCGTCCTTCGAGCGATGGAGCTGGCCCCCGTGGACGAAGGAGTTCGTGCACGCGAACAGCGTTCCGTCGCGCGGGTCCCGCACGGCGTGCAGGACCTCCCAGCCGGCGAGCAGCGGCGGGTCGAGCGCGTAGCCGTCGTCGTCGTCCTCGCGGATCAGGAAGAGGCCCTTCCGGGTCCCGACGACGATCGTCCGGCTCATGCCGACGAGCCTACTCCGCCCGCTCGTGCCTGGGCAACGACGAACCCTCGATCGAGGCGTCGTCGGCTTTTGTGACGAGACAGGCGCGAAGCTGCGCGGGTGACTGTCCCGGGACAGTCACGGGACAGTCACCGGGGTTACGGCGCGAGCTCGAGCACGCCGTGCGGGGAGCCGTACTCGCGCAGCAGCTCGAGGAACGGCACCGGGTCGAACGCCTCCGGGCCGAGCACGCCCGAGCCCTGCCAGGTCCCGCTCGCGAGCAGCTCGAGCGCGACGACGGGGTTGATCGCCGTCTGCCAGACGACCGCCTGCGAGCCGTACTCGCGCATCGTCGACTCGTTGTCGGCGACGTGGTAGAGGTAGGTCTTCCGCGGCGAGCCGTCCTTGCCGAGGCCGGTCACGAGCGTGCCGGCGCAGGTCTTGCCGACCATCCGGTCGCCGAGCGTCGCCGGGTCGGGCAGCGCGGCCGCGACGACGTCGCGCGGCGCGACCTCGACGTCGCGCACGCGCAGCCTCCTCGTGCTGTCGAGCCCGAGCTTGTGCAGGGTCTTCAGCACCCCGATGAACTCGTCGCCGAGCCCGTACTTGAAGGTGACGCGCTTGCAGTCGACCCAGCGCGGCACGAGCAGCACCTCCTCGTGCTCGACGTTCACGCACTCGACCGGCCCGATTCCCTCCGGGAAGTCGAACACCTCCGGCTCGGAGAACGGCTCGGTCGTGAACCAGCCGCGGCCCTTCTCCCAGACGACCGGCGGGTTGAGGCACTCCTCGATCGTCGTCCAGATCGAGAAGGTCGGCGCGAAGTCGTAGCCCTCGACGACGAGGTTCGCACCGTCGCGGATCCCGACCTCGTCGATCTCGGAGAAGAGGTGGTCGGCGGCGTAGCGCGCGAACACGTCCGCCGCACCGGGCTCGATCCCGATTCCGATCAGCGCCAGGAGGCCCGCCTGCGCCCAGTTCTCGTGCTGTGCGAACTGGTAGTCGCCGAGCTTGACGTGCGTCTCCGAGTACGGGTGCTCGGGGTGCGGCTCGGACAGCGTGGCGGCCATGTCGAGATAGGTGACGCCCGCGCGGAGGCAGGCGTCGAAGATTGGCGGGTTGAAGCGCGGGTCGGTCCCGTTCAGGACGGCGTCGGGCTTGACGTCGCGGAGGAGCTCGAGCACGGCGTCCTCGCTCGAGGCGTCGACGCGTGCTGCGGCGAAGCGGTCGTGCTCGCCGAGCCGGTCGACGACGGCCTGCGCCCGGGTCGGGTCGAGGTCCGCGAGGAAGATCCGGTCGAAGAATGTCCGGCGCTGCGCGATCGCGGCGAACGCCGAGCCGACTCCACCGGTGCCGACGACGAGGATGCGCATCGGCCGGTTTCTACACCACCGCGCGGGTGCCGCGAGGGCGAGGGGAGGAGGCCGTGCTTGGACACGGCGTCCCAAAGTCGGCCGGACGGGCGAGGATCGCTTGTCCCGACGGTCGGAGCGCTATACGCTCGCGGCGGGTTTTCGCTGGCTGCGTGTCTTTTCGTGACCTGGAGGTCAGTCGTGAGCGTGTCGGTTGCCCAGTACAAGAACTTCATCGGCGGCGAATGGGTCGATTCGGCGAGCGGTGAGACGATGGAGGTGCTCAACCCGGCGACCGGCGAGGTGATCGCCGAAGTGCCGCGCGGCACCGCCGAGGACGTCGAGCGGGCCGTCGCCGCCGCGAAGGCGGCGCTCCCCGGGTGGCTCGAGAAAACGCCGAAGGACCGGATGGAGCTGCTCCTCGCGCTCGCCGACGTGATCGAGGAGCACGCAGAGGAGCTCTGGCAGCTCGAGTCGCTGAACGTCGGCAAGCCCCACTGGGTCGCTCGCGACGAGCCTCCGGTGATGGTCGACAACCTGCGCTTCTTCGCGGGGGCGGCACGCAACCTGGAGGGGAAGGCTGCCGCGGAGTACGTGGCCGGGTACACCTCGATGATCCGGCGCGAGCCGCTCGGCATCGTCGCCGGCATCACCCCGTGGAACTACCCGCTCATGATGGTGGTCTGGAAGATGGGGCCCGCCCTCGCCGCCGGCAACGTCCAGATCCTGAAACCCGCCGAGCAGACGCCGTTGACCACCCTCCGCTTCGCAGAGCTGGCTCAGGAGGTCATCCCGCCGGGCGTCCTGCAGGTCGTGACCGGCGACGGCGTGCCCGTCGGCGACACGCTCGTCCGGCACCGGGCGATCTCGCTCGTCTCGCTCACCGGCGACGTGAACACCGGGAAGCTGATCGCGAAGAACGCGGCCGACACCGTGAAGCGCGTCCACCTGGAGCTCGGTGGCAAGGCGCCGATGGTCGTGCTGGACGACGCAGACCCCGCCGCCGTCGCCGAGGCGGTCAAGCTCGCCGGGTACTTCAACTCCGGGCAGGACTGCACGGCGGCGTCGCGGATCCTCGTCAGCGAGCGGATCTACGACGACGTCCTCTCGGAGACGGTGAGGGCCGTCGAGTCGCTGACCGTCGGGGACCCGGCTGCCGGCGAGGAGACGGAGATGGGCCCGGTCATCTCGGCCGGGCAGCAGGCGCGGGTGCTCGGGTTCCTGGAGCGCGCGGTCGACGCCAGGGCGACCGTGGTCACCGGCGGCGGCACGGTCGGCGACCGCGGCTACTTCGTCAAGCCGACCGTGGTGGCCGACGTGACGCAGGACTCGGAGATCGTCCAGGACGAGGTCTTCGGCCCGGTCGTGACCGTCCAGCGCTTCTCGTCCGACGACGAGGCGGTCGCGATGGCGAACGACGTCCGCTACGGGCTCGCCTCCTCGGTCTTCTCCCGCGACGTCGGGCGCGCGATGAAGGTCGCGGCCAAGCTCGACTTCGGCTGCGTCTGGGTGAACGAGCACCTCTACCCGCTGACCTCCGAGATGCCGCACGGCGGCTTCAAGGAGTCCGGCTACGGGAAGGACATGTCGATCTACTCGATGGAGGAGTACACGCGGGTGAAGCACGTCGTGGTGAAGCTCGCATGACGACCGTCGACCTCGCCGCCGGGCACAGCTCGGCCCCGCTGGACAAGGGCCTCAAGACCGGCGCGCTCGGGTTCATCTCGAGCGTCGTGATCGGCGTCGCCTCGACCGCGCCGGGCTACAGCCTGGCGGCCTCGCTCGGCGTCGTCGCGGCGTCGGTCGCCCTCCGGACGCCCGCGGCGCTCCTGATCGCGTTCGTCCCGATGTTCCTGATCGCGGGGTCCTACTACTCGATGAACCGGGTCGACCCCGACTGCGGCACGACCTTCACGTGGGTCGCGAAGGGGATCGGTCCGGTCACCGGCTGGGTCGCCGGCTGGGCTCTGCTGCTCGCCGACATCCTCGTCATGGCGAGCCTCTCCCAGATCGCGGGCGAGTACACGTTCCTCCTCTTCGGAGCGCACAGCCTCGCCAACAGCACCTTCTGGGTGACCGTCGTCGGCGTGATCTGGATCGTGCTCATGTGCTGGATCTGCTACGTCGGGATCGAGCTCTCCGCGCAGACGCAGTGGTTCCTGCTCGCCGCGGAGCTCGTCACCCTGGCGCTCTTCGCAGTCGTTGCGCTGATCAAGGTCTACAACGGCGACTTCCACGACTCGGTGCGGCCGAGCCTCTCCTGGCTCGACCCGACGAAGGTCTCGAGCACGGCCCTGACGGCCGGCATCCTCACAGCCATCTTCATCTACTGGGGGTGGGACACCGCGGTCGCGGTGAATGAGGAGACCGCGGACGCCGAGCGGACGCCCGGCATCGCGGCGGTCGTCAGCACGCTCCTCCTGCTCGGGATCTACATCGTCGTGGGCTTCGCCGCGATCGCGGTGCACGGTCCGCAGTTCCTCGTCGCGCACCAAGACGAGATCCTCAGCCCGCTCGGGCACGACGTGCTCCCGGCCGGCCTCGACAAGCTGCTGATCATCGCGGTGCTCACCTCCGCGTCCGCCTCGACGCAGACGACGATCCTGCCGGGAACGCGCGCCGCACTCGCGATGGCCTCGCACGGCGCCGCGCCGAAGGCGTTCGCGTCGATCAACCCGCGCCGCCTCACCCCCGGCTACGCGACGATCTGGTTCGGCGTCATCTCGATCGCCTACTACGTGATCCTGACCCTCGTGAGCCAGAACATCCTGGCCGACTCGATCACGGCCACCGGCCTGATGATCACGTTCTACCTCGGCATGACCGGTGTCGCGTGCGTCGTCTACTTCCGCAAGGCGCTCTTCACCAGCCTGCGGAACTTCCTGCTCGCCGGCGTCGGGCCGGCGCTCGGGGCGGCGATGATGGGCTACATCTTCGTCAAGTCCGCCATCGATCAGTTCAACGTGAGCAACTCCTACTCGGGGAAGCCGCTGCTGGGCATGGGCGCGCCGTTCACGATCTCGCTGCTCGGGCTCGTCCTCGGCGTGATCCTGATGCTCATGCAGTGGCGCTCGGCGCCCGCGTTCTTCAGGCGCAAGCGCGAATCGGCGGAAGCGGGGTACCTCCTGTGAGCACGACGATCGTCCTCGGTTACGACGCGTCCGAATCGGCGAATGCGGCCCTCGCCGCCACGCTCCGCGTCGCCCCGACGCTCGGGGCGAAGGTCGTCGTCGTCTTCGGCTACCACATCAACCCGCTCGGCGGCGTTCAGGAGGGAAGCATCAAGGAGGCGCTCGAGGACGTCGGCAGGCACGCCCTCAACCGAGCGGTCGCGGACCTCACCGATGCGGGGATCGAGGTCGAGACCCGCCTCGTCGGCGAGCGCCCGGCGGATGCGCTGATCGACGTTGCCAGGGACGTCGGCGCGAGCGCGATCGTCGTCGGCACCGTCGGGGAGAACCCGATCACGGGCGCGCTCCTCGGCTCGGTCGTGCTGCGGCTCGTCCAGCGCTCGCCGCTGCCGGTCCTCGTCGTGCCGACGAGCGAGGGGTAGTGGCGACAGTCGCGCGGGACCTTCAGCAGCTCGCGAAGGAGCACCTCTGGATGCACTTCACCCGCATGGGCGGGCCGGACGCGGCGGACGACGTCCCGATCATCGTCCGTGGCGACGGCTGCTATCTCGAAGACGCGAACGGCAAGCGCTACCTCGACGCACTCGCTGGTCTGTTCTCGGTCAACATCGGCTACGGCTTCGGCGAGGAGATCGGGCAGGCCGCGCTCGAGCAGATGCGCGAGCTGCCCTTCTACACGAACTGGTCGTACGCGCACCCGCGCGCGATCGAACTCGCCGCGGAGGTCGCGTCGCTCGCGCCCGGCGACCTGAACCGCGTCTTCTTCGTCTCCGGCGGCTCCGAGGCCGTCGAGTCGGCCTGGAAGCTCGCGCGCCAGTACTACCACGTGCACGGCGAAAGGCGGCTGCGCGCGGCGCTCGCCGAGCCCGAGACGCGGCACGACTCGATCGCCGGCGCGCGCCACCCGACCCGCTACAAGGCGATCGCGCGGCACATCGCCTACCACGGGACGACGCTCGGGGCGCTCTCGATCAACGGGATCACGGCGATCCGCGCGCCGTTCGAGCCGCTCGTGCCCGAGGTGCGCCACGTCCGGAACACGAACCGCTACCACCGCCCGCTCGAGGAGACCGAGGCCGAGTTCACGGCGATCCTGCTCGACGACCTCGAGCAGACGATCCTCTCGATGGGTCCCGAGACCGT
>Ga0187779_10001327_pt1 | contig 15476 bp, 21 predicted proteins | sample 1015_Q2_SP10_10__FD_132435 | JGI IMG/M metagenome (GOLD analysis project Ga0187779, IMG submission 132435) | Tropical peat soil microbial communities from peatlands in Department of Meta, Colombia - 1015_Q2_SP10_10_MG | ecosystem: Environmental > Terrestrial > Soil > Wetlands > Peat | place... | reverse complement strand
GAAAAATAGACGCCAAGGGTACCACTTCTGCACAACTATATGAACAGACTGATGGGGAGCTAAAACCCATCGCCGCAGGTGAAAGAAAACAGTTTGGCGAATCAATGACCAAGACCATAGAGACACTAATTGGCCTTGATTTTCAAAAGCTAAAGGTTGCATCTTTGGTACAACAGGGGGAATTACAGTCAATCATAAATGCGGACCCAAAAAAATTCAAGGAACTTGTCAATGCAATAATAGGAATTGACAGGTTAGATGTAGCATATGAGTTGATGAAAAAATCCATCGATGTTTTTCGTGAGTCAGTTAAAAAACGATTAGAATATGATGATACATCTATTGAGATTCTCAAAACTAGATCTGAAAATATCAAAAAAGAGATTGACATCATTGAACCACAGAGGAAAAAAATGGAAGCTGGCAAAAAAAATCAAGAAGAGGAATTCATTGTATTACAACAAAAAATAGAGTTTCAATCCCCGAAAGAAGTTAAGATGACTGAGCTGGAATCAAGAAAGAACGAATTGTCAGGCTACCTAAAAAATGCAATATCCTCCCTCAAAAATGAGATCTCTGAGAAGGAGAAAAAACTTGAGGAATGCACTAGTTGCCTGCAGATTGTTTCATCCAAGTCTGAAACGGAGAATCAAATCAAATCTTTGGAGCAAGAGATTGAGAAAACTAGATTGCACATCAGAGATGCTTCAGAGAAGATAGGAAAGCTCAATGGACAGCAAGAGATTGCAGAAAAATTGAGGCTTGTAGATGGAAAATGTCCAGTTTGTGATTCCAAAGTAGACCATCTAAGCCCTCTCTTTGAAGAACAACACGTTCGAACAGAGCTGGAAAATCTTCAAAAAAGCATGGATTTATGGAATAAGAGTGAGAAAACAACCAGTGACTCGATCAAGACATTAGACAGTAAGCTTCGACAAATTATCAAGGCAGAAAACACACTAAATTTGAATAAAGTAAAGGATGAAAACGATTTATTAAAATTAAAAGAGGAAATTTTCTCCCTTAGAACCAATATAGAAAACGTGCCTCATGAGATTACCGCATCAGGGAACCTTTTGCAATTTGCAATAGATGACCATTCCTCTTCTCTAATCAAAACAATATCATCATTACAAGAAGAAACTCAAAATTTTGACAGGGTGGAATTTAAGGAGTTAAAAACAACGTTAGAGCAAAAACGTAGATCCCTTAGTATTCTTGACCAAGAACTTGGAGCAATAAATCAAAAGATAAAGTCATTTCGAGAAGAAGAGCAAAAAATTGCAAACACATTGGAAGAACTTCAGATTGTCAGGCAATATGTCACCCAGCTTGAAACAATACGCAATCAAATTTACAACAGAGATGGTCCTGTAGCATCAAGCTTACGTTCGTGGGCGCTTAACATGATATCTCAAAAAGCTTCAGAATATCTAGTTACATTTAATGTAAAAATTCAAAGAGTTGTTTTAGAAGACAAGGCAAGAGACATAGGCATTACTTGTTATGCTGGAAATACCCATCTTGACTTAGAGTCTCTTAGCGGTGGCGAAAAAGTAAGTTTGGCACTGGCATTAAGATTCGGTATGGCACATCTCATGGGCTCATCAAATCTTGGTTTCATCATTTTAGATGAACCAACGACTCACTTGGACCAAGAAAGAAGAAAGTCATTAGTAAATGTCTTGACGCAAGCATTTGAAGCGAATTTAGACACAATATCTCAATTTGTAATAATTACTCATGACTCGGAGATATTTGAAAATTCAAACGTTGATACCATTTACAGTTTTGAATCTGGACATGATGGAACAAAAGTTACTTCCATCTAGCCACCAGTGAGTCTGGCAAATTTTTCATTTTTGCTCAACTTTTCCATAAACTTTAGATTTGAAAGTGCGACTACTGCAGAATCTCTTACCTGTTCACTTGAATCCCTAAGGGCTTTTTGTAAAGTTTCCTTTGCATCTTGAGAGCCTATAACGCCCAAGGCAACTGCTGCCTCATGTCTGACAAAAAGACTTGGGTCGTTACGGGTTGCATCTTCTAGTGGACCTATGCCACTTCGCAAACACATCTGCCCCAAAGAAAACGCTGCCTCATGTCGCACTAATTCGTTAGGATCGTTTTTCAAAACCTTGGCCACTTGTGGAACAACGTCTTCTCCACCCATATCCACAAGTATACAAACTGCCCTGCATCTAATCACAAAATCGTTATGATCTAACAGTTGAACAAAGTATTCCTTGTCCTTCTGTTTATATCGCTCTTCCATCTCCCCTAAGAGTTCTAGACGATCAATGGGAACAACTTCCATGCACACAATTTTATGAGCGAATATTTAGCAGTTTTCAAATACGAGTAATTTCTATGCTCAGGTCAAGTCATTTTTGAGATTTTTTTTAATGCAACCCTAAAGTCGTTTATCGGAACAATTTTGACTGTACTTATGGACGAAATTCCAACAGCAATACAGAGTTGTTCTATATCATGTGCGTTTTTAGCATCCATGATTATTATCCATTCGTGTTCAAGCACAGACATGTAAAAAGCAATGACCTTGGTGATGTTGAACTTCTTTGAATTTAATTTCATCTTTTTTTCAATCTCTAGGAATATTTTCTTACTTTTAGCGTTGTTCAATGGACATGATTCAGGACTATGAATTGCAAAGACTCCAAAAAGCATATTTTCATAAAATGATTTGTTTATAAAAACTTTCAATTTACTGACTAGTAACTCGTTATAGCTTTTGGCATTATTTTAATCCCTTTAGGAGATTTCTTTATGTTCGTTAAGATAAGATACATTTTTGTAAGCGAATAATTATTGATTGACTAAATGACGAGATTACGATATTGGAAGTTAACTGTAGAAGATCTAAGGAAAGCTCAGTATGATCCAAAAAAGGTGTTGGTTTGGGAAATAAAATGTACCAAGGATGACAAAGGGACACATTTTGGAGTCTTTTGTTACAGAAACGGTACACCGTGGGACTATGCATCAATCCATGGAATTGTCTTTTATCACAATCAGATTACCCAAGAAGAGGTAAACCGTATAACAAAATTTCTAAAGGACAAGTTTGGTGGCGAGCCTACGGAAAAAGGTAGCAGGATATTTCTAAAGAATTCAAGAGAGATATACCAGCCAAAAGAGATTGCAGATCTGGCAGTGCAACTTGGAGATACATTTGAGGGCAGCACAGAATTAACCGTAGAATTGGAAAACTTTAGTGCTCCTGAACAAGAACAGAGTAACTTACCCTCAAGCAAGATTCTTCCAATACCTGGAAAATAGCAAGCCAAAACTAGAGATTGCTTGTCTGTTACAAAAAAATACTGACATTATCTTATCTCTTGCACATTCCTACGAGATTTAGAAACTGTGGGGCTTTTTAGCACCAAGTCGAGACCAGACCAATCGCTCTCATCCCTCGACTTACCCACGTTTCAAAATAAAAATACTTTTGCCAAAAGAGAGAATTAATATGGTTTTGACTAGATTCTAGACTACTGATGGCCAAGGAAATGACCTTCATGGAACACTTGGAGGAGCTAAGAAAACGAGTGTTCAAGATGATACTTGCTGTAGGCATTGTTACCTTTTTCATCCTTGGATTTCATTTGACACCATTTTTTTACAATGGTATTCATCTTTACTATCCAACGTTTAGTCCCTTCAGTAACATTGCAGCTCAACTTACTATAATCATGAAACATCAACTTCTCCCTCCCTCGGTACAATTGATTCAAACCGCACCAGGACAAGCATTTTTTTCTCAATTTTATATTGCAGTCTTGTTAGGAATTGTAGTAGCAATGCCAGTCATTGTTAGGGAGTTTATGGAATTTCTTTCCCCAGCATTACATCATAAGGAAATTCACATAATAAAATCTGCAACAGTTCCATCCATAGTACTTTTCATTGCAGGTTGTCTATTTTCTTATTTTGTGGTTACACCCTTTACTCTGGAGTTTCTTTACAGATATGGAGAGTCTGCAGGACTGATTACATTTCTTAATATTGTAGACTTCATCAACTTTGTACTTCAATTTTTGCTAGCCTTTGGAATATCATTTCAGCTTCCACTCATTATGTATGCAGTTACTATCTCTGGAATGGTAGATGCAAGATTTTGGAGAAAGAACATAAAATGGGCAGTAATTGCAATTGTGATTTTAGGTGCCGCAATAACACCAGATGGAAGCGGCATAACAATGTGGTTTGTCGCAGGTCCTCTCATTGGATTATATCTCATTGGCATGTTCTTATCAGAAAAACGTGCAAACCAGATTGCAACACTTAAATCTTAATCTGCTCAATTAAGATTAGCCATGGCATATGAAAATGTAATAATTGCAGTAGTAATTATTGGCATATTGATTTTTGGAGTCAAGAAGATCCCAGAACTGGCAAGAACATTCGGCAAAGCTAAAGGCGAATTTGAGAAGGGCAGAATCGAATCTGAAAAAGAGCTAAAAGAGTTCAAAGACAAAGAAGATCTCAAGTAAAGAACGCTTTTTTACCCAATCAAAATAGGTATCGCATGATTAAAAGATTAGATATACAAAAAATTGTCAATGAATATTCTGATCTTACCGTAGGCGTACTTGGTAGCCACTCTGCACTGGAGGTAATGGACGGAGCAAAAGATGAAAATCTACAGACTCTGGTTGTTTGCCAAAAGGGAAGAGAAAAACCTTACAAAAGATTTGCACGAATAGCGGACAACATCATCGTGGTAAATAAATTCAAAGACATGGCATCACTCAAAATTCAATCAAGATTACGCGAAGCAAATGCAATAATTGTTCCACATAGAGCTTTAACAGCATATCTCGGATATGAATCTGTAGAAAACAAATTCAAGATACCATTATTTGGAAACCGTAAACTTTTCCAAGCTGAGGAACGTGCAAATAAAAAGAATCAGTACTATCTTCTTGAAAAAGCAAAGATAAGACATCCCAAGATTTTCAAAAATCCAAAGGATATAGACAGGCCAGTAATAGTAAAGGTTCAAGAAAAATCGCGTAATCTGGAAAGGGCATTTTTCAATGTATCATCATATTCGGAATACAAAGACAAGACGGAGACTAAGATAAGACAGGGCCTCATCTCAAGGGATGCGCTAAAAATTGCCAGTATTGAGGAATTCACAATTGGCACTTACTTTAATTTCAATTACTTTCACACTCCCATATCCGAAGAAGTTGATTTTTTAGGAATAGAAAGACGCCTGCAAACAAATCTTCATGACTTTGTTTCTATGCCAGCTAGACAGCAACTAGAAACCAACATAGAGTTACAAAATATTGAGGTAGGCCACACACCTGCCAGCATACGAGAGTCATTACTAGAAAAGGTCATAGAAGCAGGAGACAAGTTTGTGGATGCTGTAAAAAGAGAATACCCACCAGGAATAATAGGACCTTTTTCATTGCAAAGTGTAATCACAAAAGACTTGGACATCGTAGTCTATGATGTTTCTTTGAGAGTTCCTGGGAATCCAATTCTTGCAACAACCAGTCCATATACAAAATACAAGTATGGAAGTACTTTTGGCGTAGGTAGAAGAATTGCAATGGAACTAAAACGAGCTCAGGCTGAAGGCAAGCTGAAAGAGATAGTAACCTAGGCTTCCATTTTTTCTTTTAACAGCGTCTTTCTTACAAGTATTGGTATGTTGTAGAAAGATGCAAGTGCTATTGCATCCGATGCCCTGTAGTTACGCATCACAAATTCATGCTTTCCTGTAAAGTAAAGATTCGCACGTAATACACTTCCGCTCTCATACACTTTAATTCTAACAAGAACCAACTCGTTGAGCTCTGATATTTCCTCAATCATATTGTATATTGTTGGTATTGTGTCACGCTCTCCTTCGATGAAATTAGTTATGTGTCGTGCTACCTCTCCTGAAAAAGATCTCATGTGAAATTCCTTTCCATCATCTGCTCGTAAAATTACTAGACCTTCAACACCGTAAGGATCAACAAAACCTACATAGGAGATTTTTGTTTCAACATAATCAGAGTCTTGCGGTTCGTCTATTTTCACGTTAATTCACTATGAGTTATCATTGCAGATAAATACTTTGGAAAAAAGAGATAGAATTTAATGTTAGCAAAACCAGCTTTCGTTATTGGAAAAACAATCCACTGTGCACCGTTCGCATCGTGTACTAATCATTCTTGGTTTTATAGCAATTGCTGTTTCTTTTATTGCATATTCAAGAAATGAGGATCTCACTGTAACACCAGCTGCAATGCCAGCACTTCAAAGAATGGCAATAGCAACATATCTCATACTTTTCATCTCTTTTGTTGCAATAGGATGGGGATTGTACAAGTATTACAAAGCCAAAGTTGCTATTCCTGACAAGTCTATTTCTTCCATCATTTCAAATGCAATAAACAACAAAAGAGCAAAACAGATCTTCGTTGCCAGTGCAATTGGATATGGAATTTTCTTTGCTTTTACATCAGGAATAATACTTTACAAGCCAGACATCAATGCAACCGATTATGGATTTCCAAACCCACCTCATATAGAGCTGTCACCATGTTGTGATCTGCCAGGCTATATGCCAATGATCTTTGCGTTCTTTACTGAGCATGTCGGATTGCAGATAGTACCGCTGAATTTAGTTCTAGCAGTCACAGTATCATTTCTAGTTGGTCTTAACTTTGCCTTGTCTTTTACAACATTTTCAATAGCAAAAAGTGGGAAGCGTATGGGCGCCTTTGGCGCAATAACAGGTCTTTTTGTAGGATGCCCAACATGCGCAGGCACTGCGTTTACCATTCTTTTTGGACTTGGTGCAAGTGCAACCAGTGTCACGCTATTTCTGACAAGTTATGAAGCTCAGCTCCAGACTATTTTTATTGCAATATCAATTCCTATTTTACTTGTAACCCCATTCATAATGGCAAGAAAGATTAGAAGCTCACAGAACGATAGCTGTGAAATAGACTCTATGTAGTCTTAGTGACTTTGGGCATCTTCCAATCACCAATGTTAAAACCGTCGCGTCTTAGATATTTCAGTGTAAGCTTGTAAACTAGTTCATCGTGTTCAGAAACTTCCAAAATTTCGGTCCAAGACACCTCGCCGAGGTCATTAATTTTTTTAGCAAGATTAGATGATATTTTCTCAGCAATTTCCTTACATTGATCAAAGGTTTTTCCGTTCTTGTATGCTCGTGTTCTTGTATCGCAAGAGTCCATAAATCCTCTAAATGAACTCTCAAATAAAAATGTCAGGCGAGAATCTCTCATGTCTCTCTGTATCCAATATAGAGTAAAAATCATATCTTAATAAGAACAATTTTTGATATAATCACTATTGAAAGCAATCAATCCACTCTCTGTACTTCTTTGGACTTTTAGACGAAATGAAAGTGATGTAGTCAATCTTTATGACACCTTGTCATCACTAATGCAAATTTCAACAGGAGGAAATATGCTCAATTTTGGCCATTGGAACAAAAATACTACAAACCCTCTGGAAGCACAGAACTCACTTTGTAATATAGTAGGAGATATGGCAGATCTCAAATCTGCAACGACAGTATTGGATGTTGGAAGTGGATTTTCTGAACCTGCACTACTTTGGAAGTCAGAATTCCCACACATAGATTTACTTTGTATGAATGTAAATCTGTCACAATTACAATTTGGTTCACGATTAATTACAATGAGTTTGACAAGTCAAGGTTCAGATCATGAAATAAACAGACTAGGGCTTGTAAATGCAACATCTATCAAGATCCCATTGAAAGACAACTCAGTAGACAGAGTGATTGCACTAGAATCTGCACAACACTTCAAACCGTTAAACGAATTTGTATCAGAGAGTAAAAGGATACTAAAAAATAATGGCTCACTGGTAATGGCAATACCAACAGTATCAAGTGAACTTAGAGCTCCAGAAATTTTAAAACTTGGGATTCTTTCATTTACTTGGTCATCAGAACATTATCAGTATAAGGAGATAGAGAAGATAATCCTGAAAAATAATTTTCAAATATCTGATAAGAGGTTTATTGGCGCAAATGTTTATGCTCCGCTAGCTGATTACTATATAAAAAACAGAGAAACTCTTAAAACAAAAATATTAGAAAAATATCCAGCAATTGTTGAAAAGATCCTCTTTAAATCAATGATAAAGATGAAGGAAGTTTCTCAAAAAGGCATCATTGATTACATTCTTCTCAAATGTACATCAGAATAGATTTACGGTAAGAATTATTACCTATTATAGAGCAGATTCACCATGGGCCTATTCAAAAAGGAAAAAGCTACCGAGACAAAATGTAAAGAATGCGGTCTGGAACTACATGATCCAGTACGTTTGGACCGACACATGAAAAAAGCTCACAAACATGCATCACAGAAAAACTTTGATGAGCCTGGTACCACTACGACTGGGATGTGGTAGTGTTACCAAGATATAGCCCACCATTCAAGGAAGTAGCCTAATTTTGGTTGCTCTTGAAATTATTAGTAATCTTACAAATTTTATCATCCAGACGATATCAAATTCAGGATATCTTGGAATTTTCTTTTTGATGGTTGCAGAAAGTGCGCTGATACCAATACCAAGTGAAGTCATAATGCCATTTTCTGGATATCTTGTTTCAACCGGGAAGTTCAACATCATAGCAGTCATAATGGCAGGGTCCATTGGAAATCTTGTAGGTTCATTAATTGCATATTTTGTCGGAGTATACCTAGGAAGAGGATTTGTCATAAAGTATGGAAAATATGTTTTATTAAAAAAATCCCATTTGGAGACTGCGGAATCTTATTTTAAAAAATATGGTAACAGAGCCACATTCATTAGCAGACTACTTCCTGCCATAAGGACTTACATCTCTCTTCCTGCCGGAGTAGCAAAAATGCCACTGAAAAAATTTGCAGCATATACTCTCATTGGTTCCATCATTTGGAATACTGCTCTGACATACATTGGAATTACATTAGGCCAAGAGTGGGAGAGTATTAGAAAATATTCTAGTTATTTTGATGCAATAGTGATAATTGCCGTAATAGTTGGAATTATTTTATACTTGAAAAGAAGAAAAACCACCGAGAGCTCTACCGAGTCTTAAAATTCTCAAGTTCTTCCAGAATCATCTTGAATATGGTCTCGGTATCTAGCAAAACACACTGAATGTTGTTTTCTTTACACGCTTTACCCACCTCGGTATCTTCAGTTATCAATACCATTCTGTTTTCTTCAGCGTATCGGATGACCGAATAATCACTGGTTAGCTTCTTTCCTTCTACAATAAGCTTCTTTACGCTATAAGCCTCATATCCAAACTCTTTTAGCTTGATATCAATACCGTCATACATCTCATCTACTAGAACTTTCATTGTATTTTCTTGATGACCAATATCTGTTATTTATACTGATTTTTGTATTTGATTAAAATTAAGATCTAACAAATTTCTTTCTAATTCTTCTTAACTTTTCCATCCTCAGTGTTTGTCCAAAGAATTTTCGAACATAAAAGTATGCTACTGCGGTTGCAAGCAGAGCTGAGATTGAAATCGTGGCAACAATTGGCCAAAACTGTGCCTCATGTGCAGGATACAAACCAAAGACAGTAGCAATTGTATTTGGCACAAGTTCTGCAGTTCCAGCTACTGTCCACCATATGATAAGTATGGTCACCTTGTTTGTTACCTCGGTCTGAATAACATTTACACCGGTTGCGACCATCTGCATTACATTTTCTGACATTTGTATCTGCCTGTCTAGCCTTCCGAGAATTACCTCAAACTTTGCAAGTATTGATTCGTTATCGGAGATAAGTTCTGCATCGCCATACTTGAGATTGTGTACGGTATCATATGTAGCCCATATTGCATTAAGATATGTCAGAAGAGATGTTTTCATGTTTGAGAGCTCAAGAGAGATATCCCTTGTCACCTGCCTTGAACCAGCAAGATCTATTTCAAACTGTTCTACTCTTTCAACAATTAATCTCAGTATAGAATAATTGGCCTCGCTTATCTCGTCTATAATTCTTGCAAGCAGTATAGTTTGTCTGTCAGCCCATAGGTCAGGCTCTTTGGGGAGTTTTTTCAAAAGTGTATGTGCATAACTATACAAACGAGTAATTTTGCCACCATAGTCATCATGTATTGTAACAATGAGATCTTTTTTGATAAATATCAACAAAGGAGCTGTCTCTGTTTTGTTGTTTCCTGGTACCACAAAAGGAATCATTAGTCCTAGTGTATCACCTGCATCTTCATAGTTTGAAACATATCCAGAAAGAAGATGGCTGGAATCAATGACAATACCGAGTTTGCCAAGTATCTTTGGGGTTTCCTCAATTATGTTATCTACTACACATTCTATCCAAGTCAAATTACCAACTGAAATTGTATGTAATGCCTCCTCCAAAGTACAGCTAGGTTTTTTGATTGGAGCGCCCTCTTGTATGCAGGCCACACTGACTTCCTTTATCATGCCCAGAGATCCAGTTTCATCTTATATACACCTATTTGTGAAATTTGACAAAGCCATCATGGTCGATATTTTTTTCCTAAAAAGGCGGATGAAAGACCTATGCTCTCCTCGATACCACCTAATCAAAGTCAACAGCATTGCAAAGCATGGTTTAATGTTTTGATTAATTTTTAATTTATTGGCTACTAATTTAGACAATTTGGATCATTTACACCAAAATTAATTCAAATCAGAGACAAAATGGCAATATTTCTATTTTTCATGCAAAATTAAAAGTTCATAAGTGGTTTTCACCCAACACTCGGAGAATTAACAATCTATGAAAGACTTTGGAACTCTAGAGTACGTCTTGGATACATACTCAAAAAATTGGACATGGAAGCTTACAGGAAATAGGGCTGTCAGCATGGTAGCACGTGTCATTCCACAGGCATGGTATGGCAACGGACCTGACGAGGCAATAGTTCCCGACACAGAACACAATGTGAAGAAGATAAAATGGATCATGGAACGATATCCTCTAGAAATAAGATCAAAATTCATTTGGCAAAGAAAAACAAAACACATGATAATTCCAAAGAAAAAATATACAAGAATAGAAAAATTACGTAAAGCAAATCCCGGTCCACAATTTCGTGGGACCTTGTTTGATTTTCAGCGAGAAGGTTTGGACTTTCTCACAAAGACTTCTGGCAATGCGCTTTTAGCAGACGACATGGGTTTGGGAAAGACCATTCAGACACTGGCATATCTTGCTACGGAAAAACAAGCATTTCCAGCATTAATTGTTGCACCGCTTGTTACTCTTACTAACTGGCAAAGAGAGATTGAGAAATTCTTGAAGAAAAAAAGTCGCAACGGAAAAATAGTTGAGGATAATCATCCGACCTCAACTCTAATTAGAACTGGTAAATCCCAAGATTTGGGCAGACATGACTTTTACATCATAAATTATGATCTATTATACAAGCGAATTGGGGATCTTGCAAAATTAAACATAAAGACGATTGTTTGTGACGAGGTGCAACACTTAAGATCAAAGTCTACCAAAAAATATGCATCAGTAAAGGAGCTTGCTGCATTAGATTCAGTAAAGTACAGGATAGGACTTTCGGGTACTCCAATATACAATCGAGGCTCTGAGATTTGGCCAATAGTTGACATACTGAGGCCCGGTCTTTTGGGAAGCTTTGAGGAATTTTGCGAATACTTTTGTTATGTAAATGAAAAAGGGAAGGCAATAGTACTTGAGAACAAGCGAACAAGCCTTGGAGACGAGCTTAGAAAACATGTCATGTTACGACGCAAAAAGTCTGATGTATTAAAGGAATTGAAGGAAAAAGTCCGATACAAGGAATTCATCGACTCCGACATAAACTACTATCATTCCGAATTAGACAAGATATGGAAGAGATTAGAGGAGGAACAGATGACGGCGGTATCAGCATTTGACAAGTTCTCAGCATACAAGAGAGCTATACAGAGCGAAAGACAGGCAGCAGGAATTGCAAAGCTTCCTCATGTCATCGAGTTTGTAAAAAATATCATGGAGATAGAAGAGAGTGTTGTAGTATTTTGTCATCACAAGGCAATACATGAGTTACTACACAAGAGTCTTCAAGAATATTCCCCATCTGCAATAATTGGAGGTCAGACCGATAAAGAAAGACAAGACGGTATAGATAGATTCCAAAATGGTGAGACCAAGCTACTGATTGCAGGTCTTCGTGCAGGAAACGTTGGAATCAATTTGAGTAGAGCAAGATATGTCATATTTGCCGAGCTTGACTGGAGCCCTGCAATTCACAGGCAAGCAGAGGACAGACTCCACAGAATTGGCCAGAAGAATACCGTATTTGCGTATTACTTGATAGGAAATGGTACACTAGATGACCATGTAGCAAACGTCTTAGTTGACAAAAGCTATGAGATTGATGCCATTATGGATGAAAAGGTAGAAGCATTTGAGAATAAGGAAAAGGCAGAGATGATATTGGCACAAATCCACGACAAGATTGCTGCAAAGCGTTAAGATTTTTCCTCTCTTACCTGATACTTGTCAAAGAAATCCGTCCCTTCTCCCTGCTTTTGCACTATAAACGATTCTAGCCTCTTTATTACCTCGGCGCGGCTAAGCCTGCCCTCTGTAGTCATGTAAAACTCTACTGCATGTTCTCTGAATCTTTTGTAGTCCATGCCTTTCATGATATAATTTAGCTAAAGTACTACATCTAGTTTTTTGTGTTTAGAACATCACAATAGGTCTAAGAAAAGACTCAGAATAATAATTACTAATTTCATATAATAAAAATTTTGTTCATGAATATATCGGACCACTAATAACCAAAACTGCTATTCAGAAGATGGCGATATCTCCTTGCTCGTGTACTAAGAACTCAGATCCTCACCTGGTTCTGAACGATCTACTACTACCATGAGCAAGGAACGCCATAAAATAATCGAAATGCCAAATACAGAGGATGAGTTGATTATACTATGAGCTTTGTCATTTACAGTGCAAGGCCAAGCTTGTACAAAAGATCATTTATCCTGTATTCTCAAGAGTATGAAATCATGGATGATGACGAGGAATAATAAAACCCATTAAACCTGATTAGAAGAGAAACCCTCATTTGTGATTAAAGTTTACCGGCATTAGGAAAATAAATTGGCAAACAATGATGACAAGACTCCAAAAGATAGGCTGACCCCGGATTATGGCTCATTGATAAGAGAGAGCGCGGTATTAACAACATTTTCGGTATTTTTGTTTGGATTTTTGTTAAACATGTCAATCAACTCTTCAAAGAGTTTTGTTATTCTTGATAAGATTATACTATTGATAGCTTTGTTTTCTATTACAATATCTGCCGTGCTCTTTATCATGCCCATAATTTACCACCATCTAGAATATCCCTATCTTGATTTTGAAAAATTTAAAGCGAGAAGTCACAGATTTACTTTGTTTGGACTAATTCCTACAATGGTTACTTTATTTTTTGGATTACAGCTTGCTACAAGAGCATTGATAGAAAATTTCACTGTCTCAGTTCTGCTAAGCATGATACCTTTTGTTCTAATTTACGTATTTTACAGGTGGAGAAAGTAGAACATTAATTGTACGTTGCAGAATCAATCAGTTTTATTTTTCCATAACTGAGAAGTGGTTCAATATTGTAATGGATTTGATGAAAGTGTGTCAAGTGAAAAAGATGGTTTTCCATCGGTGGCTAGAACAATATTGATGACACTATTATGGTGCAATACTGTTTGCTTTGAATCAAAGGTTACACTTTCTGGCGTAATAACAGAAGACCATGCGGTTCAATCCATGCCCTGTGAATTGTGATCCCTGAGCTTGTCTGGGATACTGCGATATGATTTATCTGAAGATATCCGTCATACGATATGGACACAAAAGAGGAGAACCCGTTGTTTCCCATATCAAAAGTTGTAATCTTGGTTATTTTTCCATTCTATGTATCAGTCATATTTCCTGAGCTACCCGTTGATGACTGCGGACCATACATGCTGAGAAAACTTGTAGAAGGAACAGTACCTCCATTTTGGATTTGACTAGACATAAGCTGGCCAATCCATTGATCCCACTCGTCATGTGTACATATACGGTCACCTCATATGCGTATGGTACTAAAAGTGTGATACGTGAAATGGTTGTCATTGAAATCGGTTCGCGGTGTAAGTGCACTTGCCTCTGGCAAGAGTACCGTTGTTGATGACATCATAGTAAGCATTATTGCAACAAATGTGACTTTCATTTGACTCAGAGTACGTGATGTAAATTAAAATAATTACTAAGAAATTCTACGCAAGCGTTTTATCTTGATTTTTGTTGGTCTTTATATGTAGCAGATAGATCGAATATGCTCACGGAATTTGTATAGTAGAGTTTGTAGAGTTGATCTTATTTGAGTAGAGTAGTTCTGCTGCAGCAAGTCTTACTTGTGCAAATGTCAGTTGTTTCTTAATATCACTTGATTGTACGACTCCTTGTTTTTGGCATGACCATTGCTTACTTCCAAAGAACATCTCTTCAAATCCTGTAAAATCATAGTTTTTCTTGTAGGAAAATGGTGCGAGATCGAGAATCTTGGCCTTGACAAGCACAGTTGCCTGGAACTCTGATGGATTTTGATCATTTTCTATCCAGCCTATGAAACTTTTCATGGAATCAATATCTTGAAATGTTATAGTTCCGTCCATTGTAGTTTGAGATCCAGGCGGGATCATCTTTCCTGTTACCTCAAATGTTGCCATTGGATTTGAATGGAAGTAAAGCACTGCTTGCATCAGGTCTATGCGTTGTGGAAGAGGTGATGGATTACAGGCAAGTACGGCAACATCCATTCCCGATGCAGTCACTTGGTTTATTCCTCCTCCTGTAAATTCTAGATCTTGTATTTTGTATATGGTAAACGAGACTGCGATTACAACTGTTATGATTATGCCTATGACAAAGTATCTTTTCCTCATGATCATTTTCATTTGAATTAATGCGGATAAATTCCTTGATGGAACCAGCAATCCATTAAGAGAATGGTAAAACTTGAGAATCTAATCGTGATCAAAGTAAGAATAATGATAAATATTTGATGATGAAGATAAGATCATGGGATTTTTAAACAAGGTTAAAGACATTGCCCAGAAAGGTGCAGAAAAAGGCGTTGACCTTGGAAAGAAAGGTATTGAAAAAGGTACAGAACTAGGAGTCAAAGGATATCTAGATGCCAAAGAATCTGCCAAAAAGGGTTACGAAAAAGCTAAGAAAGAACGATCTAAAAATTAGATCTAGTTTACAAAGTCTTGTGCGTTATCAGATAGATTCTCTTTAGTTGGTTTCATCTTTTTTGTCTTAAATTCATCTGGATTGTAAGAGATTGTAACATGTAGAGTTTTGTTACGTTTTGTAAACACACCATAAGTTACCATGCCCATTCCTACAATCATGGTAGCCCACGAACCGT
>Ga0187779_10001325_pt1 | contig 15482 bp, 13 predicted proteins | sample 1015_Q2_SP10_10__FD_132435 | JGI IMG/M metagenome (GOLD analysis project Ga0187779, IMG submission 132435) | Tropical peat soil microbial communities from peatlands in Department of Meta, Colombia - 1015_Q2_SP10_10_MG | ecosystem: Environmental > Terrestrial > Soil > Wetlands > Peat | place... | reverse complement strand
GGCACGATCATTGGGAAGCGCTTGCCGAGCGGCTGGATCTCCTCGATGCGCGTGAGCTGCGCGGGCCACAGCTCTGCGCCTGCAACCGTCTTGTCAGCTTTCAGCCACACGAGACGAAAGGGTCCGGCGCTCGCCGCGCCGGCCTTCAACGGCGACCAGGCTGCGTCGGCGGTCTCGATGGCAATGTAGGCGACCGGCCCGGGCCCCTTCGCGAGCAGGGGTCCCGCCGCGAGCGTCGCGAGCTCGCGCTCGCCTGCGAAGAACCGGATCGTGTTGTCGTCCTCGGCACCGGACAGGATGGTTGAAAGGGGTATGGCGCGAAGCGCCTTGCTGCTGCCATAGAGCGGATCGACGGGTATCGCCACCGTGGTCGCAACTGGCAGCGCGAGCAGTCCGCCCGTCGTGTAGATCGCCGTGCGCCCGGCGGCGACGACCGTGAGCGACGGTTCCGCTGCCGGCGCCGCCACCGCGCCGACGCTGCAGAGCAACGCCGCGAGCCAGCGCAGCGACTCCGGCCGGCGCATTCGCTTCCCCGGTCGGACCCCGGAGCTCAATCGTCGTGCGACACGAGGCGCACGATGTAGCCGCCGGACTTCTCGTCGCGCTCGAGAGCAAGCGCACCGCGCCGCTCACCCTCCTCGAGCAGCCCGTTGAAGGAGCGGAATCCGTAGTAGGACTCGTTGAAACCCGGCCGCCGGCGTTTGAGCGCCTGCTTGACCATCGAGCCCCAGATCTTCTCGTCGTCTCCGCGCTCGGCGGTGAGCGCTTCGACCGTCTCGGTGATCAGCTCCAGGGCTTCCTGCCGACGCGTCTCGTCGCTCTTCTTTCCCGCTGCCTCCGGGGGCGCCGCCACCTTCGGCGGCTGCTTCTTGGCCGGCCGCTTCCTCTCCCGCACGAGGTCGTCGTAGTAGATGAACTCGTCGCAGTTGGCGATGAGCAGGTCCGAGGTCGAATTCTTCACCCCGACGCCTATCACCTGCTTGTCGTTCTCGCGCAGCTTGGAGACCAGCGGCGAGAAGTCGGAGTCGCCGCTGATGATCACGAAGGTTTCGACATGCTCCTTGGTATAGCAAAGGTCGAGCGCATCGACCACCATGCGGATATCGGCCGAGTTCTTGCCCGATTGACGCACGTGCGGGATCTCGATCAGCTCGAAGGCCGCCTCGTGCATTGCCGGCTTGAAGGCTTTGTACCGGTCCCAGTCGCAGTAAGCTTTCTTCACGACGATGCTGCCCTTGAGCAGCAGGCGCTCGAGCACCTTGCCGATGTCGAACTTCTCGTACTTGGCGTCCTGGACGCCGAGCGCGATGTTCTCGAAGTCGCAGAACACCGCCATGTTGGTGACTTCGGGCGGGCTGGCCATGGATTTTCCGCTGTCACGCAAGCCTGCGCGCAGCGCCTCAAGGGCGTTAGAATGGGCCTTGCGACCGGTAAGATAGCAGCATCGGACCCGCGGTGGAAACGACGAACGCCCAGCACGTCGACCGCCGGGCAGGCGCAGCAGTGAGGTGCCTGCCGCAACCGACTGGGGCAGCCTGATGAGAATCCTTGCCATCCTCTCCTTCGCCGCGCTGTCGTGCACGGCGCTTGCCGCAGGGCCGTTCACTCTGGAAAGCGCCGAGATCAAGCCCGGCTCGACGATTGCCGAGGCGCAGGTCTACAAGGGTTTCGGCTGCGAAGGCGGCAACGTCTCGCCTTCGCTCAAATGGAGCAACGCTCCCGCCGGAACGAAGAGCTTTGCGGTCACGGTGTACGACCCCGACGCGCCGACAGGGAGCGGCTGGTGGCATTGGCTAATGTTCAACATTCCCGCCGATGTGACCTCGCTCGCGTCCGGTGCCGGCGATCCAGCCAAAGGCCTGGCTCCGGCCGGCGCGGTGCAGTCGCGGACGGATTACGGCACGCCTGGCTACGGCGGCCCGTGCCCGCCGCAGGGTGACAGGCCGCACCGCTACATCTTCACCGTCCACGCGCTCAGGGTCGACAGGCTGGACGTCGGCGAGAACTCGACCGCAGCGCTGGTTGGCTTCACGATCAATGTGAACCTGATCAACAAGGCAAGCTTTACCGGCAGCTACGGGCGCAAATAACAGGAGGCTCTTCCAATGCAATTGCTCAAACTCGCATCCGGGCTCGCCGTTGCGCTGCTCGCGTTCGGTACCCAGGCCCAGGTTCCCGCGGGCTACCCGGCCGACTACACCAAGATCGTCGATGGCGCCAAGAAGGAAGGCAAGGTCGTTGTCTACTCCACGACCGACGCCAAGCTGGTGCAGCCACTGATCAAGGACTTCGAGGCCGCATTTCCGGGAGTGAAGGTCGAGTACACCGACATGAACTCCACCGAGGTCTATTCGCGCTTCACGAGTGAGAACGCAGCCAACGCCGCGTCGGCCGACGCAGTCTGGAGCTCGGCGATGGATCTTCAGCTCAAGCTCGCCGCAGAAGGCTTCGCCGCGGTCTACAAGTCGCCCGAGAGCGGAGCGCTGCCCGACTGGGCGCGGTGGAAGGACACGGTGTACGCGACGACCTTCGAGCCGATCGCGATCGTGTACAACAAGCGGCTGGTCGCGGCCGACGAAGTTCCCAAGACGCATGCCGACTTCACGAAGCTCCTCAACACGAAGGCGGAGAAATTTCAGAAGAAGGTGACGACCTACGACGCGGAGAAGTCCGGTGTTGGTTTCATGCTCGTCAACCAGGACGCCAAGCTCGATCCTGCTTTCTGGGATCTCGTGAAGGCGATGGGCGCGCGCGGCGTGAACATGCAGAGCTCGACCGCGACGATGATGGAGCGGGTGTCGTCCGGCGAGAATCTCATCGGCTACAACATCCTCGGCTCCTACGCGCTGACGCGGGCGAAGAAGGATCCGTCGATCGGCATCGCCTTCACCAACGACTACAACCTCGTGCTCTCGCGGCTCGCCTTCGTCTCGAAGAACGCGAAGAACCCCAACGCCGGACGGCTCTGGCTCGACTACCTTCTGTCGAAGCGGGGACAGACGATCTCGGCCGAGCAGGCCGAGTTGTTCTCGGTCCGTACCGACATCACCGGTAAGGATTCCGGCGTGGGCTTCTCCAAGGAGCTCGGTAGCGCAGTGAAGCCGATTCCGGTTTCACAGGATCTCCTCGCCGGGCTCGACCAGGCGAAGCGACTGGAGTTCCTGAAGCAGTGGCAGGCGGCTCTCGGACGGAAATGATGAATTTGTCCGAGAGCGAGTAGCCCAGGCAACTCGTACTAGCCCAGGCAACTCGTGATCGGAAGCTGATGCGTCATCCCGGCGAAGGCCGGGATCCAAGGTGAGATCCTGCACATACGCCAACTTGGACCCCGGCTTGCGCCGGGCCGACGAGCGACGCCTTCCATGAACGCGCGCAGCTTCAGCCTTCCCCGAACCACGGTGGTCGTGCTCACCGTGGTAGTGATCTTCATGCCGATCGGGCTCATTCTCTGGCAGAGCCTGCTCAACGCGCCCTTCTTCAATCCGGCACGTCACTACGGGCTTGGCTCCTACGCGTTCATCTTCGAGGACACCGATTTCTGGAGCGCCTTCGGCAACTCGATCGTTATTGCGGCCGGCATGGTCGTCATCGCCCTGCCGCTCGGCGCGGCACTCGCGTTCCTGCTTACGCGCACCGATCTTCCGGCGCAGCACTGGATCGAAGTGCTGGTTCTCATCCCCGTATTCGTGTCGCCGATGGTGCTCGCGTTCGGGTACGTGGTCGCAATGGGACCGGTAGGCTTCTATTCGCTCTGGGCCAAGTCGCTGTTCGGCGACGTGCCCTGGAATATCTATTCGCTCGCCAGCATCGCCATCATCGCCGGCCTGACCCACGTTCCGCACGTGTACCTCTATTCGTCAGCGGCGCTGAAGAGCCTGGGCTCCGACGTCGAGGAGGCGGCTCGCGTGGCCGGCGCGAATCCGCTCCAGGTCGCCCTGAACGTGAGCCTGCCGATGACGATGCCGGCGCTGTTCTATGCCGCGGTGCTCGTCTTCTTCCTCGGCTTCGAGCTGTTCGGCCTGCCGCTGGTGCTGGGCGACCCCGAGGGCCATCTCGTGCTGTCGACCTATCTCTTCAAGCTCACCAACAAGCTCGGCACCCCGTCGTACCACCTGATGGCCGCGGTCGCCGTGTGCATCATCGCCGTGACCTTTCCGCTCGTGTTGCTGCAGCGATGGCTGCTCAAGAGCGCAGGCAAGTACGTCTCGGTCAAGGGCAAGGCGACGCGCCAGAAGCTGCTGCCGCCCGGCGGTTGGAAGTGGGTGGCGCTGGGGCTGGTCGCGCTGTGGCTCGTATTCACGATCGTCGTGCCGATCTCCGGCATCGCGTTGCGCGCGTTCGTCGAGCAATGGGGCGAGGGAATCAAGCTGTCCGAGGTCGTCACGCTCGACAACTTCCGCGGTGTCCTCGACCAGACCGACCAGGTGAGGGCGATCGTCAATACGCTGCTGATCGGCGTCATTGGGGGAGGCCTTGCGGTGGCCTGCTACACGGCCATCGGGCTTGCCGGCCATCGCCAACGCGGCGGCGTATCGAAAATCCTCGACTACATCGTGCTGATCCCCCGTGCAATTCCGGGACTGCTCGCCGGGCTCGCCTTCCTCTGGATCTTCCTCTTCGTGCCCGGGCTCAAGGACCTGCGTAATACCATCTTCTCGGTCTGGCTCGCTTATACGGTCGTGTGGCTCGCCTACGGGATGAGGCTCATCTCGAGCGCGCTGCTGCAGATCGGACCCGAGCTCGAAGAGTCGGCGCGCACCGCAGGAGCCTCGAGCCGCCGCGTTCTGACCGATGTAACGATCCCGCTGATCCGCTTCGGGCTGCTCGCCAGCTGGCTGCTCGTGTTCATGATCTTCGAGCGCGAATACTCGACCGGCGTGTATCTGCTCGGCCAGGGCACCGAAGTGATCGGCTCGATGCTCGTTTCGCTGTGGGGCGCGGGAGCGATCGATCAGGTCGCCGCGCTGTCGCTCATCAACATCGCGCTCGTCGCGCTCGGTCTGGGCGTGGCGCTGCGCTTTGGAGTGCGCCTTCATGAATGAGTCGTCGAAGCAGCAGCTTGTCGTCGAGAACCTGCATCTCGCGTATGGAGCGAACCGTATCCTGCAGGGCGTCTCGATGACGCTCAAGCCTGGCGAGGTCGTGGCGCTGCTCGGGGCCTCGGGCAGTGGCAAGACGACTCTCTTGCGCTCGGTCGCGGGACTCGAGCAGCCCAACCAGGGTCGAATCACGATCGGCAACACTGTCCTCTACGACGGTAGCGCCGGAATCGATCTGCCCGTCGAGAAGCGTAACCTCGGGCTCGTGTTCCAGTCCTACGCGCTGTGGCCGCATCGCAGCGTGTTCGAGAACGTCGCCTACGGGTTGCGCCTGCGCGGGGTGAACGGCGGCGAGATCGACAAGCGCGTCGGCGAGGCGCTCGCCAATCTCGGCCTCGGCGCCCTCGCGACGCGGCTGCCGCACCAGCTCTCCGGCGGCCAGCAGCAGCGCGTGGCGATCGCCCGGGCGCTTGTCTACAACCCACCGGTCGTGCTAATGGACGAGCCGCTTTCGAATCTCGACGCCAAACTGCGCGAGGAGGCACGGGCTTGGTTGCGCGAGCTGATCGTGCGCCTCAACCTCTCCGCCCTGGTGGTAACGCACGACCAGACCGAGGCGATGGCGATGGCCGACCGGATCCTGCTGCTCAACTCTGGCCGCATCGAACAGCAGGGCACGCCGGAGGAGATGTACAGCCGTCCGCAGACGCAGTTCACCGCGGAGTTCATGGGCAGCAATAATCATCTCCCGGGCAAGGTGACCCAGCTCGTCGACGGCCGCGCGATGCTCGAGGGCGAGGGCTGGCGACTCTGGGGTGCTGCGCGCGGCGCGGTTCGTGTCGGGACCGGTGCGACCGGCGTGATCCGCCTCGAGCGCACTCGCATCGCAGATGGCCCAGGCGAGAATCGCCTGCGCACCGTGTTGGTGACGGGAATGTTTCTTGGTGATCGCAAGGAGAACCTGTTCGAACTGGGCGCGCTCAGGCTGCGCTGCTACGGCGATGCCCCGGCCGGCGACGGCGGCTTCTATCTCGAGCTGCCCGCCGATCATTTGTGGATCTTTCCTACGGAGGTATCTCATGGGACTGCTTGACGGACTACTCGGTAGCTTGATGGGAGGCTCGGCTCAGCAGGGGCAAAACCCGATGCTGCAGATGGCATTGCAGGTCATCCAGCAGAATGGAGGCCTGCCGGGAATCATCGGCAAGTTTCAGCAAGCCGGCTTTGGCCAGCAGGCGGGCTCCTGGGTCGGTACGGGGCAGAACCTGCCGATCAGCGCCGATCAGCTCCAGCAGGTGCTCGGCGCCGGCTCGATAGGGCAGATCGCCCAGCAGCTCGGCCTGTCTCACGGCGAGGCCGGCAGCAGCCTTGCGCAGGCCTTGCCGCAAATCATCGACAAGCTCACCCCGACGGGACAGATCTCGGCGAACCACAGCGACATGCTCGCGCAGGCGATGGCCGCACTGTCGAAGCGGACCGCGTAAGCGGCGATGCAGGCCGCCCCGCTGTTGATCGCCGCGATTCTCGGCATCGTCGAGGGTCTGACCGAATTCCTCCCCGTTTCCTCGACGGGTCATCTGATCGTCGCCGGCTCGCTGCTGGGCTACACCGGCGAGAACGCGAAAGCGTTCGAGATCGTGATCCAGGCGGGCGCGATTCTCGCCGTGTGCTGGGAGTATCGCGTGAAGCTCACCGAGGTTGCACGCGGCTGCCTGCGCGACCCGGTCGCCCAGCGTTTCGTGGTGAATCTGCTGGTCGCCTTCCTTCCCGCCGCCGTCCTCGGCCTTGCTTTCGCGAGCGCGATCAAGGCGCATCTCTTCGCTCCGGTGCCGGTCGCGACCGCATTCGTAGCAGGCGCCTTCGTCATCCTCTGGGTGGAACGGCGGCAGCGGCGCATGCCGGAGACGATTCGCATCGATCGCGTGGACGACATGCGCTGGCCCGACGCGCTGAAGATAGGTTTCGCGCAGGCGCTCGCCTTGATCCCGGGCACGTCGCGCTCGGGTGCGACCATCATGGGGGGCATGCTCTTCGGCCTCTCGCGCCGGGCGGCGACCGAGTTTTCGTTCTTCCTCGCGATCCCGACGCTATTCGCAGCTACGGGCTACGAGCTCTTTCGCAACCGCCACCTGCTCGGCGGCGGCAACCTGCCGATGCTTGCCACGGGCTTCATCACTGCGTTCGTGAGCGCGTTCTTCGTCGTGCGTGCGCTGCTGCGCTACGTGGCGCATCACGATTTCGTACCCTTTGCCTGGTACCGCATCGTCTTCGGCCTGGTGATCCTCGGCACGGCGTACGCGGGCCTCGTCGCCTGGGATTGAACGGCTCGCCCGGCGCAGACCGCCTAGCGCCGGAGCCAGCGGACCGCTGGCTTGCCGGCCCGCTGTGCGCGGTCCTCGGGGTGCTCGGCTTTTCTTTCAAGGCGATCCTCATCAAGCTCGCCTATGCCTGGGCGCCGATCGATCCGGTGAGCCTGCTCGCGCTGCGGATGCTGTACTCCGCGCCGTTTTTCGCGCTCGTGGCGTGGTGGGCGGCACGACGCGGAGTCGCGCCGATGACCGGGCGCGACTGGCGTGCGATCCTCTGGCTCGGCTTCATCGGCTACTACGTTGCGAGCCTGGTGGACTTCATGGGCCTGCAGTACGTGAGCGCCTCGCTCGAGCGCCTGATGCTCTATCTCTACCCGACGCTCGTGGTGCTCCTGTCGGCCGCGCTGCTGCGCCAGCCGATCACGCCTCGAATCGTGCTCGCGCTCGGATTGTCCTATGCCGGCATCGTGCTCGTGTTCGCGCGCGACCTTTCGCTCGCCGGCGATCCGCATGCGTTCTGGCTCGGCGGCATGCTCGTTTTCGCCAGCGCCGCGCTCTACGCGGTTTATCTGGTGGGCGCGGGGCCTGTGATTGCGCGCGTCGGGAGCCTTCGCTTCATCGCCTGGGCGATGCTCGCCTCGACCGTGTTCGTGCTCGCCCAGTTTGCCCTCACCCGCCCGCTCGTCGCACTCGCGGCAGCGCCGCGGATCCAGTTCCTGTCGCTGACCATGGCCATCGTCTCCACCGTGCTGCCGGCTTTTCTCATCGCTGAGGCGATCAAGCGCATCGGAGCCAACCGCACCTCTCTCGTCGGCTCGCTGGGTCCGGTGTTTACCATCTGGCTCGGCTGGTGGCTGCTCGACGAGCCCGTGCATTGGATCCAGCTCGGCGGCGTCGCGCTGGTGCTGGCGGGCGTGACGCTGGTCACGCTGCGCTCGAGGTCCGGAACGTCACCGATTCGCCGCGCGCTATAATTGCCCCTCCTCGCGGACGCGCTCCGCTCCGGTACTTGCAGGAGATTCCCATGGCACCCGATACGCTCGAACGCCGACCCCCGGTCGCGCTCAAGGATGTGACTTTGTTGAGGCAGCAGTGCTACATCGACGGCCGCTGGGTCGCCGCGGATTCCAGTGCTGCACACGAGATCGCGAACCCCGCAACGGGCCAGAAAATCGGGTCCGTGCCGGTGATGGGCGCGAGCGAAACTCGGCGCGCGATCGAAGCGGCGGACAAGGCCTGGCCGGCCTGGCGCGCCAAGACGGCGCGCGAGCGGAGTGCGATCCTGCGCAAGTGGTCCGAGCTGCAGCTCGCCCATGCCGACGATCTCGCGCTGATCCTCACCAGCGAGCAGGGCAAGCCGCTCGCGGAATCGAAGGGTGAGATCACCATCGGTGCCGGCTACACGGAATGGTTCGCCGAGGAAGCGAAGCGCGTCTACGGAGACGTCATACCGACGATCGCCAACGATCGGCGGCTCCTCGCCATCAAGCAGCCGGTCGGCGTCTGCGCCGCGATCACGCCGTGGAATTTTCCGTCCTCGATGATTACACGCAAGGTTTCCCCTGCGCTCGCCGCGGGCTGCACCGTCGTCATCAAGCCCGCCGAGGCGACGCCGTTTTCCGCACTCGCGCTGGCCGAGCTGGCGCATCGCGCGGGCTTCCCGCCGGGAGTGCTCAACGTGGTGACCGGCAAGGCGTCGGCCATCGGCGGCGAGATGACCTCCAACCCGACCGTGCGCAAGCTCTCGTTCACGGGATCGACCGAGATCGGTCGGCTGCTGATGAAGCAGGTGGCGCCGACGATCAAGAAACTGTCGCTCGAGCTGGGCGGCAATGCCCCGTTCATCGTCTTCGACGACGCGGACCTCGATGCCGCCGCCGAAGGCGCGATCATCTCGAAGTACCGCAACACGGGTCAGACCTGCGTATGCGCCAATCGCCTGTTCGTGCAGGACAGGGTCTACGACGCGTTTGCTGCGAAGCTCGCGGAGAGGGTGCGCGCGCTCAAGGTCGGGCCGGGAACCGAGCCCGGCGTCTCTCAGGGGCCGCTCATCAACCAGGATGCGCTCGCCAAGGTCGAGGAGCATGTTGCCGACGCGACGGCGAACGGCGCAAAGGCTCTCGTCGGCGGCAAGCGGCACGCGCTCGGCGGCACGTTCTACGAGCCCACGGTGCTCATTCAGGTCACGCCGGAGATGAAGATTTTCCGCGAGGAGACCTTCGGCCCGGTCGCCCCTTTGCTGCGCTTCTCCACAGATGCCGAAGTCGTGGAACTCGCGAACCGCACCGAGTTCGGGCTTGCGTCCTATTTCTATTCGCGCGACGTCGGCCGGATCTGGCGCGTCGCCGAGGAGCTGGAGTACGGCATGGTGGGCGTGAACACCGGGCTCATCACTACCGAAGTCGCCCCCTTTGGCGGCGTGAAACAGTCCGGTCTCGGCCGCGAGGGTTCCAAGTACGGGATCGAGGAATACGTCGAGGTGAAGTACGTGTGCATCGGCGGCGTGGATCGCTGATCAGGTTGCGGCTCGCCGCCTCCCGGCGTCAACACGGCGACAGGTTCGATCCGCCCGGTTGCCGATCGGAGTGACGCGATCGGGGGTTAGCGCTTCGGCGCAGCCGCCGCAGGCGTTTTGACGGGTGCGCTGGAGCCTGCCGCCGTGCCGCCGCCTGGGGCAACGGTTTCCGGCGCGCTCCGGGCAAGGGGGTCTGGCGTGGCTATGGGCAGCGCCGCCTCGCCCGCCACGGTCTCGATCGTGGAAATGTCATGCGTGATGCGCCGTTCCGCAGAGAGCGCTACGAACCCCAGGATGGTGACGATCGCCCCCACCCTTATGGCCAGGGCGATGCGTTCTTTCCAATCGGCTCGCTGCGACATGGTTCGCTCCTCGGCCGGCGTCGTCGGCGCCACGTAACTGCTGCGCCGCCGTCTCAGAAGTCCGGTCCGAGACCGCACTCCCGGATGGAGTCAATGTAGGAGGATTGCCGCTCGGCGCCAATGCGAGAATTCCAGGCAATGCCTGCGGCAGATTCACGCGAGGGGCGCTCGCGCCGCGGCCTCCCTGAGTGATACGCGTGATGTGCTTCGCCGCTCGAAGGCCTACCACCCCGGCGGGGGCTTTTTGAGGATGGTGATCTGCTTGTCTTGAATCAACAGATAGCCGCCAGCGACCAGATCCTTGAACAGGCGGCTGATCATGTCGCGGGAGGCGCCGACGCGCTCGGCGATGTCCTGCTGCGTCAGCTTCTCCGGGACAATGAAGGTTCCGTTGCGCTCGACGGCGAGGGTGAGCAACAGCTTGACCAGGCGCCCGTAGACGTCCTCGAGAGCGAGACTCTTGACGTTCTCGGTGGTCAGACGAACGCGCTGGATGAGCTTCTCGATCAAGTGCAGCGCGAAGTCCGGGTGGGCGAGGATGAAGTCGCGGAAGTTCGCGCGCGCCACCAGTGCGCAGGTCGTCGGCTCGATTGTCGTCACCGAGGCGGACCGCGGGCTGCCATCGAGCGACATCTCCCCGATATATTCTCCTGGTCCGTGGAACGCGATAGCCACTTCGCGGCCGGCAGCATTGCTCGCGAAGACCTTCACCCGGCCCGATAGGATGATGTAAAGCGAATCCCCCGTCTCGCCCTCGTTGATGAGGATCGTGTTCTTGGGGTAGCTGCGCACCACGCCGGTGGCTGCGATCTCGCGCAGCGTCTGCTCGGTGAGCGGTGCGAACGGGTCGCCGGGAGCGGGGGGCCGCGACATGGGTTCGTCAGGCTGCTCACCAATCCTAGCACGGCCGGCCCGCGGCGTCGCGTCCGCGGCTTGGAGCTGGCGAAGCTGTCGGGCGACGAGCTAGGCTACCCGAGCGCTCGCGACCGGGACTAGCCATACCGCGTAGCCGCGCGGGTCGCGGACGTTGGCGATCATCTGCTCGAAGTAAGCAAGGGCGGATTCCCGGTTGACCGGAGTGAGCTCGCCGATCGCCCCCGCGTAGCCATCGCGCCAGGCCCCGAGGATCGCCGCGAAGTCGTCCCGCGGCGCGCGCAAGGTGTCCACGACGATATAGTCCAGCGCGATCTCCTCGAGACCCAGGTCGGTCAGCAGACCGAAGATGTTCCGGCCGATGAATAGATCGGTGCCGGTCGCCGCGCCGAAGCTCGCGGGCACGTCATGCCAGAACTGCGCCAGATCGAGCGCGCCCCGTTGAAAGTGGAGCATGCCGTAGTCCTCGGCGATGATGTGCAGATATCCGCCGCGACGCGTCACGCGTTTGAGTTCCGCCAAGACCCGTTCCGGATAGGGGATCGAATGGATGACGTGCCGGCACACGGTCAGATCGTAGGCCCCGTCAGCGGCACGGAGCTCGTAGACGCTTTGGTGCTCGAACGCGAGGCGCGCGGAGAGATGCGCGTATCGCTTAGCCGCCAGCGCGAGATGCTGATCGAGGATATCGACCCCGAGCACGCGCGCACGGGGAAAGAGCTCGGCGAGTCGCGATGCCCCCTCGCCCGTGCCGCAGCCGGCGTCCAGAATCGCGGGCTCGGCGGGCAGCGCGTAGCGACGCAGCAGCGCGACCTCCTGCGGCCAGATTGCCTCTGCCTGGGCCTCGAGGTTGCGGACCATCGACTCGTCGGCCATCTGCTTGCCTTGGGGGTTCAGATCCTGCACGTGGCACCTCCGCGAACTCGTTGTTTGACGAGAATGGTAGACGAATGGACGGCCTGCGCGCGCCTCGCGCAAGTCGAGCGAGCCCTCGTCGAGCTCCTGTCTATCGTTCCTTCAGCATGGCTGCGGGGCTTAGTCCGCCGTTTGACCGAGGTGGGGGAATCATGGACACTTCGCTCCGGATCGTTCCGGGGAGGGTTCGAGCCGCGCTCCTCTCCCGCCCACGACATACCAGCCACGGAAATCTGCGCATGAGCAGTGTGACGCAAATCAGCCAGTCGCTCCCCACGCTCGATGAAGACGCGTGGGACGACCTGCTCAATTTCATCGAAGAGCGACGTGTCATCCCCATCGTCGGGCCCGAATTGCTCATGGTGGAGACCGATTCGGGACCCCGTCTTCTCTACGACTGGCTCGCCGAGAAGCTCGCATTGAAGCTCGGGGTCGATGCGACGCAGCTGCCGCAACCGTGCACGCTCAACGACGTCGTGTGCTGGTTCCTCGCTTCCCGGGGACGGCGCGAGGAGGCATACACGCGGCTGCGCAGCATCCTGCGCGATGCGAACGTTGCTCCGTCGCCCGCGCTGCGCCAGCTTGCCCAGATAACCGACTTCGACCTCTTCGTCTCGACCACCTTCGACACGTTGCTCGAGCAGGCGATCAACGCTGAGCGCTTCCAGGGCGCGCAGTCGACCGAGGTCTTCGCCTATTCGCCCAACCGCGTGGCGGACCTGCCCTCCGAGCGCGAAAAGCTGCAGCGACCTGTCGTCTACCACTTGCTGGGCAGGCTGTCGGCGTCGCCGACCTACGTCATTTCGGACGAGGACACGCTCGAATTCTTCTGCGCGCTGCAAAGCGAGCACCTCACACCCGAGAAGCTCTTCTACGAGCTCGAGCACAACCATCTGCTGCTGATCGGCAGCAGCTTCACCAACTGGCTGGCGCGGCTGTTCCTGCGCATGGCCAAGCGGCACCGGCTCTCCGACCCGCGTGATGTCGGCGAGATCCTCGCGGACAACCATTCGGACAACGACGAGCGGCTGGTGAGCTTTCTGCAGCAGGTGAGCGTGCGCACGCGCATCTACAGCGGTGCGGAGAAATTCGTCGACGAGCTGCACCGGCGCTGGACTGCGCGCCACAAGCCGGCCGACGTGATCTCTCTCGGGACAGCGCCGCAGCGCTTCCTGCCGCCCGAGCGCGAAATGCCCGACCACGCGGTGTTCATCAGCTACGCGCGCGAGGACCTCGCCGCCGTGCAAAAGATCAAGGCGGGACTCGACGCCGCCGGCGTGAAGACCTGGTTCGACCTGGAACGGCTCGAAAGCGGCGACGATTACGACCGGAAGATCCAGCGCAACATCGCGCGCTGCTCGTTCTTCGTTCCCGTCGTCTCGGCGGCGACCGAGCGCAGGCTCGAAGCCTACTTCCGCCGCGAGTGGAGCTACGCTCTCGATCGCTCCCGCAACATCGCCGAGGGGGCGCTGTTCATCCTTCCGGTGTGCATCGACGACACCGACGCAGGTCGAGCCCAGGTGCCGGAGAAGTTCAAGGCACTGCACTTCACGCGGTTGCCCGGAGGCGAGGTCTCGCCCGAGTTCGCTCACCGCCTGTGCGACCTTCTGTCCGGCCGTCACGAGTAAGCGAGATCAGCTTGGCGCCACCCGACAGCACCAGCGCACCGTCAGCCGTCGACGCCCAGCATCCTTGGCTCGGCCTCGACTCGTTCACCGAAGAGACGCGCGCCTATTTCTACGGTCGCGACGAGGAGGTGGCGGAACTCGCGCGCCGCGTGCAGCGCAAGCTGCTCACCATTCTTTTCGGGCAGTCAGGCCTGGGCAAGACCTCCATCCTGCGCGCCGGCATCGTGCCGCGGCTGCGGCCGCTGGGCTATTGCCCGGTGTACGTGCGCATCGACTATTCGCAGCAGGCGCCCGCGCCGTCCGAACAAATCAAGGAGGCGATCTTCCGTGCCACGCAGGCCTCGGGGACATGGACGCAGCCAGGCGTCGCGGTGGCGGGCGAATCGCTGTGGGAGTTCCTGCACCACCGCGACGACGTCCTCCGCGACGCCTCCGGTAAGCCGCTCATCCCGCTGCTGATCTTCGACCAGTTCGAGGAGATCTTCACGCTGGCGCAGACCGACGACTTCGGGCGCAAGCGCGCGGCGCAGTTCGTCGAGGACCTCGCGGATCTCGTCGAGAACCGCGCCCCGAAGGCGCTTGAAGCGAGAATCGAGCAGGACGAGACAGCGGCGGAGCGTTTCGACTTCACCCGCGGCGATTATCGGATCCTGATCGCGCTGCGGGAGGACTACCTAGCGCATCTCGAAGCGTTCAAGGGCGTGATGCCCTCGATCACGCAGAACCGCATGCGGCTCGCTCGCATGACCGGCGAGCAGGCGCTCGATGCCGTGCTCAAGCCCGGCGGGAAGCTCGTGAACGAAGAGGTGGCCGAAGCAATCGTACGTTTCGTCGCGGGAGGCTCCGAGCTGCGCAATGCCGAGGTCGAGCCGTCGCTCTTAAGCCTCATCTGCCGCGAGCTCAACAACGCTCGTATCTCGCAAGGTCGCTCCGAAATCTCCACCGACGTGCTCGCCGGTTCGCGCGAGACGATTCTCTCCGAGTTCTACGAGCGGGCGCTCGCGGACCAGCCCGCCGGCGTGCGCAAGTTCATCGAAGACGAAATGCTCACCGAGTCGGGCTTCCGCGAGAGCCTGGCCGAGGAGCGCGTGCAGAAGGCCTTTGCGGGCGCGCGCGCAGCGCCGGAAGCGCTCGCGGCGCTGGTCAACCGGCGGCTGCTTCGGGTCGAGGAGCGGCTCGACCTGCGCCGGGTAGAGCTCACGCACGACGTCCTCTGCCCCGTCGTGCTTGCGAGCCGCGAAGTACGCCTCGAGCGCGAAGCGCGCGACGAAGCCGAGCGCAAACTCGCCGCGCAGCGTGAGCGTGAGCGCGCCACGCGCAAGGCGCTGATACGCGCGCGGCAGATCGCCGCGGGCTGCGCCGTGCTCGCCATCATCGCGATCGGCGGAACGATCTTCGGCTACATCAGCACCAAGCGCGCGCAGGAGGCCGAGCTCAAGGCGCAGCAGACGCGCGCCATGGCCGAGAGCGCGCGCGGCGAAGCGGAGAAGCTCATCGTCTATCTGCTCGACGACTTCTATCTCGAGCTGGAGCCCGTCGGCCGGCTCGACGTGGTCGCGGCGCTGGCGAAGCGTGCGGTCGATTATTACGGCGCGCTGCCGCCTGAGCTGCGCACTCCTGAAACCGACCGCAATCGCGCGCTCGCGCTGGTGCGCTACGGTTCTGCGTTGCGTATCCAGTCCAAGCTCGACGAGAGCCAGAAGGCCCTGTCGGACGCGGTCGATGTGCTCGGAAGATTGCGCGCGCAGGGTGACCAGTCGGAGGCGACCGACATCGGGCTGGGTCTCGGGCTGTGGGGCGAAGCACGCGTGGCAAACAGCCAGGGCAGGTTTGCCGAGCAG
>Ga0187779_10001324_pt1 | contig 15483 bp, 12 predicted proteins | sample 1015_Q2_SP10_10__FD_132435 | JGI IMG/M metagenome (GOLD analysis project Ga0187779, IMG submission 132435) | Tropical peat soil microbial communities from peatlands in Department of Meta, Colombia - 1015_Q2_SP10_10_MG | ecosystem: Environmental > Terrestrial > Soil > Wetlands > Peat | place... | reverse complement strand
CGATGGCCAAGTGATCATCAATGACTGTCGCCGTGTCAAAGCTTTTGGGATGCTCCATGATGTTGAGATCACTGATATCGCAGGGTACGATCTGATCGGCACGGCGCTTCACGCTTGTTCTGCTTCCTCCTTAAAAGTGTTATGAAGAAGGTTATTTTAAAACCAGGGCGAGAAAAATCGCTTCTACACAGACACCCTTGGATTTTTTCTGGAGCTGTTGAAACGCTTCCCTCTTTTTCGGATGGAGATCTTCTTCCCGTATACACTAAGGCCAATTCATTTATTGGAATAGGCTATTTCAACCGTCAATCATCGATCATTGGGAGGATGATAGCCTTTGGAACCTCCGATGTGGAAAAAACTTTAAAAGAAAAGATAGAAACAGCTGTTAGACTTCGAGCTTCACTTTTTAATGCTCAAACGACAGGTTATCGACTGATCAACGCTGAAGGAGATGGCCTCCCTGGGCTCATCGTCGACCGATATGCAGATGTGCTCGTTGTGCAAATCTCCACTCTTGGCATGGAAAGACTTAAAAGTAATCTCATCTCTCATCTTCAAGAGATCATAACTCCTCGGCTGATCTATGAAAAGTCGACAGCTTCTTCTCGAAAAGAGGAAGGACTCTCTTCTCAAGAAGGTTATCTTTTAGGAGAAGGGGACGAAGAAGTCATTTTTTTAGAAAATGGCCTTCAGTTGATTGCTCCCTTTGTTCATGGACAAAAAACCGGTTTTTTTCTCGATCAGCGTGAGATGCGATCTTTAGTAGAAAAATTGGCCTATTCAAAAAGAGTATTCAATGGATTTGCCTATACAGGCGGCTTTTCTCTTTATGCTTTAAGAGGAGGCGCAAAAGAAGTGGTGAGCGTCGATGTGAGCGACTTTGCCTTGAAATACATCGATCAGCAGATTCATCTCAATGATTTGAGTAGATCTCATCACACTGTGTGTTGCGATCTTTTTGAGTTTATAAGAGAGGATTCATTCTCTTTCGACCTCGTGATATTAGATCCTCCCGCCTTTGCCAAGAAGCGAAATGATGTAGACAATGCCTGCCGTGGTTATAAAGAACTGAATCGCTCTTTTTTGGAAAAGGCACTCCCGGGAAGCCTTCTTATCACCTCCTCTTGTTCTGCTCACATCAGCCCTTCTCTATTTCAGATGCTTCTTTTTCAAGCAGCAAGGGAATCTCAAAGGGATGTCAAGATCGTGGGTAAGCATATTCAGGCTCCGGATCACCCTATTTCCCTCTATCATCCTGAAGGCGAATACCTCAAAAGTTTGCTCTTGCGCGTTGAATAATTTTTTTATACACTCCGGTTATGGCGACTCCGATAAGACCTGATCCTCATCTTGTCTCTTATCCGATCCAGGACAAGAGTTCTGAAGAAGAAGAGCTCACTCCTGATGTCATGCTCTGGAATTTCGAATATAAAGCCTCTCTAAATCTCTTAACTCCTCAAGACTATGTAGATCTCATCGAACATCTTGTTCGAACACAACAGTTTGAAAAAGCTAAAGAAGTCTATCAAAAAGCCCATAAAGAAATAGATAATCCACTTTTTCTTGAACGGATAAATAACATTCTAAACAAATAATACCAAATGCAGAAAATAATTTCACATTTGAAAGCGTCAAAGCGTGGAAATTAGACAGTTTTCACGCAGCTCAAATATGAAATTATTTTCTGCATTTGGTATAAGTTAGAACTGGAGGTTGCAGTGGAAAAGATCAAATCTGAACAAACGAAGCTGAGCAAAAAAAAAGTAAAGTTTAAGTTCATTAATCCCAATTCTGTCGAATACCCTAAAGAATTGATGCTGCGTTGGGAGGTGTTGAGAAAGCCTCTCGGTATGTCTCCTGGTTCTGAAATCAATTCAAAGAAAGAAGAAGAGGAGAGTTTACATCTCATCGCCCTTGATGGGAAAGAAGTAGTCGGTTGTGTTCTTTTTCACCCTGAGAAAGAAAAAGAGGGTAAGCTTTTTCAGATGGCTGTCAGCGAGGAATATCGAGGCAGGGGCTTTGGAAGAAAGCTCATCATCGCCCTTGAAAAAGAGTTAAAGAGTAGACATTTTGATGCCATTTATCTTCAAGTCCGAGAAGAAGTCCTCAAATTTTATATCAAGATGGGTTACGCTCCCGACGAGGCGATTGAAATGAAGCTTGGGATACCTCATCGCACAGTTCGTAAAAAGTTGCTATCTCAAAAATTCAATTTAGATTATTTCTATTCTAAATAGGCAATGGGTTTATATGAAGTGGTCAGTCTTTTGGATTGTGGCAGTAACGGCTTTGAGTGGTTTATTGTTTGGATATAATACGGCTATTATTTCAACAGCCTCACTCTTTTTGATCAAAAAGTTTCATCTGAAAACTTTTCAAGAAGAAATAGTAGTAAGTATCATTTTAATCGGCGCATTGATTGGAGCTTTGGGAGGAGGTACGATTGCAGATCGCATAGGAAGAAAATGGACCATCATCTTGACCGCGATTGTCTATCTCATCAGTGGACTATTTTTAGCACTTGCTGTCGATCTACCGATGATCATGTTGGGAAGATTTATTGGAGGTTTAGCGCTAGGTGTGTCATCGATGGCAGCCCCGCTCTATATCGCAGAGATTTCACCACCTAAATACCGCGGAGCTCTAGTCACTTCTTTTCAGCTCGCTATCACAATAGGGATCTTGGTCGCTTATCTCATTGGATACGCCTTTGCCGAGACGAGAGATTGGAGATGGATGTTTGGAGTAAGCATCATTCCGGCCATCGTACAGTGGGTAGGAATGCTTTTTGCGCCAGAGAGCCCAAGGTGGCTTCTCATAAAGAATAAGACCGAAAAAGCTTTATCTATTTTAAAAAAATTAAGAAGTGGAAACGTAGGACGCGAACTCGAAGAGATGCAAAAAATAGAATCTAAAACGAAGGAAGGTGGATGGAAATCTCTTTTTAATAAAGCCTTTCTTGCCCCGCTTATTTTAGGTATAGGGTTGAGCGTCTTTCAGCAGATTACAGGGATTAACACCGTATTTTATTATGCCCCACAAATTTTTGAGATCACGGGCTTTGCCACTCCATCTAAAGCCATCTTGGCATCTATTGCCATTGGGACCATTAACGTGATTGCAACGATCATTTCCCTCTGGCTCATCGATAAAATAGGAAGAAGAAAGCTTCTTTTAATAGGTATTGCTGGTATGGCCATCAGCCTTCTTTTCTTAAGCATGGGATTCATTACTCATGAAAAGGGGCTTTATGATCTCTCACTCTTTAGCTTGATGGCCTATGTGACATTCTTCGCAATCGGCCTCGGGCCTTGCGTCTGGCTTATCGTCTCCGAAATTTATCCTCTTCACATCCGAGCAAAAGCGATGAGCATTGCCATTGGCTTTAACTGGATCTGCAATTTTATCGTCTCCCTTACTTTTTTGACACTGGTCCACAACCTAGGGAGCGGTGAGACATTTTTGCTCTACGCGCTCATTTGTGTCCTCGCCTGGTGGTTCGTTTTCAAACTTCTTCCTGAGACAAAAGGCAAAACCTTAGGTGAAATTGAAAGTTTTTGGAAAAAAAAGAAGTAGAGAAGTGACTTTATGGCTTTTTCAGAGATTGAGACCATTTTAGGGGAAGAAGCTCCTTTCTTGCTAAAACATGTGTGCAAAACGGTCGCCAAGGATCAGCTACATATTCCTGGACCTGACTGGGTGGATCGCATCTTTGCCCCTTCTGACCGCAACATTCGAGTCTTAGGCAATCTTCAGACAATCTTTGACCATGGAAGGTTAAAGGGAACAGGATATCTTTCCATTCTTCCCGTCGATCAGGGTGTGGAGCACTCTGCAGGTGCCTCCTTCGCTGCCAACCCCATGTACTTCGATCCAGAAAACATTGTTCGGCTCGCTTTAGAAGGCGGATGTAATGCAGTGGCGTCGACGCTAGGTGTTTTGGGAAGCGTTGCACGCAAATATGCGCATAAGATCCCTTTTCTTATGAAGTTTAATCACAATGAACTCTTAAGTTATCCCAACGTCTATGACCAGATCCTCTTTGCCAGTGTCAAACAGGGCTATGAGATGGGATGTAGAGCCGTTGGTGCCACGGTCTACTTCGGATCCCCAGAAAGCCATAGACAGCTTCAAGAGGTGAGTAAGGCTTTTGAAATGGCCCATGAGCTCGGAATGGCAACAGTGCTCTGGTGCTATCTGCGCAATGCAGCCTTCAAGACCAAAGATATCGATTATCACGAATCGGCAGATCTGACAGGCCAAGCCAACCATCTAGGCGTCACGATCGAAGCCGATATCGTCAAGCAGAAGCTTCCCGTCTGTAACGGCGGATTTAAAGCCCTTAAGTTCGGAAAAGAGACCGATAAGATGTACACCGAGCTTTCTTCAGACCATCCCATTGATCTCACGCGCTATCAGGTCATCAACGGTTACATGGGAAGAATCGGACTGATCAACTCAGGAGGGCCTTCTGGAAAAAACGATATGCACGATGCCATCAGAACAGCCGTCATCAACAAACGCGCCGGTGGAATCGGTCTTATCTCAGGCCGCAAGGTATTCCAAAAGCCCATGAAAGAAAGTCTCAAAATCCTCAACCTCATCCAAGACGTCTATCTCTCCAAAGAAATTACCGTCGCTTAGAGAGTGTTGTAAAAATTCATTTCCCTCGAGAAAAAGATCTTTTCGATGACTCTCATTGTTCACTATTTTTAACTGTTCAATATATATTGAACAGTTTTGAAGAGGAAACTGCTTTGTCTTGCGTTTAGTATTATGTTTAAAGCAATGTGGTTTTGTCGTTTTGAAGTGATCGATTCACCCCATCATCGCCAAGGAGGTGAGCAGCACCAATGGCTATCATAAAGCGATTGGTGGTGGATGCGGTTTGAAGATAATGTTCAGATTTTTTTGCCATGTCACGATTTCTTTCGGTGATTTTTCGATTATAAAAATCCTCGCCCCATTTTTGCTTGTATTTGTTTACAATCTCTAAAAGAGAGGTTTCGTTTCCCTCTTTAAACACTTTCATCATGTCTATTATAGATTGATAGTGTTCTTCTTCTGATTTTTCGTTTTCTTTTAATTTCTTGAGATCTTCTAAATTAACGGTGGCGTGTTCAAAGGAGATTATTTGGGAGTTTCCTCTTTTTTTAAGAGATTTTAGTGTAGATTCAATGCCTTGTTTTGAGGTAAGGCCCGCTCTTTTCATGGCCATTTCATGCTTATCATTGATAAGAGATTTAGCTTCAGAATAATTTTTCACGAAAAACCATAACAGTTTTAAAATCGTAAAAAAGCCAGGATTGACTTCTAAACCTATTGTTTTAGATTTTAAAATTGCTTCTTTGATCTTGGGATTTAATTTTGCAACCTGCTCATCACCTTCATGAGAAGTTCCCAAAGAATATCCTATTGTTTTTCCTTCGCGTTTTATTTTGGAAAAAAAACCAGTGAAATCACTTTTTAAAGTTTCAGGTTGATAGGCATGAAGTTTCTGGACAAACTCATTCATTTTACAAGGAGTATTATTCCAAAAATCGGCCTTTTCTAATTCTTTGCTTATTTCTTCTTTGAAATATTTATAGGCATAATAACTATTTGAATTTTTATCATGAGATTTATCGTACTTGGAGCATAACTTTTCTTGTCGAATAACTGGGTCTTTATATTTTTCGACTTTCCATCTTCGATAAATATAATTTGCTAGACTGGCTTTGTTAAAAGTAAGGGTATATTCCCCATCCTCATCAATAAAATTTTTAGAAATGGCATAGCCAAATAGGACAGCTATTTTGACAATCAGCTCTCCTAAAAGATGATCATCATTATATAAGGAAAAATTCAGCCCGTTATGAGCAGAATTAATTCGTTGAATAAAATAATTGTTAACTGTTTCCATGAGGATATTATAACAAATTTGGACTATTTTTCCCAGGGGAAGGGATGTTTGGGGGGAGGGATGTGTGATTGATCGTCCAGCTCGCCGATCAGGCCGAGGACTTCACCAAAGAGACCGATGCTTCCTTTATTCTCTCTTGTCTGCTGCCTTGCCATGAGGGCTGCGATTTTGGCAGTCGCTTTGGTGGAGTTGATCTCTACCTTGCTGGTTTTTCCTTTCATGGGGATTTTTAAGATATAGTTTTCTGGAAGATCTTGGATGCCAAAGGCATCTCTGAGAGTTTGAGCGGTAAGCCCTAAGGTCATATTCACACGGTCTTTATTGAGATCGATTTTACCCCAGGTTGCGATATCATACCTATCTCCGAAGAGGATTTCAGTACGCTCACATTGGACGACCCCATTTTGAATGTGGATCACAATCGGAGCAAACCAGAGAGGGATTTCTCTTTCTTTTTTCAGGCGCAGTTTTAAAAGGTTGATGATTAATCCTAGATTTCCATCATTTTGACAGATGATTCTTCCAAGATCTACACTGGCTGTCCCTACTTGGATATTTTTAACATCGAAGGGGAAGAGAGGAATAGAGAAATTCTGAGAATCGATCTGAAAGGTAAAGGGTTTTTGTGCCGAGATAGCAGAAGTCGAGAGAGGGTTTAAATCTTTGAGAAGATATCTGCTAAAGTCAGGCGTCAGTGAGAGATGGGCTGAGATGGGCTCATTCAAGGTGAACACTCCTGCCGAGAGCTTTCCATTTATTTTAGCCGCACAAGTTTCACTCTTGATGTTTAAAGATATGGGTCCTGAAGATTGATTAATTTCGAACTGCAGCTCCGCGTTGACAGTAGGGCCGAGCAGCGCAGAAAAAAGGATATCATTATGTCCGTAGGTTCGATAAAAAATGTCTAAAAGAAGAGAAGGAAAATGAGAGATATTTCCTTTTGCGTATGTGGTAAGATCGGAAAAGTTGGCATCACCTTTTGCATCGATGAAATTTTCTAAAAATCCTCCGAGAACTACTTTCCCTTTTTCTTTTGAGAAGACTTGAGTGTCGAGTTTGTACTGTAAGGAAGAGCCGACCTCTTTTTTAGTGAAAAGATCAAGTTGATTAATCCCTGCCTTTTCCTCTTCTTTCCCCACAAAGAGAAGGCGATCAATCGATGCCTTTAAATCGAAAGTCATTTTGGAGAGGTTCATGTCTGGAGAGGGGATCAGCTGTTTCGGATTTTTTAGAGGCAGAGAGAGAGAAGAGAGATAAATGGCAATCGTTCCAGGTTGAGATAGCGAAAAAGATTGTTCATGAGAAGAGCGCGTCAAAAGATGGCTTAGCAGAGCATAAGCATCTTTTGTGAGCTGCCATTTTAAATATCCCTTTTCTAGATGGATGTCTTCTTTGATAGTGAGAGGAATCTCAAATTGAATTTCCCTCGCATCGCCTTTTAAGTGGAGAGTTTTGTTTCCTCCTTTGCTTTTTAGTTCTGCCTGCAAATTAAAAGTTGGACCGAACGCCTCCGGTAAGGACTCTTCGATTTTAAATAGGTGTTGTAAAGCACTCGTAAAACCATCTTTTATTTGCAAAGAAGCATTGACGGTAGCCTGGTTGAGATCAGGATCTTTGTAGGAGAGGTGATCTATGCCTATTTCTGCGGAAAAAGAGCCTAACCTGCTTTCTCCTTCTTTGGCTTTCCCATGAAGAGCGGCAAAGAACATCTCTTTTTTAGCATCTGATCGCACCTCACCTTTGATATTTTCAAAATCGATAGACTTATAAGTTAACCGAGAAAAAAAGATCTGGGCATTAAGCCCTAAAGTGTCGATATCAAGAGTGCCATCACTCTGAAGAAGGAAAGGATCGCCTTCCAGGGTGAGCGAAAAGCCTTTTTTGAGGTCGAAGTGATTCTTTAAGTGAAAATCAAAATCTTGTTTCCCTTTTAAAGTGCCAATCGTTTCCCATTCGCTTTTTATGAGATTGGAGGCAGCTTCCATCTTCCAAGAATCTTGCCCTTTTATGAAGGTGGCAAAACTGTTAATTTCTATCTCCTTTAAAACATTGTCAAACTGCAGCTGAACATCTTGAAGAGAAAAAGTCTCAAATTTAAGGGGGGAGAGAGAAAGTGATCCATGCAAAAAGCCTTCTTTCCAATTCTTTAATGGGATAGACCCTCGATTTAAAGTAAATGTGCCACGGGACATCTCTTTTAAACCGTCCAATAGAGCAGGGGAGACGGTAAAAGAGATGAGAGCGGGTTTTTTAAGTGTGAGCATTCCATTTTGCAGCCCCGCCTCAAAAGAGGCTGTAAGGAGAGGGGAGTTGACTTGCAAGAAGAGACCTGTTGTCTCATTACAACAATCCACATCCAATTTTGCATTTAATGTCCGCCCTAAGAGCCCCGTAAGATAACCACTTAAGTCAGGTTTAAAGAAGCTTGCGACTTCTTCAATGCCATCGACACTTAAGTCCTCTATGTTTGAATGGATCTGGAAATTTTTCCAATGAGGGGAGATATGGCCATCGACAAAAATGTTTCCCCTCTGTGAACCATAAATCGTTTTGCAGGAGCCATTGAAGAGGATATTTTTGTCTAAATTCAGTCTCAGATTTAAGTCGCTAAATTTTATTACTGGTAGCCCAGAGGCCTTATACTCTACTTCGCCATTCTCTATTTCGATGGGTCCTTTAAGAGGGAGGATAAATCCTTGTTTTTTAGGTTTTTGAAGAGAGGTAGGAGAAGGGCCCTCTTTTTTTTCTTGTTCTAAGGTAGGAGATATCTTTAGAGAAGGGGCAAAGATTTTTGTGGTTTTGGGACTTCCGAAAATATAAGAGAAGAGAGAACTTTCGGTTTGCAAACTCTCGAACTGGAAATTTAACTCTTGAGACTGAAATTTAAGCTGATTTATTTTTTGCGGGCCGAACCAGCTTAAATGTAAAGTTTCTACAGAGAGTTGAGAGCCTTCTGTCTTTGCGAGATTCAAAATAATGTTTTTCCCAACCTTACTGGAAAAGAAAGTCGGAGCAAATCCAAGCGCAAGAAGAATAATGACGAGAAGACAAAGAAGAATCTTTTTCATAATAATGAAGAGGCATATCTCAAAACCCCCACGATCGTCTTAGCATCACAGATTTCACCGCTCTCGATCATTTTAAGAGCAGTTTGAGGGGAGACTTTAAAAAGATCGATCAGGTGAGTATCATCGCCTACCAAGGCACTTTTTTGCAACTTTTTTGCAATGAAATAGTGAAGGTACTCATTGCAAAAGCCCGGGGCAGTATAAAACCCCCCTAAAGGGATGAGGACATCTGCTTTATATCCAATTTCTTCTTGAAGTTCTCTTTGAGCACACTCTTCGGGAGTTTCGCCTGCATCCAAGGTTCCTGCAGGAAGCTCTATGATAATTTTTTGAATGGCGCGACGCCACTGCCGTACAAAAAAAATTTCACCATCTTCTGCAACGGGTATGAGAAAGACAGCTCCTGGATGAGTGACAATATCATAGGTATGAGGAGGTTCATTTTGATATTGGATCCGATCTGATCTCAGGGAGATAATTCTCCCATGATGGATCCATTTAGACTCGATTTTGGCTTTTTTTTCTCTTTCGGCTTGGGCTTGCGAGTTCATTCAGTTTTTATTTGGCTAATATCTTGTTCAGGATCGATAGAGAAGGCTTCTACCGGATCATGCCTTCCCGTAATTACGAGTGCTCCTACTGAGGTTCCTTTGACGATGTTTTCAATCGCTTGAAAGGTAGACTTGGATACCAGAATGTGGGCATCGATCTGTTTTGTCGCCTGCTCAAGTCTCGATGCCACGTTCACTGTATCTCCGATGGCCGTATACTCTGTTCTCCTTTCGGAGCCAATGTTTCCGACGACTGCAAGGCCTGTATTGATGCCAATGCCGATTCGCAGGGGCTCTTTCCCTTCTGCCACCCATTTCGCATTGAGTTTTTTTAAAGCCTGTTGCATTTCTATCGCGGCGACAATCGCATGTTTTTCCTGTTGATCATCATCAAGAGGAGCTCCGAACTCGATCATGATGCCATCTCCTAAGAATTTATCTAAAGTCCCATGATAGCGGAAAATGACTTCGATCATCTGTTCGAAGTACTCATTCAGAATACGTACCACCTCTTCAGGAGGAAGTCTTTCGGCAATGGCGGTAAAATGCCTGATATCCGTAAAAATAACGGTGATCTTCTTTCTTTCTCCTTCAAATTTAGCGCTAGCTCCCGATTTGAGGATTTTTTCTAAAATGTATTGAGAGACGTACCTTGCAAAGCCGGTCTTTAACCTTTCTCTTTCCTGGAGTCCTTGCGCCATAGAGTTGATCGCATTGGAGAGGTCGTCAAATTCATCATGAGTCTCGAGATGTGTTCGATGGCCGAGATTTCCCTTTCCAATCTCTATCACAGAAGAGTAGATAGTCTGCAGGGAAGAGGTTACAAATTTGGAGAGGGCATAGGCGAAGATGAAGGCGATAAAGAGAGAGACGGCAAGTGCACTTGCAGCATATCCAATCAGCTCGTTGAGTACGACCCTTACCCTCGCTCCTACAAGGTCTACTGTTAAATAGCCGACGGTATCGCCTTGAGAATTGTAGATAGGGGCAAAACCACTCAACCACGTTCCCCAGCGGTCTTTTGAAAAGTGAGGAGGGCTATAAGGGCGGTCCAGATGCTGTACTAACCCTTCAGAGTCTTCAAACTCCTCCCCAAACTGGGTCATGGCTTTCATCTCGGGGTTCTCTTCAGCTGCATCGATACTATAGAGTAGCTGGTGTGGGTTTTTGGGAGATGTGAAGAGAATATAGACAAAATGGGCATGGATGTCTGGCCTGCGATTGGTTTGGCGCACTGCCCAAAGATATCGACTGATAGCATGATGTATTTCTGGGTATTTTTCAGGATCACTCTGAAATTTCTCTAGTTCATCGCCATTGATCCCAAGAGCACCTGTGGCGGCTATCGACATCACTTTACTTCTAAAATCGTTGAAAAGGAGCTTGTCCGTCTGCTTATAGACAATCCAGAGGGCGATAGCCGTATTGAGAAAACTGACAGCTATGAAAGAGAGGAAGAGCTTAGTCCTGTATTTCATAATGGCAATGTAAGAAAAAATCCTTCTTTTTACAATAAACTTCTTAGGCTTGGCTGAAATAGTTATTGAATATTAATTTATTTACTTAAATAATAATGGTAAGGGGATTTAGGGGGTGTACTATGGTAAAAGGAATGCAAAAAATGAAATCAGGCGACCATCATAAAGCTGAGCTATTATCTTATGTCAACCGATTCAATACCATCATCTTAAATGGTCAAAGAATCAATGTAGATGAGATGACGAATGTCGCTCACCATATTTTGGAACTTAGTCCTACACTCGGTGGACCAAAGACAAAACAGGAGCACCTCATCAACGACCTAAACCTTTTTTTCCACTATGCGAGCACGATCGTAGGATCGCCAAATCCTCCGAGAGAAGCCTTCGAAGGCTATAAGAATGCCTACACAAAAGTGTGGAACGATATTAATTCGTTCTAAAACTACTCTACGGTGACCGATTTAGCGAGATGGCGAGGGTGATCGATGTCTGTGCCCCGCTCTAGGGCAATATAATAGGCGAAGAGCTGGCCTGCCACCGTGAAAGGAATCGTCGCCAAAGGGTCGGACATCATCGGCAAAAAAAGAACATCATCAGCGATCTGTTCAATCCCTTCGGACCCTATGAAGGCAAAAGCGAGGATGACCCCTCCTCGTGCTTTAACTTCCATGAGATTGCTCAAAGTTTTATCATAGGTCTGTCTGTTTCCGCACATCGCGACGACTGCGAGCTTGGGGCTGATTAAGGCGATAGGTCCATGTTTCATTTCCCCAGCAGGGTAGCCGTTGGCATTCACGTAGCTGATCTCTTTTAATTTTAATGCCCCCTCCAGGCTTGCAGAGTGCATGTAGCGTCTGCCGAGGTAGAAAAAGTGTTCAAATGAGGCATATTTTTTCGCAAGAGCTTGAATAAGAGGGGAGAGGCTTAATACTTCTTCTACCACCTTAGGCAATGTTTTAAGCTCAGATAAAAAGAGCCTACCCGCTTCCTTAGACAGATGGCGAAGGCGTGCCATATAGAGCGCAAAGAGTGAGAGGAGGGTCACCTGGCTTGTGAAGAGCTTTGTAGAGCAGACGCTGATCTCAGGATCTGCGCGCAGAAAAAGAGTACTATCGGCCTCCCGTGTCAGAGTAGAATGTCTCACATTGCAGATAGCTAAAACTTTGGCTCCTTTAGCCTTGACTTCTCTCACCGCGGCGATCGTATCAGCCGTTTCGCCCGACTGGCTAATAGCGATCACAAGGGTATTTTCTGAGACGATGGGGTTTTTATACCTGAATTCAGAAGCGATTTCAGCCTGAGTCGGAATCCTGGCCATTTCTTGAAGCATATCGGCGGCAATACAGCCCGCATGCCAAGAAGTCCCACAGCCTAAAATCAGAATGTGGTGCGTGGAGAGTAGCTCTTGAGGAGTGATTTTTAAGTTTTCAAATTCAGCCGTCCCATACTCATCGCTAAACCGGTTAAGAAGGGCCTTTCCAATCGTTTCTGGCTGCTCAAAGATCTCTTTAAGCATGAAATGAGGGTATTCTCCTTTTGTAATGGAAGAATCGGCTACTTCTAAAGGTTCTAGCGAAAAAGACACCTGTGTCTCTGAGTCCTCGAAAAGATCGATCTCATTTTCTTTGAGGACCGCAATCTGATCATTTTTAAGATAAACGACATCCAGATATGGGTCTGTAAGAGCATGAGGACAGGAGGAGAGGTACGCATCTTCTTTTTTCTTATTGATAGCCGCAAGAAGAGGGGTTTCTCTACACATGGCAAAAAGACGGTCAGGGAAATCTTTATGAAGAATTCCTAAAGAAAAGCTTCCATCTAATAATTTCAATGCCTTTTTCAAACTCAGGAGGATATCCTTATTTTCTCTATAGAAGTAAGAGATGAGTTGTGCTATGACCTCGGTATCGGTATCAGATGCGAAGCACACTCCCTTAGAGCGGAGCATTTCCCTGAGCTTCATATGGTTTTCGATAATCCCATTATGGACGACCGCTAAGGAATTATCCTGATCGAGTTGGGGGTGGGCATTTTCTCGAGTGGGCTTTCCATGAGTTGCCCATCGTGTATGAGAGATAGCGAGCCTGAGCTCAAGATTTTTTTGCTTAATGCTCTCTTCCAAAACATGCACTTTTCCGACTTCCTTACAAAGGAGCAGCTCTCCTGCATCATTTAATCCGGCAATACCTGCCGAATCATACCCTCGATATTCGAGTCTTTTAAGACCATTTACACAGAGATGGACCGAATTTTGACGACCCACATGACCAAAAATACCACACATAGATGTGATTATAGTCTGTGTTCAAGTTACAATCAAAGAAGAAAGAACGATCCTTATTTGGAATTAAAATAGTAGACTCTTTGCCAGATCTCGGAAAGTTCTTTGAGCTGTATCTCACTTACATCCATTTTTGAAAAATCAATAGGCGTTGGAACAATTTTCATCATATCCCAATTGATCTCTCCGGCGTCATCGAATAAAGGAGAAGGAAAAGCTTTTTCTATAAAATATTCACTCGCTTTTGATGTAAATTTAGCTTTTTTAAAAAATGTGCTAAAATGAACATCTAAATCTATAGGTGGATTTGAATTATCGATATCCTCTTTTAGTTTGCCTTTTAGATAATCAGCATAAAAGCTTAGATCAAATTCATTATTGAGTTTGGCTAAAAGGCCATTAACAAGTTTTTCTTTAGAAAACTTATTTTTTATAAACTCTTTAATTTGATCTAATGTTAAATCACTGTTTTTAAAAACAAAAACTTCTTCGCTAGATTTAGAAATAGATGGCATAATGAACCCAAGATCTTCTCCATACATCTTACGAATTGTCATGATTTGTTGCGGATGGAAACCATCCCCGCTAAAATTTCTTACAGCGTCTTCTTTAACTTCTATGATAAGCGATAAAATACAATCTGCTGGGTCCTTATTTATCAATTTACGGCAAGAGAAGAGAAGTTCTTGGTATAGTTTCTCTTGATAGGGTAAAAAAGAACCTAGGCCGCGTGGGAAAGAACGTAATATGTGAATTTGTATTTTTTCTTGCTGATCTACTGGAGCGTTTTTCAAATCATTTTCAAGCTTTTTGAGCTCTAAGATGATGATTTTAAGTAAAAGTTCGATCTGAGAGTAATAGGCTTCTGGTTTACTCACGTCCCAAAAAAGCATTTTGGGATTTTTGTTTTCAATAAATTTCACCACTTTTTTTAACTCTTCTTCAAATTCATCAGAAGAGAAAAAATAGTCATATAGACCTACAAGGATGATGCATGGACAACAACATATAATCGTGAGTGCCGTAGCAATACCATTCAAAACTGTCGTAACCCATTCTGCTTCTTTATCGTCCCCACCTCCTAAAAAGTGAACATCTTTTTGATGAGGTAGATTTATCTGTGAAGAAGGAATGAGGGGATAATGCTGAGAGGGGGTGATGGGAGAAAATTCAACTTTCATAGACAAACCTCTTATGCAGATTGGAAATCGCGGACTCTTTTCCAGATCTCGGAAAGTTCTTTGAGTTGTATCCCACTTACATCATTTTTTGAAAAGTCGATAGGCGGTGGAACAATTTTCATCATGTCCCAATTGATCTCTTCTAAGCCATTGAATAAAGGAGAAGGGAAAGCTAATCGTATAAAATATTCACTCGCTGTTTTTGTAAACTTAGAATCATCGAAAAATGCGCGGAAATAGGAATCGAAATCGATTTCTGAATTATCGGATAGATTGTCGACCTTCTTTTTGAGCTCCTTCTTTAGATAATCGGCATAAAAGGTTTTATCATGCTCATTGTTGAGAGCAGTTAAAAGGGAATTAACGAGTAATTTTCTAGTGAATTTGTTTTTAAACAATTCTTTACACTGGTCTAATATTACAATTGCCTTAGATGAGGCAAAAATATCCTCATTTGATGTTGAAGTAGGTGTCGGAAATAATCCCAATTCTTCCTTATAATCTTTTGGGAGTGCCATGAGCTCACTATAACTTAAGCCATTTCCGTCAAAATCTCTTAAAGTATCTTCTTTAATCTTTACGATGAGAGATAAAATGCATTCGGCTGGGTCTTTATTTACCATTTTACGACAAAGGAAGAAAAGATCTTGGTAGACTTTTTCTGAAATGAGCAGATTTAGTCCCAAGCGGGGGAAACAATCTATAAGCTGAGTTTTTAACTTTTCTTGCTGATCTGCTGGGGCGTTTTTAAGACCCTCTTCAAGTTTCTTAAGCTCGAAGATAATGTTTTTAAGGGAAAGTTCAACCTGAGTGAAATAGGCTTCGGGCTTACTTACTCTGGAAAGACTTTTTGGATCCTTTTTTTCAATAAATTCTAGTAATCTGTCCAGATGTTTGTCCACCATTGACTCGCTTGAAGAGAAACACTCATAGAGGCACATAAGAAATATGCATGGACAACAAAATACAACAATACAAGCGCCCACGATGACGGTCGCAATTTTCCCAATCCAACT
>Ga0187779_10001323_pt1 | contig 15486 bp, 15 predicted proteins | sample 1015_Q2_SP10_10__FD_132435 | JGI IMG/M metagenome (GOLD analysis project Ga0187779, IMG submission 132435) | Tropical peat soil microbial communities from peatlands in Department of Meta, Colombia - 1015_Q2_SP10_10_MG | ecosystem: Environmental > Terrestrial > Soil > Wetlands > Peat | place... | reverse complement strand
GTTCAAAGGCGTCACGTTCCAGGTAAACGCAAGCAAATCGCGCCAATGGGATTCTTCAAGAAAGAGCGATTCCAGCTCTGCCCGGTCGGCCGCGCGCAGCGCCTCCTCGAATTCGGACAGCCACTGCCGCACGCGTTCGGCATCGCTCGTCTCGCGGGCAGTCACATCTCGGCTTTCAGTGGTCGCTTCCAACGTCTCGTCCTTTCGTCCGGCTTGACTCGATGCCGCTCCCACCGAGGGAAGCGTCGCATAGCGGGGATTCTAGGGGCTTGACGCGAAGTGGCTAGATGCCCATGCGGCAAAGACTGTTGTATCTAATGCAAAGATCCGGCCTGAATCGGTCATAGGGGGCAAGGTCGATGGATGATTTCACCCGAATCAAGACGTTCATCAAGGTGGTCGAGTCGGGGAGCTTTTCCGCGGCTGCAAGGGACGAATCCTCGGTCAGCACCATCGCCAGGCAGGTCAAGTCGCTGGAGGACGAGCTCGGCGTACGCCTTCTCAACCGAAGTACCCGCCGCCTCGCCCTGACCGATACCGGGCGCCGCTTCTACGACCGGGTCAGCACCATCGCGCGTGACCTGAAACAGGCAAAGTCCGAGGTCAGCTCTCTGGAGGAGGAAGCCAAGGGGCTGCTGCGTGTTTCCCTGCGTGTCACTGCCGGAACGACAGTCGTTGTTCCTGCGCTACCCAGGCTGTTTGCCCAGTATCCCGAGCTCGAGCTAGACATCTCGCTGACGGACGAACGGCGCGATCTCATTGCCAACAACATCGATGTCGCGATGTGGCTGGGGGATCTTCCCAATTCACAGATCGTGGCTCGTCGGCTGAGTCGGACCCGCCGCATCGTCTGTGGGGCGCCTGCGTACTTCAAGCGTCATGGCGTCCCGCGGGTACCTGATGACCTGCGCGACCACAAGTGCCTGCTTTTCGCGGCACCGTCCTATGGCAATCTGTGGAGCTTCACGCGCGGTGGAAAGATCGAAGCCGTCGAAGTCCGCGGCGGGGTCAAGTCGGACAACGGACTGGTTCTGCTCTCGGCCGCGCTCGCGGACCTTGGCGTGGTGATTGCCCATGCCTGGATGGTCCGAGACCTCCTTGCGGAGGGCCGGCTGACGCAGGTGCTGAGCGAGTACACGGTGAACCCGCGCTCCGGCGATGCCGACCTCTATGCGGTGTTTCCATCCAGCCGCGGCCTCTCCCGCAAAGTCCGCGTGTTCGTCGACTTCCTGGTCGAGCTGTTTCGCGATGGCAGCGAGAGCTAATGTCCAATCAAGCCGCTTCGCCGGAATACAGCGCCTCGGCGCCCAGAATGTATCCTTCGAGCCCGGTGACCGCCGCAAGGTGAAATACCTCGAGGATCTCATCCCGGCTCGCGCCTTTCTCCAATGCATGGCGGATGTGGATCGCGAGGCCGGGCTCGAACATGTGGGTGACGGTGCAGTCGATGGCAATGCAGACAAGCTCCCGTTCCTTCTCAGTCAACGTGCCGTTCTTCCAGGGCTCGGTCGACAGGTGGCTCAATGCCGCAAAATATTGGGGCATCGCGCGCACGATGATGTCACGCTGCTCGTTCCAGAATCCGCGTGTTCGGATGAACTCGTCCTTGATCGCCTGTGACTCCGGGGTGACAGCGGGTGCTTCGGCCTCCGGATGCTTGGCGGCTTTCAGCTCGCGCATCAGGACCGGCACGGCAAAATAAAGGGCGTGATTTGCTGCCCCGACGATGGTGATCAGCACGTCCAGCACGTCCTGCTCCGTCGCACCGGCCGTCAATGCCCGCCTCACGTGCCGCCGGACACCCTCTGCGTGCAGCGTCGTTACGGTCGCGTGCAGCGCAATCTGCACGAGCTCCTTCATGCGCGCCGTGAGCGCGGGCGCTGCCTGTGCCGAACGCCAGAATCGGTCGGCGGCCTCGTAGATGGATGGCGATGCCTGCTCGAGTCGACGTGCCACCTCGTTGTCGTTGAACACTGCAGCCAGGCTTGCGTCGTGGTTCTTACCGTCGCCCTGACGTTTGGGCGCGGGCCTGTTTTTTCGGTTGCTCGACACGGGAATTCCTCGCTTTCGTGATGACGCAAACCTGCGAACCCGTTAGTTGCTGCGATCGGCAATCCGCAGGCTGGCGTCCGACAGGCGGTAAAACGTCTTGGCCGACCGCCAGAAAATATCGGCCTTCTCGGATTTGCTTGCGTCGGCCGTCAACCGCTTGAGCGCATTGAGACCGATTGCGTAACCGTAGCTTCCCTTGTCGACGGGGAAGTTGCTCCCGTACATGCACCGGCTGGCCCCGAAGGTTTCGATGCAGGTTTCGATCCAGGGACGCCATGCGTCCGCAAGCTCGATCGAGCTGGGCGCGCGGTCGAGGTCTTCGAAGCCGAACCCTCCAAGCTTCATGCCCAGCCCGCTGAGCTTGACCGTGACGTTGGGGCAGCGGGCAAGTTCTATGAGCCCTCGCTTCCATTGTTCAAAAACCTCATCGCGATGTCCTGCGTAACCTGCAATGCCGAGGATGCCACCGCAGTGGTTGAGCACGATGGGCGTCCCCGGGTGGGCGCGGGCCAGCGCCGCGAGCTCGGGAATTTGATGAAAGAACACCCAGCCTTCGAAGCTCAGTCCAAGCGGTGCGAGATGGGCGAGACCCGCGTGGAACTTGGGCGACTCCATCATGTGATTTGAAATCTCGTACACCGGATTCATCAACGACGCGTCGCGGTCCCAGGTCAGCGATTGCCGCACGCCGCGGAACCGGCCGCTGTCTGCGACGGAGCCACCGGCGAGTGACATATGTCGCTCGAGGACGGGGCGGATTCCGTCGCCTAGCGTCAAATCGGCGAAACCCACGATGCCGGCGCAGACGCGGGCATCGCCGTAGATTCCGCTTGCGCTCATGGCTGCGACGCCGTTCGCGAACTCGGTCTCGCCGAGTGGCTGGAGATGTGGCGGGGCGTCAGCCCGAAGCATGGAGCGCGCCTGCACGATCACGGTCGCTCGCACATCGTGCCCGCTGCCGAGATCGCGAAGGATGTCCTCGAGCAGGTACCGGCAATGCGGCCGGTCGTAGAGATGATGGTGGGCGTCGACGATCGGCTGCTCCGGGTCCAAAGCTTGTTCCGATCGGGTCGCCAGCCAATCCTCCCGAATGGGAAGATAGGTCAGGGACGACATCGACACTCAGGTCGAACGGTCACGATGCTGGTGATTCGGACGGGCTCAGTCGACTGGCAGTCACGCCGCCATCCACCACGAGCTGCGTTGCAGTGATGTATCCAGCCTCGTCGCTGGCCAGGAACAAGACCGCGTTTGCGACATCCCATGCAGTGCCCATGCGACCCATCGGAATCAGCGCGTTGCGCTTGGCCGCAAGTTCCTCGGCATTCGCGACGCCAAGCTGCTTGGTGAGCCGGTGCGCCACCAACGGCGTATCGATCATGCCGACGACGACCGAGTTCACGCGGATGCCTTTCTTCACATACGCCATCGCCGTTGCTCGCCCGAACGCCTGAAGACCCGCCTTCGACGCTGCGTAGGCGACATGGACACGTCCACCTACCTGAAAGCTCATGCTCGCGATGCTGGAGACATTCACGATCGAGCCTCCCACGCCGTTGGCCGCGAATTGGCGCTCCATGACCGGCAAAACATGCTTGCATCCGAGGAAAGCTGTCTTGAGGTTGCGATCCATCTGGGCGTCCCAATCATCGACGGAAAGCGAAACCGGATTGCCCGGGGCGCTCCCCCCGACGTTGTTGACGAGGATGTCGATTCGACCATAGCGGTGAAGGCACTCTTCGACCGCGTGCCGGACTTCCTCGCTGTTCGTCATGTCCGCCTGCCAAGGCGTCCAGTCAGCGTGGCCCTCCTGCTCCATGACCGCCGAAGTGCCCGCGAGCGCATCAGCGTTGTAATCCGTCCCGAACACCTTCGCGCCCTGGCGTGCGAACAGCACGGCGGTGGCTCTTCCGTTACCCCAACCCTCCGCCACGGAACCCGCGCCCGCAATAAAGGCGACTTTGTCGTTCAGGCTCAGCATGGGTTGATGGCGGTCAAGCGTGTTGGCGAAGGCGATTCATGGAGCGTAAACATCGGCGCCCCGCACGGCAAGGTGCGATGGCGGCAAGGACCTTGGCGATCCGCGCAAGGCTCGAAAATACGCAACCGGCCGCTCATCCCGGACAGCAATCGCCCCGCTGTCCGTCCCCCTGTCCCGGCAAGGGCCTATTTGGCGGGTGCGCTCGCAATCCGCGCTGCCATCCGGCGCTCGATCGACCGCAGCTCGGCGGGTGTGAGCCGATTGCGAAGTTCCGGGAAAAGGAGCGACTCCTCGAGGCGCATGTGGTTACGGGTCGTGGCGACAAAAGTCTCCGTCGCGGCGCGAAGGTCCCGCGCCTGGTGCGGCCGCACGCCGTCCGCGATCGCTTGGAGCTGCGGCTCGATATCCAGCCAGTACAGCTCGATCCACGCGTGGTCCTCGCAGAGATCCTCCGCGATCTGACGGATCCCCGCATCTCCGCACTGCCGCAGCACTGGGAAAACATGCTGCTCTTCATCGTAGTTGTGCGCGCGTGCGGGGCCACAGAAAAAAGTGATGATCTCGCGCGCCCGGCTTCGGCATTCTTCGGTCGGTGTCGCCGACTGTTGAGCGGATACGAGCGCGACGAGCTTGTCGAGATGATCGATGATCTCTCGATGACAGCCTTGCAGCACATCGGAGATTTGAGATCCGTGTGCTTTCACCCCAACAGCAGTTTTCACGGTAGCCTCCGTCGGCCCTCGGCCGACGATATGACGCCAGCTAATTCGCCTCCTTGATCTCCGACAACGTTTGCTTTGCCCCGCCGGCGCGCCTCGGCCACGCTCAGGATATGACGTGCACAGCCCGCAGCCTTCCGCGCCCGCTCGAGCGGCGAGCGAGACCTTTCTTCGGCGTTCGGTACCTCGACACTCACAGGGACGTCGGGCGGCGCAGCGGCCAACAATTCAACGAGCGGAAGCTCGCCCTCGCCGGGGTACAAGCGGTTATAGCGGGATTCGGCGGGCAGATCCGCAGGTGCCCGCTGTGGTGCGTCGCAGAGCTGTACGGACGCCAGAAGCAGCCGATTCATGGCGGCAAGTTCCACCGGAAGGCCGCCGGACCGATGATGGTGGAGTGCGTCGACGCAGATTCCGAAGTTCGGGTGGTTCACGCGCTCGGCGAGCCGCAAGGCGTCGGTCAGGCTCCCGATCCCCCTGAACGGAACGAATTCCACGATGGGTCGAATCCCGTAACGACCCGCCAGGTCGCAGAGCTCCGCGACCTTGCTGGCCAAGCTCTGCTCATCGCAGCTCCGGCAACGGTCCCGCGGTAGCGAGGTGAACACGATGTTTTGTGCGCCAAGCCGACCCGCATACTCGAGTAACGGGCCGGTAGCCGAGACGACGGTCTCCGGGCCGACGCGAATCACGTCGACGTCGAGGACGCGAACGCCCGTGCTGGAAATCCTGCGCTCGATCGCACGTCGCAATGAAGCGTCGGCCATCACGTCGATATCTGTCGGCAGTGCTGGATTGAGCCTCAGCCCGACTGCGTCGAAGCCGGCAGCATGGGCCGCGTCGATCTGCTCGAGCGGAGAGCAGGGCAGAACGGTCAACGACGACAGCGAGAGCGTCCGCATGACAATCCGAACGATGGATCAGCGATTACCGTATCCAACTTCATTCATCTGCGCCCGTTTCATTCTCGACGAGCGCCGGTTTAGTTCTTATGGTCAGCCGCGGCAAATCGGCGTTCGACGCTCAAAAAGCCCTCGAGATCGCCCAGCGCAGTAAAGTCCTTGAAGCTTGCACAACGATCGAGAATGGTGGCGACCGTGCCGCTGCGCTTGATCTCGACAAGCACCTCCGAAATCGCCTTGATGGCTGCCAAAGCTGTGTAGTTGGGAAGGATCATGATCTTGTAGCCGAGCCGGGTGACCTCCTCCTCCGAGAGGATGGGTGTCTTTCCGCTCGCCGACATGTTGAACAGATGGGCGCCGGGCAGGCGACGGGGGATCTCGGTGATCTCTTCGAGCGAGCGAGGGGATTCGATGAAAAGCATGTCGGCACCCGCTTCGAGATAGGCCTTTCCTCTACGCACCGTCGCATCCATGCCTTCGACGGTGAGCGCGTCGCAACGCGCGATGACGACAAAGTCGGGATCCGAACGAGCATCCACGGCGGATCGGATCTTTTGAACAGCTTCGTCCATCGGTATCACGCTCTTGCCGCTCAGTTGGCCGCACTTCTTGGGAAAAACCTGGTCCTCGATATGGATCGCCGCAACCCCGGCCAGCTCGTATTCTCGTACGGTACGCCGGACGTTGAGCTGGTTGCCGAACCCTGTATCCGCGTCGGCGATAACCGGAACCTGCACCGACCGGGCGATCGCTGCAGCGTTGTCGACCATCTCGGTCATCGTCACCAGGCCGACATCGGCGATGCCGAAGCGAGCCAGTGCCGTGCCGCCACCGGGTACATAGACTGCCTCGAAGCCCGCCTGCTCGACCAGCTTGGCCGGCATGGGCCCGAATGCGCCAGCTGCCACGAGTGCCTGTTCGCGGCGTAATAGGTTGCGGAGCCGGGTTGTCGCTTTTTCCATGGCCTTTTCAGTTCAGTTTTATGAGCCGCATTCCAAAGCCCGCTGATCGCACAATGGATCACCATTGTAGGATTCGATATGAAGCACGCCTAGGCATGAGGTCGGCAATCACCGTTGCATCCGGCGCAAAGATTTGCGGACGGTCAGCACGCGGAGTCAACGGCCCGCGACGGGCGCCGCGGGTGCAGGGAAACCGCCAACCGTCAATGGCGGTGCTGGAGAAGTGTACCGGTGGCTGCGGGCGGTGGAACGGCCCGCAACCCGGGGAATCCGGCTAGAGGTGCAGCTCGAGAACGCGCGTTTACTCGCCGTAATACCACTTTCGCGACGCTCGATAAGTCATGGACTCATAGCGTGGCGGATTTGAAGCGTTGTGGCATGTCGGTAACACCTCGATCATCGCATCGAGATGCGGACCGAAGAAGACGGGGATCGAGTAGCGATCCACCGTATTGGTATTAATGACCCGGTGCTTCGTGGACAGGAATTGATCGTTGGTCCAGCGAACGAGTACGTTGCCGGTGTTTACAAGCAAGGTCCCTGGAATGATCTCGACCAGGCGCCAGTGCCCAGACGGCATCCGCACCGCAAGACCCGGTATGTTCGACTGCGCAAGGAATGTCATCATCGAGTTATCGGTGTGCGGCGCAATCCCGTACTGACGCTGGCCGATCAACTTCTGCGGTGGGTAATGCAGCAGCGAGAGCGTCACGTGCGGAGTCGTGAACATCGGATCGAAGAAGTCCAGCGGCAACTTCAGCGCCGTTGACCAGAGCGGAAGGAACTTCTTTCCCAAGGCCTCGATGGCGGCCTGATATTCGAGGACGACCTCCTTGAATCCCGGCAAGTTCTCAGGCCAGACATTGGTCTCAATGCTTGGATCGGGCTCACGAATGATCGTGAATCTGGAATAGAGGTTCTTGGCGTCGTCGATAATGTTGACGTTGGTTCGCTCGGTACGCTCCTTCCCGGCGGCCAGGTAACCTGCCTTATGGCTGTCGCGGTCGACCCATGGCAACTTATCCTTGACATCAGGCGGCAGCCCATGAAAACGCCGGGATTCGGCAAATACCCGATCAACCAGCGACTGCGGAATGCCATGTCCCGACAGGTAGAAGAATCCCACCGTTTCAGTGATCTCCTTGAGCCTCGCAGCGACGCGCTCCCGGCCGCCAGGTTCCCCGAGCAGGTATGCCGACATATCGAGGCGAGGGATTTCCTCGGTTGAATCCGGGTAATCCATGAGCCGGATTTCTTCCTCCGCCGTGAACTTTGGCGTTGGATTTGCCCGGACCGTCGGTACCGTCTGCGCCTGAGCCGCCATGGGTCTCTCCAAGTCAATCTTGGTATACCATCATACCAAATTGTCCGAGTTCCAGCCTTACTTGGATTTCCAGACGTCGGCGAAGCGGGGAATTTGGTCGGGAATCCATTCGAAGTTCTGAACGGTGTCCCGCATCGCCGCATACTCGACCGAGAAGAATAGCGACAGCATGGGCGAGTCGGCCACGATAATTTTCTGTGCCTCGCTATACAGTCTCTTGCGTTTTTCCTGGTCGTAGGTCAGACGCGCCTCGTCCAACAGCCCGTCGACCTTCTCGTTCTTGTACCGAGCGGTGTTCGCGTATCCCTTGCTGTGGAACAGGATGTACAGCAGACCATCCGGGTCCGGGCGCTGAGTCCAGCGGTTGGGGCTCATATTGGTCGATCCGTCAACGAGCTTCGCATACCACTCGCTGGCGGCCACCGGAGAGAGCGTCAACTTGATGCCCACGGCAGCCGTCTGTTCCTGGATCAGCTGATTGATTCGCTGGAGATCGCTGACCTGCGGCGTCGACAGAAAAAATTCGAAGCCGTTGGGATAGCCGGCTTCCTTCAGAAGCGCCTTCGCCTTCTCCGGGTCGTACGGAAACGACTTGATGCTTGCGTCGTACCACCAGAGCCCAGGCGGGGTGGGGCCATCAGAAATGCTTCCCTGGCCGGCCATCACGATGTCGTTGAGTCGCTTGCGATCAATGGCGTACCCAATCGCTTGCCGCAGCTTCGCGTTGTCGAAAGGCGGTTTGTCCATTCGCCACTGCAGCGAATACCAGCGCCCCACGGTGATGGGCAAAAGCCTCAACCCGGCACGGCCCTTCAAGGGCGCGACCGCGGTTGGTGAAAGCTCGCCGACGAAATCGAGTTCGCCCGTGATGAGGCGCTGTGTCCCAACGACGGCATCGGAAATGTCGCGAAACACGATGCGGTCCAGATAGGGCTTACCCGATTCCCAATAGGCTGGGTTCCGCTCGACCGTTATGTTGCTTCCGCGAATCCACTCCTTGAACACGAACGGTCCTGTGCCGACCGGATTGCTGCCGAATTCCTTACCAAGTTTCTGCACTGCTGCAGGCGACATCATGAAGCCTGGACGCTCTCCAAGCAGTCCAAGAAGTCCCGGCGCAGACTGCTTCAGGTTAAAAGCAACGGTCGTCGGATCGACGACCGTGACGCTGTCGATGATCGGGGCAAGTTGCGGGCGCTGAGGAGAATCGAGGGCTGGGTCGAGACGATGGTCAATATTCCACTTCACGGCATTCGCGTCGAATGGTGTTCCATCGTGGAATTTGACGCCCGACCTCAGCTTGAACACGATCTGTTTGCCGTCGTTCTTGATCTCCCAACTTTGCGCCAGCTCCGGCTTTATGGAGAAGTCGGGTCCATACTTCACAAGCGTATTGAAGACCAGATAAAGAACCTGGCGTTCGCTGAACTGCACCGATAGCGCAGGATCGAGTGTCTTGGTATCGGCCGAGAACCCGACAGCGAGCGTGCCTCCACGTGTCGGTGTCTGTGCGAAGACCGCCGCCGACGAAATGCCGTAGATCAACGCGAAAACGCCCAACCAACCAAACCGGCGTGACAGCAGCATGCTCGCCTCCTCCTACAGAGTAACGTCATTAGGGGCTGCCTTTGCCCCGCTTGGTGCGATTTTGATCGTACGGTATTCCGTAATATGGGGCAACGACGCTTACGGCACGTCGTCGCGGATACAGGCCTTGTAGTGGCCGGCGCCCACGGCGGTCAGCTGCGGTATTGTCTGCGCACACGCAGGAATCGCGTACTTGCAGCGAGTTCGAAATACGCAGCCGCTCGGCGGGTTCGCCGGACTTGGGATGTCTCCGCCTAGCACGATGCGCTGCCGACGCTGGCGCGGATCAGGGTTGGGAACCGCGGACAGAAGCGCCTCAGTATAGGGATGTCGCGGCGATTCGACGATCTCCCGCGCCGAGCCGATCTCCATGAGCTTCCCGAGGTAGACGATCGCAATGCGATCGGCGATATGCCGCATGACGGCGATGTCGTGCGAGATGAACAGGATCGCGAGACCCAAGCTGTCCTTGAGGTCCTGCAGCAGGTTGACGATCTGCGCCTGGATCGAAACATCGAGCGACGCCACTGGCTCATCCGCAACGATGAACTCTGGATCGACTGCGAGCGCACGCGCGATACCTACTCGTTGACGCTGTCCACCGGATAATTCGCGCGGTCGGCGGTCAAGATAATCGTTGGAGATGGAGACCTTTGAAAGCAATGCCGCGACGCGATCTCTTCGTCGACGTCGCTCCGGTTCAATCGCCTGTACGCGAAGCGGCTCGGCAACGATCTCCTCAATGGTCATCCGTGGATCGAGCGATGAGTACGGGTCCTGAAAAATGATTTGAGCCTTGCGTCTGAATCGCCGCAGGGCGCTTGGATCTAAGGTGGTCACCTCATTGCCATTAAAAGTGATCTGCCCGGAAGTTGGTTCCACAAGCCTAAGCAGGCTCCGCCCAATCGTGGTCTTGCCGGAGCCCGACTCACCAGCCAACCCCAACACCTCACGTGACTTAATCTCAAAGCTGACATCATCCACGGCACGAATATGGCCGACAACGCGTGGAATCACCCCGCGGCGAATCGCGTACCACTTGCGCAGGTTGGTTACTTCGAGCAAGGTTGTCCGGTTCATGGTTGACCGGGCGCCAAGATTTCCTTCCACCGCAGGCAACGCACGACGCGATGATTCGCACTTTGTTCCAGCGGCGGACATCGACTGTCACATAGATTCTCGACGAAGTACCGGCAGCGAGGATGAAACGCGCAACCCGATGGAAGCGCTGCTGGATTTGGTACTTGACCTGGGATGGCCGCAAGCCTAGTACCGGCGGTTACTCTGCCCAGGTGTGGAAGCGAATCAAGAAGCGCACGGGTGTACGGCATTCGCGGCGAGTGGAATACCTCCCCGTAGTCGCCGGTCTCCACAATCTGACCGGCATACATCACCATGGTGCGCTGGGCGATCTCCGCGACGACACCAAAGTTATGCGTGATGAAGAGGATTGCCATGCCTGTTTCGGCCTGGAGGCGCTTCAGCAATTCCAAGATCTGCGCCTGTACGGTGACATCGAGTGCGGTCGTTGGCTCATCGGCAATGAGTAGGCTGGGGCGGCAGGAGAGGGCGATCGCGATCATCACCCTCTGGCGCATGCCTCCTGATAGTTGATGCGGGTAAGCGTGCAGGCACCTCTCGGCATCGGGGATGCCCAACTGACTCAAGAGGTTCAGCGCCGCGCCATCTGCGCTGGCGCGTGAACCACCCTGGTGTTGCGTGATCGCCTCCCGAATCTGCCAGCCGATCGTATGAACCGGGTTGAGGGAGCTCATGGGCTCCTGAAAGATCATGGCCACCTCGTTTCCCCGGACGTCCTGCATGGCACGGTCCGAGAGATCCGCCAGGTTTCGCCGTTCGCCGTTCTTGAACGCAAGCGTGACTGTTCCCTCGATTCGCTTGGCGGTTGCGAGTCCCATGATCGCAAGCCCGATCGTGGACTTGCCGCAACCCGACTCACCCACAAGCGCGACAGTCTCGCCAGGCGCCAGATCAAAGGACACGCTGTTGACCGCTAATAGCGAGCGCGTGCGGTCAGCGTAATGAACGCTTAGATCGCGAACTTCCAGCAGCGAGGCCATCATTCGACCGAAGATCCGATCAGGTAGAAGCCCAGCACCGTAATCGTGACCGCTGCACCAGGCCCGAGGCTCAGCAACGGGTTGACCGCAAGAAAGTCATATCCGCTGCGAACCATCCCCCCCCAATCAGGCACGGGAGGTGGGATACCGAGGCCAAGAAAGCTCAAGCTCGAGGACGTAAAGATGGCAAGCGACACGCTGACGGAGAACTGGGCCGCGGTCACGCGCATCGTATTCGGCCATATGTGTTGACCGATGATCCAGGCCGGGGTGCCGCCAGCAGCCCGCGCGGCTTCAACGAACGAGTTCTCGCGGATCGCGAGCACCTGTCCGCGGATCAACCGAGCAACCCCAGGCCACATAACTAGACCAAGGACAAGCGTGAGATTCAGGAGCGAGGGCCCGACCATTGCGGTGATCACAAGAGCAAGCACCAAGCCGGGCAGCGATACGAACAGGTCGATGATCATCACCGCGACGACGTCGAGCCTGCCGCCCGCGTAACCCGCCACCAAACCGACCGGCGCACCAATCACCATGGCGACAAGCGCCGCCCCGAAACCGATGAGAAGGGACGTTCGCGCGCCGAAAATCACCCGACTCAGCGCATCCCGCCCGAGCTCATCCGTACCGAAAAGATGGCTGGCGGTTGACGGTGAAAGAAGGTCGATGCTCGATCGCAGCGGATCGTACGGCGCAATGATGTTGGCAAGCAGGGCGCAAAGGAGCGCGCAGGCCACCAGCGCGAATCCAAGTATGCGGCGCGGTCTGATGAGCATTCAGCCGATTCGAATCAGCGGGTTCACGATGGTGTAAGCGATGTCCGCCAAGAGGTTCATGACCACCACACCAACCACGATGATCATTGCAATGGCCAACATGACCGGAAAATCGTGGCTCCCTATGGAGGCAACAAGCAGCCGACCGATGCCTGGCATTGAAAACACGGTCTCAGTGACAACGGCTCCGCCGGCAAGCTGTCCCATGCTGAGGCCAATGACCGTAATGACAGGCAGAATTGCATTTGGCAGCGCATGCCGGAACGCGACGCGCGACCGGGAGATCCCTTTTGCACGTGCGGCCTGAATGAACAGACGCTTCTCGACATCCCGGTACTCTGCGCGGTAGATAATGCTGAAAACACCGAAGTAGTAGGCCGACAGCGTAAGGACGGGCAAGATCAGATGCTTCAGGTGAACAAGCGCGCCCTCCGACCATGGCGCCCACCCAGTGGTCGGCAGCCAGCCGAGCCCAACGGAGAAGAAAAATATCAGCGAGATGCCGAGCATGAAATTCGGCACGGTGATCGCAACCAGATTGGCGCCGACCACGAAGGGGCCGACGATTCGCCGGCCCGCCGGCAGGGTGTTCGTTACAACCGCCGTCACTGCCGCCATTAGCATGGCAAGGACGGCGAGCTCAAGACTTACCGCGATCGATGGCAGGACGGCAGACACGACGCTCTGCTGGGTGACGTACGATCGACCAAAATCCCCCCGCACCGCGGATGCTATCCAGTCCAGATACTGAACGTAGAGCGGTCGGTCGAAGCCGTATCGCTTGTTGATTGCTGCGATCGCGTCCGTGCTTGCGTCCTGCCCCAGCATGATAGCTGCTGGGCTGCCAAGCAACGCCGTAAGGCTGAAGAAGAGCAGCGCCGTGAGGGCGATCATCGTCGGGATTGCAAGAAGCATGCGGCGAATGACAATGGTCAGCATTTGCGGGGCTTTATCGAAGCGGCTACGTGGCTGGGTCAGCTCACGATCGCAGATTGCTCGTCATCCAGTACCTGCAAGCTGTAAGCCGCCGACCGCTCAACGAACTCTGAACACCGGCGCGACACATCCTTGGCATCGCGTTCGGCAGCGGCTTCGGCGATCCCGCGCATGAGAGCCACAGTCTCGCGCTTGCGCGCCAGTGAGGCCTTGTTGGCAGTAACGGTTCTGAGATAGGTGATACGCGCATGCAGCGCCTGGAGAATCTTGCGGGCAACTTCGTTTCCGCTTCCTCGCAGGAGGACATCGTAGAAGTCATCAAACCCCTTGACGTAATCACGCATCGCCTTGCCGTTAAGCGCCGAGTTGGTTTGCGCGACCGTTTGGCGCAAGGCTTTCAATTCATCGTCGGTCGCGCGCTTGACGAAGAGACGAGCAACCATCGGTTCGAGCGCACCTCGAACCTCATAAATCTGTCGAGCCTCGTCGGACGTGATGGCGGTCACGTAAAGACCCTTGTTCGGCCGTCGTTCGACCAGCCCTTCCGACTCGAGATGGCGCAGTGCTTCGCGCACGCACGTGCGGCTCACGCCGGTCTGGTCACACAAATCTCGTTCGACCAACCGCTCGTTCGGTTTGAAGTGCATGCTGAAGATGGCTTCCCTCAGCCGATCTGCGGTCATCTCACGCAGCGTGGGCTGGGTCTGGACTACGCGTAGGGAGTCAGTGGCGGACATGGGTCTAATTATTGCGACAATAGAAGATAATTGAGAAAATGAACCGTGCATAGGGGAAGCGTGCCCAGCTTAACTGAGGGGGAAGCCGGATGAGCAGGGAGCTGACCGGGGCGCGACGCTGCGAGGGCCCGGCCGCCCGATGAAACCGGCCCGCTTCGACTATCACGATCCTCGTACGCTGGACGAGGTTCTACGCCTCCTGGGCAGCCTGGAAGACGCGCGGCTCCTCGCGGGCGGTCAATCGCTCATCCCGATGCTCAATATGCGGCTGGTGCAGCCCAAGCACATCATCGATCTCAACCGGGTGGAGGAGCTGTCCTATATCCACCTGGAGGGCGAAGTTCTGGAGATCGGTGCCATGACACGCCAGCGGGACATTGAGCTCAGCGAATTGGTTCGTGAGCGTTTCCCACTGATGCACGAGGCCGTGCAGCTGGTCGGGCATAGACAGACACGCAATCGCGGCACGATCGGAGGCTCTCTTTGCCAACTCGACCCTTCAGCGGAGCTTGTGAGCGTTGCTGCCATTGTCGGTGCCAAGGTTATCGTGGCGTCCCAATCGACAAGGAGGGAGATTCCTTTCGCGAAATTTCCCGCAGGCTTGATGACGCCTGCCATCGATCCGACCGAGCTTCTTGTTGCCATTCGTTTCCCGCTCTGGAAGGCCGGTCATGGCTACGGATTCGAGGAGTTCGCACGCCGGCACGGCGACTTCGCGCTTGCCTCGGCTGCGGCATTACTGGAGTTCGACGGGCATCGGATTACTCGGGCCAGCGTCACGGTAGGGGGCATCGCGCCGCTGCCTCAAGCGTTGTCTGCGACGGTGGAGGGCAGGAGCCCTTCAGACGCGTTGTTCGACGAGGCGGCGGAAGCATGCGACGCTCTCGATGCAATGGACGACATCAATTTAAGCGGCGCTTACAAGCGCCACATTGCCAAAGCAATGGTTAAACGCGCACTTCGCAAGGCTCATGGCCGAATCTCGAAGCATTAGCCTGAAAGTCAACGGCGTTACGCATCACAAGGACGTCGAGGTTCGGGTAACCCTGGCAGACTTCCTGCGCCATGAGCTCGGACTGACGGGAACGCACATTGGTTGCGAGCATGGCGTTTGTGGCGCATGCACGGTGCTCGTCGATGGACGCTCTACGCGCTCATGCCTGATGCTCGCCGTCCAGGCGAACGGAAGTGAGGTGCTGACCATCGAGGGCGTGGCTCCATCGCCGACGGCGCTGCATCCATTGCAACGTGCCCTGCAGGAGCGCCATGGGCTCCAGTGCGGTTTCTGCACGCCGGGCATGGTCACGACCCTTCTCGAGTTTCTCAAGGAGTGCCCCAATCCGACCGAGGAGCAGGTTCGCATTGCGATTTCCGGCAATCTCTGCCGTTGCACCGGTTACCAGGGCATCGTGGAGGCCGTCCTCGC
>Ga0187779_10001322_pt1 | contig 15487 bp, 12 predicted proteins | sample 1015_Q2_SP10_10__FD_132435 | JGI IMG/M metagenome (GOLD analysis project Ga0187779, IMG submission 132435) | Tropical peat soil microbial communities from peatlands in Department of Meta, Colombia - 1015_Q2_SP10_10_MG | ecosystem: Environmental > Terrestrial > Soil > Wetlands > Peat | place... | reverse complement strand
CCTCTGCGGCACCGGCGCGCAGGTATCGGGCGTGGCGCACCTCGACCATCGCACTGTCGGCGAGGGGGCGGTCGGACCGATCACGCACCAGCTCATGACGCTGTACTTCGACGCCGTGCGTGGTCGCCTGCCCGCCTACGGCGACTGGTTGACGCCGGTCTACTGAGACCTCACCCGCTGGGGGTCTTGAAGCTCGGCGTCTGCGTGCCCGTTTCGATCAGGATGAAGTCCTGGGTCGTGATCGTGGGGTCGTCCTTCGTCACGATCTGCACCCCGAACTGGGCCTCCAGCACCTTGATCGTCTCGGGCAGGTCGGCCTCCGCCCCGTTGTAGACGGTGATGATCGTCTGGGGGTTGCCGAGCGTCGCGGCGTGCCCGCCGTTGATCGTGGAGACCTCGGCGTCCAGGCCCTGGTACTGCAGCCAATCCACGACGTTGGTCGCCTGACCGGTGTTGCTGGTGCCGTTCAGGACGTCGATCGTGGCGCCTTCCGCCTGCACCCGCGTGCGCGAGGCGGCCAGCGCGGCGGGGATGGTGAAGGCGTCCTTGATCGCCTGGCGGATCGGCGCGATCTTGGCCGTCAGCGAGTAGTAGCACGACAGGGCCGGGTTGTTGCACTCGACGGCGAACTGCGGTGGCGTGAACACGAGCGAGCGGAGGTTGTTGAGGTCGAGCTGCTCGCCCAGGCTCACCAGGCTGGGGAACAGGCTGGACGGGATGTCCGTGTGCACGGCGCCCTTGAGGTCGTTGACCAGGGCCTCCAGCGTGTTGAAGTCGAGGAGGCTCGAAAGATCCATCTGCTGGCGCACCGACAGGATCACGCGCTGCTGGCGCTGGGCCCGGTCGAAGTCGCTGCTGGCGTGCCGTGCCCGGGCGTAGATGAGGGCTTGCGCGCCGGTCATGTGCTGGATGCCCGGCATGATGTAGATGTTCTGGTCGCGCGCATTGGGTTGGGGGTCGGCGTCATCGGTGACGGGCAGCTGGACGTCGACGGTCACCCCGCCCAGGGTGTCGACGATGTTCTGGAAGCCTTGGAAGTTGACCGCCACGTAGTACTGGATGTCGAGCTGGTAGAGCGCGCCGAGGGCGCCCTTGAGGGCCTGCATGCCGCGGTTGTAGGCGCTCCCCGGGAAGGGGAAGAGGCCCGGGCTGCCGGCTGCCCGGGCCCACAGGCTGTTGATCTTGGCGGGGTAGAGGCCGTTGCTGTAGTAGGCGTGCGCCGGCCATGAGGAGGGCAGGGGCACGCCCTCCGTGTCACGCGGCAGGCTGAACATGCCGACCTGCTTGGTCACCGGGTCGATGCTGGCGACGATCATCGTGTCGGTGTTGAAGGAGGTGTCACCAGGCCGCTGGTCGCTGCCGACCAGCAGGATGTTCAGCCGCCCGGTGCCGTTCCACTGGGGCAGCGTCGCCGTCGCGGTGGCGCCTGGCGTGCCGGTCGAGCCCACCGTCGCGGTCGTCCCGGCCGTGTCGGTCGCGCTGGGCTCGAACGAGGGCTCGTCGTTGGTGCTGGTGAGACCGTTGAGCGCATCCAGGGCCAGCAGGTCGTAGCGGGCAACACCGAGGTGCGCCATCGGCGTCACGACGAGCACGGCCAGCAGGCCCAGCACGCCGAGTGGTCGGAAGCCGGCCCGCCGGCGCGGGGCTCCGAGGCTGGGCTGCAGCGGGGCCGCACCGCGCGCCAGGCGGTACGCGTCGACGATCACCACGAGGCGGTACAGCAGCAGCAGCGCGTTGAGCCCGAGGAGCACGGTGAGCACGTCCGTGCTGACGAACTGGGCGATCAGCCAGTCCCGGCTGGGCTTGCTGACGAGCATCCCGCCGAGCAGGGCGATGACAAGGACGAGCGGCGAAGCCAGGACCACGGCGCGCAGGCGATGGCCGGCGTAGGCCTGGCCGAGCCCGGGGAACAGGAAGGACAGGAACGCGGCGACGAACGGGGAGTGCGTGCCCGACGGCTGCGGCGGCTGGGGCTGCATCGGGCGGATGATAGGGCTTCCGCCCGCGATCGCCCGGCCGGGCGCCGGGGGCCTTGGGCTAGACTTGGGCGGATGCCCGCCGACCACCCCTTCCGGACCGTCGAGGCGGTCCCGGACCTGCCCGCGCTGGAGCACCGCATCCTGGATCACTGGCAGCAGCGCCAGACGTTTGCCCGCCTGCGCGCCCAGAACGCCGGCGGGCCGCGGTGGTCATTCCTGGACGGCCCCATCACCGCCAACAACCCGATGGGCGTCCATCACGCCTGGGGACGGGCCTACAAGGACCTCTTCCAGCGCTTCCACGCGATGCTGGGCCAGGACCAGCGCTGGCAGAACGGCTTCGACTGCCAGGGCCTGTGGGTGGAGGTCAACGTCGAGCGTGACCTGGGCTTCACCAGCAAGCGCGACATCGAGCAGTACGGCATCGGCCCGTTCGTGAACCTGTGCAAGCAGCGGGTGCTGACGTTCGCCGCCCGGCAGACCGAGCAGTCGATCCGCCTGGGCATGTGGATGGACTGGAACGACCCGGCCGAGCTGCGGCGGTTGAGCGACCTGCTGGCGGCGGATCCCTCGCGGACGGTGACGGTCGCCGGCCCGGCCGGCCCGGTGACGGACTCGGTGGAGATGATCGTCGGCCGCCTGGGCATGCCCGAGCTGGGCGGCTCCTACTTCACCTTCAGCAACGAGAACAACGACCTCATCTGGGGCTTCCTCGCCGAGTGCCATCGCCGCGGCTGGCTGTACAAGGGCCACGACACGATGCCGTGGTGCGCCCGCTGCGGGACGGGCATCTCGCAGATGGAGATGAATGAGGGCTACCAGGACCGCGAGGATCCCGGCCTGACCATCCGCATGCCGCTGCTGGATCGCCCCGGCGAGTCGCTGCTGGTGTGGACGACCACGCCGTGGACCCTGCCGGCCAACGTCGTGGCCGCGGTCGGGCCCGGGCTGCGCTACGTCAAGGTACGCCAGCGCGACCAGCTGCTGTGGCTGGGCAAGGGGACGCTCAGGCAGGCGCTGGAGGGCTCCTTCGAGGTCCTCGAGGAGAAGGGCGGGCAGGAGCTGGTCGGCTGGCGGTACGGGGGTCTCTTCGACGACCTGCCGGCCGTGGAGCGCGCGTTGAACGGTTTCGAGCACCGCGTCGTGCCGTGGGACGAGGTCGGCGAACTGGAGGGTACGGGCATCGTCCACATCGCGCCCGGCTGCGGCGCCGAGGACCACGCGCTGGGCAAGCAGCTGGGGCTGCCCATGATCGCGCCCCTGACCGAAGACGGCATCTTCCTCGACGGCTTCGGGTTCCTCGCCGGCCGCGACGTGCGCGACGTGACCGACCCGGTGGTGAGCCACCTGCGTCATGCCGGTCGCTTCTACCGCGTGGCGCCGTACCAGCACCGCTACCCGCACTGCTGGCGCTGCGGCACGCCGCTCGTGTTCCGCCTCGTCGACGAGTGGTACATCTCGATGGGGCCGGTCTACGACCAGCCACGGGAGACCCTCAGCGCCGATCAGGTCGACGCCAGCCTGCGCTACCAGATCATGGAGCAGGTCGACCGCATCACCTGGATCCCGGGCTTCGGCTACGAGCGCGAGCTCGACTGGCTGCGCAACATGCACGACTGGATGATCAGCAAGAAGCGCTACTGGGGCCTGGCCTTGCCGATCTACGAATGCAGCGCGTGCGGCACGGTGGCGGTCATCGGCGGGCGCGAGGAGTTGCGGGAGCGGGCCATCGACGGGTGGGCCGAGTTCGAGGGCCACACGCCCCACCGTCCCTGGGTCGACGCGGTGACCATCGCCTGCGCCGCCTGCGGAGCACCCGTCCGCCGCATCACGGACGTGGGCAACCCCTGGCTCGACGCGGGGATCGTGCCCTTCAGCACGATGCACTTCCGCGAGGACCCGGCCTACTGGGCACGATGGTTCCCCGCCGACTTCGTGACCGAGAGCTTCCCCGGCCAGTTCCGCAACTGGTTCTATTCCATGCTGGCGATGAGCACGGTGCTGCGTCGCGAGCCGCCCTTCCGCACGCTGTTCGGCTACGGCCTCGTGTTCGGCGCCGACGGGCGGCCGATGCACAAGAGCGCCGGCAACGCCATCGAATTCGACGAGGCCGCCGAGCGCATGGGCGTCGACGTCATGCGCTGGACCTTTGCCCGGGCCCGCCCCGAGGAGAACGTCGACTTCGGCTGGGAGGCCGGCGACGACGCCCGCCGCGAGCTGCTGGTCCTGTGGAACGTGTTCGCCTTCCTCGTCCGCTACGCCCGCCTCACCGGCTGGGAGCCACCGCGCTCCGGCGCCCGCGGCCTGGCCCTCGCGGGCGGCCCACGCAGCGACGTGCTCGACCGATGGATCGCCCTCCGCTGCGACGACCTGGCCGGCCAGGTGCGCGGCGCGCTCGAGCGATACGACGCCCGCGCCGCGGCGCTGCGCCTGGGCGAGCACATCGACGACCTCTCGACGTGGTACCTGCGGCGCAGCCGTCGACGCTTCTCGCGCCGAGCCCGACCGGCCGACCGGGCCGCCGCCTTCCGGACCCTCCACGAGGCCCTGGTGACGACCGCCCAGGTCGCCGCGCCGCTGCTGCCGTTCCTCGCCGAGGAGCTGTACCAGGTGCTCGTGGCCGAGCACGACAAGGCCGTCCCGGCGTCGGTCCATCTGACCCGCTGGCCGGCGTCGATCCCCGCGACGCCCGAGGATCGCGCCTTGGCAGCGGCCATGGTGACCCTCCGTCGGGCGGTCGACCTGGCGCGGACCCTGCGCTCACAGGCAGGCTTGCGGGTGCGCCAGCCGCTGGCCGCAGCCTGGCTGGCGCTGCCCGGCGGGACCCTCGCCGCGGGCCTCGCCCCCAGTGATCAGGCGGCCCTGCTCGAGGTGTTCGCCGACGAGCTGAACGTCCACGACGTGCGCCTCATCGGCGCGGACTCGGAGCTGCTCGCCCGGCGGGTGCGCCCGCTGCTGCCGGTCATCGGGAGGCGGCTCGGCCCCGCGGTCCCGGCCGTCATGGCGGCGGCCCGGGCCGGCGAGTTCGAGCTGCATCCCGACGGCAGCGTGACCGTCGGCGGCGTGACCCTCGCGGCGGACGAGGTGGAGGTCCAGGCGACGCCACGCCCGGGCACCTCGGTCGCCCACGATCAGGGCCTGGTCGTGGTGCTCGACACGACGCTCACCAGCGCGCTCGTGGCCGAGGGCGACGCCCGTGAGCTGGCGCGGGCCATCCAGGACCTGCGGCGGCAGCTGGAGCTGGACCTCGACGAGGGGATCGCCGTCGACGTGGAGGGCGATGGCACCCTCCTGGCGGCCCTGGCCCCCCACCTCGAGCGGGTGAAGGCGGATACCCTCGCGACCGAGATCCGGCCGCGTGATCCATGGCCGGGCGACCATGGCGCCCACGAAGCGATGGCGGCGCTCTCCACCGGCGATGTCCGGCTGGCCATCCGCCGGGCCGGGGCGGCGGCGTGACCGCGGCTCCCGGCGCGAGAGCGCCCGCCGCGCCCTCGCGCGGCACGCGACGCTGGATCGTCTTCGGCCTCCTCGCCGGCGGCATCGTCCTGGCCGACCAGGTGACCAAGCGGTGGGTCGACGCCAACTTCCGGCTGGCGTACCTGTCCACGCCGATCCCCGGGCTGGTCGCCCCGACACCGGTCGTGGGTGACCTCGTGCGCATCGCCAAGTCCTACAACGACGGTGGCCTCTTCGGGCTGTTCGGCACCGCGGCACCCCTGCTGGCCCTGGCCAGCCTGTTCGTCATCGCCATCATCGTCTGGCTCCAGGCACGGGCGGCGGGCAGCGGACTTCTGCTCATGACGGTCACCCTGGGCCTGCTGCTTGGCGGGGCGGTCGGCAACCTCCTCGACCGCCTGCGGCTGGGCTATGTCATCGACTACGTCGACATGGGCCTGGGGACGGATCGATGGTTCACCTTCAACGTCGCTGATGCGGCCATCTCGCTGGCCATCGTCGGACTCATCGCCTTGACCTTCCTGGGCGACCGCCTCGGAGCGGCCGGCGCCCCGCCAGTCTCCACCGAGGCGCCGCGGGCGACCGACGGGTGACGGGTGAGCCGGCCACGCTGACCGTGCCCCCCGGTGCCGCCGGCTCGCGGACCGACCGGTTCGTGGCCGACGCGTCGGGCCTCAGCCGGGCGCACGTGCAGCGCCTCATCGCCTCCGGCCACGTGACGCGCGACGGACGGCCGCTGCGCCCCAACACCGTGCTGCCGGCCGGCGCCACGGTCCGCCTGGAGATCCCGCCGGTCCGGCCGCCGGACCTCACCGGGGAAGCCATGGACCTGCCGATCGTCTACGAGGACGCCGATCTGCTGGTGGTCGACAAGCCGGCCGGTCTGGTGACCCATCCGGGCCCCGGCCACCCAGCGGGCACCCTCGTCAACGCCCTGCTGGGCCGCAGCGGCGCCGTCTACGGGGGCATCGCGGGGGTCGCCCGGCCGGGCATCGTGCACCGCCTGGACCGGGACACCAGCGGGCTCCTGATGGTGGCCAAGGACGACCGCGCCCAGGCGGCCCTGATGGCTCAACTCAAGGCCCGGCGGGTCAAGAAGACCTACCTCGCCCTGGTGGCCGGGGCTCCTCCGGCGACCGTGGGGCGGATCGAGGCGCCGATCGGGCGTGACCCGCACCACCGCACCCGCATGGCGGTCGTGCCGGACGGGCGCCCGGCCACGACCGGGTACCGGGTGCGCGAGCGCTTCGCCTCGTGGACCCTGCTGGAGCTGGACCTCATCACCGGACGGACCCACCAGATCCGGGTCCACCTGGCAGCCATCGGCCACCCGGTGGCCGGCGACCCGGTGTACGCCAGCGGCGCGGCCCGGCGCGGCCCGGCCGGCCTGGACCGCCTGTTCCTCCATGCGTGGCGCCTCGAGCTGGCGGCCCCGTCGGACGGACGTCTGCTGCGCCTGACGGCGCCACTGCCGACGAACCTGGAGGCCGTGCTCGAGGCCCTGCGCACCGGATCGCCGACGTGACGACGCCGCAGCGATCCGCGGTGGGAGCCCCGGGGGCGATGCTCATCATCATCTCCGGCCCGTCGGGCGTGGGGAAGGACACCATCATCGAGGCCCTTCGTCGCTCGCCCGGCGGACGCGCGTACCACTACGTCGTGACCTGCACGACGCGGGAACGCCGCCACGGCGAGGTGGACGGGGTCGACTACCGGTTCCTGTCACCGGTGGCCTTCGAGCGCCTGCGGGTCGGCGGCGAACTGCTCGAGTGGGCGGAGGTCCATGGCCACCTGTACGGGACGCCGCGCGGCCCCGTCCGGGAGGCGCTGGCCGCTGGCCGCGACGTCATCCTCAAGATCGACGTGCAGGGCGCGGCGACGGTCAAGGCACGTGTCCCGGAAGCCCTCCTCATCTTCCTCGTACCGCCCTCGCTGGAGGCGCTCTTCCAGCGTCTGCGCGCCCGCGCCACCGAGACGGCCGACGAGCTCGAACTCCGCCAGCGGAACGCCGCCATCGAGCTCGCCCAGCAAGACCACTATGACTACGTCGTGGTCAATGAGGACGGCCAGGTGGACGCCACGGCGGGCCGCATCCAGGCCATCCTGACGGCCGAACGGGCGCTCAACGCGGATCGCCGCATCGCGGTGTGAAGGGGCTCGCAGCGCCCGTCTTCGTGGAGGTCGCGGTCGAGGCGCCGGCCACGGGGGACCGCACCTACACGTACGCCGTGCCGCCGGCGCTGGCCGGCCTGGAGCCCGGCGAGGCGGTGATCGTCGAGTTCGGACGCCGGCAGGCGCTGGGTGTGGTGCTGGGACCGGCGGCCGAACCTTCTGTGCCGACCAAGTCGCTTCTGGCCCGTGTCCGCTCCGATGGCCCGCTGCTGCCACCGCTGGGCCTCCGCCTCGCCGCGTGGCTTGCCGAGCACTACCTCGCGCCGCCCGCGGTCGTGCTGCGAGCCATGCTTCCGCCCGGCCTCCTCGAGCGCCTCGCGCTGGTGGCCTCGGTCGCGCCCGGCGCGCAGGCCGGGCCGGCCGCGGACCTGCCGCCAGAGGTGCTGGCCACCCTGGCGGCCGCCGGACCGGCCGGGGTGGCCGTGGACCGCCTGGCACCGCCGGGCCTGGCCCGGGCGGCGCTGGGCCGCAGGCTCCGCGAGGCGGCCGCGAGCGGCGCGATCGACCTGGCCTGGGTCCTGCAGGCCTCGACCGCCGGCCCGCGTCTGCGCCGCTCGGCGACCCTGACCGCGGCCGGCCTCGCCGCGGCCGCCGCAGCGGCGGCGGGGCAGGCCCTGCCGCCCCCGCGGCTGGGCCCCCGCCAGCTGGCGCTCCTGGCCCAGCTGGCGACGGATCCGACCGCCTCGCGGCCCGCTGCCGAACTGGCCGAGCGTCACGGCGGCAGCGCGGTGGCCGGACTCGCGCGGCGCCACCTGATCGAGTTGCGCACGGCGGTGGAGGAGCGCCACGCGCTGGCCGCGCGCCCCGAGCGGCGCGTGCCGGTGCGCCCGGCCGACACGAGTCTCACGCCCGACCAGGTGGCGGCCATCGCCGCGCTCGAGGTCGCGATCGCGGGCGGCGCGGGCGGCGCCTTCCTGCTCGAGGGGCCCACGGCCGCGGGCAAGACCGCCGTCCATGCCGCCGTGATCCAGGCCGCCCTGGGGCGCGGCCGCGGGGCGCTCGTCCTCGTGCCGGAGATCGCCCTGGCGGCACCGCTCCTGGACCGCCTGCGAGCCGAGCTGGCCGCCCCCATCGTGGTCCTCCATTCGGGCCTCTCCGACGGCGAGCGCGCGGACGGCTGGCGCCGGGTCCGGCGTGGCGAGGCACCGGTGGTCGTGGGCACGCGGACGGCCATCCTCGCTCCGCTGGCCGAGCCGGGCGTCATCGTCGTCGACGAGGAGCACGACCCGGCCTACAAGGCCGATCGCACGCCGCGGTTCCAGGCGCGCGACTCAGCCCTGGCGCTGGGGCGTCTGGCTGGGGCGACGGTCGTGCTCAGCTCGGCCACCCCGGACGTGGTCACCTGGGCGCACGCGGCCTCGGGCCAGCTGACGCGGCTGCGCCTGGGCGGCCAGGTCGTGGGCCGGCGCGCTCCGGTGACCCTGGTCGACCTGCGCGCGGAGCTGGCGGCCGGCAACCGGTCGTTGCTGAGCAAGCCGCTCGCCGCCGCCCTTGACGGCCTGCAGCCGGCCCACGGCGAGCAGGCCATCCTGGTCCTCAACCGCCGCGGCAGCGCCTCCGTCGTGCTGTGCCGCGACTGCGGCTACGTGCAGGTCTGCCCTGATTGCCAGCGCCCGCTGGTCTATCACGCCGCGACCGGGAGCCTGCGGTGCCACCACTGCGGCGCCACGGCGCCACTCGCCCGGCGCTGCCCGGCGTGCGGCTCGCCACGCATCCGCTACCTCGGCGCCGGCACGGAGCGGCTGGAGGCGGAGGTCCGTGACCGCTACCCGGTCCTGCGGGTCAGCCGTCTGGACCGCGACGTGGTGCGCCGCAAGGGCGCGGCCGAGCGGGTGCTGGACGCGTTCACCGATGGCGAGGTCGACGTGCTGGTCGGCACGAGCCTGGTCACCAAGGGACTGGACGTGCCCGGCGTCGTCCTGGTCGGCGTCGTGTCCGCCGACGTGGCCCTCAACCTGCCAGACGAACGGGCCGCGGAACGGACGTACCAGCTGTTGCGGCAGGCGGTCGGGCGTGCCGGGCGCGGCGACCGCCCCGGGCGGGCCATCATCCAGACGTACCAGCCGGAACACCCGGCGATGGTGGCGGCGGCCGGCGGTGACCCGGATGTCTTCTACGCCGCCGAGCTGGCCCAGCGTCGCCTGTTCGGCGCACCGCCCTTCGGTCAGGTCATCAAGCTGACCGTGGCCCTGGCCGACCGCGACGCAGCAGAAGCCGAGGCGCGCCGGATGGCCGCGCTGCTGCGCGTACGTGCCGGGGAGGCCGGGAGCGACACGGTCGTGCTGGGGCCGGCGCCGGCCTACCTGGCCCGGCGGGCCGGGCGGTGGCGCTTCCAGCTTGCCCTCCGGGGCAGCGACCCCGGGCGGACGCTCGGCGGCGATCCCGGACCGCCCTGGAGCGTCGATGTCGACCCCGACAGCCTCCTGTGACGGGCCGCCCGTATACTCCCCGCCGATGAGCATCCGACCGATCGTCACCCTCGGCGATCCACGCCTGCGCCGCCACGGGGAACGCGTGCGGACCTTCGACAAGACGCTCCACCGCCTGCTCGACGACATGATCGACACGATGCGCGACGCGCCCGGCGTGGGCATCGCCGCCCACCAGGTCGGCGTCGTGCTGCAGGTCTGCGTCATCGAGGTGGAAGGGCATGTCCACGAGCTCATCAACCCCCGGCTGGTGAGCCGCAGCGGCGAGGAGACCGACCTGGAGGGCTGCCTCTCGGTGCCCGGCTTCTACGCCTATCGCGCGCGCGCAGAGCGGGCGGTGATCGAGGCCCAGGACCGCCACGGCCGCAAGACGCGGCTCGTCGGCTCGGGCCTCCTGGCGAGGGCCATGCAGCATGAGTACGACCATCTGCAGGGCGAGCTCTACCTGGACGCCCTCGGGCCGGAGGCCGACCTCATCCCCGCAGCCCGGCTGCGGGAGGCCGACGAAGCGGCCGCGGCCTCCACGGCTGCGGCCGGCGATCCCGAGGCGCTCGCGGCGGTCGAGTGAGCCGGCCGGTTTCGGCCGTGTTCTTCGGCAGCGGGGCGTTCGCCGTGCCCATCCTCGATGCGCTCGCGGGGGCCCCCGAGACGACGCTGCTGGGGGTCGTCACCGCGCCACCGCGGCCCGCCGGACGGCATGGGACGACCACCGCGACACCGGTGGCGCGCCGTGCCGCCGAACGAGGCCTGGCGGTCCACACCGAGCCGGGGCCGGCCGCCGCCGCGGACCTCATCGTCCTGGCCGACTACGGCCGCCTGCTGCCCGCCGCGGTGGTGGACGCCCCGCGGCACGGGGCTCTCAACCTGCATCCGTCCCTCCTGCCCCGATGGCGGGGCGCGACGCCGGTGGCGCGCGCCATCGCCGCGGGCGACGCGGTGACCGGCATCAGCCTGATGCGCATGGACGCCGGCCTGGATACCGGCCCGCTGGTGGCACAGCGCAAGACGCCGATCGCACCCGGCGAGACGGCCCCGGAGCTGGAGGCACGCCTGGCGACGATGGCCGCGGCGCTCCTGCTCGATCGACTCGGGCCGTGGCTGCGCGGCGAGATCCGGGCGCGGCCGCAACCGTCTCAGGGGGTCTCGGTCGCCCGCCAGTTCCGCCGCCTGGATGGCCGGGTCGACGTCGCCCGACCGGCCGTCGAAGCGGCACGTCAGGTCCGGGCTTTCCAGCCCTGGCCGGGCTCATTCGTGGACACGACCGCCGGCCGCCTCACCCTCTGGCGGGTCCGCCCCGCGGTCGCACCGGAGGCAGGCGACGCGCTGCCGGGGACCATCGTGGGGAGCGGTGACGGGCTCGCCCTGGTGGTCGGCGACGGGCGCCTGCTGCTGGAGGAGGTCCAGCTGGCCGGCGGCCGACGGATGACCGGCGCTGAACTGCGACGGGGCCACCCTGGTCTCCTCGGCACCATGGCGGCCGCGGGAGAGGGGGGCGGATGAGCAGACCCGGCCTGAGCGGCCTCACCCCTGGGGAGCTCGTGGCCTGGATGAGCGACCGCGGCGAACGAGCGTACCGCGCGCGCCAGGTGGCCGACGCGCTCTGGGGCCAGCACGCCACCTCGGCGGAGGCGCTCCGCACCCTCCCCGCGGGCCTGCGCGAGGCGCTGGTGGACGCCTTCCGTCTGGACACGCTCGGCGACACGACCGTCCGACCGACCGACGGCGGACTGACCGAGAAGGCGCTCCACCGCCTCGACGACGGGCGACTCGTGGAGTCGGTGCTCATGCGCTACCCCGCGCGGGGGGCCCGTCGCGAGCGGGCCACCGCATGCATCTCCAGCCAGGCCGGGTGCGCCGTCGGCTGCCCCTTCTGCGCCACCGGTGAGCTGGGCTTCGCGCGCGACCTGGAGACGGCCGAGATCGTCGACCAGGTGCGCTTCTGGCAACGCCGGCTCAACGCCGAGGGACGGCGCCTGACGAACGTCGTGTTCATGGGCATGGGCGAGCCGCTGCTCAACACCGAGCGCGTCCTGGCGGCGGCGGACGCCCTCACCGATCCACGACGTTTCGGCATGGGGGCCCGCCACCTGACGATCAGCACGAGCGGGGTCGTGCCCGGCCTCGAGCGCCTGGTGGCCGCCGCGCCGCAGTACACCCTGGCGGTGTCCCTGCATGCCGCGCGGCCGGCCCTGCGCGATGTCCTGGTGCCACTGAACCGGCGCTACCCGGTCGACGAGGTGGTGCGGGCGGCCACGGCGTATGCCGCGGCCACGGGCCGACGGGTGAGCTACGAGGTGGTGATGATCGAGGGTATCAACGACACCCCGGCCGACGCGTCCGCCATCGCGGCCCTGCTGCGCGGCCGGCTGGCCCACGTCAACCTCATCCCCATGAACCCGGTGGCCCACACGCCGTGGCAGCCCAGCCGGGCGCCGCGCCTCGCCGCCTTCGCGGCAGCGCTGCGCGCGGCCGGGGTGACCACCACGATCCGCCGCAACCGCGGTCTCGAGATCGGCGCGGCCTGCGGCCAGCTCGCGGCCGAGTCGGCGGGCCTGCCATCCCCCACGGCCGTGGCGTTGCGCCGCGAGCGGCTCGCCCGCGAGAGCGCGGCCGCGCTGAGGGCCTGAGATGCGCGTCCTGCTGCAGCGCGTGACGCGGGCCGCCGTGCGGGTCGACGGGGTGGTGGTCGGCGCCTGCGGCGCAGGACTGCTGATCCTGCTGGGGGTCGGGCGCGACGACGACGCTGCCCTCGCCAGCAGCGTGGCCGGGCGAGTGGCGGACCTGCGCATCTTCCGCGACGAGGAAGGCCGCACCAACCGCAGCCTCCTGGAGGTGGGCGGTCAGGCGCTCGTGGTCAGCCAGTTCACGCTGTACGCCGACACGCGGAAGGGGCGCCGGCCGTCGTTCCTGGATGCCGCGCCGCCGGACATGGCGATCCCCATCTACGAGCGCTTCACCGCCGAGCTCGAGGCCCGCGGCGTGAAGGTCGGACGGGGCGTCTTCGGGGCGGAGATGGAGGTGGAGCTGGTCAACGACGGGCCCATGACCGTCTGGCTGGACAGCCAGGCCCGCGAAGCGGATCGCCTGGGCTAGGACTCAGGCGGTCTTGCGCAGCGTGCGGCGGCAGCGGGTACAGGCCAGGGCCGTCACCAGGCGTCCGTCGCGCTCGAACTGCAGAAGCTGCAGGTTCGGCTGGTAGCGACGATGGGCGCGGACGCGGTTCATGCCGCTCGACTGGGGGTTGAAACCGCCCATCGAGACCTTGCCGCAGATGGCGCAGGAACGAGCCACGGGATCCTCTCGGGGTGGGAGACGCACGAGACCGGCGCGAGATCGCCGGTCGGCTGCGTACTATAGCACCCGATGCCGCCCGCACGAGCCTGCGACGGGGAGGGGCTGCTGGCCGCCTTCGAGGAGGCCGCCGGGCATCTCCTGGCCCATGTCGATGAGATCAACGCCCTCAACGTCTTTCCCGTGCCCGATGGCGACACGGGGTCGAACATGGCGGCCACGGTGCGCGCCGCGCTCGATGAGGCGCATCGCCTGCCCACCGCAGGGCGGACGCTGCCGGCCGTGGCGGAGGCGCTAAGCTTCGGCGCCCTGATGGGGGCCCGGGGCAACTCCGGCGTGATCCTCAGCCAGATCTTCCGCGGCATGACGGCCACGGTGGACGGCCGGCCGCGGTTCGACGGCGGCGACTTCGCCCGTGCCCTGGCCAACGGCACGGAAACGGCATACGCGGCGGTCGTGCGGCCGGTCGAGGGCACCATCCTGACCGTCGTGCGCGAGGCGGCCGTCGGGGCGGGCGAGGCAGCGGCCCGCGGCCCGGACACCGAACGGATCCTGCGTGCCGCCACCTCGTCGGCCGAGAGCGCCGTGGCCAGCACGCCGGACCTGCTGCCCATCCTCAAGCAGGCGGGCGTCGTCGACGCTGGTGGCCAGGGCCTGTACCGGCTGCTGGAGGGGGCGCTCACGGCGACCCACCGCCGGCACCGGAGGCACGGCCGCCGGGCGCGCCAGGTCCCGCCCGAACCTGCCGCGCCGGCTGTGCCGCACGTCGCCCGGCTGGAGGGCGAGGCACCGGGCGGGGCCTACGGGTACGAGACCATGTTCCTCGTCCAGGCTCGCGACGGTGCCCCGCTCGACCTGCCGCTCATGCGGCGCCATCTGGAGGAGATCGGCGCGTCGGTCCTCGTCGCTGGCGACGGGCAGGCGGTCAAGGTGCACGTCCACAACGAGCGACCCGACGAGGTCATCGCCCTGGGTCTGCAGTGGGGCGAGCTGACCCGCATCACGGTCGAGAACCTCGACGACCAGGCGCGCGATGCGGGCGAGGAACGCGAGATGCGCGCCGAGGGCTTCGCCGGGCCGCCGGTCGCACCGGCGATCCCGCCCGACGCCGTCGTGGGGGTGGTCGTCGTGGCCACCGGCGATGGACTGTCGGAGGTGTTCCGGAGCCTGGGGGCGCAGGCCATCGTGCCCGGCGGGCAGACGGCCAACCCGTCGACCGCCGAGCTCGTGCGGGCCATCCGCAGCGTCCCCTCGAGCGAGATCGTCGTGCTGCCCAACAACCCCAACACGCGCCTGGCGGCCGAGCAGGCGGCGGCCCTCTCGCCCGACCGGCACGTCGCCGTCGTGCCCACCCGCAACGCCGCCGAGGGCATCGCCGCGCTCATGGCCTGTGACGTCGGGCGCGACGCGCAGGCCAACGCCGGCCCGATGCTCGATGCGGCCCGCGCGGTGCAGACGCTGCAGGTCACCCGCGCCGTGCGCGATGCCCACCTTGGCACGCAGCGCATCCACACCGGACAGGTCATCGCCCTGGGCCCCGACGACGGGATCCTGGCGGCGGGCGACGACCGGGCGACGGTGGTGCTCGAGGCGGTGGCCGCGCTGCGGCCCGGGTTCGAGCTGGTGACCCTCTACTACGGCGCGGACGCCGACCAGGCCGCGGCGGAAGACCTTGCCAGGGCCCTGTGCGGCGCCCACCCGGGCGTGGAGGTCCAGGTCGTGCCGGGCGGCCAACCCTTCTACGACATCCTCCTCGCGGCCGAGTAGCGCGGTGGCTCGCGCGGGCGCCACCCCGCTCGCGCCACCCCTCCCGGACACGCCACTGGCCCGCAGCGGGGTGGTCGCCCCCGCCCAGGCCCGGCGCCTGGCCCGGCTGGGCCTGCACGAGGTCCGCGATCTCCTCTTCCACCTGCCCCGCCGGTACGACGACTTCACCCACCCGCGCTCGCTCCGCTCGCTGCGCGAGGATCCCCCCGCCGGACCGGTGAGCTCGACCGTGACGGTCATCGAGCTGCACACCGAGCGGACGTTCCGCCGGCGGGTCGAGAAGACGACGGCCCGCCTCCGCGACGCCAGCGGGGAGGGCGAGGCGGTCTGGTTCGGCCGCCGCTTCATCGAGCGCCGCCTGAAGGTCGGCGACGAGATCGCCGTCTCCGG
>Ga0187779_10001318_pt1 | contig 15494 bp, 14 predicted proteins | sample 1015_Q2_SP10_10__FD_132435 | JGI IMG/M metagenome (GOLD analysis project Ga0187779, IMG submission 132435) | Tropical peat soil microbial communities from peatlands in Department of Meta, Colombia - 1015_Q2_SP10_10_MG | ecosystem: Environmental > Terrestrial > Soil > Wetlands > Peat | place... | reverse complement strand
CGCGAAAGTCGACCTCCTCCCAGGTGGCTGCACCGACGTCACCGATCCAGAGGTTCCCAGTCTTGGTGTCGAACGAGAATCGCCAGGGATTCCGTAGGCCGTAGCCGACGATCTGCCACGTCGCGCCGGGCTTGGCCGGGTCGATGCGCAGCAGCTTCCCGAGCTGACTGTCGGGATTCTGTGCGCGGTTCTCGGGATCGCCGATGCCCGTCGGTCCGTTCGCGGGGTTCGTACCGCCGTCGCCCATGCCGACGTAGAGCAGCCCGTTCCGATCGAACGCCAGCTGCCCACCCTTGTGGTTCGGGTACGGCTGCTGGACGTACAGCAGCTGCCGAGCCGTCGAGGGAACGGCGATGCCGTCGGCGGAGCGGTACTCGACGACGCGCGTGTCACCGTTGCGGTCGCTGTAGTCCACGTAGAAGAGGTGGTCGTGCGCGTAATCCGGGTCGAAGGCCAGTCCGAGCAGTCCTCGCTCGCCGTCGAACAGAACCTTGTTCCGGATGTCGAGGAACGTTCCGGTCACACGACCGCTACGGACTGTGACGATGAGCCCGGGCTGTTCGACGACGTAGAGCGTCGAGGCGTCGTCGGGAGCCGACGTGACGTACGTCGGGCTCGTGAATCCGGTTGCGATCCGCTTGAACGAGTACGTGGGCTTGACGGGTTTGGCGACTCGCTCGAGTGGGTCCGCGGGCCTGCTTCCAGGCGTCGACGCCACGAGCGCGACCGCTGCGACGACTCCCGCGACGGGCCTGACCATCCGCGCAACGTACAGGCGACCGTGGTCCCACGGAAAGAGGCGAGGGCCACGCAGTGGCGCTCGAGGAGCGGCGCCGCAATGATCCGTCGAGCGGTCGTTCGACGGGGAGGGTGCATGCGCGCGCGGATGGCGACGTTTCAGGTGGACGATCCGGCGAAGGTCGACGAGGAGATCGCTACGACGCGGCGGTATCTGGAGAGCGGGAAGCTGCCCGAGGGGATCCCGGCCACCGGCTTTCTGATGTTCGTCGACCGCGAGGCGGGAAAGGTGGTCGAGGTCCTGCTGTTCGAGAGCGACGAGGACCTCCAGCGGGGTGACGAGACGATGAACTCGTACGCGCCCGGCGAGGGCTCGATGCACCGCGTCTCGGTCGAGCGCTTCGACGTTTCGGTGCGGCTGTAACGACGGAACCGCATCTGGCCCACGTCGCGGAGCTGCTACGACCTACGCGTCCCGGCTAGCGTTCCTTTGCCGAGGGGAGCCCTGCCGGATCGAAGGCGCACCGCGGGTCGTTGTGGGCGGCGAGCTGCAGGAGCAGCTCCTGCAGGGTGTCGCGGCTCGCTGGTTCGAGGGGCGCGAAGAACTCTTCCTCGAGCTGCTTGATCAACGCACGAAGGCGAGACAGCTCGCGCTTGCCCACGGCCGTGATGCTCACGACGTGGCGTCGTCGGTCGTGTGGATCTCGCTGTCGCTGGATGAGGCCTCGGTCCTCGAGCGAGTCGAGTAGGGCGACGAGGCGGCTCGGGTCGAGGGTCAGCACGTCGGCGATCGTCGCCTGCGTCTCGCGAGCGCCCTCCGCGAGGATCGCCAGGACGCTGTAGTCGTAGATCTCGAAGCCTGCCTGCTCGAACCTCCCGATCGCCTTCGCCTTGAACCCGAAGCCGAGTCGCGCAAGCAGGAAGCCGCTGCTTGCGACCAGCTCTCGTGCCACCCGGTTGATCGGGTGAGCGGGTGTCTCGGTCGCTGAGGCTGTCATCCGGAAATAAGTGTAGCGCGTAAGCGTTGAGGCTTGATATCGTGGCAAGTCTCAACGATCTAGGAGAGTAACGAATGAGCGCTGAAATTGTGACACAGGCAGCAGTCGGCAACCAGGACCGCCGCCGCTGGGTAGCGCTGGCACTGATCGTCGTCGCCCAGTTCATGGTCGTCCTCGACATCGCGATCGTGAACGTGGCCCTGCCCTCGATCAAGACCGACTTGCACTTCTCGCAGGAGAGCCTGCAGTGGGTGATCACCGCCTACTCGATCTTCTTCGGAGGCTTCCTCCTCCTGGGTGGCCGGCTCGCCGATTTGCTCGGACGCCGGCGCTTGTTCATGGCGGGGCTGGCGCTGTTCACCGTGAGCTCGCTGCTCGACGGCCTGGCGTGGTCGGAAGGCTCGCTGATCACCTTCCGTGCGCTCCAGGGGCTCGGGGCGGCAATGCTGTCGCCGGCCGCGCTGTCGATCCTGACCACGACCTTTCGGGAAGGCCGCGAGCGCAACGTGGCGCTTGGGATTTGGGGCGCCGCCTCCGGGAGCGGTGGGGCCGCCGGAGTACTGCTCGGTGGCGCGCTGACGAGCGCCCTCAGCTGGTCGTGGATCTTCTTCATCAACGTGCCGGTGGGCGTCCTCGTGATCGGGGTCAGTCGGTGGCTCCTGCAGGAGAGCCGAGCAGACCTCCGTCACCGCCACTTCGATTTCGCCGGCGCCGGTTCGATCACCGGTGGACTGATGCTGCTCGTCTATGCACTCACCCGGGCAACGCAGCACGGCTGGGCGACCACGGAGACGATCGGGTTGCTCGCCGCGTCGGCGGTACTGATCGGTGCGTTCTTCGTGATCGAGTACCGCTCGCACGCACCGTTGCTGCCGCTCCGCATCTTCCGGCTGCGGACGCTGACGGCGTCGAACGTCAGCGGCCTGTTGATGGGCGGAGCCATCTTCGCCCAGTTCTTCCTGCTCACGCTCTACATGCAAGAGGTGCTGCACTACTCGGCTCTCAAGACCGGCGTTGCCTACCTCGGTCTGACGCTGACGATCATCCTCTTCTCGGCCGTCGCCCAAGGGCTCGTGACCCGAATCGGCGTCCGGCGGGTGCTGCCCGCCGGGCTCACGCTCTCGACGGTGGCGCTTCTGCTATTCGCCCGGCTGCCGGTGGACGGGCACTACTTCACCGATCTGTTCCCGGCGTTCATGATCAGCGGCCTCGGACTGGCTTTCGCGTTCGTCCCCATGTCGATCGGCGGCCTGACCGGAGTCCGGCAAGCTGACGCGGGTATCGCTTCGGGGCTGATCAACACGAGCCAGCAGATCGGCGGTGCGATCGGCGTGGCCGTGGCGACGACGATCGCGACCACCTTCACGTCTCGCTACGTCGACACGCACGTCGGAGCCAACGCCTTCGGCGGCGCGGCGCTGACGCACGGTTTCCAGATCGCGTTCTACGTCCTCGCGGCCCTGGCCGGGCTGGGTGCGTTGCTCGCGGCTCTGATGCTCGAGTCTCAGCCGGCCGAGCTCGCGCCCGAGCTGACCACCGAGGCCGAGCTGGAGCTGGAAGCTGCATGAGTGAACGAGTTGCAGCGGTAGCCGCGCGTCGCTGACGCTCTCGTCCTCGCAACGAGTCCTGCGGACCCTTCGGGCTCGCAGGACTCGTCGGGGCTCGTGGAACAACCCCCTCTTGGGTCATCAGCCGATCCGGCCGGTCGCCGATGGGGGGAGAGGTGTCCGGGGGCCTCAGAAGTGGACGTGTGAACGTCGGTGGGCGCGGTCGTCTGCTGGTCGGCTGCGTCTTCGCTGCGGTGACGATCGCTGGCTCCGTTCTCCTCGCGCGACACCTGACGCACACGACTTGGCCGCTGCAGCGCGCTCACATGCGTCTCGTCGTGCTTGCAGGCGCCCTGTACTTCACGAGCTTCATCTTTCGCGCGCTCGGTTGGCAGAAGCTGTTTCCCGCACGCGGGCGCCCGGATCGGGCGCGCTGCCTGGCTGCCTGCGGCGCGGCCGCCGCGAGCGGCGCCGTGCTGCCGTTCCGGCTCGACTACCTGGTCAAGATCGGCACGCTGCGCCGGCTGGGCGGGGTCAGGCTGACGTTGGAGGCGATCGCGCTGTCGATCGTCGCCCTCGGTCTCGTCGACGCCGTTGCATTCCTGCCGCTCTCGATCTCCGCCACCGCAACGAGCACCGCGACCCTCCGCCCGCCGCTGATCATGGTCGTCCTCTTTGGAGTGGGAGCCTGCGGCATCCTCGTCGCCGGCCCGCGCTTGAGCCGACTTCCGGTCGTGCGCCGGCACGCACTCCTCCAGAGAGCCGCCGGGCGCATGGAGCACAGCTGGCCGTCGAGAACACCGACTGCGATCGCCGCCGGCTGCTTCCTGCTCGGCTGCTGGACGTCGCGCGCGCTTGGCAGTGCAGTCTTGCTCGCCTCGCTCGGGGTGGATTTCTCGCCCACCCTCGCCCTCGTGGTCCTCTGCTTGGGTGCTGCCGCCTCGCTGATCCCGATCACCTCGGCGGGGGCGATCGCGAACGTGAGCATGACTGCCAGCATCCTGCTCACCCTCGGGATCGGGAAGAACCAGGCGATCAACTTCGGACTGGCTTCGGGCCTCCTCCTGTGCGGCACAGCGCTCCTCGCAGCGCTCGTCGGTCTCGCCATCTCGACCGCGCGCAACCTGCGTGAGCGGATGCTCGCGGCGGCCAGCGTCTGACCTGAAGCTGCTCGGGATTTCCGGCGACCCGGGCTATCAGGTGTCGCGGCGAACGAGCAGGACCGCGGCGATGCCGAGCACGAGCGCGCAGTACGCGACGAAGAGTAGGCCGCCCGGCCATGGTGAGAGGCTGTGGTTCCCGTGAGTGAGTGAGAAGATCTGTCGCCCGGCTTCGCTCGGCAGGTATTGGCTGATCGCGTTGTTCCAGCTCGTCGGCAGGATGTTCATCAGTGGCGGGATGACGAAGAAGATCGCGGCGAAGGTCGCGATCCCGCCGGCGGTGTTCCGGACGATCGCGCCAATCCCGAGCGCGAAGATCCCGACGAGCATCAAGTAGACGGCGCCGCCGATCACCGAGCGCGCGACGCCGGCGTGAGAGAAGGAGATCTGGAGGATGTGGTGTCGCGACAGGATTGCCTGGCTCGCGACGAACGAGATGAGCACCGGCGGCAGCATCAACAGGAGCGTGACGAGCGCGAACACGCCGGTCTTGGCCCACAGGACCGGGAGACGTTTCGGCACGGCTGTGAAGCTCGCCCGGATCATCCCCGTCGAGTACTCGCCCGTGATCACGAGCACGCCGAGGACTGCTATCGCCAACTGCGAGACGTTGACGCCTGCGAGGGCGATGTCGAGCGGATGGCGATCGGCCCGGTCATGAGGGTTCATCGAGCCCCAGTGCGAGGACGTGACTGCCGCGAAGATGACCGGGAAGGCGATGGTCAGCAAGATCGCAGCGAGAAGCGACCAGCGGGTGGAGCGAAGCGAGTACAGCTTCGTCCATTCCGAGAACGCGACCCGCGCTTGCGTCACCCGGCCGGTGTGGGCCGCCCTCGGTAGCTGCTGGACCGGCGCGATCGCGCTCATGCGACCGCCTCGTCGAGCTCGAGCTGAGCCGCCTTGAACTCGACGTCCTCGCGGGTGAGCTCCATGAACGCCTCCTCGAGCGATGCTTGTTGCGGTGTCAACTCGTGGAGCGCGAGCCCTCGTGCAGCCGCGACGTCCCCGATCTGGGCTGCGGTCAGCCCGTTCACTTCGAGCAGGCCCGGCTCGAGGACGGTGAGCGACACCTCGGGGCCGGCAAGGAGGGCTGCGAGCTGAGTGGCCTGTGGCGAACGGACGCGGACAACGTTCCCGGATGCCTGCCTGACGAACTCCGCGGTGCTCGTGTCGGCGATCTTCCGGCCCCGGCCGATCACGATCAGATGGTCCGCCGTGAGCGCCATCTCGCTCATCAGGTGCGACGAGACGAACACGGTTCGGCCCTCCGCCGCGAGGCCCTTCAGCAGAGTTCTCATCCAGTGGATTCCCTCGGGGTCGAGGCCGTTCACCGGCTCGTCGAGCATCACCGTCGACGGGTCTCCGAGCAGGGCGGAGGCGATCCCGAGCCGCTGGCCCATCCCGAGCGAGAACTGCCCCGCCCGCTTGCGTGCGACGTCGTGCAGACCCACGAGGTCGATCAGCTCCGTAACGCGGCTACGCCGGATGCCGTGCGTTCGGGCCAGCGCGAGCAGATGGTTGTAGGCCGAGCGACCGGTATGTACGGAGCGTGCCTCGAGCAGTGCACCCACTTCGTGCAGCGGTGCGGCGTGCTCCCGGTAGTGCTTCCCGTTCACGGTCACGTCGCCTGCGGTCGGCGCGTCCAGCCCGAGGATCAGCCGCATCGTCGTCGACTTGCCCGAGCCGTTCGGCCCCAGGAAGCCGGTCACGACTCCGGGCCGAACGGAAAACGTCAATCCGTCGACCGCACGCGTGCCGCCGTAGTCCTTCGTGAGGCCCCGCGCCTCGATCACGGAACCATTCAACCAGCGGTTTCTGAGAATCTCATGAGACGTCTCTCGGCGCCGACCCACAACAGGACGGCCGAGTCGTCGGAGTGGGAGAGTTCGACGCTTGGTTTCCCTTCAGCAACTGATCCGCGGTCGCAGAGGATTGCGGTTCGCCGCTGCCTGTGTCAGCGCGGGTTGTCTCGTCGGAGTCGTGCTCGGCGTGCGAGCGACACCAGGCAACGCAGGTTCGCTCGTCCAGATCTGCGGCACGAGGTCGGGTCGGCCGGCGACCTTCGTGCACGTCATTTGGATCTGGATGGAGAACCATTCGTACGGTCAGATCATCGGGAGCCCCGACGCACCGCACATCGACGCGATCGCGCACGCGTGCGGGCTCGCGACGAACTACAGGGCCGTCGCTCATCCGTCGCTCCCGAACTACATCGCGGCGACCTCTGGTGGCACCTGGGGCATCGCCGACGATGCTTCACCTTCGGCGCATCCGCTCGCGGTCGACAGCATCTTCGAGCAGGCACGCTCGTCGCGAAGCTACGAAGAGAGCATGCCGTCGAACTGCGATCAGGCAAGCTCGGGCGAGTACGCGGTGAAGCACAACCCCGAGGCCTACTACACGCGAATCCGAGTCGCGTGCCGGAGAGGCGATGTACCGCTCAGGAGCACGTCGAGCGGATCGTTTGCGCGTGCACTGAGGACGGGACGGTTGCCGGCGTTCAGCTTCGTGACGCCGAACCTCTGCCACGACATGCACGACTGTTCCCCTCGAGTTGGCGATGCGTGGCTTGCGCGCTGGGTCTCGGCGATCACGGCGAGCGCCTCGTATCGGTACGGCAGCACCGTCCTCTTCATCACCTGGGACGAGAACGACGGCTCGGTCGGTAACCAGGTCGCCGCGATCGTCGTCTCGCCTTTCACACCCGCCGGAACGCGGAGCGGCGAGGCCCTCACGCATTACTCGCTCCTGCGGACGACCGAGGACTTGCTCGGCATCCGTGCGCACCTCGGCCGAGCCGCGAGGGCATCGAGCATGCGCTCAGCGTTCGGGCTCTAGGCCCTTCGGCTCTAGGAATCCTGGCACAGAACGGTCATGCCGCCGAGACGGTGACGTGGACGCCGTGGACCGAGGTGCTCTTCCCCATGTCGGCGCTCTCGCCTGGGTTCAGCGCGTTGACGTTCGCGCGGCCGGGCTCTTGCTTGGGCCAGCGTCCCTTCGGCGAGTAGGCGACGCCGCGCGGAATCGCGTCCGACAGGGTCACCAGCAGCCGGACGCTGCCGGTCTCGTTGGCGACGACGACCTCGGCTCCTTCGGCAAGCCCGCGGGCGCTGGCATCCTCGGGGTGAAGTGCGACGCTCGCCGGTCCGATGCGCCGTGCGACCTTCGGGTCGTTCGCGAAGCTGTCGTTCAGCAACCACGGAGACGCCGGTGAGAGCAGGCGTAGATGGTCTGCCGGGGGTCTGTCGTCGGACAGTGGCAGCGGTGAGCGCGGAAGCCCATCGGCCTCGGCGCGATCCGAGGCCAGCTCCACTCGCCCGCTCGGAGTCGGAAACCGGAGCTGGGCGAACTGAACAATGGGATCGTCGGCAATCGAAATCGTGCCCCTGGCGGAGAGCGCAGCAAAGTCGAGGGCGACGCCGGATCGCCGTAGTGTGGTCTCGATGACTGTCGCGTCGGTTTCGTAGAGCTCGGGCTCTCGGTAGCCCATTGCTCGGGCCAGACGGCGGAAGATCTCGGTATTCGGCAACGCTTCGCCCATTGGCTCGGCAGCCTTCACCTGTGCCGAGAGGGTGAGCTGGAAGTACGAGGCAACGAGGTCGTCGAACTCGAGGAAGCTTGCGGCCGGCAAGACGAAGTCGGCGAAGTCGGTCGTGTCGGTTGCGAAGAGGTCAATTGCGACCGTGAGCAGATCGTCGCGTCGAAGCGCCGCGTGTAGTCGTGCCTGTTGGGGGTTCGAGGCGGCGATGTTGATGTTCCAGCAAAAGAGCGCCTGCGACTGCCGACGGTCCTCGAGACAGTCCACGAGGTCCATGTGGCTGATCGGCTCGGGTACGTCCGAGCCGAGATGGGATCCTGCGAGGTAGTCCTCGTCGATTCCTCGCGACTCTGTCCCGTTGAGGTAGAGGAAGCCGGAACCGGGCTTGCCGAGGTTCCCTGTCAACGCGGGCAGCAGCGCACATGCGCGGACGGCGTTGCCGCCCATGCGCTGGCGCTGGAAGCCCTGCCCGAGCCAAAGCAGCGACGGTCCTTGGCCGTAGAGCGCCGCCGCCTGTTCGATCAGCTCGGCCGGCACTCCTGTCCGCTCCTCGCCTCGCTGCGGTGTCCAGTTCGCGAGGAGCGGCTCGATCTCCTCGAACCCGAGCGTGTAGGACTCGACGAAATCACGGTCGATCAGGCCGTCGCGGCTGATTACGTGCAGGAGCGCGAAGGCGAGCGCGGCGTCGCTTCCCGGGAACGGCTGCAGATGCAGGTCGGCCTTGGCCGCGGTCGGCGTCCGCACCGGGTCGACCACGATCGTGCGCGCGGGCGATTCGGACAGCCAGTGCTCGTCGGCATGCGGTGCCGACGCCGACGGATTCGCACCCCAGACCAGGACGCATCTCGAGTCACGCGCCGTGCGTGGATCGAATCCAACGAGCGACGTCCCGTACATGTAATCGAGCGCGACGTGACCGGCCTTGTTGCAGATCGTGTCCGGGTCGACTTCGGTCGCACCCAACCGGCGGAAGAACCGCAGCGGGAAGAAGTACGCCAGCAACGAGAACGTGCCCGTGTAGTGCGCATTCAAGATGGTGTGGGACCCAGGACCGTCGACGATCCGTTCGAGACGCTCGGCGATCCCTGCAGTCGCTTCGTCCCAGGAGACGGGCTCGAACTGTGCGGAGCCCTTCGCGCCGACCCGCCTCAGTGGCCGCGTCAGACGCGCCTCGGGATCGAGAAAGGCGCCGTTGTAGCCGATCGAGCACTTGCGGCAGAGCCGGCCACGGCTGACGGGATGATTCCGGTCGCCGCGCACATGTCGAATCGCGCCGTCACGCTTCACCACAGCGATCCCACACGCGTCGTAACAGTCACGCGGACACGTCGTCAGGACGACGGAGTCGACTCCACCGGCCGCGCCCGACTTCATGCCATGGAGTCTTACCACCCGCATGCCGCCGTGCGAGCGCCCCACGGCTCGCAAGGGGGCCGCGGTGGGGCGCGTAACGAGCAGTGTCTCTTAGGGTTCTAGGTGGGACTGACGGCGAGCTCCGGCTCGACTCGCGTCTGGTGTGGCTTCGCCGCCTTCGTGCGCGAGGAGAGCAGGAATGCGCCGCCGACCACGCCGGCGAACGCGATGATCCGCACGGCTCCGACCCAGCCGCTCGGGAAGGGCTCGTGGAAGACGAGCATGCCGGCGGCTATCGGCAGCGCGTTCGTGAGCAACGTCGCGAGCCCCGCGATCGTCAACGCGCTGCCGCGCTGGAAGCCGGCCTGTAGCACGGCTGTTCCGACCGCATAGAACACGATCAGGGATGCGAGGAATGCGACGTTGGCGGCCCCGCCGCTCACCGCCATCTTCGTCGACACGTCTCCCGCGGCGAAGAGGATGCCGGCGGCGAGTCCCCAGGCAGGGCCGCCGCCAATCACGCGAGAAAGCCGGATCAAGCAGGCAGCGGCGATCGCCGACGCGATCAGCCAGACGCTGATCCAGACGTACCCGGACGTCGACCCCTCGCCGTGGCTGCCGAGCAGGCTGACACCGAGCAGGGCCAAGCCGACCACCGAGAGCAGTGCGCCGAGCCGCTCGCCGCCGCTGAGCGGCACGTGCGTGGCCCGCGAGACCATGATCGCCAGGATGCCGATGCCGCCCGCGGCCGTTGCCTGCACGAGGGAGAGCGGCGCGAGAGCGAGAGCGCCGACGTAGAGGAGCCACCCCGCGCCTTCTGCGCCGAAGCCGAGCAGCCAGCGCGGGTTGCCGAGCAGAGAGCGCACCGACGCGACGGGACGACGGAGCGACAGCGGAGCCGCTTGCGAGGCGACGCTGTGCTCGAGCAGGTAACCGACGTTCAGCAAGCACGCCGAGACGAGGGTGATCAACAACGCGTACGCGATTTGCACAGGCTCCAGCCTTTGTAGGCACAAAGGCTACGCGACGACGGTGTTTGGCCGGCTTCGCTAGCGTTGGCGACGATGCCCGATCCAGTCTCGTGGTTGCAGATCGGCCAGGGATGGCGCGTGGTCACCTCCGACGGCGTCGCTGTCGGCACGGTCGCGCAGGTCGAAGGTGACAAACAGAGCGATATCTTCGACGGGCTTGCCGTCACGTCGAAGAAACCGCCGGAGATTCGCTACGTGCCGGGCGAGCAGGTCGGGGCGATCTATCCCGGCGAAGTGAACCTCAGGATCGCAGCGGCGGACATCGGCGAACTCGAGCCGTTTCACGCCCCGCCGCCCGAGACGACCTGGCGCCCGGGGAAGGCACCACTCACGACCCGGATGTCGAACTGGCTGCGCGGTAAACGCTGAGGAGGACCTTCGTCCGTCACCACCGCTTTGCGGCGGCGCTGACGCATAACGCCGGTGCGTCCGCTCCGAGTATGCTCGCGCCTCGGTGAGCGCATCCGAACGAGTCGGTATAGGCGCCCGACCGTTCGTCTCGGAGACAGTGGGGGAGCTTCCCGAGATCGGGGTCGGAATGCTCGGCTACGCGTTCATGGGCAAGGCGCACTCCAACGCCTTTCTCCAAGTGCGCCAGCTTGCCTGGCCGCCGCCGATGCAGCCGCGGCTGGTCGCGATCGCGGGGCGTGACGCGGACATGGTCGCGAGGGCAGCCGTGCGTTACGGCTACCAGCGCTCGACGACGGATTGGGGCGATCTCGTCGCCGACCCGGCGATCGGGCTCTTCGACAACGGCGGACCAAACAGCGTCCACGCCGAGCCGACGATCGCGGCAGCGCGTGCAGGGAAGCACGTCCTCTGCGAGAAGCCACTCGGGCGCGACGCCGACGAGTCGTTCGCGATCTGGCGCGACGTCGACTCGACGGGCGTCGTTCATCTCTGCGGCTTCAACTACCGCTTCGTGCCGGCGTTGCGGCTCGCGCGCGATTTGATCAGAGCGGGTGAGTTCGGCGAGATCCGCCACTTCCGGGCCCGTTACCTGCAGGACTGGGGCGATGACCCGGCACTCGACACCTGGCGCTTTCATGCTGCAGATGCCGGCTCGGGCGCGCTCGGAGATCTCGCCTCGCACGCCGTCGACATCGGTCGCTTCCTCGTCGGCGAGATCGCGTCGGTGAGCGCGCTGGTCAAGACATTCGTCCCTGGTCGCGACGTCGACGACGCCGTCGAGGCAGTCGTCGAGTTCGAGCGCGGGGCGGTCGGGACGATCGAGGCGACGCGGCTCGCGCTCGGGCGTCGGAACGCACTCCAGGTCGAGGTGAACGGCTCCGACGGCTCATTCTGGTTCGACCTCGAACGGTTGAACGAGCTGCATCTGTTCCGGGGAGACGGCGATCGCGCCCGCGGCGCCCGGACTGTCCTCGTCACCGAGCATGACCATCCGTTCATCAGCTATTGGTGGCCGCCGGGGTCGATCATCGGCTGGGGCGACACCTTCGTGCACGAGGTCGTCCACCTGCTCGGCGCGATCGCCGGCGCCCATGGAGTCGGTCCAGACGCGGCGACCTTCGAGGACGGCTACCGGGCAGCCGAGGTCTGCGACGCGATGGTGCGCTCGAGCCGCTCGCGCCGCGCCGAGGACGTCGTCTATCGCCGGCTTGCTGCGACGTCTCGAACGTCCTGACAGCAGCTAGGCTCGCCGATCGTGAACCCAGTCGGCGCGAACACCTGGATCTGGCAATCGCCCCTCGACGACGCGGCCCTCGGCCCGCTCGTGGCCAGGGTGGGCGAACTCGGATTCGATTCGATCGAGCTTCCGATCGAGGAGCTCGGCGGCTACGATCCGCGACTCGCCGCCGAGCTGATCGCTGCGCAGGGCCTGGGCGTCAGCATCTGCGCGGCGTTCCCGCCGGGACGCGATCTGTTGGCGGACGCGGAGGTCGTCGCCTCGACGCAGGCGTTCTTGCGCGGGTGCATCGACGTCGCGGTCACGGTCGGCGCCCGGGTCGTCGGCGGGCCGATGACCGCCGCGGTCGGCCGCGTCTGGCGGCTCGAGCCGGGGGAGCGGCCGGCGCTCCTCGCCCGACTCGCCCAAGCGCTGCTTCCGGTCGCCGACTACGCAGGCGAGGCCGGCGTACGGCTCGCGCTCGAGCCGCTCAACCGCTACGAGACGAGTGTCGTGAACACGGCCGAGCAGGCGCTAGAGGTCTTGGCCGCTGTCGACTCGCCGGTGCTCGGCGTCCTGCTCGACACGTACCACATGAACATCGAGGAGAAGCACCCCGCCGATGCGATCCGCCTCGCCGGCACGCACCTGCTGCACGTTCACGCCTCTGCGAGCGACCGGGGCGCCCCCGGCGCCGATCACGTCGACTGGCGGGTGCTCGCCGAGGCGCTCGCCGAGGTTGACTACGGCGGCACGCTATGCATCGAGGCGTTCACGCCGCTTCAGCCGGCGATCGCGACTGCGGCGTACATCTGGCGGCCGGTTGCCGCGTCCCAGGATGCCCTCGCAGCTCACGGCCTTGCGTTCCTTCGGGAGGTGCTTGCGGACGTCGGCCCACGGGCGTGACGGCTCTCGATCGCCTGCGGCGCTTTCCCCGAGGCTCGACCGGATCGCCTACCGTATCGGCATGCGGAGTCTTCGCGACTCCATCTCCGGTCCGCTGGAATGGCGTCGGAACGGAGCGCTGCATCACCCGTCGCTCGTCTTTCTCCCGTTTCTGGTCGGAGCAGCGGCCGTCCTCGTCGTCGGCGGCGTCATCGGCATCGCTTGGCCGGCGACCGGCGCGATCGTCGTCGCAGTCGTCCTCGCCGGTGCCGTCCGGGTCCGGCAGGCGATAGGCGAGCGCGAGCGCCGCCGCAAGCTCGCCGACGATTGGCTGCTCTGGGGCGCCGCGGCGCGCCCCTCGGCCGACCTTCTCACCCGGCGCGCCAACGAGCTCACCTCGCGCCGTTCGCGCACGTCGCTCGCCCGGGCGCTCGTCCGCATCGAACGCGAGGTGACCGGCGGAGTCCGCCCCGGTCCGCTCCCCCTCAACGAAGCTGCCCTCCGCAACCACTCCTCGCTCCTGCTCGACCTCGCCGCTCGCATCCGCGACCGCTCTCGCCCCGTCACGGTCATCGGCGTGCTCCTCGTCGATCGCCTCCTTCACGACCCCTGGAGCCCGATCTACTCGGTCGTACCCGAGGACGAGCTGGTTCCCCTCCTGCAACAGGCCCTCGACGCCCTCGACGGCCGAGTACCCGATGAGCCGATCGCCGCCTTCACACGCCCGACCGAGATCCGTCTGGAGCACCGTGCGCATCGGCGTAGCGGGCTGCGTTGAGCCGGGTTCTCAAGCAGTCGTCGCGACAGCCTCCATCGGCACGGCGAGCCCTGCGGCACCCGGGTCCGACGTCGCAAAGGTCATTCCGCTTCGCGCGAGCAACTCGACCCCGAGACGCGCTCGACGCACGCGCTCTCGGGTGAGGGCGATCGCCGTCGCCTCGAGATGCGACCCAGAGGGGTAGATGTCGGGGGCGTTTCGAAGCCCGAACTTCAGGTACACCGGCGCAGCGACTCGGATCAACTCCGGGAGCTCGTGCAACCTGACGAAACCGCCGAGATTGTCGGGAGCTTCGACGTAGAGGTCGACTGGGATCTCGACTGCGGCACGAATCGCTGCGATTTGTGAGAGCGTCAGATCGGAGGGCAGGTTGATCGTGCTCGCGCCGAGGTCCGACAGCACGCGAGCCGAGGCAGGATTCGCAGCCGGAAGCATCACGGACACCTTGGCCTGCATCTCGGCAGGGAGGGTGCCGTCGCGGCGCATCCGCGCGAACATCCACAACGTGCCAAGGTCGGCGATGAGGACGCTCCGCACCCCGAACGCCGCCGCACGCTCGATGTCCTCGAGCTGGCCCACGAGTTGCTCGACGCCGCGCGCCGTAGCCGCGACGGCTCCGCCGGCCGGCGCGACCGCCGTCGCCGAGGGTCCCCAAGCTGCCGCCGGGCGAGCGAACAAACTCACCTCGACGGCCGACGCCGCCGCCATGGTCACCATCTCCCGAAGTTCCGCGTCGGTGAGCATGAAGACGCCGCTTCCCTGCGAAACGCGATGGACGGGCACGTCCAGCCGCTGGGCTTCTGCGAGCACAGCCGTGAGACATGCAGGTCCTTCCGTGCTGGGTATCTCGACGCGGTACTGCGCGCCGTCCGGGAAGCGGAGCCTGGAGTCCGGCAGATCTGCGAGATCCTTCGCCGGAAGGCCGGCCAGCTCCAGCGACGTCCGAACGGAGCTCATGACGCTTCCGAGTCGACGCGGCTACCGAGAGCGGCGCTCTCCTCGTTCACCTTTCCGTCCGAGGCCACGTCGGGATCCTACGCTCTCGTCGAGCGTTGACATTCGCCGCGCTCCCCGGGGAGGACATCACCGGATTCCCTCGGCATCAGCGTGCGAAGATCGTCTCCGGCGCGGTCGGAGGAGGTCGGATGACGAACGTCTTGGTGGTCGGGGAGTCGTGGACGAGCACTGCCACGCACGTCAAGGGGTGGGACACCTTCTCGAGCGCCACGTCCCACTCGGGGCTCGGCTTTCTGCGGGACGCCCTCGGCGGCGGGGACGTCCGGCTCGTGCACATGCCGGCACACGAAGCGGCCGAGGAGTTCCCGTTCGAGACCGCGGGGCTCTCCGACTACGACGTCGTCATTCTCTCGGACGTCGGCTCGAACACGCTGCTTCTCCATCCCGACACCTGGCTCCTCGGCAGGGCGAGGCCGAATCGTCTCGCGACGCTTCGCGCGTGGGTCGAGGGAGGCGGTGGGCTTGCGATGGCCGGGGGCTATCTCAGCTTTCAGGGTCTCGACGGGCGTGCCCGCTTCCGGGGCACCGACGTCGAAGCTGTTCTCCCCTGTGAGCTCGACCCGTGGGACGACCGGGTCGAGAAGCCCGAAGGGTTCGTCGTCTCGCTCGTCGCTCCGGAGCATCCGATCCTTGCGGGGCTCGGAGGCGAGTGGCCCCTCCTGCTCGGGTACAACCGCTTCCGGCTCAAGACGGACGCGACCCTTCTCGCCGCATACGGCCACGACCCGATCCTCACGGTCCGCGAAGCCGGGGCCGGTCGGACCCTGGCCTGGGCATCGGATGTCGGCCCTCACTGGTGCCCGGAGGCCTTCGCAACGTGGG
>Ga0187779_10001317_pt1 | contig 15503 bp, 16 predicted proteins | sample 1015_Q2_SP10_10__FD_132435 | JGI IMG/M metagenome (GOLD analysis project Ga0187779, IMG submission 132435) | Tropical peat soil microbial communities from peatlands in Department of Meta, Colombia - 1015_Q2_SP10_10_MG | ecosystem: Environmental > Terrestrial > Soil > Wetlands > Peat | place... | reverse complement strand
GGGCTGGCTTACCGGCAAGTACCGCCGCGGCGAGCCGTTCCCGGCCGGTTCGCGAATGACCCAGCGCCCGGAGCCGTACGAGCGCTACCGCACCCCACGCGTCTTCGACGGTCTCGAGGCGCTCGAGGACGTGGCACGCTCCCGCGGCGTCAGCACGGCGGCGCTCTCGCTCGCCTGGCTGCTGGCACAGCCGCACGTGACGTCGGTCGTGGCTGGGCCGCGCCGGCCGGCTCACCTCGAGCCTGCGGTCGAGGCGCTGTCGCTGGAACTCGACGCCGGCGAAATCGGCGAGCTCGCGGGCTTGTTCGCCTGAGTCGCGCGTCTAGGGGCTCAACCGATCGACGCGCCATCCACCGTCGGCGCGGCGATAGCGGAGCCGGTCGTGCAGGCGGTTCTCACGGTGCTGCCAGAACTCGAACGTCTCGGGCACGAGGCGGAAACCGCCCCAGTCGGGAAGCGGCACGTCGGCGCCGTCGAGATCCCGCTCGACTCTGCCGTACTCCTCCTCGAGCTCGCCGCGGCCGCCGAGCACGCGGCCTTGACGGGAGGCGAGCGCGGCGAGCTGCGCACCTCTCGGCCGGGAGCGGAAGTAGCGCTCGCTCTCCTCGACCGATGTCCGCGAGACCGTTCCCTCGATCCGCACCTGGCGCCCGAGCGGATCCCAGAAGAGCAGCAGGGCGGCGCGCGGGTTCGCTCCGAGCTCTCCTGCCTTTCGGCTGCCGTACCCGGTGAAGAAGACGAAGCCGCGCTCGTCCCAGCCCTTCAGCAGGACCATGCGCAGCGACGGAGTGCCGTCGTCGGCGGCGGTCGCGATCGCCATCGCCTCGGGAGCACGCACGACCTCGGCCGCATCGTCGAACCAGATCTGGAACTGGCGCAGCGGATCGGGATCGAGATCGGTCTCGTCCAGCGGCTGCGCCCGCTCGTCCACGGCAGGAGCCTACTGCCGCCACGCTGAAGTGTTCGTCGTGCGCCGGACCGTTCCGATCCTCTTGCTCGCGGCAGCCCTCGCAGGCTGCGGCAGCCATCGGTCCGCGACGGAGACGACCCCGCCTCCAGCCCCGACCGCGACGACGACGCCGACCCCGAACCCCACGACGACGCAGGAGGCGACCTCGGCGTTCCACGTCTACTTCCTGCGCGACGGGAAGGTCGCTCCCGTCGCGAGGACCGTCTCGGGCACCGGTGTGGCGGTCGCGGCGCTGCGCGCGCTGGCGGCCGGGCCGACGGACGACGAGCGCGCGCAAGGGCTGACGACGCAGCTCACGTCCGGCAACGCGGTGACGGGCGTCAGCATCGACTCGGGCGTCGCGACCGTCACCCTGAACGAGGACCTCTCGCATGCCGCGCTCGCGCAGCTCGTCTACACGCTGACCCAGTTCCCGACGGTCCAGGCCGTGCGGACCTCGCGCATGATCAGCGGCGCACCTTCATTGACGCGGGCGACCTTCGAGGACGTCACGCCCCAGATCCTCGTCGAGTCTCCGCTTCCGAACGAGACCGTGACGAGCCCGCTGCGCGTCCGTGGAACGGCGAACACGTTCGAGGCGACGTTCGACCTCGAGCTCCAGGACGCATCGGGTCGCACCATCGTGAAGCGATTCGTCACCGCCACCTCCGGTTCCGGCACGCGCGGCACCTACGACACGCAGCTGGCGTTCCCGACGAGCTCGGGCCGACTGACGCTTGTCGCCTACGAGCCGTCCGCCGAGAACGGCAAGCCGCTGCACGTGGTGCGCATCCCGCTCGACGGGAGCTAGCGGAACAGATCGCGCTCGGGGGGAATGACGAGGTCGCGAGCCCGAGCGTCGCCGCGGAGCGACAGCCCACGAACGACCGCGCCGGGGACGCCGTCGGTCTTCCCCATCACGAGCTCGGCGGCGCTCGCGATCTCGTCGGCCACTGCGATCACGGTCGCGTGCAGCTCGTACCCGACGCGGTCGCGGGTGCCGCGGTGATCGCGAACGACCTCCATCCCGGCAGCGCCGAGCGCCACCTCCGTCGTGCCCTGCCGCCACGGGCGGCCGAACGAGTCCGTGACGAGGACGCCGACCGTCCGGCCGGTGAGCTCGTGCAGCCGAGCGCGAATCCCGGCGGCGGATGCATCGGGATCCTCGGGGAGCAGTACGAGCATCCCCGCCTCGGGCGCGTTCGACGAGTCGACGCCCGCAGAGGCACACACGAACCCGTGGCGCGTCTCTGCGATCAGGAGCGGCGGCCGTCCTCGGACGATGCGCACGGCCTCGCGAAGGATGACTTCGATGCGGCGCGGGTCCTCGTCGGCTGCGAGCTCGCGTGCGCGCTCCGACGCCTCGACCTCGTCGAGCCGCACGACCCGTCCTTCGACCTTCGAGACCGCCTTCTGCGCGAGGACGACGACGTCGTCGTCCTCGAGCTCCACCGACACCGCGACGAGCTTTGCGAGGTCGTCGCCCTCCTCGACCTCGGGCACTCCCAACAAGGGGATGATCCGAAGCTCAGCCAACGCCGGTGATCCGCACGCCGGCATGCGCTTTGTAACGGCGGTTGAGGTTCACGACGATCGCCGTCAGCCCCTCGAGAGCGCGCGCGGACGCGAGCGGGCCGGCGTCGAGCGCCCTGCCAGCCACGACCTTGGCCGCGAGCTCGAGTGCGAGCGTCTTCGCCTCGTCGTCGTCGCCACAGACGAGCGCGTCCTGCTCGGGCGCGTCGTCGCCGGCGAGATTCGACGCGGACAGCGAGTGCAGGCCGGCGACGACCGGTCCGCGCAACAGATGTTGCGTCCGCTCTGCGAGCGAGCGGTCGTCGTCACGTGGCAAGACACCGGACTTCGTGAAGCGCAGCTCGCTGGCGACGGAAAGCACGGGTCGCTCGCCGATCGAGACAGACAGCGCACTCGCGGTTGCGAGCGCGGCGTCCGCCTTCACTGCGAGCACGACGAGGTCAGCTGCCTCGACGACCTCCTCGTTGGTCGCACCGCCAGCACCGACACGCCCCGCCGCCTCGCGCGCACGCGCCGCATCGCGAGAGCCGATCGTGACGTCGTCGCCCACGGCAACGAGCCGCTTTGCAAGAGCGAGGCCGAAGTCGCCGGTCCCGCCGAGGACCGCGACCTTCACGCGACCGCCATGGCGTCGAGCGCCGCCTCGGCGAGACGACGCCGCGCGTCGGCGTCGCGCATCAGCGTGTGCGTCGTGACCGGACGAACGCCGAGCGCCGAGACCGCGTCGCGGTCGCCAGCGTCCTGCTCGTCGAACACGAGCGCATCGATCAGACCCTCGTAGCAGTCCGCGACGTGCGCCGCACTCGACCCGCCTTGGAGCCGCGCCAGCATGTCCGCGGCCGGCCCCTTGACCGAGCGCCCACCGATCAGCGGGCTCACGGCGACGCACGGGACACGTCGGCGCTCGAGCGCCGCGCGAATCCGTTCGACCGCGAGGATCGGCCCGATCGAGACGTACGGATTGCTGGGCGCGATCACGATCGCCTCTGCCTCGTGGAGCGCCTCGAGCACACCCGGTGCGGGCTGAGCTGTCGCCGAACCCTCGAAACGAACGCGGTCGACGGGATCGCGGTGCGCCCGCGCGACGAACCAGTGCTGGAAGTCGAAGCTGCCCTTCGGCGTGTCGAGCCAGGTTCGCAGGCGATCGTCCGTCGACGGGAGCAGCGTCGTCTCGACGCCGAGCGCTGCCGCCGCCCGTGCCGCGAACACCGACAGCGGCACGCCCGCACCCAGCGCCTGTGTTCGTACGACGTGGAGGCCGAGGTCGCGATCGCCGAGCCGGAACCAGGCCTCTCCGCCGAGTCGCTCCACCTCGGCGATCGCGTTCCACGTCTCGTCGGCGCGTCCCCAGCCGCGCTCGTCGTCCGACACGCCCGCGAGCGCGTAGAGGACGCTGTCGAGGTCGGGCGAGATGTCGAGGCCGAGGAACTCGAGGTCGTCGCCGACGTTCACGATCGCGGTCGTCTCTGCGGGATCGACCGCTTCGACGACACCGCGCAGGAAACGCGCTCCGCCGACGCCTCCGGTGAGCACGACGACCCTCACCGCAGCACCTGGAGCTCGTCGAGCACCGATTGCGTGTGCCGTCCGGCGCGCGCCTGGATCCGGTCGAGGTCGGCCCGCGTGTCGACGTCGTGCTCGAGATTCGGGATTGCCGCGACCGTCGATGCAACGCCGAGCTCCTGCGCGGCAGCGCGAAAGCGCGCAGCGCTCTCCGGTCCGTACAGGGGCCGGAAGAGCGGGGGAGTGGCAAGCCCCAACGCGTTCGTCCGGCCGTCGGGACTCGGCACGAGCGCGATTCCGCCGGCCGGCGTCGCGGCCCCGAGCGCGCGCAGGTCATCGGGCGCGACACACGGGACGTCGGCGTTGACGACCAGCGTCTCGTCCGCCGGGAGCGTGTCCAACGCGGCCGCCACCGCGGCGCCTTGACCGCCGCCGGGATCGGCGACGACCTCTGCGCCCGCCGCTCGTGCAAGACGCAACCCACCCGGGTCGGAGGTGACCACCACCGTCCGTGCGACCGCCGTGGTCGCGGCGAGCACGTCGGCGAGCATCGCGAGGACGACGCGATCGTGCGCCTCTCCGGAGATCTCCGTCAGCCGGCGTTTGCCGTTCGTGCCGCGAAACGGAACGACGATCACTCCCATTCGCGCAGACTATCGCCGGATGTCGGCCTCTCAGCGCGGGCAGAACGAGGAGCCGTGCCACGGCCGCACCGCTCCGCCGTAGAGGCGAATCGCCCCGCGGACATCGTCGGGCTGGAGCAGGCGGCACGTCCACATACCCGGTGGCGGAGCGGGGCACAGCGTCGTGTGGTCGTCGCCGATGCTCGGGTTCATCGTCGCGCACACGCTGAACTCGTGGTCGAGCCCGAGCACGTGACCGAACTCATGGGCGACGATCAGTGCGAGCTCGTAGCGGTCGTGGCCCTGCTGCAAGCCGACCTGTGCCCCGACGATCCTGTTGCCGACCCGGATGACGTGGGCATCGCCGGCGTGCTTGTACCAGCGAACGCCGACGAGCACGTTCGCTTGCGCCTTCGACGTCTTGACGAACCGGACGTGTGCGCCGCTCGTGTTCCACGCGTATGCCGCCGTGTCCACCGACCACGAGTACGCGCGCGTCTCCGTGTAGTACCCGATCGTCGGCGTTGCCCAGCGACCGCCGAGCAGGCGGTAGCCGTCCGCCGTCGCCGGCACGCAGAGGAGCACGAGAAGGGCTGCTGTCGAGGCGAGCGCTCGGGACATCGCCGGTCAAGATCGGCATGCGAGACTCGCCTCTTGAAAGTCCTCGCCACTCGACGGTTCCCCGGCCCGGCGCTCGACGAGCTGCGCGACCTCGAGATCGTCCCGCTCACACGGCTGGAGATCGAACGGCCCGACGTCGAGGCACTGATCGTCGCCAACGAGCCCGTGCCGTTCGAGCTCCTGCCCTCGCTTCGGCTCGTCGCCGACTTCAGCGTCGGCTACGACCGGATCGACGTCGAGGCGTGTCGAGAGCGCGGCATCGCCGTCGTCAACACGCCCGGCGTCCTGGACGCGGCGACGGCCGAGCTCGCCCTCGCCCTGATGCTCGCGACGCGTCGGCGGCTCGTCGAGGGAGACCGGCTGATCAGATCGGGGGCGTGGACACGCCCGTGGGCGGACGGGTTCCTCGGTGCGGAACTCGCGGGCGCCACGCTCGGAATCGTCGGTCTAGGCAGGATCGGCTCAGCGGTTGCACGTCGTGCGCGCGCCTTCGACGCGCGCATCGTCTTCACCGGCCGCGGCTCACGCGCGAGCGAGCTGGGCGAGTACCGAACGCTCGACGCACTCCTGCAGGAGGCGGACGTCGTCTCGATCCACGTGCCGCTATCGCAGGACACCGAAGGGTTGATCGGTGCGCGCGAACTCGCGCTGCTGCGTGAGGGCGCGTGCCTGGTCAACACCTCACGGGGAGAGATCGTCGACGAGCCGGCGCTCGTCCAGGAGCTCGTCGACGGACGTATCTCTGCCGGCCTCGACGTCTACGCGCACGAACCGCGTGTGCCGCAGGAGCTGCTCGGCCTCGACAACGTCGTACTCGCCCCGCACATCGGCAGCGCGACTGGCCGGACGCGCGCGGCGATGACGCGCGTGGTTGTCGACAACATCCTGGCGTTCGAGCGAGGCGAGCCGCTGCTCACACTCGTTTCCGGCTAGCCGAGCGCCGCGCGACCCGGGCCGCTCGAGGTCCACTCGGCGACCTCGAACCAGTGCGTCTCGCGGAGCGCCTCGGAGATTTGCGGATCGGTGTGCGCCGCATAGAACACATGGCGCTCGAGGTCGCAGCAGATCGCCACCTCGTCGAGCGAGACGTCGGGCACCTTCATCAGTGCCTCCGCCGGCAGGTGCGCCTCGGCGACCGTGTAGTGCTTGAACTGGAGATCGGGCGCGTACTCCATCAGTACGGGCCAGTCAGGGCATGTCCGCGAGCTCATCAGCCTCCAACCTTTTCCGCCTGCGACTCGATTTCCTGCCCGGTCCAGCGACCCTCGAACCTCACGGCCCCGCGTTCGCCGCCAGCGGGAACGACGACGAACTCAAGCGCGTCGTCGAGCCAGTGGTACAGACGCTCACCGGCGTCGTCCGAGAGACCGAGGCGGACGTGGAACCGTCCGTCGGCGAGCGGCAGCTCGTCGATCTCGAAGCGGACGTCGAGAGCGGTCGTCGCGCTGTCCCAGCCCAGCTCGACCGTCGACTGCGCGCCTCCGGCCAGCAGCAGCCCTGACGAGTCCCGCACCTCGTACGAGAGCCGCGGCGGCGGTACCGGCCGCTCTGCGACCACCGCCAGCCTGAGCGTCAGCGCCTCGCCTGCGAGAAACTGCGTCCGCTCCTCGCCCCCGGCTGCGAGCAGCGCCGGCTGCTCGATCCGTGCCTCGCCGCTCCCCCACTCCTTCAGGCCCGCCCCACGCTCGTCCGGATCGCGGTCAGCGGCGAGCTGGCGCCGGTACCGCACGATCGCCTCGTGCGTCGGACCGTCGAACTCGATCGCACCATGGCGCAGCAGCACTGCCCGGTCGCACAGGCGCTCGACCGCGGTCGCGTCGTGGGAGACGAACACGATCGTGCCTCCGCGCTGCTTGAACTCGAAGATCTTCCCGAAGCACTTCCGCTGGAACTGCTCGTCGCCGACCGCGAACACCTCGTCGAGCAGCAGGACGTCCGCGTCGATGTGCGACGCGATCGCAAACCCGAGACGCATGTACATCCCCGAGGAGTAGGTCCGGACCGGCAGGTCGATGAACTCCTCGAGGCCCGCGAACGCGACGATCTCGTCGAACTGCTCGCGCACGTACGCCCGCTTCAGGCCGTGGATCGAGCCGTTCAGGAAGACGTTCTCGCGGCCGGTCATGTCGGGGTGGAAGCCCGCGCCTAGCTCGAGCAGGGAGCCGATGCGGCCGCCGACCTCGACCTGCCCGGTCGTCGGCTTGATGATCCCGGAGAGGAGGCGGAGCAGCGTCGTCTTGCCTGAGCCGTTCCGGCCGACGAGACCGAGCGCGCTCCCCGGCTCCGCGTGAAAGGAGACGTCCTTCAGTGCGACGACGTCTTGAGCGCGGTTTCGGCGCCGGGCGACGACGAAGTCCTTGAGCCGGCGCGTCTCGCGCGGATAGACGGTGAAGCGCCTCGAGACGTTGTCGACCGCGATCTCCCCGGGTGTGATCACATCCCCGAGGGTACCGAGAGCGCACGCCGAACCAGCGATGCCAACACGGTCACGAACGAGGGATCGGCGTTCGGCATCTCGATCCGGTCGAGCGTCATGCCGAGCTCCGAGGCCCGCTCCTGCGCTTCGTGATCCAGGTCCCAGCGGATCTCGAGATGGTCCGCGACAAACCCGACCGGGCAGACCAGCACGTCGGTCACGCCGCGCTCGCGCAGGTCCGCGAGGTGATCGAGGATGTCCGGGCCGAGCCACGGCTCGCCCGTCGGCGACTCGCTCTGGTAGGAGAACGACCAGTCGGTCACCCCGGCGCGCTCGGCGACGAGCTGAGAGGTCTCACGGAGCTGGTCCGCGTACGGATCGCCGTCCGCGAGGATTCGAGCCGGCAGCGAGTGCGCCGTGAAGACCACGTGCGAGCTCGTGCCGCGAATGCGGTCGGCGAGCACGTCCACGAAGCCGGGGTCGTCGTGCCAGCTGTCGACGAACACCAGCTCGGCCCGTTCGCCGAGCGCGCCTGCGAGCTGCTGCCTGTACCCGCCGATCGACAGCTGCGACCAGTGCGGCGCCAGCACGAGTCCGACCACGGTCTCGGCTCCGGTTGCGAGCGCGCGCTCCGCCGCGTCGGAGATCCGGGGAGTCCAGTGCTTCATGCCGGTGAACACCGGGACGTCGCCGAGCTCTCGTTCGAGCGCGGCACGCGTGTGCTCGGTGATCGCGTTGAGCGGGGACTCGTCCTCGATCCCGAGCACGCGATACCGCTCGACGAGGTCGCCGAGCGCCGCAGGACTCACGGGCCGACCTCCGCGGATGTCGGCGTAGTAGGCAGGCACGTCGGCGAGCCGCTCCGGCGAGCCATACGCCATCAACACGACGGCAGTGCGTCGGGGCATCTACGCCACCGGCTCCGACGCGGCGCTCAGCTCGTGGACGACCTCGACCAACCGTCGCAGGACGGCCGGGTCTGTGTCTGGATGCACACCGTGCCCAAGGTTGAATACATGACCCGGCCGCCCCGCGGCACGCCCGAGGATATCGCGGGCGTTCACGGCCACCCGCTCCCACGGCCCGAGCAGGGCCGCGGGATCGAGGTTGCCCTGGACGCCACGGTCCTCGCCCAACTCGTCCCACCCACGGTCGAGCGGAATCCGCCAGTCGAGGCCGATCACGTCGCCGCCCGCGTCCGCCATCTCGCCGAGCAACGTCGCGGTGCCCGTGCCGAAGTGGATCGTCGGCACGTCGACGGCTGCGAGGATGCGCGCCGAATACGGGGCGACGAACTCGACGTAGTCCTGCGGCGAGAGTGCGCCGACCCACGAGTCGAACACCTGGATGACGTCGGCGCCCGCACGCACCTTGCCGGCCACGTAGCGGGCGAACTGGTCGGCCAGCTTGTCCATCAGCTCGTGCCACAGGGCGGGTCGTCGGTACATCAGCTCCTTCACCTTCGTGAAATCGCGGCTCGGCTTTCCCTCGATCAGATAGCCGGCGACGGTGAACGGGCCGCCGCAGAAGCCGATCACCGCTCGTTGCGGCGCCAGCTCGCGTCGCACGATGCGGACCGCGTCGAGGATGAACGACGCGCTCTCCTCCGGATCGCTGACGCGGAGGCGCTCGACGTCCGCCTCGGTCTCGATCGGTCGCTCGATCACCGGGCCGACGTTCTCTACGAGCTCCACGTCCACGCCCATGCCGAGCACGGGGAACATGATGTCGGTGAACATCACCGCGGCATCGACCCCGTGCGCGTCGACCGGCTGCAGCGTCACCTCGGCGCAGAGCTCCGGTCGGCGGACGATGTCGAAAAGGCCGTAGCGGGTACGGATCTCCCGGTACTGCGGCAGCGAGCGGCCGGCTTGCCGCATGAACCACACCGGAGTGCGCTCGACCGGCTCGCGCCGGCACGCCTTGACGAGCAGTGGGTCCAAGGCGCCCTAGACTAGCCCCGCGTTGGAGCGCATCGACGAGCATCCCGTCCCCGCCGGGCCGCTGGCGGTGCGCTGGCTCGCCCTGGACGTGCCGCCGCTCCAGGCCGGGACGTCCGGCCGGGTCGAGGTCGCGCTCGAGAACGCCGGCACGGCGTCCTGGCGCGGGCTCAGCCTCTCGTACCACTGGCTCGACGAGCGCGGCAACCCGATCCACTGGGACGGGATCCGGACACCGGTCGCGGCAGCTCCGGGCGAGACGGTCGACGTCCACGCAGAGGTACGGGCGCCGATCCCGCCCGGCCGCTATCGACTCGCGCTCGACCTCGTCGACGAGCACCGCTTCTGGCTCGCGGAGCTCGGCAACCACTCCCCGATCGAGGACGTCGACGTCGCGCCCCGTCAGACGACGGGAGCACGCGCTCACATCCCGGTGAGCGTCGAGGTCGACGGCGACTGGAAAGAGCGAGTCGCAGCAGCCCACGCCGAGGGCTACGCTGCGGTCGGCGGCTCGATCCGGTGGCAGGCCGGGCTACTGCACCGGCGCGTACCCCCGGAGCTCGAGCCGTATGCGCCCGGCGGTGGCCGCAACCCCGCGTTCGCGCACCCGCTCGTCTGTCCGTCCCTGCTCCCACCGCTCGAGCCGAATGCCGAGGTGTTCGGGCTCCCGGCATGGCGTCCCGGACCGGGCGAGCAGGAGGCGTGGCTCTACGACGCCCGGATCGCGCTCACACTTCGACCGCGATCTGATCGTCGACGCGGTTGAAGACGAACGCACCGAGCGCGAGCGAGACGACCGCAGCCACGGCGACGTAGATCGCATCGGCCGCCCGCGGCAGCTGTCCGTAGAACAACGGATCGCGCAGGGCCTCGATCGCGGGCGCGAGCGGATTGCCCCAGTGGATCACCTCGACGAGCGTCTGATGCTGGGAGATCTTCGGCGAGTCGAGCGGATACAGCACAGGTGTCAGGAAGAACAGCGGGAGCAACAGCGCGGCGACGAGGAACTCGATGTCACGGAAGAGGACGTCGAGCGCGGCGATCGCGAGAGCGAGACCGGCCGTCAGTGCCACCACGCCGAGGGCGACGGGAATGGCAACCCACTCCGTCCCGCGCACGCGTGGGAGCAGGGCGCCGTTGAGGACGATCAGCACGACGAGCATCACGGCGAAGCTGATCAGCTGTGTTGCGACGATCGACAGCGGGACGAGCTGTCTCGGAAAGCGGGTCTTGCGAATGAGGTTCGCGTTGTCGAGCATCGAGCGCGAGGCGGACTGCACGGACGTCGCGAAGAACAGCCATGCGGACAGCCCCACGAGCAGGAACAGCGCATAGTGGCCCTGCGAGCCGAACGGAGTCGTCCAGAGGACCGAGAAGACGAGCAGGTAGACGGCCATCAGCAACACCGGGTTCGCAAGCGTCCATGCGACGCCGAGCAGCGAGCCGCGGTACTTCGCCTGGACGTCGCGGCGCAGCAGGTTCGCGAACAGCTCGCGGTACCTCACGACACCGACGTAGACGGCAGCCATCGCGCTCACGGCTTGCGCGCGTAGATCGAGATTCCCGAATACCCGCCGAAGCTCTGCTCGGCGAGCGTCACGACTGTGGTCCCCACCTTCGGCACACGCGACACCGTGCGACCGGCGCGTGTGCGCGGCCAGCACTCGGCGTGCTCGATCCGGCGGATGCGGAGGCCGGCGCGCGCGAATGCGGCCACGTACGCCCACACGGTGTGCACGTGCTCGTTGATCCCGAGTTCCTTCTCGCCTTGCTGGCCCGGCGCGTCGCCGCTGCGACCGAGCGCTCGCGTGCCTTCGTTGAGCCCGGCCACGACACCTCCCGGTCGCGTTACGCGCGCGAGCTCCCTGACCATGCGCGGCAGGTCGAGGGCGTGGTGCAGCGTGGCGACGCAGTACGCGACGTCGAACGACGCGTCGGCGAACGGCAGATACTCGGCGTCGGCCTGGATGCGGGGGAACGAGCCGACGCGGCTCTCGTAGAACGTGCCTCGCCCGAGGCCGATGTTCGGGTCGGCGAGGATGTCTGTCGCGACGTACTCGCAGCCGCGGGCGATCAGGTGCTGGGCGCCCCAGCACTTCGCGGCGCCGGCCTCGAGCACGCGCATGCCCGGCTCGACGTAGCGGTCCAGGAACACGGAGAACGACTGCTCGTTCGCGCGCCAGTTCGAGTCGTCCCAGCCGAGATCGCGACAGACGTACGGCAGGACCGCGTCGACGGTGTCGTCCGGCTCGTACCAGGACTCGCCCTGTGCCTTCTCGACCCAGCCGGCGATCTCCGCCCGTTTTGCGGCGATCCCGGGCAGCGCGTCGTCGAGGAGCCGTGGGATGCCCTCCTGGACCGCGTACCGGCGCAGGCAGCGCTCGCAGGCGAGCTCGGAGTCCGTCTCGTCGCTCAGCGCACCGCCGCAGACCGGGCAGCGCAGCACCTCGAGCAGGGCGACCGCCATCTCGGCGGCCAGTCTAGTGACGCCGCCCCACGCTCCTGCCCGCGACCAAGGAGGACAGGCGTCCGTCGGCGAAGCTACGGTCGAGGAACCGGAGCACATGCCGTCTTCACACCGCTCCGTTACGGTTCCTGCTCTGAGGAGTCGTGGGAGGCACGAATTGAGAGCGTCCGCGTGAAGTTCGCCGCAGTCGCGCTGGCCTTGCCGGTCACAGCCGGGGTGATCTGGGCGATCGTGCGTTCCCCGATGGGAGGCCGCGTCGTCGCCGCGCCCCGTCGCGATCGCTGGCACACACGTGCGACGCCGCTACTCGGAGGCGTCGGGATCTTCGCCGGCTTCCTCGTCGGAGTCGGCGCCTGCGTCGCCGTCGGCGCCATCCCGAGCAGCAAGGAGCTGCTCGGCATCCTCGGCGGCTGCATCATCCTCTTCGTCGCCGGGCTCGCCGACGACGTCTTCTCGCTCAATCCGCTCGTCAAGCTGGGAGCTCAGGTGCTCGCTGCGTGCTCCGTGCTGATCGGCGGACTCTCGCTGGAGATGATCAGCAACGACGTGGTCGCGGACCTGATCGCGGTGCTGTGGCTCGTGGGAATGACGAACGCCTTCAACCTGCTGGACAACATGGACGGGCTCGCCGCGACGCTCGCGACCATCGCCGCCGCGTTCTTCGCGATCGACGCGGTGACCGAGCATCCGAACGACATGGTGCTCGTGCTGGCGCTCGCCCTCGGTCTCGCCTGTCTCGCCTTCCTCCCGTTCAACCTCCGCCGACGCGACAGCGCCGCCGTCTTCATGGGCGACTCGGGCAGCCAGGTGCTCGGCTTCACGCTCGCGGCGCTCGGCCTGGCCTCGAGCTGGAAGGTCGCCGGGACGACCGTCGCGACGCTGATGCTCCCAATCCTCATCCTCGCGGTGCCGATCCTCGACACGACGCTCGTCACGGTCGTGCGTTTGCTCGACGGCCGACCGGTCTACCAGGGTGGCCGCGATCACACGTCGCACCGCCTCGTGTACCACGGCCTCTCCGAGAAGCACGCGGTCGTCCTCCTGGCGATCATCTCGGCGACGCTCGGCATGACGAGCCTCACGTACAACGTCCTGGGAGACGGCCGGATCACGGTGATCGGCGTGCTCCTGACCTTCGCGTTGCTCGTCCAGTTCGGCAGCCTGCTCTCCGACGTCGACCGGAGCGCGCCGGCCCAGGTCGCCGAGCGCTCGTGGATGAGGACGTTCGTCGCGAACCCGCGGCGGTTGATCGAGTCGCTCGTCGACTTCGCGTTGATCAGCGCGTCCTTCCTCGCCGCCTACTACATCCGACTCCAGGACAGCGGCACGCCGTACGAGCGGCACATCTTCCTGATCTCGCTGCCGGTGATCCTGTTCGCGCGCTACGCAGCGTTCATCCCGTTCGGCCTCTACCGAGGCGTGTGGCGATACGCGGGCGCGCGCGACGCCCTGGCCGTCGTCGCGGCCGTCGTCACCTCCGAGCTCGTCGCCTACGGGTTCCTCGCAGCGACGCAGGACTGGGGCGGATTCCCGCGCAGCATCTTCGTGATCGACGCGGTGATCTGCACGATCCTGATCGGGGCATCACGCTTCTGGGAGCGCGGCGCCGCGCGCGCTCTCTCCACGTTCGTCGGACGCGACGGCAGGAAGCGCACGCTCATTGTCGGCGCCGGTCGAGCGGGCCGGAGCCTCCTTCGCGAGCTACGCGAGACACCCGGCGAGCAGGTCGTCGGATTCGTCGACGACGACGCGCGCCTGCGCGGCCGCCGTCTCCAGGGCGTACCGGTGCTCGGCAGCGCCAACGAGATCGATCGGATCCTCGGCTCGACGCATCCGGAGACCGTGCTCGTGACGATCCCCGACGCGCCGAGGCAGCGGTTGAACCTGGTCGTCGAGGGCTGCGCCCGCGCCGAGGTACCCTGCCGGTTCGTGCGCCGCGACATCGACCTCGATCCTCACGTCGTCCTCGGCGCCGCCTCGCGGTGAGCCTCGCCGCGCCCGCGCGCGCCGAAGCGGGCGAGCACTCCATCTCGGATCGTTTCCTCGCCGCCGTCCCGCTGATCAGCGTCTTCCTCTGGCTCTGCCTGATCTACGCCTGGGAGGCCTGGCGCCACGGCACGCCGTGGCTGTTCGGAGACGAGCTCGAGTTCACGCAGCTCGCGCGCGCGATCGCCGCCACCGGCCACGCCGCACGCCGTGGCCAACCGCACTCGTTCGACTCGATCTACACGTACCTGATGGCGCCCGCGTGGATGCTCGGGAACGCACGGCACGCATACGCAGCCGTGAAGGACATGAACGTCGTCCTGATGACGGCGACGATCTTCCCGACGTACGGAATCGCACGCTTCGTCGTCGGGCGGCCGGCGGCTCTGTTCGCGGCGGCCGCCGCCGGCGTGATCCCGTCGCTCGTCTACACGTCGATGGTGGTCGAGGAGAACGTCGCGTACCCCTACGCGACGCTCTGCCTGTTCCTGATCGTGGGCGCGCTGCTGCGGAGAACGCGCTGGTGGATCGGCGGAGCCGTCGTCGCCTCCCTGTTCGCGCCCGCCGTCCGCGGAGAGCTCGTGGTGATTCCCGCGGTGTTCGGATTCGCCGCCCTGCTGCTCGCCTGGCAGTCGAGACCGATGCGGCGTCGGTGGCGGCGGTGGTCGACGAGCGACCGGGTCGGCTTCGTCGTCCTCGTCGTCGGCGCCTGCGTCCTCCTCAGCGCCCTCCTGGGGCACGCCTGGGAGCAATGGCTGATCGCGACGGGCTTCTACAAGGACCGCGTCTTCCGCTACGGCATGCAGGCCGCGGGCGCGCTCACGATCGGCCTGGGCGTGTTCCCCGTGGTCGCCGGCCTCGCGTCGCTATGGCGCGGTCCGCACGAGGTCTACCGTCCTGCCGTCCGCGTCTTCCGCTGCGTGTTGCTCTCGACCGTGGTGATCTTCTGGACGTACACCGCCGTGAAGGCTGCATTCCTGTCGACGGTCTTCGGCACGTACATCGTCGAGCGGAACCTGATCTACGTGTGCCCGCTCCTCTTCGTGGGGACGGCGCTCTGGCTCGAGCGACGCGCACTCAATCCGATCGCCGTGGTGGTCGCTGCGCTCGCGACGCTCTACCTCATCTTGACGACGCCGTACAAGATGGACTCTCATTTCTACTCGCAGGCGCCCGGCCTCTCGCTGTTCCAGTGGCTGAACCGCACGACGCTCGGCTTCACCCCGAACGAGGCGAAGGGGACGCTCCTCGTGGTCCTTGTCGCGTCGGTCGTGATCCTGGTCGGCATTCGCTACGTGCCTAGACTGGCGCTGCCGATCGTCTTACTCGCGGCGACGTTCGTCATCGTGTGGAACGGCGGCGGCGAGCTCGCAGGGGCGTCCGCCTCGAACTCGATCGCGACGACGTTCCTCTCGAACATCCGCGGCAATCCGACCTGGCTCGACAAGGCTACGCATGGGCAGGC
>Ga0187779_10001316_pt1 | contig 15506 bp, 14 predicted proteins | sample 1015_Q2_SP10_10__FD_132435 | JGI IMG/M metagenome (GOLD analysis project Ga0187779, IMG submission 132435) | Tropical peat soil microbial communities from peatlands in Department of Meta, Colombia - 1015_Q2_SP10_10_MG | ecosystem: Environmental > Terrestrial > Soil > Wetlands > Peat | place... | reverse complement strand
TCTGCTCTCCAAGGATAGACGCTCGTTGTGCTCTAAGCAGCCTTCCCAGCTCACGCCAGTTTCTTTCTCGCCTCGAACTCCTTCTTCACGGTCGGGAAGGCATGCAGGTCTGTATGGGGCAAAAAGAGGGCCGACATATATTCGTCCATGAAGCTGCGCGAAACCGATAGCTCGACATAGGTCATTTTCTTTGCGATCTCCTCAGCCTCATGCCGCAAGCGGTCACACAGGAGACCGTAGTAAGCGCCGATGATGGACGTATTGCCGAGGAACTGGAATTTGTCCAGTGCCAGGTCGGGCAACATGCCGATTGTAATGGCGCGCTCAACGTCGATGTACCGGCCGAACCCTCCGGCGATATAAAGCTTTTGAACGTCGGCGAAGGTCATACCCATGTGCGACAGCAGCGTGGCAAAACCCGCGTAGATCGCGGCCTTGGCGCGGATCAGATTGTCCAAGTCCACCTCTGTTATCACGATTTCCTTGTTGATGGCGCTCTCAATGCGCCAGGCAAGAACATATTCGAGGCCGTTCTCTCCTCTCCGCACACGCTTGGACCCGATCTCCTCACGGATCTTTCCCTTCTGGTCAATGATGCCGTTCAGGTACATTTCGGCCAGGATGTCGATCATGCCAGAGCCGCAGATGCCGATGGGCTTCACATCGCCGATTACCCGGTAGTTCACCTCATATGTCCTGGCATCGATCTCGACTTCTTCGATGGCCCCTTCCATGGCGCGCATACCGAACTTGATGCCGCTCCCTTCAAACGCAGGACCCGCGGAACACGCCGCGGTCACGAGCCAGTCCCTGTTGCCGAGCACGATCTCGCCGTTGGTGCCCACGTCGATAAAGAGTGAAACCTGCTCCTGCTTGTGAATCTGTGACACGAGCACGCCTGCGGTAATATCGCCGCCCACATAGCTGGCCACGCTCGGCATGGAGTAGACGAGGGCCTGCGGGTCAAGTTGGAAGCCCACGCTCTTCCCCCGAATGAGCGGAAAAAAAGTCGCAACCGGAATATAAGGCTCCTCACGAATGTACTGAGGATCGATGCCGTAAAAAAGGTGCGTCATGGTCGTATTGCCCGCGACGACGATATATTCGATCATGCCAGGGGAAATTCCGTTCTTTTCCGCTAAATCCCCGAGCAGTGTGTTGATATTGCCCAATACCAGGTCCTGGAGTTCCGTAAGACCGTTCCGTTCCGTGGCGTAAACGATACGGGTAATTACATCGTCACCGCACTTCACCTGGCTGTTGTACGTCGAAGCCGTGCCGATGATGTGACCGTTTTTCATATCTACAAGGTACACGACCACGGTCGTGGTCCCGATATCGATTGCCGCGCCATAGCGCTGTCGAATCACTTCTCCGGGGTAGATGTCGAGCACCTCGAGCACCGCGCCCACGTCGAAGCACGATACCGTCACCTTCCATTTGCCGTCACGCAGCACGTGCGCTAGCTTGGATAGCACCTGGTAGTTCATGTGCAGGTGGACAGCGTCAAGACCTGCGTTGTCCAGCGCACGCCGGAGACGTTCGTAATCCGAGATGTTGTCGTCGATCGTGGGAGGGGTTATGTTGAGGTAGATGCGCATCATGCGAGAGTCGAGGCACCCGCCGGCGGCTTTCATGATCTGCAGGATTTCCTCGGTCTTCGCGCCCGTCGCGATCTTATGTTTGGCCTGCATGCGCGATTCGGGCGGAATCTCTACGACGACGTCGCTCTCAATGTGCGAATGACAGGCAAGCACATAGCCGCGCCCGATCTCTTCTGAAGTCAGGTAGGACGGGGACTTTCCGCTCTCAACATCACCTTCCTTGATTATGACTTTGCATTTGCCGCAATTACCTTTCCCTCCGCAGGATGAGAGCACATAAACGCCCGCAGCCTTGACAGCCCGGAAAAGATTGGTGTTGTCATCCACATTGACGGTGATGTTATCCGGTAAAAATGTAATTTGTCGTTTCACCTGCACATGCTCCTCCCCGGCATCCTCGCCTTCGACGTGAAAAATATGACGGTTGGTCACATCAGTGAGGCGTTTCCGCCGATATCATCCTTCAGTGCAAACGCCTGTTCATCAATGAATTATCGGTGAATATAACAGGGTGCGAAACATGGGTCAAGGGGATTCTGAGCCGGAACCGGCCTTCTTCGGTGATCTGGGACGCAACGGGAACGGTGAATCTCCCTGGCGATATCGTTGACATCGCCAGGGAGATTCATTATGATGGAACCAGCGTTGATGAATACGGCGATGATTCAAAAATTTGTTTTCCTGGCCGCAGCGCTGAGCATCGGCCTGTCCTTGTATGCCTGCGCCTCTGCGCCTGTGAAGACCGTGGTTGGTTACACCCCTGCCATCGGCCAAAAGGCGGCCCGAACCGCCGTCGCTATGATCGGCAGGCCCTACAAATACAGGGGCGACAGCCCCGAAGGTTTCGACTGCAGCGGTCTGGTTCGATACAGCTATTTGGCTGCCGGATTGGATTTACCGCACAAAACGAATGATTTGATGACCGTAAGCAGCCCCGTGGGCTACCAAAAGATGCGGAAGGGCGATTTACTCTTTTTTGACGAGCAGGGGGTAAAATACGCTCACGTAGGCATCTACATCGGCGATGATCACTTTGTCCACGCTCCTAGCACGGGCCAGAAAGTCCGCAGAGACACGCTCCGGGACTCCCACTGGAAAAAATCCTTTCGAGAAGCGCGCAGACCACATTGATGCCTGACAAGCCGGTCCTGTTTCATTGTAAATGCATGAAGATTCTCTGGTAGTTGTTACGGTTTTCTGTATCCTCCTGCGGCCGTTTTCTTTCCCCACCACCGTCGTTGTTCTCCGGTGCAGATTCCGGTCCGTTTGGGTCAGGATTTCTTCCTTACGTAGGCTTCCAGCTCCCTATAGAAATCCTTGCCCATGAACGTCTCGATAGTCTTTTTGAGGCTCTTGTACATGGGCTCGCCTGATGGTTCAGTCATGCATTTGATGTGATTCAGGTAGGGCGTATCTTGAATGGATATCACTTTATTGCCTTTTTCGGTGGTGTAGAACGCCAGGGGGTACTGAACGCAGTCGGCAAACTTGAATTCCTCCCAAACCATTCCCTTCTCGATGGCATAGCTGTGGACGCTGCAGTACCTCATGCCCTCCTTATTGGTGTAAATCAGTGCGCAGTCGTTATTGAACAGAAGCACGCAGCGGAAATCCGAGTCTCCGAAGTTCCGGCGGATGGCCTGGGCCTCGTCTTCGTGAATTACGCAGCCGGTGGGACACTGGGTTTTGCACTTTCCGAGGATTGAGCCGTTCTTCTTGACCGCTTCGCGGTTCTCCGGGGAGAGATAGGCGAGGATTCCCTCGAGATGCGCCTCAACCTTTGTCGCTTCCGCGGGAGGGACAATGCAGGAACGGTAACAGCACATCGACTTACACTTGTATTTTTCCACATCGCAGGTGTAAGGACGCGTGAATATCTCTGGATTGACAAGGACGGATGCTATTTCAACGAAGCCTTTTTGATCAGATGACATGAATTTCCTCCATAACCAAGCCGATATGAGCTGCCGAGGCCAGCTCCGAGCGTGCCAACAGGTCAAAGAGGGCGCTCCGTGCGGTGCGAATTTCCTCTTTGCGCTCTCCTCATGCCCGGCAGTGAGAGGCATTTTAAGACAGTCAACGATGGATGTAAAGTTTTTTTTCTTCCTCTTGGATTTTCTCTTGCATTTGATGAAAAAAAGAGTATATTGCGAAACAAAAATGAGCCCGCGGGAGTCTTTTTTCGTGACTCACGAGGCGTCCTCGCAGAGCTCAGAAAAAAAAATGAGCGCGAATCATTTTTATTCTTGACAAAGAGTAGTATTTTTGATAAATGAAAACTAATTTTGATGTTGTTGGCGCCGTCTGATATCAAGACGGGTTGGATTCGAACCTCAAACCCTTCCGCGAAAGCGGAAGGCGGTGCTCGCAGACCCCGCGAAGCGCGGGGGTGGTTCGGCGGGCGGAGAAGGAGGCAAACAGGTTGCACGCGTTGGGCACTCATCTGTTGTTGGAGTTGAGGGATTGCAACCCCAAGACCCTAGGTAATTTAGAATTTGTACAGGAGACACTCAAAAATGCAGCTCTTGAGGCAAAAGCGACAATAGTTGAGGTCGCTTTCCACGAGTTCAGTCCTTTCGGCATCAGCGGGATGGTGGTAATAGCTGAATCCCATCTTGCAATCCACACTTGGCCAGAATACGGCTACGCCGCAGTAGATGTCTTCACTTGCGGGGACCTTATCGATCCCCGGGTCGCAGCAAAATTCCTTATCGAAAAGTTCCAGTGCCAAAACCCTTCCATTATCGAGATGAAACGGGGGATTCTCGGCCACGAGAAGCTTCCGCACAAGCCAATTGTACAGGGAGAGCTGGTTTCAGCATGATCGAGCCTAAGAGCTACAAGTGGTTCATTGAGTATACGAGCCCCCAGGAAGGCCATATTCACGGGATTCGTACTATTCACTACGCAAGCCAGACCAAGTACCAGAGCATGGAGATCATGGAAAGCGGGAGCTACGGCCGGTGCCTCGTCTTGGACGGAAAGATGCAATCGTCCCTCACCGACGAATTCATTTATCATGAGGCACTGGTCCATCCTGCCCTCTTGACGCATCCGAACCCGAAACGGGTCTTCATCGTAGGCGGCGGCGAGGGGGCCACGCTCCGAGAAGTGCTTCGCCACACAAGTGTTGAGTACTGCATGATGGTGGACATCGATCAGGAAGTGGTTGAAAAGTCGAAGGAACTGCTTCCTGAGTGGCACCAGGGCGCATTTGACGACCCGCGGACGGACCTGAGGTATATGGATGCCCGCAAGTATTTGGAAGAAACCACTGACAGCTATGATGCCATAATAATTGATATTTCCGAGCCCGTCGAGGAAGGCCCTGCCTACCTCCTGTTCACACGCGAGTTCTATGAGATCGTAAAAGAGCGTCTCACGCCAGACGGCACAATCGCTCTTCAGGCCGGCACTACGGCCCTGCACCAGCTCTTGAACTTCACCGCCGTAAATAAGACCCTAAAAGCAGTTTTCCCCGTTGTCACCCCCTACAATGTATGCATCCCTTCATTTGGTCTTCCGTGGGGCTTTACCTTGGCTTCCAAGAATATCGACCCCAGCAAATTCACCCCCCAGCACGTGGATGAAATGATCAAGAGACGGATCAAGGGTGAAAACAGGTACTTTGACGGCATCACAAACCAAGGCATGTACATGCTGCCAAAACACATTCGCAAGGCCATGGCCGAAGAAACGAAATTAATCGAAGATAACGCTCCGCTTTTCACCTATCATTAAGAGGCCATGAACCCTCCTCCTATACGATTCGAGGATGAGCAATTCCGCACACCCCTGTTTGACGCTATGGTCAATCTTGCGGAAAGCCGCAAGGTTTCCTTCCATACCCCCGGTCATAAAAGCGGCAAAGGCATATCCACCCGGTTCCGGAAGTTCGTGGGACCGCGCATCTTTTCTATCGACCTAACGACCCTCGACGAAGTAGATTCCTTGCAGAACCCCACCGGTGTAATCAAGGAAGCCCAAGAACTGGCCGCCAAAGCAGCCGGCGCGGACCGATCCTATTTTCTCGTGAATGGAACGACCGTAGGCAACCATGCCATGGTTGCGTCCACGACCGGTCCCGGGGACAAGGTCCTGATTGCCAGAAACTGCCATCGCTCCGTGCTAACCGGTCTCATCATGAGCGGCGCCCAGCCAATCTTTTTCCAACCGGCCTTTGACCGGAACTTAAAGCTCACCCTGAACGTCAACTTCGAGACCGTAAAGCAGGCCATTGACGCAAATCCGGGCGTCCGTGCTCTGCTGATAACGAGCCCAAACTATTACGGTCTCTGCGCGGACATCGAAAAAATCATTCCCTACGCCCACGAGAAAGGCCTTATCGTGTTCGTTGACGAAGCACATGGACCTCATCTCAAGTTTAACCCCAAACTTCCCAAATGCGCCCTGGAGGCTGGTGCCGACCTCTGTGTCCAATCAACCCACAAGATCGTTGGCGGAATGACGCAGGCGTCCATGCTCCACGTAAAAGCAGGCAGGATCAATATTGATGATGTGACGAACACGCTCAAGCTCCTCCAGACCACGAGTCCCTCTTACATCCTGATGGCGTCTTTGGACCTAGCCCGGATGCAGATGGCGACGGAAGGAAAGAAGCTCCTCAATCGGACCATCAAGCTCGCCGAAGAGGCCCGGTCCAAAATCCAGAAAATCAATGGCATCAGCTGCTTTGGCAAAGAAGGGGCGAAGTCTGTCGGCATGGCCGACATGGATGTAACGAAATTAACAATCACTGTCTCGGACATGGGGCTTTCCGGCTACCACGTCTCTCAGTTGCTAAATAGCAGGTTCGACATCCAGGTTGAGATGGCCGACCCTTTCCATGTGCTTGTTATTGTTTCGATTGGCGACCGTCAAGACGACCTCGACCGTCTCGTGGCGGCCCTCCACCAGATATCGTCAGAGACAGGGCTCCAGGGTGCGCTCCTGCCCCTGGACAGGGTCCATCCGCCGATGCTACAAAACCGATATGCCATGACCCCGCGAAAGGCGTTCTATTCAGATAGTGAGTTGGTCAGCGTTAATGATTCCGTCGGCAGGGTTTCAACGGAAATCGTGACCGTCTACCCCCCCGGCATCCCGCTCCTCGTACCCGGTGAAGAGATCTCCCAGGATGCCATCGACTACCTCCAGAACATGGCCGGCTTAGGCGCCATCATCGACGGCTTGAACGAGAACAACAACCGCGTGCGCGTTGCAAAGATCTAAGTCTACAGAGCGGCCATGCAATCAAACGTCTCGAACCTGTCTTCTCATGTTCTTTCTTCCTGCTCAGCACGCGGTAATTACGATACCGTATCCATCCTCCCGTTGGACAGAATACTCCTCGGTTTCATCGGCATTCCGGCGCATTGATACCGAGTGCCGGTGGAGCGGTATCCTGTATTTTTTTGACCCTTGCGCCCGCTCCATCCTTCCGGCCCTCGCAATCAAATTTGCGCTGTAACCGTTGAGGTGCGTTCTTCCCTTGCGCTCCCCATCTCTGCACTTTCTCTATCCTTATTTTGAATTGAAAATTGTCCTTTGGCATGGCATAATCGCAGAAATTCGATTGACTTATCAGCGTAAAGGAGCGCTCCATGCTTTTGCAACCATTGCTCGGTATCATCATATTCCTCGGAATCGCCTGGATTATCAGTGAACAAAGGAACCAGGTAAAATACACTGCGATTCTCACCGGCCTTGTGGTTCAATTCACGATCGCTGGGATTCTGCTTTACATACCAGTATTCAAGAAATTTTTCTTGTTCTTAAACAACGTCGTTCTGTCGCTCGAGGCTGCAGCCAAGGCGGGTACGTCCTTTGTATTTGGATACATAGGCGGCGGGACGCCGCCCTTCCTTCTCCAAGACCCAGGGTCAAACTTCATTCTCGCTTTCCAGGCATTGCCGCTGGTCCTGGTGATCGGCGCACTCTCGGCGCTGCTTTTCTACTGGAGGATCATACCGACCGTTGTCAAAGGCTTTTCCTTCCTCCTCCAGAAAACCATGAACATCGGCGGCGCACTGGGTTTAGGTGCTTCCACGACGATTTTTCTCGGGATGGTAGAGGCTCCGCTTGTGATCAAGCCCTACCTCAGGAGCATGACAAGGAGCGAACTTTTTTCGCTCATGACCGTGGGCATGACCTGCATTGCCGGCACCGTAATGATACTCTATGCCACCATTCTAAACAATGTGATCCCCGATCCCATGGGCCATATCCTCGTCGCATCATTCATCCATGTGGCGGCTGCAATTACGATCGCCCGCGTTATGGTGCCCGAAACCGGCAAGGAGACTGCGGGACACCTGCTGCCGCAGCACGCGGCAACGAGTTCCATGGATGCCATTGTCAAGGGTACGTTGGACGGTCTTCAGCTTCTCCTCAATATCGTCGCCATGCTTGTGGTTATGGTTGCTCTCGTGCACCTCGCCAATACACTCATTGGCCTTCTTCCAAATGTTGCTGGACGGCCGCTCACGCTGCAAAGAATCCTCGGGTTCCTTATGGCCCCGATCGTTTGGCTTTTCGGCATCCCTTGGCCTCAGGCGCAGACGGCTGGTTTTCTCATGGGGACAAAAACGATCCTGAACGAACTGCTCGCGTTCCTCGAAATGGCTAAGCTGCCGCCAGGTGCACTTGACGACCGCAGTCGCTTGATCATGACGTATGCACTCAGCAGCTTTGCAAACTTCGGTAGCTTGGGCATTCTTATTGGAGGTCTCGGCAGTCTGGTGCCTGAGCGACGGAATGAGGTAGTCAACCTCGGTATGAAGGCTATCGTGGCCGGCACGCTCTCCACCTGCATGACCGGTGCGGTAATCGGAATATTTACCTGAACACGAATAAAGACGCGAACAGCCGTATCGGTTCAATGGTCATCGCCCCTGTCGCTCCTTTTTTGTTTCTAAAGACGTACCCTTCCGCAGCTCATTCTGGTATAATCAAGTATGAATTTTTTCAGCATGGGTGGTCGGTTCATTCAGGGCGTAAATCTATTCTTCAGGGTTCTCCTGAGCTACAAGCTTCATTCCTTTAGGAACATCTTCGCCTCTCCAGAAGTTAAGCAAGCGCGCCTCAAGCGGCTCCACGCCGAAAACGCGCTCATGCTGCGCGAGCACATGATTGCCATGCGCGGCGTCCTCATCAAGATCGGCCAGTTTATGTCTTCCCGCGTCGATATCCTTCCCGAGGAATACACGGACGAACTCTCGAAGCTCCAGGACCAGGTGCCGCCGGCACCGTTCCACGCCATCGCGCAGCGGGTCAATGAGGAATTAGGCCCGATGGAAGAGATTTTTTCCTCTTTTACGGAAGTACCGATCGCGTCTGCGTCGCTCGGTCAGGTTCACCGCGCTTGCCTCAGGGACGGTGAATGCATTGTGATCAAGGTGCAGTACCCAGGCATCGAGGAAGTGATCGCCGCGGATATGCGTACGCTCAAGTTCATCATCAGGATTCTACGCGTGCTCTATCGACAGATCAACCTGGATGTTATCTATTCCGAATTCTCGCGCATCGTGCAGGAGGAACTCGATTACGTTCAGGAAGGGAAAAATGCGGAGACCTTCGCGCGCAACTTTGGCGAGAGCAAGACAATTCATATTCCTCTTGTTTACTGGCCTTTTACGACCTCCAAGGTTCTTGCACTCGAATATCTTGAAGGCATCAAAATCACCGACTTCAACGCCATTGACCGATCAGGGATTGACCGGAAGGCAGCTGCCCGCATCCTGGCGGAAGCCTATGCCCAAATGTTCTTTCTGGACGGCTTGTTCCACGGGGATCCGCACCCCGGCAATATCTTCGTCCGGCCCGGGCCCGAGGTCGTTCTGGTCGATTTCGGCATGGTCGACCGGATCACGGCCCAGCGACGGGAAGGATTGCGGCGCGGGTTCTCCGCAATCGTTGACCGGGACGCTTTGAGCTTGGTTCGCTCCCTTGTAGACATGGGTTTCATACCTCTGACCAAGGACATCCAGCCTTTTGTGCATTTCGTAGACAGAATTTTTCAAAAATACCGCGATCTGTCGGCTTCTGAGTTCAAGGCCATGGACATCAATGACATCGGTCGCGACATTCAGGAGGCTCTCCAGCTATCCCCCTCCATCCAAATACCGAACGACTTCATCCTCTTTGGCCGCGTCATCGGAATGCTGAACGGCCTTGCCTCGCGCCTCGATCCCGATACGAACATCATCGAGATAGCAGCACCTTACGCAAAGCGATTTATCAAATCCGATGAGTTTACCGCCTCCGGATTGCTTGTTCAGGCCGGTGCATCAGGGCGGGCACTGCTGAAGCTGCCGAAGCTTCTATCTGATTTTATTGTAACTACGAGCCGCGGCGAGACCCGCGTTGAGATCACGTCGCGGGACATCGTGGAGGAACTCAGAAAGATCTCGAGAATCGGAAAGGGATTCGTTTTTGCGATTCTAGCGGTAGGTGCGGGCATAGGCGCAGTCGAGCTGCGCATTAACCATTTCAGGTCGGAGAGCTTGTGGTCGGCCGTCGCCTGCGGTGTTCTTTTCCTATTGCTTCTGTTTTCTCTCCGGGAAAAGTAGCAGTTGGCGATCCCTCATGGTACCTGCCTCTGCCGTACCACTATTTTACCATGGATTGAACCTGTGAATGGTCCCTGCGGCGTTCCTACCTTCTCGAAAGAAGCCGCAAAGTCGAATAAGTCATAAGACGTGAAGGATTGCAGACGCACGGTAGCGGTCTGCGACGTAAAGAGTTAGTTTTTCCGCCATGATCTTGCGATGGGTCCTGAGAGCCACGTCGGGATTATTATTCTGTTCCGAGAGATGAGCAAGACAGGCCCATTGAAGGCGGTTCGAATGGGATGCATGGAGAAGCACTTCTGCAGCCTCGATATTTGAAATATGGCCTCGAGGCCCTTTAATGCGCTGTTTGAGGTAAGCGGGATAGGGCCCGTGTGCAAGCATTTCCGGATCGTAATTGCTCTCAAGGAATACGGCGTCGAGCGAAGCCACAATTTGCAGGAGGTCCTTGAACACATGGCCCAGGTCCGTTAGGATCCCCAATCTTTTTCCGCCGGCCTCGACCACGAATGCCGATCCGTCCACACCGTCATGAGGCGTGGGAATCGCATGCACGAGCACATCGCCAATTCTCAGTTTATCATTTGACCGGAAGTGCCGTACGTCTTGCATTTTCCCGAGCGCACAGCGTGATGCTGCCGCTGCCAGCGTTGCTGGCGTCACAAAGACGGGCAGACCGAATTTCCGCTGCAGCACTCCTGCATGCCGAATATGGTCGGAATGGTCGTGCGAGATGATCACGGCGTCTACGTCACGAATATCGCGGCCCTGCGCTGCGAGTCGCTCCTCCGTCTGCACCCCGTTGATCCCTGCATCGAAAAGCAGCCTTGTGCTTTGGGTCTCGACATAGATGCAGTTGCCGCTGCTGCCTGACTGGAGAGAGATTGCGATCATGCTCATGACGAATGCACTTTATCAGCCCAGAAGACGTTTGTCAACTGAAACACTGGAATATCTGGAGCTGCCTGCCGCACGGTGCATCGTTCATATGCAGCACTCTAAAGCGCGACCGGTCTTATTGGACGCAGGCCGTCTTTGTTCGTTCCCTGTGAGCCAGTCAAACATGGTGAATGACCAGTTCTTCGGCCTCGGAGACATCTCTTCGAGGCATTACTGCTTGCACTCTCCAACGCCGATGTTTTTTGCGAAGTAGTCCTTCTCGATGTCCACCACAGGTTCTTCCGCCGAACTGGAGTTTTATGCAGAACTACGCACTACTCGATCGCGTCAGCATAGTCCTTGTAAACACCAAAACACCAGCCAATATCGGTGCGACCGCACGGTGTATGATGAACATGGGCCTCACTCACCTCGTTCTCGTGAATCCACCTCATGACGACAACGGCGATGCCTCCAGACTCGCTGCAGGTGCCGACCATATTTTGCGGCGAGCGCTGGTCTTTTCCTCGCTTGCGGAGGCAGTCACTGGCCAAAGTTTGGTCATTGGCACGTCGCGTCGGAAAAGCAAGCGGAGGAAGAACATCCTATTACCGCGCGATATGGCTATGCGCGTTGTACCTCTCCTGGCGTGGAATAATGTGGCAATCGTCTTCGGCAATGAAGTAACAGGGCTGGAAATCAGCGACATCATGCTGTGCCATGAATTGGTATCAATACCCTCTGCGGAAGCATTTCCATCGTTGAACCTTTCTCATGCCGTCCTGATAGTTGCCTACGAATTGTTTGTGGCCGCGGTTGCACCGGCTGCGCTCTCAGCCAGGGAACTTGCCCGCACAGAAGATGTGGAACTTTTTTATGGCCGTTTGCAGGATACGCTTCAAGCTATCGGCTTCCTCACGGGCAGGGATTCCCTCCGCATGATGCATTCGCTCAGGCAACTATTCGCCAGGTCCCAGCTGGACGCGAGGGATGTACAAATCTTGCAGGGAATTCTCACTACTTTTAACAGGGTGAGAAAGCGCAATGTTTAATTTTACCGCCTCATGATCCACGGAGTAAAATCTACACGGTTATTTCTCTTTCCACCCCCAATTTACAATTATCAATGAATACCTAGCTACACATTCGGATTGACAAGTGTTGTCAAGAACACTATATTATTGTCAAAAAAATAAATATCTGGTTGCCTGCTGTACAGTGTTTTAGGTGCTTGTCTTAAAAAAACTTGATCGGAACACGCTTTTCTTTTTAAACAAGGGCAGGTACAGGAAACCGATTGTACACGCTAAGGTATCATAGAATGAGGACATTTTTTAAGAAGGTAAAAATAAATATTTGATTTGATCTCAATTAATAAGGGGAGGTCTTGTGAAAGATATGGAAAAGTTGAATTGCTGGGAGCATAAGAAGTGCGGACGTCAGCCGGGCGGCCATAAGGCTCAGGAACTCGGCATCTGCCCCGTCACGACCTATACGGAGCTGCACGGCGCGCATGGCGGTGCTAATGCCGGCAGGGCATGCTGGGCGATAGCCGGTTCGCTGTGTGGCGGCAAAATCCAGGGGACGTATGCTCAAAAACTGAACAACTGCTGGAGATGCGATTTCATGAATGCCGTTAAGCAGGAGGAGGCAGCGAACCCCCTTGGCTTTTCTGCCACGCGTCTCGGGCTGGACAAAGCCCTGGAAAAACAGCGGCTCATGGAAGGCGAAGCCACCGCCCATGCAAGAATTGCGGAGGAAGAGAAGCACTAGGCATCGGCAAATCATCTCGTTCTTTACAGAAGACGAATTTCTCGAACATGCGGGCTGCGGAATGCAAGGATGTTGTAACGTGATATCAAGGTCTTCGCGTCTTATGGTTTTTTTCAGTCGGCTTGACGTCTGAGGAACGTAGGCTTGTCCAGGTCCTCGTTGTCGATGCCCAGCGCCTCGTTCTTGAAATCAAAGGCCTCCTGTCTGCGCTTCGGCCTTTCCGCAACCTTCATGAAATCCTTCAGGTTCACCGGCCGTTTTACGCGCTCGCGGATACCCTCTTCGTCGAACCCCGTCGCGATAACCGTAACCATTACTTCCTCGCTCATCACAGGGTTAATCACTGCTCCGAAAATGATGTTCGCGCCGGGATCTACCTCTTCCTTGATGATTGCAGAAGCCTCGTTGAGTTCGTAGATTCCCATATCGTTGCCACCGGTGATGTTCATGAGCACCGCACGGGCGCCCTTGATGGATCCGTCTTCAAGCAGGGGGCTTGCAATCGCTTTCTGGGCCGCGTCGATGGCCCGTCCCTCGCCCTTGCTGATGCCGGTGCCCATCACGGCCCTGCCGCGGTTCGCCATCACGGTCTTGACATCGGCAAAGTCGACATTGACATACCCAGGCACCATCACCACATCGGAGATACCCTTCACCGCCTGCCCGAGCACGCTGTCCGCTAATTTAAAGGACTCGAGGAGCGTGGTTTTCTTTTCCGCCAGATTAAGCAGTCGTTCGTTCGGAATCACAATGAGTGCATCGACGTTCTTCTTGAGCTCGGCTAGTCCTTCTTCAGCCTTATGCATCCTGGTCATGCCTTCAAAACTGAATGGTTTCGTGACCACACCCACAGCAAGGGCGCCGACTTCGCGTGCAAGGTTTGCGATCACAGGAGCAGCGCCCGTCCCCGTGCCGCCGCCCATGCCGGCAGTAATGAAGACCATGTCAGCGCCGGTGATCGCCACTTTGATCTTTTCAGAGTCTTCAAGCGCCGCATTGCGTCCAATCTCAGGATTTGCGCCGGCCCCCCGTCCGCAGGTGAGCTTTGACCCGATCTGGAGCTTGATTGGCGCCCGCGCAAGATCCAGGGCCTGCATATCGGTGTTCACGACGATGAACTGTACTCCTTTGATGTCCGATTGGACCATGGTAGCAACAGCATTGCTGCCACCTCCTCCGACGCCAACAACCTTGATCACAGCGGGGGCTCTCTCTTCTTCAAATTGGAACATCCCTGGTGTCCTCCTCTCCTCGCACGATTCGGTAAGCTCCGACTGTTGATGCAGGCTGGCAGCAAATTCAATGATATCCTGAAACCCGAGTTCTAGATTGTCGTCCATATCACCTCCGGATCTCGTGCAATATAGTTTCATTAATTACTGTTCAAAGACGCGAAAATCACATTGACTATCGGTTGCTTCCGCCTTCCCATTCAACTCCATCACTATATATATTCCCCCAGCCATTTCCAGAAGCGGCTGACCGAGCCGACGCTCCTGAACGAACGCGGCGATTCTTTCTGGTTTTCCGCGCCATAAAGCACCAAACCAACCCCAGTCGCATAGATGGGACTGTTGACCACATCCGTCAACCCACCGATGTTTCGCGGGGTGCCTCGTCGTATCGGGAGGCCTAAAAAGCGTTCGGCGGAGTCCTGAACGCCTTCCATGAGCGCCGTTCCTCCGGTCAGGACGACGCCGGACGCGAACATGTCCTCGAACCCTGTTTTCTTAAGCCTCTGCTGCACCATTCCGAACAATTCTTCAACACGCGGCTCGATGATCTCGCATAGAATCTGGCGCGACAAAAGCCGAGGCGGTCTACCTCCCACGCTCGGGACATCCAGGGTGTCCTCACTTTTTACGAGGGACGAAAGGGCACAACCGTATTTGATCTTGATCTTTTCCGCCTCCGACGCAGGTGTACGTAGACCGATGGCGATATCGTTAGTAAGGTGGTTCCCGCCGATGGGCAGCACTTCGGTATGCCACAAACTTCCTTCGAGGAAGAATGCGAGGTCCGTCGTCCCACCTCCAATGTCGACAACCACGACACCGAGTTCCTGTTCCTCGGTCGTGAGCACCGCCCTGCTTGATGCCAAAGGCTGGAGTACCAGGTCGTTCACATGCAGCCCCGCGCGAGAGCAACTCTTCACAATGTTTTGAATGGCCGTCACCGCGCCGGTGATGATGTGCACCTTCACGTCGAGCCTCGTTCCCGACATCCCGTGCGGGTCCTTGATGCCGTCCTGGTCATCAATAATGAATTCCTGGGGCAGGACGTGGAGAATCTGCTGGTCCATAGGGATGTTTACCGCCCGGGCACCGTCAATCGCCCGGGCCACATCCGCAGATCCCACCTCACGGTTCTTGATCGCCGCAACACCGCGGGAGTTGATGCCCTTGATATGGCCGCCGGAGATACCGACAAAGACCGAGTTGATCTCGACGCCGGCCATGAGTTCAGCTTCCTGAACCGCTTTCTTAATGGACTCCACCGTGCTGTCGATGTTGACTACCACACCTTTTTTCAGCCCATGGGAGGGACTGATGCCAATTCCGATGATGTCAACCTGTCCGGCTTCCTTCACTTCACCGACTATTGCGCACACCTTGGTTGTTCCCAAGTCAAGACCGACGAGCACGTTATCCGACTTTTTTTTAGCCACAATGCCTCCTTG
>Ga0187779_10001315_pt1 | contig 15517 bp, 18 predicted proteins | sample 1015_Q2_SP10_10__FD_132435 | JGI IMG/M metagenome (GOLD analysis project Ga0187779, IMG submission 132435) | Tropical peat soil microbial communities from peatlands in Department of Meta, Colombia - 1015_Q2_SP10_10_MG | ecosystem: Environmental > Terrestrial > Soil > Wetlands > Peat | place... | reverse complement strand
TTAGAACCGCTCCAAGGACGGATAATGTTCGGTTTTCGAACACTACAAACGAATAAACCAGGACGCCGAGAAACCCGACTGCAGCTCCCGCCCATTCCCTATGCGACGCCTTCTCAGATAGGACCAGGTAAGACATTGGAATCGAGATCAGCGGCATCGTATAACTCAGCACGGCAGATTCTGAGGTTGAAACGTACTCTAAACCGAGAATCCAGAAACCTGTACTTGCACAGGTCAAAAGAGACAACAGAACAGTATCTCTGTTCAAGATCGGCTTAAACGAGCGAACTACAGCAAAGAGAATGAGAGAAGCGATGAGGTATCGCAGACTCATAAGTAGGAATGGCGAGGAATACTTCAGACCATCCTGCGCAACCTGATATTGAAACGTGGAGATTACCACGTAAGGAACAAGGTAAATCATGGTTTTCGGGATGACTCTGGAAGTTGACACATCTCGTCAATTTCAGTTCCCTCTCGAATCAATGATATAATGACATTGACATGTAACCACCACTTGCAATTTACCTTCAGTCCAGGAAATTATCTGAATATCTTCGAGAGGTGCCTTGATCACGCACAGACAAGAAGGATCTAACGGTAAGCAAGGGATAGGCACGCTACTAGACATCAGACGGATATCAAATAGGTTAATCTAATGTTGTAGCTTTCATCATGTTTTCAGGCTAACGGGAAGATCTGTTGTGGCCGCTCGCGGGCTCCCGGTGAGTGGGTGGCGTACATTCTTACGTAGGGTGCTAGGGATCGCATTATCTTGCTCTCAGCCTTGCGTAAGTGTTCTTCGAATGTTGTTCGTGGCATCTTATTCTTGTTGGCAATCTCTTCGGCAGTCACCTTCTTCGGCAAATTATAGTACCCTAAGTCTAAGGCTGCCATCAATGAACCTGCTTGTCTGTCCGTAAGTTGCGATAGGACTGTGCTGAGTGGAATTATGAAGGCGTCACGTATCGTTTTCTCTGGAATGTTTCGTTTCTGGGTAATCTCCACTGGCCCGGCACGTTCCAAGTCTTGGAAAAGCTTCTTGTAATCTCCTTCACGAAAGCCAATCACCCTGTGTTCCTCCCAGCCGCCAAAATAGATGTCTGGCGGTATCGAGAGGCATGAGTTTCGTTGAACAATGTCCGAGATGCTTGTACGAATCTTGCCGCATCCACAAGTCTTGATTACAATTTGCAGATTCTTGTCGCCGAAGGTTTTCTTGATCGGCTTAGAGCCTCCAAAGGATACCAGTTGCTGTAGATCAGGTTCAATTCGCGTGTAAGTTTCGATGTCTGAGCATTCGACCTCTATCACATCTGTCTTACCATTGCACCAGCCAACCATTTTCACATCCGGGTGTTTTGCTGAGAATTTCACGTACGGGCAGTCGTGCTGGGCCTTGAACGATACCTCGAACATTAGGATCATCAAATCCTGTAACCCATGCTTGAGTATTAAGTGGTGGGCCGTCTTACGCTGGCTTCCTTAAGACGGCATACGATGGCCGTCAATTACCAGCATGCGACGGTACAAAGTACTACTGTCACGATGGCGCTAAGAAGATTGAAGGAAGAGACATTGAGCATCATAACATCTCTCTTGAATAAGATTGGCCTCATCTCAATTCTAAGGTCACGGCTGACGTTTCTCGTCCCAAAACTCCATGCGCGTCAATTTCACATTTCATTAGGCTCTATTGGTCCAGGCCGAGGATGGAATTCTGACAGAGCGTCGCGCCAATTCCAGATCCAATGTACCCGAAACAAAGCATTCGACGAAATATATGCACGACTGCCCGTAGCGAGGTGATTGAAGTGCAACGAAGAATGAAAATTCAAATGGTTCTCATAACGAAGTCAAAACCGAGATTCGTCGATTCATTAAGGACCGACAAACGAATCATTTCCATCGTAACGAGGCCTAAGTCAACCCTGAGATCAAAGACCATCGATGCATTCAACACATTCAACATAGCCGACCTGCTCGGAAACGGCACATACAGCGTCGAACTCTGGAATAGCTTGTATCAACTTATATTTCCAGGTGGTAACCGGGAACTTGTGGTGACAATTCAGCCCTACGCAGATGTCATGGCAGTTGCCGACTTAATCTTGAGTCACTTGGAGGAGATTATGGAAAGCGGCTAGCGAAGATGTGTGTTTTTGTCAGAAGGGAATCCCGGCAGCGGCACCATTAGACTATTATTTTGTTTCAGTCACTTCTGAGTAAGTGGGTTAAATGGCTCGATCATCAAATGTCCATCGTTCTTCAGGGAATGATTATCGCGTTGAATCGGATAGTCTAGGTGAGGTCAGAGTCCCTGTCGATAAATTATGGGGGGCCCAGACGCAACGTTCCCTTGAGTATTTCAGTATCGGTCAGGATTTAATTCCGCGTGAAATGATTCAAGCTTACGCGATTCTGAAGAAAGCCGCAGCTAACGTCAATTTCACTATGGGGTACCTCACACGGGAACAATGTGATCTGATAGTTCGAGTTTGCGAAGAGATATTGGATGGGAAGCATCAGGATCAATTTCCGTTGCACGTGTGGATGACGGGCAGTGGCACACAGTTCAACATGAACGTGAACGAAGTAGTCTCGAACCGTTGCTCCCAATTGGTTGGAAAACCACTTGGCAGTAAGACACCAGTGCATCCGAACGATCACGTAAACATGTCGCAGTCTTCAAACGACACATTCCCGTCCGCAATGTACATTGCAGCAGCTAAAGGCGTAAAGGAACGGTTAATGCCCGCAGTGAAGCAACTGCGCGATTCTCTGAACGCAAAATCGGCTGAATGGACGGGGATCGTCAAAATCGGACGCACCCACATGCAGGATGCTACCCCGCTAACCCTCGGACAGGAATTCTCCGGCTACGTGGGAATGTTAGAGGATGACCTGAATCGCCTAGAAGATAGTTTGAAGCACGTTTACCGACTATCACTTGGTGGAACCGCAGTTGGTACAGGGATTAACGCTCCTATAGGATTTGACGTGGAAGTGGCGACTGAGATTGCGGAATTGACCGGGTTACCTTTCGTCACGGCTCCGAACAAGTTCACAGTACAGGGAGCACATGACGCGCTCGTTATGCTCAGTGGAACGTTGAAGACCTTAGCCACTTCCTTGCACAAGGTCGCTGATGATATTCGCCTCTTGAGCTGTGGCCCACGTTGTGGTCTTCATGAACTCGACATTCCAGCTAACGAGCCCGGTTCGTCGATTATGCCGGGAAAGATCAATCCCACCCAGTGTGAAGCGTTGACGATGATTGCGGTGCAAGTTATGGCTAATGATGTTGCAGTCACCTTGGGCGGAGGGGGCGGTCAATTGGAGATGAATGTTTACAAACCGCTCATCATCCAGAACATAATGCATTCAATTAGAATCTTGACTGACGGTTGCAACAACTTTCGCTCGTTCTTGGTGGAAGGGACGGAGCCTAACAAAAGACAGATCGCCAACTTCCTCGAGCGCTCCCTTATGCTCGTTACAGCTCTTAGTCCAATAATTGGTTATGACAAGGCTTCAAAGGTGGCTCAATACGCGCTCGAAAACGATTTAACCCTCAAGCAAGCAGCTGTGAAACTAGGTCACATTTCAGAAGCAGAATTCGACCGGGTTGTTGATCCGGCGAAGATGGTCCGTCCATACGTCGCTGAGAAGTAACCTGTCACGATCGCTTCACTTGTGTATAGTCTAGAGTGAAGTGAGTAGCCGGTTGAGTGCGCGTCTGGATCCTTTGATCTTTTTCAGTCCCACGAATCTCTTAACAACCTCGCCCTTGGAGAAGATTAGAAACGCTGGAATACTCATGAGGTCATACCGGTCAGAGATTTCGCGGTTTGCGTCAACATTCAGTCTGCCGAAACTCAGTTTTCCTTGATAATCTTCAGCCAGCTTCTCAATTATCGAATCCGCGGCTTTGCAAGGAACGCACCAATCAGCGTAAAAATCCACGCCTAGCGGCATTTTGGATCTTAACGCCTGTTCGAAAGTTTCCGAGGTTAGTTCATTGAGCTGCACACCGATCCCCCAAGCCTGACGCAGACATCCTAATCGACTATATTCTCCCGCCTATAATTGTGCGCCGATAACAAACTATGACACACAGTGAATGAAGACGACGTAGCTTCAGGCGAATTGATCCGAAGAGAGAGCTTATCGGTGCGCACTCCGTTCTCGTTGCGAGAAACCAAATGCGCATTCGCGAGTTCCAGTTAGATGACTACGAGAAGGTTGTAATTCTTTGGAAAGAAGCAGGACTCAGACTCAGGCCGGGCGATGAACTTGAAGGAATTAAGTTGAAACTCCAACGGGACCCAGACCTGTTTCTAGTAGCCGAGGAGGATTGCCAGATTCTCGGCGTCGTGCTCGGCGCATGGGATGGCCGACGAGGATGGATCAACCATCTCGCTGTACGATCAGGCCACCAGAGATCTGGAATTGGCAAGTCTCTGGTCAGGGAGCTCGAGAAACGCCTTGTCGGGAAGGGTGCGTTGAAGGTGAACGCGCAGATCTACAAGTCGAATAGAGTCTCTGTAGACTTCTTCAAGGCGTTGAATTATGAGGTGCACTCAGACTTAATCATGGTCGGGAGAAGTCTAAGGACGTAGATTAACTGGCTTTCACTTCAGCCAGAGGCACGTAATCGCAAATTTCAGTAGGCTTCTCTAGAATACGGTTGATCGTTACTTCGCCGATGATGCGGCAGTACTTGTTTATTTGACCCAGGTTGAGGACTATGCTTCTCAGGCTGACAGCGGCATTCACGTCCTTAACGTACGTTAAGACTTTCTGCGTGAGACGCCTCTCCTCATTCTCTGAAGTCTGGACTCTCTCGACTGAATCGTTCGAAATCTGAATATCTGAACTCAGCAGCGCCTTCATGCTGAGGTCTGATGTCTTGATCACTTCGTTAGCGTACTTGGCTACCTCGTTGAGGATTGAATCAGTCACGGCTTCCTTGTCCTTTAACGCGATGACTTCGTTCGCGATATTCTCGGCTGAATCAGCCATTTCCTCAAGCGTCTTTGCTACTACCCGGTTCCCTGGAATATGGAGGGGTGATTCAATGCCGATCCTTGTGCCGACACTCCTGTCCCTGATTGCGAGTAGTAATTGACGGACAATTAACCAGTAGATCCTGTCCGACTCTTCCTCCATGTGGGCAACTTCCGCGGCTAGATCTGGTCTCCGCTCTACCAAGGCCTTAACGGAGACGTCCAGCATTGAGGATAGGATGATGTGCAGCCTGCGCATTAATCCATAAATGGGAAATCGGGTTGGGTCAACGAAACTCTGGAGTGTGACTTGGCGGAGCGTCTGCTCTACGATGCTCAATCCGGTTAACCGCTGTGTCGTGGCTCGAATCTCGTCGAGGTGCGGTTTCTTCAATTCGTCTTTGGCGGCGATCTGGATGGTATCATGGCCGAGGATATAATTTGCCGTGATTACTCGGGTTAGAAGATTGCTCGAGTTGCAGAGGTCCGCGTTGACGATGCAGTTCTTTACCTCTTCACTCTTATGTTCTGTGCCAGGGATGAGTTTGAGGGAACCATCGTCTTCACGTTTTATGGAAACAATGTCTCCTGCTTTGAGCTTGACGTCCTCGACCCATTCCCGTGGCAGTGATACTGTAAGGGTGGAATATCCGACTCGCTGGACTTTTCTAGCTTCCAAACCAAGCACGAAGGAATATAGTTTAAGCACTAGAATATAGCTTTCAGTACTTGGTCCCGGGATTCAAACTAGAAGCCTCTGACTATAGAGAATTTGGCAAATTCTTCACGTAGAGAACGCGTATGAGAATACGTACTCGCCGATGCGTTGTACGCCTAGTTTGATTCGCTCTTCCGGCTCACTTACGAAAGTGAACCTGACGTGGCCTACTCCTTTGTCACCGAAGTATGATCCAGGAATGATTATGACTCCTTTTCTGGTAAAGAGCCGGTTGCAGAAGTCCTGCTCATCCCTATCCATGAGCTCTAGGTAGTGGCGCATGTCCACGAAGAAGTAGAAGGCGCCGTCAGGCCTAACAAGTCCTGCTTCGGGCAGGTACTGTTTTATAGCCTCCTCCATCACGTCGCGTCTCTTCATGTAAGTTGGTAGAACATAATCATGGAGGTATCGTTCCTTCACGTTATTCTTCAGGAACGGCAGTACAGCGTATTGACTCAGGATGTTCGGTGCAAGCGACGAGTATTGTTTGATTTTCTCCATACCATCTATGATTTCTGATGGGCCTAACGCGTAGCCCAGTCTCAATCCTGGCACAGAAGCCTCTTTCGAGAAGCTTCCGACTGAGAGGACGCGCTCATGCGCCCCAGGCAATGAACTAATTTTGGGCTGTGGCTTATCGTAGACGATGTCACGATACGTTGAATCGTTAACGACCCAGAAGTCATAGTCGACTGCCAGGTCAAGTAGTCCATTAATGAACTCTTGGTTGACGATTCTTCCAGTCGGATTGTCGGGGCTCAGGAGAACCACGGCTTTGGTTCTTTTCGTAACCACTTGTTTTAGAACCTCCAGACTCGGCTGATAGCCCTCCTCAACATTGACTGGGAGCCATTTCGCTCTAGCCCCCGCCAGCTGGAAGGCTTCTAAGTAACCGAGGTAGGTTGGGTTGGTGAGAACCACTTCATCATTCTTGTTGAATATGGATAGAAAGGCGCAGAAGATGGCTTCCGTAGCCCCATCCGTTAGGATTAGCTCCTTCTCAGGACTATACACTTCGCTATCGTGCTTGACCCAATCTTCCGCAATTAACTTTCTCAACTCCAAGAACCCACGTGTCCCACAGTAGGCCGTGCTCCCCTGCGGATCCTCCCTTACTCTTCGAACAATTTCCTCGGAGACTTCAGGGGGAGGTGGGAGGCTGGGTCCGCCGCCACCGAATGAGATTAACTCCTTCTTCTCAGCTGCCTCGGCGAAGAGGGCAGTTACGCGGCGAATTGGAGAGACATGTAGACTCGCGATTCTGTCGGAGAGCGTCACCATTTATGTGAGCCTGCATTGCCGCCTTTCGCTAACGGGAACTAAAGCTTTCCAATTTAGTATAAATACTATCCGCAGTGTACCACGAGTCAACCTCGGAGGCCCGACGACGTAATACTGGAGTCTCAGTTGGAGAAGACGGCCGCAAACGCATTAAACGCGGAAGGAGATTGCTGCAACTGCCTAAGAATGATGAGGTCCCGTTAATGTGCATGAATTACGTTGAAGGGGGCACGTGTCACGTGACGGGCAGCGAATGCCTACTAGGTACCCCGCATGAGATTAATCGGCGATGTACCATCCGGGGCAATTTTGATGTGTGGATTACTCGTGACGATAAAGTGTTGATCAGCGATATTGGTCCGCCTTCACCTGAACCGAAACGTTCCGTGGCGTTGGGCGTAGGGAAAGAGGTCGCAGACGAGATAGCCGTTCTGATGGCTCGAAAGAACTCTGAGGAAATCATCACTGCTCAGCAGAGATGCCGCCAGTGTGGTGGGAGATTCTGGATTACAGACCATGACTCTTCGACTGTGACTAGAATGGGTAGACGATACTTTTGTCCCAAGTGTATAGAGAGATATGGTAAGGATAATTTTGTAGAGTTTGACGTTCCGGAATACTGGTGTGGCTGATTTACCGCGTGGCCTAGGATAAGGTGGCTATTGCGCAAGTCGTTCTGCAGGGTTTGATTTCACGAATGCTCTTCCATTCTCGATTGCGAGGGTGTTGAGTGAGATTAGGTTCTCCTTCTTGCCCGCTAGGAAGTGTTTCAGAGTATCTCTCGTCACGTCGACCCCGATGTCTGGCGTGCACAGTTCGATGAAGCATCCGAACATGACTGCGTTAGCGAACATTTTAGTGTCTGATCTTGACGGGTTCTCGTTGCGCAGGTTCTCGGCAATTTCGGTCGCTGGAATGCCGAAGGCTTTGATGTCATCGCGTTCTGCACCGGTTTGAATTAAGGATTGGTTATAGATGATGAGGCCTTTTGGCCGTAGATCGTTTAGGAAGTCCATTGAGGGTTGATTCATTATTAGCTCGACGTCGGGTTCTTCAGCGATTGGGTTATCGACAACTTCATCGGAGATTATGACGTAGCATTTCGCTTTGCCGCCTCGAGTTTCCGGACCGTACGATGGGATGTAGGCTACGTGCTTGCCCTGGAGCATTGCGGCGTATGCCATGTAGTCGCCTAGGAGCATGATACCTTGGCCGCCGTGCCCTGCAACTAGAACCTTCATTTTGGTGATGGTTTCTCAACTCCGTATGTATCCTGGTAGAGGCCTATTGGGAACCGTTTGATCACCTGTTCGTTAACATGACGTTTCGCTTCAAGCACAGACATCTTCCAATTTACTGAACAGGTACTGAGGAATTCTACGAAGGCGAATCCGCCTTTGGCCTGCACTTTGAACGCGTTTTCCACGGATCTCTTTGCGTCAAGCAGATTCTTTATTGTGTACACTTTTCCTCTGGGGCTTGAGATCTCGCTTACAACCAAGCTAGCTCGTTTCACGTACGCGGCCCCGTCTATCTGTCCGATCAACTTTGACGCGTCAAGTTCTGTTCCAGTCGTTGCAGGGTCACGTCCGTATGGTGTGGTCGTCGTTACCTGGCCTGCGAGTGTTGTAGACGCCATCTGGCCGCCGGTCATTCCGTAGATGCCGTTGTTTACGGCGAAAATTGTTATCGGGGTTGCTCTCTTAGCCGCGTAGATGGTTTCGGATAATCCGATGGACAGTGCGTCTCCATCCCCCTGCACCGTGAACACGATTAATTCAGGTCTCAGTCGCTTGACGCCAGCAGCGACTGCGGGTGCTCTTCCGTGGGCGGCCACGATATGGTCGCAGTTGAAGTAGTTGTATGCTAACACGCTACAGCCGACGGAATCTATCATCACGGTCTTCTCCCGGATGCTAAGGTCGTCCATGGCCGCGGCGATGAGTTTTGTGAGGGTTCCATGTTCACACCCGGCGCAATAGTGGGTGGGATTCTCGGTCAGTGACCGGATTTTTCCAACTTTCACTCTAAGAGCAGACTGTTCTGTCATCCTGTAACTACCTCCAGTCTCTGGACCTCGCGTTCTATTTCCCTCTCGGTGGGTACGATTCCTCCCCATCTACCTAGGAAATCAATTACGACTCCACTACCAACTGCAAGCCTTACATCCTCAATCATCTGACCCGTGTTCAGCTCAACGTCGAGGAACCGTATTCCGTCAGTGGCCAGCTTTCGAAGAGCACGGGCTGGAAAGGGCCACAAGGTCATGGGCCTGAACAATCCGACTCGGACTCCTTTCTTGCGTAGGTTGTTAACTACGCTTCTAGCAATTCTTGAGACGACCCCGAAAGCGATGATTACTACTTCAGCGTCATCTGTCATATACTCTTCGTAGAGCACGTCCTTCTCCTCAGCTTTTTTGTATTTCTCGAAAATCCGTCCAATGTGCTCATAGTGTTTTTGATAATCGAGCTCCATGGAATTCAGGATGTGTGGGTCTCTGCCTTTCGAGTCGCCAACTGCCCATGATGAAACTTCATACTCCGGCTTCTTCCATGACGGGAACTCCACGTCTTCTTTCAGCTGGCCAGTGAACGCGTCTCCTAGTATTAGGACCGGGTTTCGATACTTGAAGGCAAGGTCGAAGCCAATTTTCGGAAACGACGCCATCTCTAGTACCGAGGCGGGTGCCAGTACGAATAATCTGTAATCACCGTGGCCGCCGCCTTTTGTTGCTTGGAAGTAGTCACTCTGCTCGGGACCGAGGTTGCCTAATCCGGGTCCTGCCCGGCAGATGTCCACGATTATGAAGGGCAACTCCATGCAGGCTGCGTACGAAAGCCCTTCCTGTTTCAGGCTGAAGCCGGGTCCGGACGTTGCAGTCATCACCAGAGCTCCAGTTGACGCGGCGCCAAGGACCATGTTGATTGCTTCAAGTTCGCTTGCCGATTGAATGAAGCATTTGTATTGAGGATACTTCCTGTTTCCCAATTCTCTGGCAAGGGTTTCCGCAATTTCACTTGACGGAGTTATTGGGTAACCGAAATACGCGTTCAATCCCGATTCTAAGGCGCCGTACGCAAGCGCCTCGTTTCCTTTCATGTAGACTTTCTGCATCTATGTCTTCGCCTGAACTTCCTGAATTGCGTAGTCTGGGCAAACCCAGTAGCAGATTGCGCACCCCGTGCACGTGCCCTTAGTTCCCTGGTAATTGAACTCTACAGGATGGAACCCCGCGCGATTCAGTCTAGTTGAAAATTTCAGATTCCCTGACGGACATGACACGATGCACAGTTCGCAACCTTTGCAGCGCTCTTCAAGAATCTTCACGTTAGCATGGGGTTCTACGGGGACTGTCTCGGTCAAGCTACCATCTTCTCCTTCTTATCCACGAAATTTTCCAGTTTGTTTCGGAGCATGACATAGTGCTGTTCTTCGTCCGACGCCAGCATTGTGAAGAGTGATTTTAGATCAAGGTTAGTTAACTGAGTCGAAGCTCTCGTGAACAACCTCAGTGCCTCCTCTTCCACGTTCATCACTGGTAGTTTGTCGCGGCTCTCCTTTAAGGAAGAGGACTCCAATTCACGTTTGGTCATGTGTGTTACTGCAGAGTGCAGGACATCGGCATGGTGCATTGAATCTCTCATCAGGTTGGCATACACAAATTTCACGAAACTGTGTTCAGTCGCCCGTATCTTGCGAGCGTAGACCTCAGTCTCTCGCTCTTCGTGGCGCATTTGTGTCTTTGGCAACGACAGTAACTCTTCCCTTCTCATACGCCGACATGAACGCCCAGCAAGGCGATTACGGATAGCATTGCCGCTGATAATCTATGTACTCTAATGTCTTCGAATTATGCGTCTATTGCGGGAGTGGAACAGAATTCGCTACGGCCATGTCCATGCAAGTGTATTTCCGGAGAGCCGCAACCTGCTTTGGAGACAACTTTGAACATGCGAACCCCCAATGGAACGAGATCCAGTCGCCAGGCTTCATGTTGTCCATGAAACTGCGACCATTGACTTGTGAGATGACTCTGGTAGGGGTGGATTGGCTGAATGAGAGAAGTCCATCTCTTCTCTGAACAGGTTCGTACTCGACGATCAGATTGCCATCCTTATCCGAGGAGAGTACTCGTCCCCAGGAGATTCTGCACTTATCCATCAACTCTCCCACCTGATCGTCAGGTCCCACGGCGTTAGCGAACGCGTCCGGGACTGTTCCCATCGTTGAGAACGCGTTGAAGACGTGGAGTGCGTGATGTGGGAATGTTGCAAACGGTTTGGATTCAAATAGTCTCTTGATATGTTCCCTTGGGAATTTCTTTTCCAATCTTTCCCTTAAGTGTTCATAGAATCCAGTCCGCGGGATATTATCGAGCAGATCATTGCCGATCCAATAAGCCTCTACTACTCGATAATCAAAAGTTTCCAAGCCCAAGCTTTGAGCGATGAACCTCAAGTATGGTTGAGCACCCTTGAACGCGTCAAGCGCTTTGAGAAGCTCCTTACTTCGCTTGTTAGTTAGGCAAGCCTCAAGCAGGACTTCGTTTTCATCAGGGCCACAGTAACCGAGACGGTTCGGCATGAAACTGTGCCGGGCAGCCAGGATTGCTCCATCGTCCTTCTTTGAGCTCACTTTCAGAACATTCCTTCCGCGTTCCCGAATTCCGACCCTATAATTTTCAGCGCGTCGATTACTTCCTGTGCCTCAGATTCTGTAAGCCTCTTGATTGCGAATCCACCCTGCACGAGCACGAAATCTCCAACTTTTCCCTGAAGTAAGCTGTTGTTAACATTCTCCCGAATACCTTGATCACCATAGTCCACTGATACGAACTTACCGTTGACTGCAATTATCTTCCCCGGAATTGAGAGGCACATTCTCATCATCACCACGTGAATATTCGACGCCTATATGTTTGTGAAACAATTCCCAGTTCTGAAATAATATTCTAGCCTGTGGAGATTGAAGAAGAGGTTCATAACGTTGAATGGTTTACATGAGTCCGACTTGAAATGGCAAGACAGGAAGATATCGTTACTTCTTCAGAGAATGAAGTGTTCGATGTCGAGTTAGAGACGGACATCCTGAAAGCTAACAAAGAGTTAGCGTTGGCGAATCATGCCAAGCTCAAGGAGAATGGTATTACTGCGATAGATGTAATGGGATCAGTTGGTTCAGGAAAAACGTCCCTGATTAAAGCCGTCGTCTCCCTGCTTAAGGGTACTCGTCGAATAGCCGTGATTGAAGGTGACGTAACAACAACGATCGACGCTGACATCATCGGTTCGGAAGGTGTGCCCACGGTGCAGGTAAACACGGGTAAAGAGTGCCATCTTGACGCTAACCTCATAAGAAAAGCATTAGCGCGGCTGGAACTGTCCAATTTAGACTTAATTTTCATAGAGAATGTTGGTAACCTGATCTGCCCAGCAGAGTTTCCTCTTGGATCGGACAAGAGACTCGTAGTGATTAGCGTAACTGAAGGCCCGTACATGGTTGTGAAACACCCTATGATGTTCCATGAAGCAAACTCCGTGGCGATAAACAAGATTGATTTGGCTGACGCTATGGGAGTTAATCCGTCTAATCTGAAGAGGGATATCTCTCAGCTGAACCCTAAAGCGACGGTAGTGGCTACTGACTGTAGACGCATGATTGGCATCCGCGAAGTGATCAGCAGCTTAGGAGTTGGGTAAGTACTAGAGATGGTGACTGATGCATGAGTTCTCCATAGCGACCTCACTAGTAGACACTCTTCTCGAGTTTGCCGAGAAGAATCAGACTAAAGGTAAACTGATGGAGGTTCACCTGAGAATAGGTGCACTACGTGCCATCTCTATCGAGCAATTGAAGTTCTCGTACCAGGTGCTGGCGAAGAACCAATTCCTCAACGGCTCCAGGTTAATAGTTAAAGAAAGCCCAGCCATGATGCATTGTCCCAAATGCGGCTTTAGGAAAGAGTTTGAGGTTGCTGATGATTCGTACCACTTTACGCTTCCAACTCTATCCTGCCCAGAGTGCGGGACGTCAGTAGATCTCGAAGGCGGAGATGAAGTGGTGATTACTAAGCTCCGCTTTCAGCCAGCCTCAAAGAGATGACTTCACTGCTCGAGAGAGACGCCTTCGGCGCAGAATATGGACGCATTTTCCATGACAACTGATTTCTCATATGACATGTCATTTTTATTTGACGATCAAAACAGGGGGACGCATCTGGCCACCGATTCAAAAGCGGTAAATGCACGTTGTTGATAGATCACGCTAGATTGATGCTCTGATGTCGACTGGTAAGATTATGAGCGGGCGCTTTGTCGCCCAAAGAATACACGAGCACGTTAAGCATGATTTGGCCGTTTTAAGAACCGCCGGGGTAGAGCCTTTTCTATCGACGATTCTTGTAGGTGACGATCCAGCATCAAGAACCTACTTGAAGAACAGACATTCCGCATGCCACTATGTCGGCATTCATTCCAGGAACATGGAGCTGAGCGCAAGCACGTCGCAAGCTGAATTGTTGGAAGTCATAGACGGGTTGAATCATGACGCCCACGTTACGGGAATCCTGCTTCAGTTGCCGCTCCCTAAAGGGCTTGACGAAGCATCTGCCATAACGGAAATTTCGCAAGAGAAGGACGTTGATGGACTCAATCCCTGCAACCTAGGACAACTATGGCGGAAATCAGCGCGCCTCGTACCTTGCACACCGAAAGGAATAGTAGTGCTCCTGAAAGAGTATGGCGTGGAGATAGCGGAAAAGCATGCAGTAATTGTGAATCGTACTAAGCTAGTCGGACGACCCCTAGCACAACTGCTCCTCAACGAAGACGCCACCGTCACAGTGTGCCATTCAAAGACTTCGCATCTCAAAGAAATAACAAAGCGGGCAGACATCCTAGTAACGGCGGTTGGTCACCGACGCGAGTTCACAGTGGGTCCAGACATGGTAAAGTCAGGAGCCGCTGTTGTAGATGTGGGAACCAGCAGCGTACAAGGCAGATTGATTGGTGATGTGGATATTGATTCGGTCCTGAAAGTCGCGTCATACGTAACGCCAGTTCCAGGCGGAGTCGGACCGATGACAATAGCACTATTATTGTATAACACCCTAGTCGCGGCATCGATACAAAAGAACATTAGCTTAAACTTCGATCTCGAACCAAAAAGCAACTCGTGATTCAATCTAGTCTGTTTTCAGGTCGTCGAACAGCTGGTTAGATAGCATTGAATCACGGATCCTCGTTTTCAACCGACCCAGCGCAGAGTGCCGCTGTTAGACAGGCCAAAGGAAGTTAACGGGATCGAAAGTTTTGTTTTCTATATAGAATCCCGTCGGAATATATAACAAGCTTGAATCCGCACACTTACGCATGTTAGACTTGCATCGAGGAAAGAGACTTGGAGATTAGGAAGGTTCAGAGGGTCGGGCATTCAACGCTTACTGTCTCTCTCCCCAGCGACTGGGTCAGGCAGGTGGGGCTGAAGCAAGGAGGAGTAGTGACGCTTCGACTATCTGAATTTGGAGAGCTGATCGTGACTCCTGGGAGTGAGCTTGAAGGAGAGGAAATGACAATTTGCAAGATTAACGCAGATACCTGTAAAGACAGGGAGGTTCTTGGACGGATCATAACAGGAAATTATATTCTCGGCCGCGACACAATCATCGTCTCAGCCGAAGAGGGTTTAACGGCGGAGCAGATGATTGAGATCCGTGACTCAACCCATCGATTGAGCGGGTTAGGTATTGTTGATCAATCACCGAAAGAGACGGTTATCCAATGTTTTCTTGACCCTTCCAAGTTCTCTATAACAAGTCTCTTGTCCCGGTTGCACAAAGTGGTGCTATCAATGCTTGAAACTTCCATTCAAGCACTGATGGATCAGAAATTCCCACTCGCGCTGCAAGTCCTAGAACTTGAGGGCGAAGCAGACAGACTATATTGGTTGATCTTGCGTCAGATTTTTCGTGCTATATCCAAGATCCCGTTGTCACGCCACGTCGGTATTGAATCCGCCACAAACGCAGTTGGTTATCGAGCGGTGTCAAAATGCCTAGAAGAGATAGCGGATTGCAGTGAATCGATGGCCAATCAGATTTTGAGTATCGCTGACGAGGACCAAGCCCCATCCACAGCCATTGTTAACGAAATCTGTAAGTCGGGAACAGATGCGCTGGAGATCTGTAATGGAGCTATGGACTCACTTTTCATGTTGGACATTGATCTTGCAAATCGCATTATCACAAAGTGTGACCGTTTTGAGAAAATTGAAAGGGATCTAACAGAGCAAGTCGTTTCTTCAGTTCAGAATCGTAAGACAGCGGTTGCGCTTAGAGGCGTGGTGTGGAATCTTATGGAAATCTCTCGATCGGCTAAGATGGTTTGCGAAGTCGCCATCAACCGGTATTTGGAAAACAACACCGAGGTCTGCCGCTCCTGGAAGGAGCGGAAGAGCGGGGGAGAAATCCAATACCTAAAGAAACTAGTAGCCTGAGACCTTTTTTTGA
>Ga0187779_10001314_pt1 | contig 15519 bp, 16 predicted proteins | sample 1015_Q2_SP10_10__FD_132435 | JGI IMG/M metagenome (GOLD analysis project Ga0187779, IMG submission 132435) | Tropical peat soil microbial communities from peatlands in Department of Meta, Colombia - 1015_Q2_SP10_10_MG | ecosystem: Environmental > Terrestrial > Soil > Wetlands > Peat | place... | reverse complement strand
TGCGAACAGATTACTCTGAGGCGCCCATTTTCGTTTGCTGGGAAACTACCAAGGCCTGTTTCCTGGCTTGCAGACACTGTAGGGCAAGGGCAATTCGTGGCAGACAAAGTGGAGAGCTAACTACCGCGGAAGCTTTGAGGCTTATCGATCAGCTTCTTGATTTTGGAGAACCATATCCTGCGCTATTATTCACCGGCGGAGATCCTTTAGAGCGCTCTGACTTTTTTGAACTCGTCGAATATGCGAAGAGTAAAGGGATCTACATCGCAGTAGCCGCAAGCGTTACACCGAGGTTGAACGAGACCTCGATTTTGCGCATGAGAAATCTGGGCGTAGACATTATGTCGGTGAGTCTTGACGGAGCATTACCTGAAACCCATGATCGTCTCAGAGGGACTCGAGGAACATGGAAGACAACTATCGATGTACTTAGAATGTCACGAGAGCTAGGTCTGCGTACTCAAGTCAACACTACGGTTATGCGAAGCAACATAAACGAATTGGCTGAGATTTTTCACATTGCGAAAGACAACGCGGCGGTCGCATGGGAAGTTTTCTTCCTAATCCGAACCGGACGAGGTGCATCTCTGGAGATGCTTGGTGCATCTGAATGTGAAGAAGTCATGAACTTTCTCTACGATGCAGCGCTTTATGGAATCCCTGTGAGAACGGCCGAAGGCCCGAGCTTCAGACGCGTTCGCGTGCAACGAGAAGCCGGGTTTGAGCCCTCGGGAAAGATATACCACGAGCTAACAAGTCGATTAAGAATTCTTGATGGAGAACCGGAATTGGCACCGACCTTCAAGTTGTCTCACACGGCTGATGGTCGGGGTATATTATTCGTTGGGCATCGGGGAGAGGTATACCCTAGTGGCTTTTTGCCAGTTGACTGTGGCCGTGTTCCAGAAGATAATTTGCTTGCGATCTATCGTTCTCACTCCTTCTTCAAGGCATTGCGAGATCCAGCCAGTCTCAAAGGGAGATGTGGGAGCTGTGAGTATAAGTCAGTCTGTGGGGGTTCAAGATCACGGGCTTTCGCAGAAATGAATGACTCATTTGAAGAAGATCCGATCTGTCCATACGTTCCTGCGGGTTACATATTACAACGTTAAGTCCGTGTCCGCTGCTTCGACTCTGAAAGAGTCCAGATCCTTTCGTTGTAGTTCGTCATGATCGAGCAAGAATAGCGATATGCGAGGCCGTTAATGAAATCATGAATGAAATAGGGCTGCCCCGTACAGAAGGAAGAATCCAAGCAAAACACTGAGCGAAATTGCAACCCATCGTGAGTAGATCGTATCCTCATCTCCACTTCCTCCGAATATCGGTCTTATCACATACAATGCTACGGAGAGCGCAGCTCCCGCTCCCATCGCAAAAAAGTAAGTTGCATCTATCGGAATGGAATACGCAACGGCTTCACCAATTACCGAGGGAATCCCAAATATCAAACCAATAACCATAATCTGCCGCACTTGCCTACGAATCGACATATTTTGTGTTCTTGCAGCGGCAAGAAAGACCACGATCACTATTGTCGATTCAAGCAGTTTGTGTAAAAAGTAGGAGATTCCTCCTCCAACTCCACCAATCGCATCTAATACGCTAACAGCCTGTGTACCTGCGGCCAATCCTCCAAACTCTAACCCTTCGCCGAAACTATGGATGCCCATACCAAAAGCGACGAGTATTCCTTCAAGAATTGGAAATTCATTGTTTCTCGCCGTATTTTCGCTCTTCGGTCTTCGTCCGCCAAACAATGTAAGCAAAGAGAAACCCGTGACAAAGAGTAGCACGAGACTCGTTTGATGAAAATCAAAAGCGTACCCTCCGTTCACACCCAGCTGAACCGCGTCGTTCATTGTATCGAAGAAGAACCAGAACAAGAGTCCGAGGGCATAAGCAGAGAGGTATCGCGTACTGATGTGTGTGACATTGCCAATAATGATCACAAAAAGCATTCCTCCATATATCGGAATAAGCGTCGCTAGAGCGAACTCAATGAAGGATACACTAAACCCTATCATGATTCTCGTCGGGCGCTGATCCCAAGCGAATGATAATGTTTACGGTATCTCAAGAATTGCAAGAACTTTAAACTAAGGATCTGCTGGAGAACAGAATAGAAGTTGTTAGCAATAGTTGCCCTCTTTATCGCGAAGATGTTTGCTCGTCAATAACCGCCCTAACCGGTTGTTGAAGGTTCTTGGTCAATGATTCATTCGAAGAGAACAATTGTACTCGGGGTTGCGATATTGCTGATCGTCTCGTTAGTACTTCTTGCCAGCGAGGCCTTTAATCCGGTAGGGAAACTGCCTGGTGCTCCTCCTGCAGTTATAGTATCAAAATCTACTTGTAACCGACCGCCAGGATTCGTTCTCATAATTGCTGACCTTTCAGGCTTCAATGACAGCGTAGGTCACGGGGCACCTCTCCATCCATGGCCGGTTGTTCACGTTCAGAGGGGAGAAATGGTCCGTTTTGTTGTATGCAACCATGACGAGACGCAACCCCATGGATTTGCGATAAGATATTATTTGGATGCTGGGATCGCGATGGCACCTAATGACGCCTATCAGATAGTCTTTCAAGCAACTGAAATCGGCACCTTTGACATATACTGTAACATCTTCTGCACGATTCACGTTTTCATGCGTGGCCAATTGATCGTCTCGGCTTGATCAAACAAACAAATTCAAGCCGAGCGGACGCGTAAAACCGATTTCTCTTAAACGGCGCTCATACCATCATGGTTGAAGTATTGGTAGAGCCAGGAAGGAACAAGAACACCTTCGAAAACGAACATCATAATCATCATCGATAAACCAAGCTGGGCTTGTTGACTTATTGGGTAAACGGAGTAGAAGCGACTGTAACCGCTTCCTGACGTTACTAATAGAAAGACACCAAAAATCCCCATGGCCTTACATCCCAATATGGACATAATCTTACGAGTCCGGTCTGTAAGGAGCTTGGCGCCGAGGAAAATTAGGTATCCAGCTATAAGAAGTGACAAATGCATAATCACATGCAGAGGGAAATTGAGCAAAGCTGAATCTAGAACAATGGGAACGTGCCAGTAAACGATTATCAAAGCCGCCGCAATTAGACTGGGAATTCCTCGCCTGTTTAATCTATAGAACGAATCTGAGATATCAGACATCCACGCCATGGTAGATAGGGACTCCATAAGTGAGTATGCTAACAGAAATCCGGCCAACAAGAGTAGGAGGTCAGAAAACATAATGAAGACCTCGGGCGCTATACTGAATTCTAACGCAAATGTCCAGTAAACATAGTCTATAAGCTCCAGTGGCGGAAATAGAGACAATATGAGTAGCACGCTCAGAAGAAGAGCGACAGAAGCTCGACGTCTTGGGTAAGTTGTTATGGCTTTTTTGTGCCGATTACTTGTTGGCATCGCGTTAACTCAATCCCTATTCAAAGGATGCAAACTTCTCGATTGTTAGGTTTCATGTGCATGCCGAAAGGTTCCTTATGTGCATTGATGTCTCCTTATTGTTCAACTAAATACTGATATAACGAACGTTAGATACATCGATTTTCAGCGACGAGGGAAGAGATGAGATAGACGACCACCATGCAATCTCAACAGCAGATCCTGCATGTAGCAAAGACGCTTTTCACGAGGAAAGGGTTTTCGAATGTTTCAATGCGTGATATTTGCCGAGAGGCGCATGTGACAGCGCCCACTGTATACTATTATTTCAAGAATAAAGAGGCCCTTTTCGAAGCGGTCGTTCTCGAAACAATAACGATGCAAGGTTTTTCAACTATTCTTAGTGCTGAATGCAAGCAAGTGAAAGGCAAAGGTCCCGGTTCACAAGTAGAGGCTTTCATTCGCGTTTATCTTTCCTCCTTTCCGAATAAGCTGATTAACACAGGACTTTACCTTCGGCGTTCAACTCAACTTGATCCTGTGGGTGCTCGCGTTCTGCTTAAAGAGCTGGCACGAGTTGAGTTCTTGCTAATAGGAATAATACGTGACGGAATAAGAACCGGAGAGTTTCGCGAAACTGACCCCCGAATGGCGTCGGGATGCTTACTTGGAATGATGAATCGATTCATTTTCCAACGAATTCATTTCAAACGAGATTACCGGGCAAACGAAGCCGCATCGTATCTGTCAGATTTCTTTCTCAAGGCGATGAAGACATCTAAGGAAGGGTAAGATTTACTCTTGGCTAGGAATCAACTAGTACTAGTCGGTGTTAACCATAAGTCAGCTCCTATTTGGCTCAGAGAGAAATTCCACTGCGGACTTGACCAGATCAAATATCGTCTAAGCGTGATGACAGGAAACCGAAGTGGAATTCGTGAAGCCGTAATCCTCTCGACGTGCAATAGAATTGAATTATATGCGCTGACCTATGGAAATGAAGATGGCCAATCTCTCCTCGCAATTCTGAGTGATTGGGCGAGAACTCCTACAGATGAACTAGCAGGACATGTTTACGCCCTATTCGATGTCGCCGCCGCAACCCACTTATTCGCTGTCGCGTCAGGACTCGATTCGCTGATATTAGGCGAACAGCAAATCCAGCTCCAGGTCAGGTATGCTAGCAGAATTGCGAAAGAAGCTGGTGCCTCAGGAAGTGTTTTGTCGGAATTATTCCAGTCTGCGGACCGTTCCGCGACGAGAGTGCGAAAGGAAATCGGATTAGGGTTAAACGGAAGCTCGGTTAGCTCCGCGGCCATATTGTTGTTGAGTTCCAGATATCCAAATGCAAATTCCGTGCTTATCGTGGGGGCAGGAAAAATGATGACGCTAGCTGCAGACGAACTGAACTCAGTGGAGAAACGTGAGATTCTGGTTGCGAATCGGACTTCTCAGCGAGCCGAAGCCTTGGCAAGGCATGTATCTGGCGCACCATGGCCTTATGAAGAGATTCCTTCGGCCTTGGAAAGAGTTGACGCCGTCTTAACTTTCACCTCATCGAACGACTATATAATAAAAGCTGGAGATATCTCATCAGCGATGCGGAAACGTCCGAATCGCGAACTTATTCTAATAGACGGATCTGTTCCACGTAACATTGATCCTGAGGCAACCAAGATCTCAGGAGTCCATCTCTATAATATCGATGATCTGGCCCCATTCGCAGAGGTTCAAATCCCTTCGAACAAGATATCAGCGGGTAGCTTGATAATAGATGCAGAGGTTGCAAAGTTCTTTGCTAAGCTCAGAAGCTATCGAGCAAATGACACTCTCAAAGAATTACATCAACTAGCTGAAGAGATTCGACAAACAGAGCTTTCGCGGGCGTTCAATCGCATGGACAAGATCTCAAGTCGTCAGAAAAAGATGATTGACATCTTAACAAGACGCATCATAAACAAGCTATTGTATGAACCTACGCTACGTTTGAAGGAACACACTGGTAACGGTGACGGAGAAGCATTCGATCTCATCATCAGAGAGTTATTCGCGATAAGCCAGGAAAATGAGTGATGAGAACTCGAATACGCGTAGGCACCAGAGCAAGTCAGCTCGCGCTCGCGCAAACCAATCAGGTGATCGAGGAATTGAGACGAGCAGTATCAGGGCTGAAGTGCGACGTCGTCCCCATTCAGACTGAGGGTGACAAAATGCATGAAACCGGCACATCTGTCGAAGGAAAAGACGTCTTCACCAAGGAAATCGAAGAGGCGTTGATTGAAGACGACGTAGATATTGCCATTCATAGCATGAAGGACCTTGCAGTAGATTTGCCTCCTGGAATCATCATAGCAGCAATTCCAAAAAGAGCGAACCCGCATGACGTTCTAATTTCGCGCGGGAAGAAGAGATTCAAGCAGCTACCAGGGGGATCTCGAATCGGAACAAGTGGCCCGAGGAGACGGTCTCAATTATTGGCGGCTAGGGGAGATCTAGAGATGGTCGATATTCAAGGAAATATAGAAACCCGCCTTAGGAAACTTACGACCGGAGCTTATGACGCGATCGTTTTAGCGGCCGCAGGCTTAGAACGGCTTCATTTGGAGCCTAAACATACAGAAGTCTTGCCAACTAATCTTATGCTCCCAGCAATAGGACAGGGTGCACTCGCAATTCAGAGCCGAACTTCAGATGACGAGATTATCGATCTGATCACCAAGATTGATCATCCCATTACGAGACGTGAGATCGAAGCTGAGAGAGCATTTTCCAAGAGACTTGGGGGAAACTGTAAGACACCTATAGCGGCGTTCGCAAGGTCGTATGCGTCGAAGCTGACCATTGAAGGCATGATTGCGTCCACGAACGGACAGATGCTCGTCCGAGGCAGAATTACTTCAGATAATCCGAAATCGATCCAAGTCGGAGAAGAGTTGGCTAGATCACTTCTTGACAAAGGAGCTGAAGCACTACTGGAGAAGATGTAATGCAGATGAGCACAATACCCCTTTCAGGCATGCGAGTAATAGTGACGCGATCTGTCGATCAGGCAACGATCCTCTCGAAGAAACTTCGGAACTTAGGAGCTACAACAATCGAAATCCCAATGATCGAAATATTGCCTCCCTCAGATACTGGGCAAATTGATAATTCCATACAAAATCTCAGTAAGTATGATTGGGTAATCTTTACGAGTGTCCATGGTGTTGAATTCTTTCTTCAGCGAATGGCGATACTACAGACTCCGATTTCGTGTCTAAATTACGTAAAAATCGCCGCAATTGGCCCAGCGACATCTGCAGCCATACAGAGCATCGGTAGAAATCCTGACTATGTTCCATCAGAATTCCTCTCTGCGAGTATAGTAGCAGGCCTTGATGGACTACAGGGTAAGCGTGTTCTGCTCCCTCGAGCTGATATAGCGTCTAAGAAATTACCTATGCAACTTCGTGATAAAGGAGCATCAGTGGATGAAGTCGTGGCTTATCAGACCGTAATACCCCGAGAATTAAACTGCGACAGACTAAGGATGGTTCTCGAATCAGGCGTAGACATGGTAATATTCACTAGTCCCTCAACAGTACGTAATTTCGCAAATGCACTGGGATACGTAAATGTAAGGAAGGATTTGAGTAACGCAACGATTGCCTGCATCGGACCCGTTACAGCTGAAGCAGCCAAACAGTTGGGAATGGATGTGAGCGTTATCGCGAATCCTCATACAATCGATGCACTAGTAGAGGCGATTATCAGTGACAGAAAGATATGAAACTTCGAAAAGGTTCACAATGATCCGGAGGATGCGTCGACTACGACGCTCAGATGCTACGCGTAGACTCGTAAGAGAAACAAGATTGTCAAGCTCTGACCTGATCTACCCAGTATTTGTTGACGCAAGAATCAGTGCACGAGAAGCAATTCCTTCGCTGCCAGGTATCTGTAGATTTGCTCTCGCAGAGTTGGAAAAAGAAGTTGTGGAAATCTCATCGCTGAGGATACCTGCAATTCTGCTTTTCGGACTTCCGGAAAGGAAAGATTCGATGGCGACCGAAGCCTACGCCCCCAACGGGATCGTGCAAAAAGCAATCCGGCTTGTGAAAAAAACTGATCCTCAACTGGCAGTTATCTCTGATGTCTGCCTTTGCCAATACACTGATCATGGCCATTGCGGGGTTGTGAGAGAGGGCATAATCGACAACGACGAAACTCTTGAGCTCCTTTCGAAGATCGCAATCTCACATGCAAAGGCAGGTGCCGACATTGTTGGACCAAGCGCGATGATGGACGGGCAAGTCAAAGCGATTCGAAATGGGCTTGATGCAAGCGGGATGAACAGTACAGCAATCATGGGATATTCAGCTAAGTTCGCTTCGTCGTTTTATGGACCGTTCAGGGAAGCGGCAAACTCAACCCCTCTCTGGGGAGATAGACGCACATACCAGATGGATCCATCCAATAAGAACGAAGCACTGCGCGAAATTGCTTTAGATATTGAAGAGGGGGCGGATATTGTGATGGTGAAACCAGCTCTCGGCTATCTCGATATTCTCTGTCAAGCACGAACCCAATTCGATATTCCACTTGCAGCATTCAATGTGAGCGGGGAATATGCGATGATCAAGGCTGCGGCAGCCAAGGGATGGTTAAATGAAAAAGCAGTGGCCCTGGAAGTACTAATGTCGATGAAACGCGCCGGTGCAGACATGATAATCTCATACTTTGCGAAAACAATCGCTCAAGAATTGCGAGGGGCAACCGAATGAAGACCCAAGCAGCATCAATACGAGAACAACCTCTTGCTACGCAGCGTGAATTTCTAAAATACACATTCTTCAAGGTGGAATCACAATGGAGACACCTCGACGCCAGCCAACGGAGGCTCAGCAAAGCGCAATTTGCTTCGCTCGTGGAGGATTTTGGAAAAACCCATCTCGTACGATCATACTCTCTCGTGGGTATCCGTGGGGACACTGATTTTCTCCTTTGGAACATCAGCCAAGAGCTCGAAGAACTTCAATCATTCACGTCGACATTGCTAAAATCAGAATTCGGGAAATATCTGGCTCTCCCTTATTCATATCTTGCCATTACAAGAAAATCAGAATACTTAGGAAATCACGAACACGTTGGACAAGACGGAATGACCTTCCAATCTCCTGGGGATTCTAAGTATCTCTTCGTTTACCCGTTCATAAAGAAACGCGAGTGGTACTTTCTGCCCCATGAACAACGGACAATAATGATGGCGCAGCATTTCAAGGTTGGACACAAATATCCGTCCGTGAGAGTCCACACAGGTTACTCATTCGGCCTTGATGACCAAGAGTTTGTCTTGGCTTTCGAGACAAATGAACCAGCAGATTTTGCAGAGCTCGTTATGGAGTTAAGAAGCAGTGAAGCTAGTCGGTACACAGAGCTTGAAACGCCAATATTCACTTGTGTTCAGACGAAAATACGAGAAATACTAGACCTGCTCGGTTAGCCCCGTGACTTAACTTGAAGGTCAAGAATTCTAAGATTCTTTACGAGAGAGCTGAAAAGACTCTTGTTGGGGGCGTTAACAGCCCGGTTCGCGCTTTCAAAGCTGTCGGCGGAACACCGCTATTCATTCGAAAAGCTCATGGATCGAAAATTGAAGACGAAGACGGTAACTCTTACGTAGACTTCGTTTGTTCATGGGGCGCTCTAATTCTTGGATCAGCATTCCCGAGAATCACTGAGGCGTTGCGCAGGCAAATACCGAGAGGAACAACTTATGGAGCACCCACTAGGCTCGAAGTTGAGCTTGCTGAAATGATTGCTAGTGCCATTCATTCCATCGAGAGAATCCGTTTTGTTAATTCAGGCACTGAGGCATCAATGTCGGCCCTGAGGATTGCACGTGCATTCACAAAGAGGAAGCGTATTCTGAAGTTCGAAGGCTGCTATCACGGCCATGCCGATGCACTCCTTGTGAAAGGTGGTTCGGGTATGGCAACATTTGGTGCACCTGATTCAGCAGGAGTTACTGAAGGAGCAATTGCCGATACCCTTGTTGCTCCCTACAACGATTTAGCGGCCGTCAAAGAAATATTCGAGAAGCATGGGGACGAAATTGCTGCAGTTATAGTCGAACCTATTGCTGCCAATATGGGCGTTGTGCTACCCTCAGATGGCTTTCTTCACGGCCTCCAGAAAGTTACTAACCAGTATGGAGCACTACTAATCTTTGATGAAGTGATAACGGGATTTAGAGTATCATACGGCGGCGCTCAGAGTACATTCGGAATTCGACCCGATCTGACCTGTCTCGGTAAAATAATCGGCGGAGGACTCCCCGTTGGCGCGTATGGAGGTCGTACTGATATTATGAATCAAGTAGCTCCACTAGGGCCAACCTATCAGGCCGGGACCCTATCAGGGAACCCCCTAACTATGGCCGCAGGTATCGCAACATTGCAAGAATTGAAGAAGCGAAATTTCTATCAAAAACTCGAGAAGAAATCTAACGAGCTCCAGCATCGACTAGCAAAAGCTGCTGAAGAGGAAGAATGTGAGGTGAGAATGAATCGCGTCGGTTCGATGCTAGGATTGTTCTTCACAGACCATGATGTAGTAGATTACTCTTCAGCTAAATCGTCAAATACAGACAGTTACCGAATATTCTTCCATTCAATGCTCAATCACGGCATCTACATTCCACCATCCGCTTTTGAGACAATCTTCGTTTCAGCTGCACACTCGCTGACAGATATTGAAATGTTTGCAAATGCAGCGAAAGACGGATTCCGAATGGTAACGACTAATGGCGCTTAGAGTTGAATGATCGATTCATTAAGGCATGCCGAAGAGAGAGACCTGATGTCACTCCTGTCTGGTTCATGCGTCAAGCTGGACGATTCCTACCGGAATACAGAAAGATTCGAAAAAAGTACAGTCTAATTGACATATGTAAGAACCCTGAATTATGCGCTGAGGTTTCAGCCCTACCAGTTGACATTTTGGGTGTCGATGCAGCGATACTATTTGCCGATATCATGCTCCCACTAGAGGGAATGGGAGTCAAATTCGAAATTGCAGATGGAATCGGACCAGTAATCCGGAGTTCGCTGAACAACTTTCAAAGTGTGAAATCATTGACAACCTTGGAACCTGATTCTGACGTACCATATGTAATGGAGGCAATTTCTGCAACAAAGAAGTTGTTAGACTCACGCGTTCCATTGATCGGATTCTGCGGCGCACCGTTCACCTTGGCGAGTTATCTGATCGAAGGGCATCCAACAAGGGACTTGCTCGAAACTAGGAAACTGATGTATCGGAGCCCTGAGACATGGCATCTGCTGATGGACAAACTTTCAACTTCAATGGGAACATATTTACGAGCACAAGCAAACGCAGGCGTCGATGCAGTTCAATTATTCGACAGCTGGGTCGGATGTCTGAGTCCCACAGATTATCATACATACGTACTGCCATATTCGCAGAGAGTATTCAGCTATCTTAAGGGTAGAGGAATCCCTTGCATTCATTTTGGGACAGGAACAGCGACTATACTTGAAGAGATGAAGCAAGCTGGAGGGGATGTCTTCGGCATCGACTGGCGCATACCGATCGACGTCGCCTGGCGGAAGCTAGGATATGATGTAGCGATTCAGGGAAACTTAGACCCGGCGGTGCTATTGACTGAAAGAGATTTAATCAGAAGTAGAACTGTTGATATCTTGACGCGCGTAGGAAACAGGTCAGGACATATCTTCAACCTGGGTCACGGTATTCTCCCAGAAACCCCGCGAGAAAACGTACGGCAACTTGTGGAGTTCGTTCATGAATATACGATGTCGAGAGGTTAGAGCGTGGCCGTAGACATAGATGACGCTGCTATTCTTCTAATGGCATACGGAACACCGTTATCAGAAGATGATATAGAGTCGTATCTCACCGATATCCGACGAGGACGAAAACCCACCGCTGATCAAGTCGAAGATCTGAAGAGGCGCTATAGGGAAATCGGAGGATATTCGCCGCTCCTTGAAATCACGAAAGCGCAAGCATTTCAATTGGAACAACGGCTTTACGCAAAGCAAATTCGAGTGCCAGTTTACTACGGAATGAAACATTGGCATCCATACATTGCAGAAACCATAAAGGACATTTCGAAGCGTGGGATACATAGAATCGTAGGTCTAGTACTGGCACCGCATTATTCGCGACTGAGTGTTGGCATCTACCGACAGCTGCTCGAGAGCGCGCTCGTAAATTCGAAGGATATCGAAGTCGATTTCGTGGAAAGCTGGTATGACAATTCGCTATTTCAAAGTGCTATAACAGAGAAAGTGATCGACGCGCTTAAGAAGTGTCCACAAGGCACGGACATCTCAATTCTCTTTACTGCCCATAGTCTGCCGGAGCGAATAATCGTTGAAGGCGATCCTTATCCTGCACAGCTTCTTGAATCCTGCAAGTCGGTTGCAAAGCTCGCTAATATTCAAAGATGGTCGTTCGCGTACCAAAGTGCCGGCAAAACAGGAGAAAAATGGTTAGGGCCTGATATACTGGAAGTATTAGGAAAAATGGCCACCAGATCGAGTGTGCTCATTGTCCCGATAGGATTCGTAGCTGATCATCTAGAGATTCTATATGATATCGACGTGGAAGCCCGAGCATTTGCAAAATCACGGGATGTCGTACTGTGTCGTACTGAATCGTTGAATGTGAGCCCTAAGTTCATATCTGCCTTGACTGACATAGTTAGTAGTCGGCTAACCTTTCAATGAACTCCGACGTTTTCTCTCGAGTATCATATAAGTAACCAGCCCCTTCGCAACAATCTTATTTTCTTCAAACACTGACGCCTCGCCGACCGCAATTCTCTTGCCTTTGTGGATTATCATACCTGTTGCTTCTATGAGGCCTGGCCGTGCTGGCGTAAGATAATTCACCTTCATTTCGACCGTAGAAACCATTTGATTAGGCTCGACTAGGGTGCAAAGTGCTAAGCCCACCGCTGAATCGATAAGAGATGCTGCCACTCCTCCATGTGCTACTCCTGAACTTTGAGTCAAAGATCGAGTCAACTTCAACTGCAATTCGGATCGCCCTCGCTCTAATCGTACGAGCCTGATACCTATGTGTTGATAATATGGCATAGTTTTGGCAAGATGTTCAATCCAGGTATTGTTTCCAGATTTCAATCAATCAGCCCCTTCAGATTCAGAGGAATATGCGTTCGCGTCAGAGTGCTATTTCATGTTCATCAATGTATAGGATCGTCATGTCGCTAACGAAATTGTGCGTGTCTTCGCGGGTAACGAGTCCTTCAGTTGAGGCGAATGCTGTCTTCATGTTTTCAGTATTTTCAAACCACAACTCAACTACTCCTTGATAGTGAGATTCGCGCTTTGGTGGTTTCTTCACAAGGTTCACCACGTACTTTCTTACACCCGGCAACCTCTTCGCGAGAGGAGCGTGAGTGTGCAACCAATAGTGCGCAAATTCCTCATCAGTCATATCCTCCTTCTTCTTCAACAAAATCATGAGTTTGAACAAATCAGGGACCTATTTAGGATAAAAAGGACAGATCGTATAAGGCTTCGACGTTGATCATCCAGACGTCGCAAGCAGTACAATACTGCTGATAATCAGTATGAATCCCAAAATTGAATCGTACGAAAGTGTCTCTTGAAGTAACAGGAAACCAAGTACTGCCGCAGTAAGTGGTTCAACTATTGCGAAAACACTCGCCTTGGTAGAGTCAATCAGTCTCAACCCAGTCAAATAGAGCACATAAGCAATTGCAGTGGGCACTAAGCCCACAATGGCAACGAGTTCCCAACCATAGATGCTTGTAGGTGGGTGAATGCCCTCTAATGCTATCATGATAGGAAGAAGCAAGAGAGCACCGAAGACCATCACAACGAAGGTGGTCACAGCAGGTTCTCTTTCTTGGCCAAGGATTTTCCCGAAGATGTACCATGAGGAATACGCAAGTCCTGAAACAATTGCCAACCAGTCGCCAAGCTGAGTCGTGGAGGCAAACAATGGTTGTCTCCTCGTAATCCCAACAATTAGAAGTGCCCCTGTGACCGAGAGTGTTACCGCGAATATTTTCGATCGCGTAAGTCTTTCCTTCAGGATTATCCAAGAAAGTATTGCCACAAACGCAGGCGCTGTATACAGCAAAGCTGCAGCATGTTGAACTGTAGTGTAGGAGTATGCGGTGAAATACAGAACCTCGAAGACTGTAAGACTGCAGAAACCAAAACCTATGAAGAGGATTATCTCGTGTCGACTAATTCTAACGGGATAGTGTTTAATCACTAAAAACGTTCCGAGGAAAGGTATGGCCACTACTAGTCTGAACCACGCTAGGGAGATTGGGCCTATTGATTGGGTATAAGCCAACTTTGCAAGAATTCCCAGGAACCCCCACAGGAAACCAGCTCCCATAACGAGGAGAGCACCGCGGCGCTGATTGTTCAAGTCGTCATCTGGCCTACCCGTTGACGAACTTCACGGAACTCTAAATAGCTATTCTCAACTAACCGTCGAAAGAGCCAATATTCTACATAGGAAAATTGAAACTTACTGAAATCAAGTGGCGGATTCGAATTGTCCAAAGGATTTTATTCTCTAACGCTCGCAGCATTCGCTTTCGGCACTAGTGCAATCTTCATCAGATTTGCTACGCAGGCTTCGGCCCTTTCATTGACGTTCTTTCGTCTATCTATCGCAGCAATCGTGATGTTAGGTTTCGCTTACTCAAGACGAGACTTAATGGGTTTGACCCGAACTGATCTTGTTCTCGTTACAATCTCGGGAGTAATGCTGAGTCTACACTTTGTAATGTTTATTCTCGCGGTCAAGTTTACAACTGTTGCGAATGCGACTTTTCTGGTGAGCATTAGCCCAGTACTGCTTGCAGTGCTGTCTCCCGCTCTACTGAAGGAGAGAACCACATCGCGTGAGACTGTAGGTGTCCTCATTGCGATTCTGGGAATATTGTTTGTGGCTAATGCAGGCAACGGTTTTCAATCCTTTGGACTAGGAGAATATTCGGCATTGCTTGCAGCTCTTTTTGTTTCATTCTATTCGATAATAGGTCGACATCTTCGCACCCATGGTGTATCCACTGTTTGTTACACTGCGTATGTTTATTCGATTTCGACGATAATCGCGTTTTCGCTGGCTGAAGTGCTAGGAACCAATACTTTTAGACCGTACGACATGAGCAATACGGTTGCAATACTTGGCCTTGCCCTAGTCCCAACTCTGCTTGGGCATTCATTATACAATTACTCTCTCGGATCGGTAAAGGCAGTGACGGCTAATCTTTTCCCTTTATTGGAGCCCGTCTTGTCATCGGTCTTCGCTGTACCACTCTTCGGGGAGATCCCTACTATCATTCAATTGTTAGGATACTTATTGATTCTATCGGCGGTGATAATCGTAGTAACTGATTCCAATCAAGTTATCGAGTCAAAAGCTGATAGCCCGCCAGGATATACGACTACAAGTTGCGACCTCAGTCAGGGATACAAAAGATCGATTCTGAGGAACAGCCTTACCACACAAATATCTCAAACAATAAGTTAGAGCCAAGGTCGGAGGGAGGAGAATGCTTGACATAAAATTCGTCCGCGAGCATAGTGACGAAGTCAAAGAGAATCTCAAACGAAGGGGCGATCTTGACAAAATCGCGTGGATAGACGAACTAATCAGTGAGGACAAGAAATGGCGTGACATTCATAACGAAGCAAATACACTGCGCAATCAAAGAAACCGACTTACAGATGAGATTGGAAGATTCCGCAAAACCGGTGCCGACACTTCCCTGTTAGTCAAAGAAGCGGAACGGATTCCTGATCAAATCAGAGAATTAGAGACGGGAGCGTCAGAAATTGAGGGCAGAGTCAAGGATATTCTGATGCGGCTTCCGAACATGATACATGAAACTGTTCCATTCGGCGTCGATGAAAGTGGCAACGTAGAAGTGAAAAAGTGGGGGAAGGAACCAAAATTCACGTTCACTCCCAAAGACCACATTGACTTAGCAATGAAACTGAACCTAATCGACCTCGAGCGTGCCGCAAAAGTGGCGGGTGCGCGATTCTACTACCTGAGAGGTGATCTGGTCAAGC
>Ga0187779_10001313_pt1 | contig 15528 bp, 11 predicted proteins | sample 1015_Q2_SP10_10__FD_132435 | JGI IMG/M metagenome (GOLD analysis project Ga0187779, IMG submission 132435) | Tropical peat soil microbial communities from peatlands in Department of Meta, Colombia - 1015_Q2_SP10_10_MG | ecosystem: Environmental > Terrestrial > Soil > Wetlands > Peat | place... | reverse complement strand
TGGACCACTGGGTCATCGCCAGCATCGACGGCGGCGGCGCCCCGAACTGCGGCGACCCGACGGACAACACCCTGCCCGCCGGCCAGCCCTGGAACAACTACAACGACGTGAACTGCCCGTAAGCCAGCTGCTGCTGTTGCTGTGACGAGGGCGGCCCCGGAGGCTTCGGGAGCCGCCCTCGGGCTTTTTGGGGGGGCCCCCGGCATCCTCCCGGCGGGGCGGCGGCGACCCGCGGCCGCGGATTCGACCCGGGGGGCCGGAGGCCAGGTGCGCGGGATCACGAGGGGTGTGGTGGCACGCCGGCCGCAACGAAAGGACCCGTGCGCGCACGGCGACGGCATCGCGGCTTCACCATCATCGAGCTGATGATCGTGGTGGCCACCCTCGGCGTGCTCGCCTCCATCGCCATTCCCGGGTTCAACCGCTTCCAGGCGCGCTCCAAGCAGGGGGAGGCGAAGTCGAACCTCAAGGCCCTCTTCACCGCCCAGCGCTCCCAGTTCCAGGAGAAGGACCGCTACCTGACCAACATCCGGATCCTCGGCTTCGCTCCCGAGCGCGGGAACCGCTACTACTACCTCCTCAATGCCACCCCGGTCTCGGTCGAGAACCGCGATCTGGTGTCCGTGGTCCAGGCCAACAGCGACGAGGGCATCGGCATCGACAAGTTCAAGTACACCGGCATCGCCACCACCCAGCCCGCTAGCGCCGCGCTCAGCGTGGCCTGGTCGGCGGCCGCCACCGCCGGGCCGGCTCCCGCCGGCGTCGGCGTGACCGGCGCCTGCCCGGGCTGCAACTTCCTCGCGTCGGCCACCGGCGACATCGACAACGAGACGGTCGGCCTCGATCACTGGATCATCGCCAGCGTGGACGGCGCCGGCCCACCGGCCTGCGGCGACCCCTCCGACGCCAGCTTCCCCGCCGGCCAGCCCTGGAACAACTACAACGACGTGCTCTGCCCGTGAGGGCGGACCGGGCCCGCCCGGGCTGATTTCTTGCGCGCCCCCGGGTCTCCCTGGTGTGCTCAGCTCGCCTCCTTGGGCCTCATGAAGCGTGCGCTCGGCTTCGCCGTCCTCGTCCTCTCGGTCGCCCTGGTGGTGGCGACGCTCACCCCGCCGGAGCGCCCGCCGGCCGGCGGGCACCTCCGCCCGCTCCTGCCCCGCGCCTCGCTCCTGCGCATCGGAGGCCGCGCCTTTCTCTCCATGGTGACGGACTACTACTGGCTCCAGGCCATCCAGCTCACCGGCCGGGCGCAGACCGCCGAGGAGTACCGGGACGTCGCCGACTACGCACAGCTCATCACCGACCTCGACCCGGACTTCCGCTACGTCTACCAGTTCGCCGGGGTGGTGGTTCCCTACAACTACGGCCGCGAGCGCTGGGTGAACACCCAGGAGTCGACCGCCCTGTTCGAGAAGGGGGTGGCCAGGTTCCCCACCTGGGTCTTCCTCCGGACCCTGCTCGCCTACAACATCAGCGTCTTCCAGAAGGACTACGCGCGGGCCGCGCGACTGCTCGACGAGACGACGCACCTTCCCGGAGCGCCCCCCTACCTTCCCCTCCTGGCCACGCGGCTCTACGCCCAGGCTGGATCCTTCGACGCCGCCGACGCCTTCGCCACCCAGTTCGCCGCCGCGGCGGCCGACCCCGAGACGCGCGCCGCCTTCGAGCGGCGGAAGCAGGAGATCGCGCTGGAGCGCATCCTTCGCTCGCTCGACGAGGCGGTGGTCGCCTACCGCGAGCGAGAAGGGCGCCTTCCGGCGAGGATCGCCGACCTCGTCTCCGCCGGGCTGGTCTCCTTCGCTCCCGAGGATCCGCTCGGGGGGAGCATCTACCTCGGTGAGGACGGCCGGACCTACTCCACCTCCCAGGAGCACCGGCTCGAGGTCTACGACCCCCTCAAGGACGAGAAGCGGTGAGCCACCCCCCCGTCGAGCTCCACGCGCTCTCCAAGACCTACCGGCTGGGGTTCTTCCTCAGCCGGCAGGTCCGGGCCCTGGAGAACCTGGACATGGTCATCGAGGCCGGCCAAGTCTACGGCCTGCTCGGTCCCAACGGCGCCGGCAAGTCGACGACCATCAAGATCGTCATGAACTTGGTGCAGCCCACCGACGGGACGGCGCTGCTCTTCGGGCGCGCCCCCACCGACACGGCGGCCCGCCGTCAGGTGGGCTTCGTCCCGGAGAACCCCGCCCCCTACGAATACCTCACCGGCCGCGAGTTCGTGGAGCTGGCAGCGCACCTGGGCGGGGTGCCCCGGGCCGAGGTCCGGACCAGGACGCTCGAGGTGCTGGAATCGGTGGGCATGGCGCGCGCCGCGGACCTCCAGATCCGCCGCTACTCCAAGGGGATGATCCAGCGGGTGGCGCTGGCCCAAGCGGTGGTTCACCGGCCGCCGCTGCTCATCCTCGACGAGCCGACGTCCGGCCTGGACCCCGTTGGCCGGAGGATGGTGCGGGACTTCATCCTCGAGGAGCGCAAGCGCGGGACGACGGTGCTCTTCTGCACCCACATCATCCCCGACGTCGAGGCGCTCTGCGACCGGGTGGCGGTGCTGGTCAACGGCCGCCGGGTGCGGGAGGGCCGGGTGGCCGACCTGCTCACCGGCGCCACACCCCAGGTGGAGATGGTCATCGAGGGCCTGAGCGAGCGGCAGCTCCGCGAGCTGGGCCGGACGCTGGACGAGGTCCAGGCGCTGGAGGCGCGCCTCCGGGTTCGCTGCAGCGATGCCGAGGCCCAGCAGCTCCTCGGCCAGGTGCTCCGGGCGGGTGGCCGGGTGTCGTCGCTCGAGCCGGCCCGCTTCACCCTGGAGGACCTGTTCCTCGAGGCGCTGAGCGAGGCCCGCCAGGGAGCCGTCGGAGGGGAGATCCTGTGATCCGCTCCTTCCTGGCCATCGCCTACAACGGCTTCCGCGAGGCTCGGCGGAACCGGGTGACCCTGGTGCTCGCCTTCTTCGCCGGGCTGCTCCTCCTCTCCTCCTCCCTCATCACCGACATCACCGTGGCCACCTTCGACCGGGTGCTGATCGACATCGGCCTCGGCGGGATGGGCATCATCCTCGTGCTGCTCGCCGTCTTCCTCTCCACCGGGCTTCTCGCCCGGGAGATCGAGCGGCGGACGATCTTCATGGTGGTGGGCAAGCCGGTGTCGCGCGGGCTCTTCCTGGTGGCGCGCCTGGCCGGGAACATGCTCACCCTGACCATCCTCCAGGTGCTGATGGGGGCCCTGCTCCTGGTCGAGTTCCGGGTGCTGCACACGGCCATCACCTGGCCCACCCTCCTGGCGATGGGGATGCTCTGGCTCGAGCTCCTCCTCCTGTCGTCGGTGGGCTTTCTCATGTCCAGCTTCACCGGCCAGATGACCTCGGCCTTCGTCACGGTGAGCATGTTCTTCGTCGGCCACCTCTCCGGGGACATCTACACCTTCGCCCAGCGGTCGAAGAACGAGGCCCTGCGCGCCCTGGGGAAGGTCGTCTACTACGTCCTTCCCAACCTGGAGCGGTTCAACCTCCGGGCCCAGGCCAGCTACGGACTGGTGGTGCCGGCGCGGGAGTGGCTGGCCTCGGCCGTGTACGGGGTGGCCTACTCCGCGGTGCTCATCTGGCTGGCGGTGCTCGCCTTCCGGCGCCGCGACTTTCGCTGATCTCTCAGGGCTTGGCCGCGGCCGCCCCGCTGAGCAGGGGCAGCGGCTGCTCGGCCAGGAAGGCCTCGAGGTCCGCGTCGGCGCGGGCCAGGTGCTCCGGCCGGTGGGCCTCGGCACAGGCCCGCCGGAAGGTGAGGACCTCGAGATCCCAGGGTACCCACGGCTCGAGGGGGGCGAGGATTTCGGTGCACCGCGCATCGAGCGGCTGCCGCCGGGCGATGGCCACCCGCGTCTCCATGCGCAGCTCGTCCAGCGCGCGCAGGGCGAAGGGCTGGGAGAGAGCGGCCAGCATCCGGTCCGCGGCCGGTTTCCCCTGGGCAGCGAGCTGCTCGGCCACCCCGAGCGCCCCCCGCATGAGAGACGGCGCCGGCCAGGGCGCCCCGCGGTAGGCGACCAGCGCCGACTCCATGGCCGCGAGAGCGTCGTCCGTCCGGCCCTGGCGGAGCCTGAGCCGCGCCAGGAGCGCGTCCGCCTCCACCGGCTGCCAGAGGCGGATGACGGCGATGTCCTCCTCCGCCGCCGGGTCCCCGACCTCGGCCCGCGCCTCGGCGCGGAGGACGCGGTCGGTGGCGGTGACCGGCTCGCCGCCGAGCGCCTGCCACTCCGCCACCGCCCGGGCGGTGTCGCCGGCGAGGTAGGCCAGCTGCGGCGAGAGCCGGCGTTGGAGGGCCTCGGCCACCCGGGCCGGGCGCTTGGGCGCGTAGCCGAGCGAGCCGTAGATGGCCACCCGCTCGGCCTCGACCTTGGCCCACCCCACCTCACCCGGCGTCAGGTGGGGCCGGTCGTCGCGCAGGGTGCGAGCCACCTCGCGCAGCTGCTCCACCTCGAACTGGTCGAATCCGACCGACCGGGCGAAGGCGAACTCGATGAAGGTCTGGTCGTCGGTGTTCATCCGGGACTGCCCGGACCGGGCCAGCGCCCGGAGCGTCCGGTCCCCGGCGGTGTAGCGGGCGAGGAAGCCCTCGGCGTCGGTTCCGCGCCACACGTCGAGGAGCCCGGAGCGGTAGGGCTCCTGGCCGAGCCTTTCCCTGAGGCGGACCAGGTCGTGGACCAGCGGGCGGGTCGCGCCGACGAGGAGGAAGTCGGCCACGTGAACCTGCCAGGCCTCGACGTGCGGGAAGACCTCGGCCAGCGTGGCGATGATGCTCTGGATGGTCTCGTTGTCGATGTCGTAGGCCTGCACCCACTGCACGAACAGCCCGTCCGGGGTGAGGCGCTCCCGGGCGGACCGGTAGTACTCGCGGGTGAAGAGGCTGGCCACCCCGGCCCGGTAGGGGTTCGAAGGCTCGGAGAAGATGACGTCGTAGCGATGCGGGGTGGTGAGCAGGACCTCCCGGGCATCGCCGATGAAGGTGTGGACCTTGGGGTTGGTCAGGGCATCGCGGTTCGCCAGGGCGGCCGCCCGGGCCACGTCGAGCACCGCCGGCTCGAGCTCGACCACGTCCAGCCGCTCCAGCGTCGGGACGGCCGCCATCCAGCCGGCGGTGGTTCCCGTTCCCATCCCCACCACCAGCGCCGTCCTCGCACCCGGGTGGAGGAGCGGACCGAGCAGGCCGCTCATCACCATGTTCGCCGCATCGTTGCGCGCGTTGCCGTCGCTCTTGCCGTTGACGATGAGAGAGAGCCCGTTGCGGTCGTCCACCGCCACCGCGCTCTCCACGCCCTCCCGTTCCCAGCGGATGGCGCGGCGGGAGGCATGGAGGAAGCGCTGGGCGAGCTGTGGCGTGGCCACCCGCTCCACCGCCACCCGGCCGACGCCGATCGGCGTGTGGCGCCAGGCTGCGGTCGGCCCCTCGGCGCGGGCGACCAGGACGGAGAGGACGACCAGCGCCCCGCCGGCGGCGAGGACCCCGGGGCGGAGCCCGGGGCGCTGGGCGAGCAGCAGGGCGCCGGCGCCGAGCAGGCCGAGGAGCACCACCACCAGCCGCAGGCAACCGGGGGCGGTGAGGAGCGGCAGCAGGCCGAAGCCCCCGGCGAGGGAGCCGGCGATGGCTCCCGCCGTGTTCCAGGCGTAGGCCAGGCCGATCTGCCGGCCCACCTCGCGCCGGCCGCGGCCGAGCAGCCCGATGAGCAGGGGGAACTGGTAGCCGGCCACCAGCGCCGCCGGGAGCACGCCGAGGCAGGCGAGCACCGCCCAGCCCCCGACGAAGCCGCTGAATCCCAGGTTGCCCAGCGGCCGGAGGACGACGGCGAGCAGGGCGATGCGGTCCCCGAGCAGAAGAGGCAGCCCGAGGGCCACCGCCTCGAGCAGGCTGGTGAGGGCGAAGCCGGCCAGCGAGGCCGGACGCCCCGGGTCGCGGAGCGCATAGACCGCCCCGCCCAGGCCGATCCCCAGGAGGGCCACCGCCAGGATGAGGCCGAACGCGAAGACGGTGCCGCCCAGGAGCGGGCCGAAGAGGCGGAACCAGACCATCTCCATGAGGAAGAAGGCGAAGCCGACCAGCGCCGCGGCGGCGAGCACGAACCCCGCCGGAGCCGGGGCCGGCCCAGCGCCATCGCCCGCGCCGGCCGGCGGAACGGGAGCCCCCGCCTCCACGGCCCCGGCGAGCCTCCGGGAGAGGGCGCGCGCGCTGACCGCGACCAGGAGGTTGACCAGGCAGGCCGACCAGAGGGTGCGGCGCGTCCCGAGCACCTCGAGGAGGAGGAAGGTGGAGAGGAGACAGCCGGCCAGGGCGCCGAGGGTGTTCACCCCGTAGAGCAGCCCCACCGACCGGCGGGCCTGGTCCTCCTCGCGGGCGGCCGCCCGCGCCGCCGCCGGGAGCGTACCGCCCATGAGCAGCGTCACCGGGAGGAGCACCAGCGCGGCCAGGAGCAGCCGGACCAGGGTCGCCCCGCCCAGGCCGAGCACCACGCTCCCCCCGAGCGCCACGTAGATGCGCCGCGCCCCAAAGAGCAGACCGGGGGTGGCCGCGGCTAGCAGGGCCACCGCCCCCTCGAGCTGGGCATAGAGAAGGAGCGGAGCGGGGCGGCGGTCCGCCAGCCGTCCGAGGAGCAGTCCACCCGCCCCCAGGCCGCCGATGAACATCGCCAGCACCGCGGCCGAGGCGGCGGTGGAGGCCCCGAAGAGCAGCCGGAACTCGCGCAGCCAGGCGGTCTGGTAGACCAGAGCGCAGAACCCCGAGCAGAACAGGAGCGGCGCCACCCACCCCTCCGGTCGTCTCAAGCGCCCTCCTGGTCGCCCAGTCCATGCTTGGCCAGCCGGTAGCGGAAGCTGCGGAAGGTGAGCCCGAGCAGCGCGGCCGCCCGCGTCTTGATGCCGTCCGCGCGGCGCAGCGCCTCGAGCAGGTAGCGGCGCTCCGCCTCGTCCAGGTGCCGCTCCAGCGAGAAGGCCTCCCCCAGCTCGACCCCGGGCGCTCCGGAGGAGGGCGGCTGCGGCTCGCCGCGCAGCGCCGCGGGAAGGGTCTCCGGGCCGAGCTGGTCGGACTCGGCCAGGGTGGCGGCCCGCTCGACGATGTTCTGGAGCTGGCGGACGTTGCCCGGGAAGGCGTAGGTCTCGAGGATGCGCAGCGCCTCGGGGGAGAAGCGCAAGAGGGGCCGCTCCAGGTCCTCGCGCATCCGGCTGAGGAAGAACTCGGCCAGCTGGGCGATGTCGTCGCGGCGGTGCCGGAGCGGGGGGAGGTCGATGGTGATGACGTTGAGCCGGTAGAAGAGATCCTCGCGGAAGCGCCCGGCGCGGACCTCGGCGTCGAGCTGCTTGTTGGTCGCCGCCACCAGCCGCGCGGAGTAGGGAACCTCCGCCGAGCTCCCCACCGGCTTCACCATCCTCTCCTGGAGAACCCGGAGGAGCTTCACCTGGGTGGCCGGGACGAGCTCGCCGATCTCGTCCAGGAACACGGTGCCCTCTCCGGCCGCCACCAGGAGCCCGGCCCGCTCGGCCAGGGCGCCGGTGAAGGCCCCCTTGACGTGGCCGAAGAGCTCGGACTCGAGCACCCCCTCGGCCAGCGCCGCGCAGTTCACCGGCAGGAAGGGCTTGCCGGCCCGCGGCCCGGCCAGGTGGATGGCCCGGGCCACCAGCTCCTTTCCGGTTCCGCTCTCGCCGGTGATGAGCACGGTGGAGCGCGAGGGGGCGACCTTGCGGATCAGCGCCCGGACGTTCTGCATCGACTCGCTCGCCCCGACCATGAGGAGGTTCCCGGCGAGCGACTGCCGCAGCGCCCGGTTCTCCTCGCGCAGGGCGCGCTTCTCCAGGGCGTTCTGGACGAGGAGGGTCATCTCCTCGTTGTCGAACGGCTTGCAGATGTAGTCGTAGGCGCCCTCGCGCATCGCCTCCACGGCGGAGGCCGGCGTGCCGTAGGCGGTGATCAGGATCACCTCCGGGGGGCTGGCCTGCTCGCGCGCGGTGCGCAAGACTTGCAGCCCGCTCTCGTTCCCCAGGCGCATGTCGGAGACGACCAGGTCGACGTCCCCCTCGCCGAGGCGCGCCCGGGCCTCGGACACGCCCCCGGCGGTGACCACCTGGTGACCCCGCCGCTGGAGGAGGACCTCCAGGTACTGCCGCATCGACGGCTCGTCGTCGACGACCAGGACGCGCGAGGAGCTCATGGAGAGAGCGCGACGACGAACTCCGTGCCCTGCGCCGGCGAGGAGCTGACGTGGACCTGGCCCCCGTGGGCCCGGACGATGGAGTGGACGGTGGAGAGACCGAGCCCGGTGCCCCCCGGCGTCTTGCTGAAGAAGGGCTCGAAGATGTGAGGCAGGTCGGCCGAGGCGATGCTGCCGGCGGAATCCCAGACGTGGATCCGCCGCTGGTCGCCGCTGCTCGAGAAGTAAGCCCGGACCCGGCCTCCCCGCCCCGCCGCCGCCAGAGCGTTGCGCAGGATGTTGAGCAGTACCTGGCGGATCTGGTCCGGGTCGACGTCCGCCTCGAGGCCGGCCGGCCTCACCTCCAGCGTCACCCCGTCGGCCAGCGGGTCGGAGGCGAGCAGCTCCACCGTCTGGCGGACCAGGTCGTCCAGGGCGCAGCGCCGGCGCACCGGCGCCGGGGGCCGGGCAAAGGCCAGGAAGTCGTCCACCAGCGCGCCGAGCCGGTCCGATTCGCGGCGCAGGATGCCGAGCAGGCGGCGCATCTCGGCGTCCCCCGTCTCGGCCAGGAGGCCGGCCGAGCCGCGCATCGCGGCCAGCGGATTCTTGATCTCGTGGGCCAGCTCGGCGGAGAGCGCACCCAGTTCGGCCAGCCGGTCCGCCCGGCGGAGCTCCGCCTCCGCCTGCCGCAGCTGGGTGAGGTCCTGGAAGACGATGAGGTGGGCTCCGGGAGAGGCGCTCAGCGGCGCGACGCTCAGCCCGAGCGTGCGGCGCCCGGTGGGAGTGACCACCGTCACCTCGGCGCGGGGGCGCCCCGGCTGGGAGGGCGGCGGGACGGCCAGGCCGGGAATGAGCCGGCCCACCGGGACGGGCAGCTCGTCGGCGTTCACCTGGAGGATGGCCTCCCCGGCGCGGTTGACGAAGGTGACCTGGCCGGCGGCGTCGCAGGTGAGCAGCCCGGAGGGCATCGACTCCAGGATCTGCCGCTGGACCTCGGTCAGCTCGCGGAGGTCCTTCTCCCGGGCCCGGAGCCGGCGCCCGGTCTGGCTCAGCTGGCGGCTGAGGAATCCGGCCAGGAAGGCGAGGAGGAACTGCGCCAGCACGTTGCTGGTGATGAGGAAGGCCAGCCGCCCCGGCGAGAGCGGGGTGGAGCCGCTCGGGGACTGCAGCCAGCCCTCCTCGATCAGGCCCACCAGCGTCACGTAGGCCACCGAGGTCGCAGCGGCGGCGAGCAGGGCCCCCCGCTGGTCGAGGAGGATGGCCGCCCCGACCACGGCCAAGAGGTAGGTGAAGGTGAACGGGCTGTCCGCGCCCCCGGTGAGGAAGACCAGGGCGCTGGCCAGGAGGATGTCGCCGGCCACGTGGGCCACCGCGCTGGAGGGCGACGGCCGGGGGCGGCGCAGCCAGGCGGCCTGGACCAGCACCACCACGTAGACCGCCACGCTCACCCAGAGGGAGAGGAACTCCGCCGAGCCCACCTCCTCGCCGGGCGGCCGCGAGAAGAGGCGGACCGCGTTCACCAGGAGCAGCAGCGTCGCGGCGATGGTGCGGAAGGCGGTGATCCACACCAGCCTCGCCTGGAGGTCGCCGGAGCCCGGGGCCGACCCGGGCTGGGAGCTACTTGACGGCACCGGCGATGGCGAAGATGGGCAGGTACATGGCGATGAGGAAGCCGCCCACCACCACGCCGAGGAAGACCATGAGCAAGGGCTCGATCATCGAGGTGAGCGCGCTCACCGCGCTGTCCACCTCGTCATCGTAGAAGTCGGCGATCTTCTGGAGCATGGCATCCATGGCGCCGGTGGCCTCGCCCACGCCGATCATCTGCACCACCATCGGCGGGAAGACCTTGGTCTCGAGCAGCGGCCCGGCGATGTTCTTCCCCTCGGCGATCTTGTTGCGCACGTAATAGATGCCGTCTTCCACGGTGCGGTTGCCGGCCGTCTTGGCCGTCACGTCCAGCGCGTCGAGGATGGGCACCCCGGAGCTGATCATCGTTCCCAGGGTACGGGTGAAGCGGGCCACCGCCACCTTGCGGATCACCGGCCCGAAGAGAGGCAGGTTGAGGAGCAGCTTGTCGATGGCCCGCCGTCCCTGCGGGGTCCGGTAGGTGAAGACCACCGCCGCCACCACCGCGGCGATGCCCCCCACCAGGGCAAGGAACCACTTCTGCAGCCACTCGGAGAGGTCGATCACCATCTGGGTCGGACCGGGGAGGGCCTGCCCGAAGTCGGCGAACATCTTGGCGAAGACCGGGGTGACCTTGAGGAGCAGCAGAGCGGTCACGCCGATGGCCACGGTGATGACGATGATCGGGTAGACCATCGCCCCCTTGACCTTCCGCCGCAGCTTCTCCGCCTTTTCCCGGTAGGTGGCCAGCCGGTTGAGGATGGTGTCCAGGATGCCGCCCACCTCGCCCGCGGCGCAGAGCTGGACGAAGAGCTCGTCGAAGACCTTGGGGTGATCCTTGAGCGCGTCGGCGAAGGTGGAGCCCGCCTCGACCTTGGCCTTGATGGCGAAGATGACCTTCTTGAAGGCGCGGTTGTCCATCTGGCTGCCGAGGATGTCCAGGCACTGCACCAGCGGCAGCCCGGCGTCGATCATCGTCGCGAACTGCTTGGTGAAGACGAGGATGTCCTTGCCGGTGACGCCGCTGCCGATCTGCGGCATCCGGAGCTCGGCCGGCTTCTTCTTCACCTTGACCGGCGCCAGCCCGAGCGACCGGAGGCGCGTCTCCACGGTCGAGCCGTCGAGCGCCTCCATCTCCCCGCGCTTCAGCTCGCCGGCCTTGGTGCGCGCCTGCCACACCCAGGTGCGGGGCTTCTTGGGCGTCGTCTTCAGTGCCGTCGCGGGGACTGCCATACCTTCACGCACCTCCAACCACGCGAAACCGCTGGAATCCTAGCACCGGGAGGGGCTTTTCAGAACTTGCCCGCCGCGGGCCGCCCGAGCGGCGGTGCGGTGTGTCCGGGCAGCGTCCCGGCCATCGCGCCCGAGGCGAGGATGTTCTTCAGCTCCTCCGGGTCCGAGCTCCGCCCGTAGGCCTCGTCCTGGGTGATCATCCGCTTCACCACCAGGCTGGCCAGGCTCTGGTTGAAGGTCTGCATCCCGAACTTGGCCTGGCCGACCTGCATCGCCGAGTAGATCTGGTGGACCTTGTCCTCGCGGATGAGGTTCCGGATGGCGGGGTTGGGGACCATGATCTCCAGGCCCAGGCAGCGCCCCGGCTGGCCGGCACGGGGGATGAGCGCCTGGCTGAGCACTCCCTCGATGACGAAGGACAGCTGCGCTCTCACCTGGGGCTGCTGGAAGGGAGGGAAGACGTCCAGGATGCGGTTGATGGTCTGCACGCAGCTGTTGGTGTGGAGCGTCCCGAAGCAGATGTGGCCGGTCTCGGCGATGACCAGCGCCGCCTCGATGGTCTCCAGATCCCGCATCTCGCCGACCAGCACCACGTCCGGGTCCTGGCGCAGGATGTACTTCAGCGCGGTCTTGAAGCTGCGCGTGTCGGCCCCCACCTCGCGCTGGTTGACCAGGCAGTTCTTGTGCGGGTGGAGGTACTCGATCGGATCCTCGATGGTCATGATGTGCTCATGCCGATCGGTGTTGATCTTGTCGATGATCGAGGCCAGCGTGGTGCTCTTGCCGGAGCCGGTGGGGCCGGTGACCAGCACCAGCCCGCGGGGCTTCTTGGACAGCTCGGACACCACCGGCGGGAGCCCCAGCTCCTGGAAGGAGAGAATCTTGAAGGGGATGGTGCGGAACGCGCCGGCCACCGCTCCGCGCTGCATGTAGACGTTGGCCCGGAAGCGGGCCAGCTGCTTGACCCCGAACGAGAGGTCGAGCTCGTTGTCCTCCTCGAACTTCGCCTTCTGGGCGTCGGTGAGCACCGAGTAGCAAAGCTGCTTGGTCTCCACCGCCGAGAGGGGAGCCATCTTCAGAGGCACCAGCTCGCCGTCGACCCGGAGCTGGGGGGGCGAGCCGGTGGTGATGTGGAGGTCGGACGCGCCCTTGTCCACCATCGCCTTCAACAGCTGATGCAGGTTGGCCACTCTTTGGCTGCTCCGTTGGCTAGAACCGATCCGGTGCGGTGTTGGCCACCACCTCTTCCAGGGTGGTGACCCCGCCCATCATCTTCGCCAGGGCGGCGGCGCGCAGGGTCTGCATTCCGAGGCGGACCGACTCCTGCTTCAGCTCCGCCGCCGAGGCCCCGTTGATGACCAGATCCTTGAGCCCGTCCCAGAAGGGCATGACCTCGTAGATGGCCACCCGGCCGCGGTAGCCGCGGTCGTTGCACTCCCGGCAGCCCGCCGGCGCCTGGAGGGAGAAGGTTCCGATCTTGTCCGGAGGGACGCCGGCGTCGATCAACGCCTGTTCCTCGACGTCTTCCGCCGGGCGCTTGCAGGCGCCGCACAGCCGCCGGGCGAGCCGCTGGGCAAGGATCAGGTTCAGCGAGGCGGTGACCAGGAACGGTTCGATGCCCATGTTCAGGAGCCGGCTCACCGTTCCCGGGGCATCGTTGGTGTGCAAGGTGGAGAGCACCAGGTGTCCGGTGAGCGCCGCCTTGACCGCGATCTCCGCGGTCTCGAAGTCGCGGATCTCGCCGATCATGATGATGTCCGGATCCTGCCGGAGGAAGCTGCGCAGCGCCGAGGCGAAGTTCAGGCCGATGTCGTCGTGCATCTGGACCTGGTTGATGCCGGCGAAGTTGAACTCCACCGGATCCTCGGCGGTGGAGATGTTCACGTCGGCGGTGTTGAGCGAGCTGAGCGCGGAGTAGAGGGTGGTCGTCTTGCCCGACCCGGTGGGGCCGGTGACCAGCACCATGCCGTAGGGGCGGTCGATGGCGTCCTTGAACCACTTCAGGGGCTCGGGGTCGAAGCCGAGCTTGGTCATGTCCAGCTGCAGCGTGCTCTTGTCCAGGAGCCGGAGCACCACCTTCTCGCCGAAGAGCGTGGGGCAGACGCTGACCCGGAAATCCATCTCCTTGCCGGTGAACTTGATCTTGATGCGGCCGTCCTGGGGGAGCCGGCGCTCGCTGATGTCCAGCTCGGCCATGATCTTCAGCCGGCTGGTGATGGCCAGCTTCAGCTTCTGGGGGGGGCGCATCACGTCGTAGAGCACGCCGTCGATGCGGAACCGCACCCGGAAGTCCTTCTCGTAGGGCTCGACGTGGATATCCGAGGCGCCCTTGCGGATGGCGTCCATGAGGATGAGGTTGACCAGCTTGACCACCGGCGCGTCCTCGGCGGCGCGCGCCGCATCGTCCGCTTCCTCGGCCGCCTCCTTGGCCAGCTCGACGTCGTCCTCGCCGACCGATCCGACGATCTCCTCGAGCGACGGACCCCGCTCGGCGTAGTAGCGCTCGATGGCCTCGCGGATCGAGACCTCCGAGGCCACCACCGGCTCGATGTTGTAGCCGGTGGTGAACTTGAGGTCATCGACGGCGAAGATGTTCGACGGGTCGGCCATGGCCACGATGAGCGATGGGCCGGCCCGGTTCACCGGGATGACCAGGTGCTTCTGGGCGACGTCCTTCTTCACCAGCCGGATGATCTCCGGGTCGATGTCGAAGTCCTTGAGGTTGATGGCCGGAACGCCGTATTGCTTGGAGAGGAAATCGGTGAGCTTGTGCTCCTCGATGGCTCCGGTCTTGACCAGCGCCGTCCCGATGCGGGTCCCCGAGCGCTGCTGCTCCTCCTGAGCCTTGCGCAGCTGCTGGACGGAGATCAGGTTCTCGCGGACGAGGAGCTCACCGAGCCGGCCGGACATGCTTGCGTCCTATCACGGACGACCGGCGGCGGGCCGGCTCCGTGCGGAAAACCCTCGAGCGACGGGTGGAGGAAGGGGAGCGACGACGCTCCAAGCCTAGGACCCGCGAAAAAAGGGTGTCAACCGGCCGCCCGGGCCACCAGCGCGCGGGCGGCCTCGACGTCTCGGCGGATCTGGGCAGCCAGTTCCGGTGCAGACCCAAATCTCTGCTCCGGACGCAGGCGCTCCAGGAACTCCACGCGCACCCGATGCCCGTACAGGTCCCCGGACCAGTCGAGGACGTGGACCTCGATGGTCACCTCCGTCCCGCCGAAGGTGGGCTTCGAGCCCACGTTGGCCGCTCCGCCCAGCCAGGAGCCCTCCGGGAAGGGAGCGATCTTCAGGCGCACCGCGTAGACGCCCGGACCGGGGCGGATCTCGGCGTCGGTGTCCACGTTGGCGGTGGGCCAGCCGATGGTCTGGCCGCGTCCGGCGCCCCGGACGACCACCCCGTCGAGGTCGAAGGAGCGGCCGAGCAGTGCCCGGGCGGCCCCGACGCGGCCCTCGAGCAGGTACTCCCGGATGCGCGAGCTGGAGGCGACCACGCCCTCCACCGTCACCGGCTCGACCACGTGGAGCGACGCCGCGTGCCGGGCGGCGGCCCGCGCCAGGGTGGCCACCGTCCCCGCTCGGCGCGCCCCGTAGGTGAAGTCCCGTCCCACCACCAGGTGGGCTGCGCCCAGCTCGTCGAGCAGCGAGGCCTCGAAGGCCTCGGCCGGGGTGCGGGCGTAGGCGTCGGTGAAGGGGACGACCACCGTCGCGCTCAGCCCGGCCTCGGCGAACAGCTCCAGCTTCCTCGGCAGGGTGGTGATGAGCTTGGGCGCCAGCTCGGGCTGGAGCACCTTGCCGGGGTGAGGATGGAAGGTGAGCGCCGCCGGCCGGCCGAGCGATGCGGCCCGGCGGAAGAGCGCCTGGTGGCCGAGGTGGACGCCGTCGAAGTTCCCCAGCGCCAGCGCGCAGCCGGAGAGCTCCGAGGCGTCGGCGAGCGCGTGGAAGACCTTCATCTCGGCCGCTTCTCTAGCGTATAGGGCCAGGCCTCTTCCATGACCCGCGGACCCCGATTGCTCCCCGAGCCGGCCGGCCGGGAGTTCACGGAGATGCTCACGCCGCCGGACTGGGCCCAGGTCTTCGGCCGTCCGGCGCCCCTCGAGCTGGAGCTCGGGTCCGGCGCCGGGGGCTTCGCGCTCGCCTACGCCGCCCAGCATCCCGGGGTGAACTACGTGGCCATCGAGTGGCGGAAGAAGTACGCGCGCGAGGTCGAGCACCGCGCCCGCCAGCGCTGTCTGGCCAACCTCCGCGTGGTCGAGGCAGACGCGCGGGCGGTGGTGCCCCGGCTCTTCGCCCCGGGGTCGCTGTCCGCCATCCATCTCCAGTTCCCCGACCCGTGGTGGAAGCGAGCCCACCAGAAGCGGCAGCTGCTGTCCGGGGCCTTCGCCCGCCTCCTCTTCGACCTCGCCGCTCCGGGCGCCCTCTTCGACCTGCGCACCGACGTCGAGGACCGGGCGCGCGCCATGCTGCGGACGCTGGAGGCGGCCGGCTTCACCAATCCCTCGGGTC
>Ga0187779_10001311_pt1 | contig 15530 bp, 12 predicted proteins | sample 1015_Q2_SP10_10__FD_132435 | JGI IMG/M metagenome (GOLD analysis project Ga0187779, IMG submission 132435) | Tropical peat soil microbial communities from peatlands in Department of Meta, Colombia - 1015_Q2_SP10_10_MG | ecosystem: Environmental > Terrestrial > Soil > Wetlands > Peat | place... | reverse complement strand
CGTGCTCGAGGTCATCGGGCTCGAGCGCTGGTTCGGCGCGCTGGTCTCCGCCGAGGACGTCCGCCACGGCAAGCCCGACCCCGAGGTGTTCCTGGCGGCGGCGCAGCGACTCGGGGTTCCGCCCGCGCGATCGGTCGTGGTGGAGGACGCGGAGCACGGCCTCGAGGCCGCGCGACGCGGCGGGATGCGGGCGATCGGGGTCGGGGGTGTGCGCGGGGGCGACGTGAGCGTCGGCTCGCTGGCCGACCTGCCGCCCGACGCGTTCGAGCGATTGGTGAAACCCTAGTCGTTACGTCCCGAACCGCGTCCGGAACGCCGCGATCAGAGGCACAGGCTCCGGCCCCTTGCCCAGCGCGTGCGCCTCGCACGCCGCGTAGACGCGGGTCAGCTCGGCGTACATCGCACCCAGGCCGGCGGTGGGCTGCACCGGCGGGTCCTCGGGCTCGACGAACCCCGAGACGATCTCCTTCCACGGCACCCGCCGTCCCTCCGACAGCTCGTCGGCGTGGTACGCACGCAGCGCGGCGCCGAGGCAGGCCGAGTTCCCGACTTTGAGCCGGCGCACGGGCGCGCCGTGCACGTCGGCCATCACCTGCAGGATCTCGGCGTTGGCCGCCGCGCCGCCGGTGGCGCGGATCTCCCGGACCTCGACGCCCATCCACCGCGAGTGCGTCGCGAGCGCCATCATCTGTCCCTCGACCACGGCGCGCACGTTGGCGGGGCCGCTCTCCGGCTCAAGCCCGCCGTAGCGGCGCACCCCGGGCTCGAGCACGTTGGGCGTGATCTCGGCCTCGAACCACGGCAGCATCAGCGCGCCGCGGTTGCCGGGGCGCGTGTCGCGCAGCGCGCGGGAGAAGCCCGGCCAGTCGAGCCGCGCCGCGTCGCGCACCCGCTCGCGGGCCAGCGAGCCGTTCTTGAAGCACAGCAGCGCCATGTAGTCGCCGGTCGGCGCGCCGAACACGCTCGCCGCCAGCGTCGGGTCGGTGCGCGCTTCGCGCATCGTCCCGAACAGGGTGTCGCTGGTGCCGAGCGAGATCGCGACCTCGCCCTCGCCCGCCAGCCCGACACCGACCAGGCTGCACGGGTTGTCGCCCGACCAGGCGACCACCTTCGCCGCCGGAAAGCCGTGACGCCGCCGCCAGTACTCCGCCAGCGGCCCGACGACCGACCACGACTCGGCGAGCGGCGGGAGCTTGCCCAGCAGGTCGGGGGCGGTCGCCGCGAGCGCCGCGGGCGACCACTGCCTCCGCGCGAGGTCCATCAGGCTCATCCCCGCGCCGTCGCCCGGGTCGATCGGGGCGTGGCGGCCGGCCAGGAGCGACGCGCCGTACGAGCTGACCAGGTGGATCATCGCCGTGCGCTTGTAGCTGGCGGGATCGTACTCGTGGAACTTGCGGATCTGCGGCCCGGTGAACCGCTCGAACGCGACGGAGCCGGTGAGCCGCGAGACCGCCTCCGCGCCGCCGAGCGCGCGGGTGATCTCCTCGCACTGGCGGGCGGTGCTCGAGTCCATCCAGATCGGCGACGCCTTGCGCGTGAACACGCCGCCGAGCTGCTCCACCAGCGGCCGCGCCGCGTCGAGCCCGGCGAGCACGGTGCGGGCATGGGCGTTGAGGTACACGCTCCCGTGCTGCTGCCCGGAGCCGGAGACGGCGCGGACCTGCGCGAGGTCGAGGCCGCTCTCCCGGCCGAGGATCCCCATCATCCGGTCCAGCGCCTCCGCCCACATCAGCGGCGAGGAGGTCGCGACCAGCGGGTCCTCGCGCGGGAGCACGCCGTGGGTGGTGCCGTAGGCGGGGAAGTCCGCGTCGTAGCCGAGCGAGCGCTCGAAGACGACCTCGCGGCGCGTCCCCGACACGTCGATCGCGATGGCGGTGAGGCTCTGCGTGCTGACGTCGAAGCCGACGTAGATGGCCATGGCCGGAGCAAGCTCTCCGTCCGGAGGCGCGCCCGCAAGCGCCGGGGCGGTCGCCGGGGTCCGCCGACTACGGCCGCGCGGTCATCACCACCAGCCCGTCGATCCAGGCCCGCTCGGCGACCGGTACGGTCTCCATGTACGGCCCGATGAAGATCTGGTTGAACTGCATCGTCGGGTGGGCGCCGGTCCGAAGCAGCACGTTGTGCTTGTCCATCACCAGCGTGCTGTCGAACCAGTACTGGATCACGCCGTCCTGCTGCCCGATGCCGTTCACGATCGAGTTGAGCTGGATGTAGACCTCGACCAGGTTCCAGTTGCTCTTGTAGCCCGCGCCCGCGGCCGGGAGGAACACCGGCCCGGCGCTGCTCAGGCTCCGCTCGTTCTCCCACTGCGAGCCCGACTGGTAGCAGGTCACCAGCGACCACGCCGTGCTGTCCGGCACGCCGTTGCAGCCCGACACCGCCCGGTTCTCGGTGACCCCGGCCAGGTTCTTTCCGACGTTGCTCGCGTCGATGTTGGTCGCGTCCTGGGTGTTCACCGACGCGTAGCCGCCGGCGGGCGCACTCGAGTGCCAGTTGTGCTCGACGTAGATCGTCAGGTGGTTGGCCGCCGGACTGACGTACTGCGCGTCGTCGGTGGTGAAGAAGTAGAACTCGTGCGGGTGGTAGGGCAGGCCGGACCCCACCCAGTTGGTGTCGTACTTCACCCAGTAGCGCAGGTACACCGAGCTCGACGGCGTGAACTGGTGGCGCGTCGCCACCGCCGGCACGGGCGTGTTGCTGCCTGGGGTGTAGTCCATCTCGAGCGAAGCCGTGCTGCCCGGAGCGTGCTGGGCCGTCGTCACGCTCGTGATGCCGCCGGAGGGCAGGTCGTACCAGCCGCGCGCGCCGAGGTTCGCGTCCGCGAAGCTCTCCGACAACAGCAGCGTCCCGCCGCCCCCGCCCCCGCCCCCCCCGCTCGTCGCGGTCGCCGTGAAGGTCAGCGGATTGCCGGCGATCCCGGAGCCCGTCACGGTGGCGGCCAGCGTGTTGGTGCCGGCGGTGCCGCCGAGCGTCCAGCTCCCGACCGCGGCGATGCCCCGCGAGTCGGTCGTCTGGGTGGCGCCGCCCACCGAGCCGCCGCCCGAGGCCACGGCGAAGCTGACCGTGACGCCGGCCTTCGCGTTCCCGAACGCGTCCTTCACCACCACGGCCGGCGCCGTCGCCACCGCGCTGCCGACCGCCGCGCTCTGGCCGTCGCCCGCCTGCCGTGCCACGCTGGCGGCCGGCCCGGCGACGCCCGTTCCCTGGAAGGTGATCGGCGCGAGTCCGGTCACGCTGGCCCTGGCGCCGTTCGCGCCCACGACGCGGCCGAGGGTCCAGGTTGCCGCCGCGAGGCCCGAGGCGTCGGTCGAGCCGCCGCTGAGGCTGCCGCCGCCCGCGGTGACCGCCCAGCTCACCGAGATGCCGGCGAGGCCGTGTCCGGTCGAGTCCTTCACCTGGACCGACAGCTGCACGGGAAGGGCCACGCCCGCCGGACCGGTCTGGCCGTCGCCGCCCGCCTTCGTGATGGTGGAAAGGGCGGGGAGCGGCTGACCCGTGGGCTCCTTGCTGGCGCACGCGCTCGCGGCGGACGCGAGCGTGACGGCGGCGGCGAAGGCGCAGGCGTACGGCGGCAGAGCGCGGCGCATCGGGGAACCCCTCCTCACGTGTGGAGACACCGTCCCCGGGGGGAGCCAGGCGGCGGGTGCTCCAACGGTTCCGACTTGGGGGGGCTGCCCAAAGGTAACGGGCCCCGGGCACTTGCGCCCGTTTGCGCCCCGCCGGGCCGCTCCGTATAAGGAAGCACCCGGAGGAGCCCATGCCCGACTCGCCCGACTCCATCTCGCGTCGCGATCTCCTGAAGGCCGCCGGCGCCGCGGCCGCCCTGCCCCTCGTGAGCCGGGCGACAGGCCCGGCGGGGCGCCCGCCCCAGAACCTGGTGCTCCCGCTGACCTCGACGAGCGAGGTGTTCGTCCCGCCGCGCGGGACCGCGTTCCAGAAGTTCAGCTTCGACTTCCCGGAGCCGTCGGTCGAATACCAGGGCCTGCGGTTCGCGTTCCTGGTGTTCTCGCGCGAGAACGCCTACGGCATGAGCCGGGAGCGGATGGACGTGCGGGCGGAGGGCGACGCACTGACGGTGACCTGTTCCGAGTTCGTGTGGGCGGGAGGCCAGGAGCGCGCGGGCGGGCACCTCGAGGCGCGCCTCCGGAAGAACGGGGACTGGCTCGAGTGGGACGTCACGGCGTCGATGGACCAGGCGATCAAGGCGGTGACGACGGTGGTGCGCGGCGTGCCGCGCGGAAAGCTCTCCTTCGGGGGCGGCGCGCCGGTGGACACGCACGACGACGAGGTGCTCGCCGGCTACCCGTTCGGCGCGGGCGACCTGTTCGGCGGGAACACGGCGTGGAGCGCGGCCACGCCGCTGGCCGTGGTGCAGCAGGCCGGGGGCGCCTGCTTCTTCCTCTCGTCCCTCGACGAGCTGGTGCGGGCCAAGCGCTTCTACTTCGCGCCCGGCGAGAGGGCCTACAAGGTGGAGTGCGTGTTCGAGGTGGAGGGCTGGCTCGACCGGCGCGAGGTCCGCGTGCCCACCTGGCGGGCCGGCCGCACGCCGACGCTCGAGGCCGCGGTGCAGCCGCACTTCGATCACGTCGAGCGGGCCTACCGCCTCCCGCGCTTCGAGGGCCGCCCCGACGCACCGGCGTGGCTGCGCGAGACCGCGCTCGTCCTCGCGCTGCATGGGATGCACTACACCGGCTACGTGTTCAACGACTACGCGCGGATGCTCGACATCCTCCGCTGGGCCGGAGAGGAGATCCCGCCGGCGCGCGTGCTCGTCTTCCTCCCGGCGTGGGACGGCCGCTACTACTGGGACTACCCGGTCTACCGGCCGGCGGAGCGGCTGGGCGGGGAGCGCGGGTTCGCCGAGCTGATCCGCGAGGGCCAGCGGCTCGGCTTCCGGTTCATGCCGATGTTCGGCGCCAACGCGGCCAACCGGCGGCAGGCGGCGTTCGCGCCGCTCGCGGACGCGGCCACGAGCCGGATCGACGGCGACCGGTTCGACATCACCTGGGTGGACTGGGACAACGACCGCCACCAGGAGGGCTGGCTCTCCTACATGAACCTCGGCGTGGACGCGTGGCGCGAGTTCCTCGCGGGCCGCATCGCCGACGTGATCGGGCGCTACGGCGTGGACGCGTACTTCCTCGACATCTCCGGCGGGTGGATGAACAACACCCGGGCGGACATGCACGAGGGCATCCGGCGGCTGGTGGCCGACCTGGCCGCGCGCCACCCGGGCGTGCTGGCGTGCGGCGAGTTCCTCTACGACGCGCTCGCCGCCATTCTCCCGCTCCACCACGTGTACGGCCCGCGTTACGCGCCGTACGTGCGCGCCTTCTCGCACCTGAGCCACCCCGCGCCGGGCCGCGGCAGCAGCGGCGTGCACGAGTCCGGCTTCGCGTGGTTCGATCCGGACACACTCTCGCTCGCGCGCCGCGACGGGCTCATCCCCACGATCACCGTGGTGGACGACACCTTCGGCCAGCACCGCGACCAGATGGCGGCGATCATTCGCCGGGCGAAGGAGTGGGCCGGGATCGTCTAGGCGCCGTCGGGACCCGGCGAGGGCCGGGAGCCGCATCCCGCCCCGCTCCGCGCCGGCCGGCGCCGCCGGCCTTGACCGCACCGCGCGGCAGGCGGAGGTTGGACGGCATCCGCTCCAGCCGGAGTGTCTCATGAGACGCAGGGACTTTCTCGCGGCCGCGGCCGCGACCGTTCCGCTGTGGCAGCTCCGTCGGCTCGCGCCCGGCGCGGACGCCGCCCCGGCTCCGCTCGCGCGGCCCTTCGACCTCGCCCGGGTCCGGCTCGGGCCCGGCCCGTTCCTGGACGCGATGCAGGTCAATCGCCGCTACCTGATGGGGCTGGAGCCCGACCGCCTGCTCCACACCTTCCGGCTCACCGCCGGCCTGCCGACGTCGGCGGAGCCGCTCGGCGGATGGGAGGCGCCGGAGAACGAGCTCCGGGGCCACTACACCGGCCACTACCTCTCCGCCTGCGCGCTGATGTCCGCCAGCCTCGGGGACGCCGACGTGAAGGCGCGCGGCGACCTGATGGTGGCCGAGCTGGCGCGATGCCAGCAGGCGCTCGGCAACGGCTACCTCAGCGCGTTCCCCGAGGAGCTGTTCGACCGGTTGCGCGCCGGCCGCCCGGCGTGGGCGCCGTTCTACACCGTGCACAAGATCATGGCCGGCCTCCTCGACATGCACACCCTGGCGGGCAACGCCCAGGCGCTGGACGTGCTGAGGGGCATGGTCCGCTGGACCGCGGGCTGGGTGCAGCCGCTGGGCGACGACGCGATGGCCCGCGTGCTCGAGCGCGAGTACGGCGGGATGAACGAGCTGCTCTACAACCTGTCGGCCGTCGCGGGCAACGCCTGGTACGCCGAGCTCGCGCACCGCTTCGACCACGAGCGCTTCTTCGGCCCGCTCGCCGGCGGCCGGGACGAGCTGAAGGGCCTGCACGTCAACACCAACGTCCCCAAGGTCATCGGCGCCGCGCGCCGCTACGAGCTCACCGGCGAGGCGCGCTACCGCGAGGTGGCCGAGTACTTCTGGCGCGAGGTGACGACCCGCCGCGCCTACTGCACCGGCGGCACCAGCAACGGGGAGTGCTGGAACACGGACCCCGGCGTGCTGGCGGCGGAGCTGTCGGCCGGGACGCAGGAATGCTGCACCAGCTACAACATGCTGAAGCTCACCCGCCACGTGTTCGGCTGGACGGCCGATCCGGCGGCGGCGGACTACTACGAGCGGCTGCTGTGGAACGGCGTCCTCGGCACGCAGCACCCGGCGGACGGCCAGAAGCTCTACTACGTGCCGCTCGCGTCCGGCTATTGGAAGCTGTTCGGCACGCCGCTGCACGACTTCTGGTGCTGCACCGGCACCGGATGCGAGTCCGCCTCGAAGTTCGGCGACAGCATCTGGTTCCACGACGACGACGGCGTGTGGCTCAACCAGTTCATCGCCTCGGAGGTGGACTGGGCCGAGAAGGGCGTGCGCCTCGTGCAGGAGACGCGCTTCCCGGCGGTGGGCGGCACCGCCGTGACCGTGCGTGCGGCCCGGCCCGCCCGCTTCGCGCTCCGCGTGCGCGTGCCGGCCTGGACGCGCGGCGGCGGCGCGGCCCTCAACGGCCGCAGCCTCGACGGGTTCGCCGCGCCGGGCGGCTACTTCGTCCTGGACCGCACCTGGCGCGACGGCGACCGGCTCGAAGTGACGCTGCCGATGGGCCTGCACGTGCACCCGATGCCGGACGATCCGACGGTCCAGGCGGTCATGTACGGACCGCTGGTGCTCGTGGGCCGGCTCGGCGCCGACGGCATCACCGCGGAGAACCGCCGGGCCGGGCCCACGCCGCCGCGCATGGTGCCCGAGTTCAAGTACGAGCCGCCCGCCGTGCCGGCGCTCGTGGTGCGGTCCGACGATCCGTCGACCTGGATCCGACGGGTGACCGACGGCGCGGAGGGCCCCGTCCCCGGCGGTGCCGCTCCCGGGGCCGCGCCGGGCGATCTGCGGGCGCCGACCTTCCGCACCTCGGGCCAGGCGCAGGACGTGACGCTCGCGCCGTTCCACTCGGTGATCGACGAGCGCTACGCGGTCTACTGGAAGGTGGTCCGGGAGGCGTAGCCGCTCGCTGCTGCGGCGAGTACGCACGTCGGTGCGTCCGGGGCACAGATTCCGTTGCGCCCGCGCGACGGTCGAGGTGCCGGCTGGCCGGCGCCTCGGGCCGTAATAGCCTGTCCGACAACACATTAGCTTCCGAGGGCGAGCGGCGTGCCGACGGGCCCGCCAATTGCGAACGCTTAGTCACCGGATTGTCGGACGTCCCCCATGAACGTTCACCTCGCCGGAAGGAGGCAAGCCGTCTATGGAGAAGAAGCCCTTCGTGCCCCCGACGCTGAATGAGGAGGCCTCACTGGCTGAGGTGACGCTGGTGAGTGGCCAGGCCACCTAGCGTCGGCAGAAGCAGCGTCGCGACGCGCCAGCTCCTTGCGGGCTGGCGCGTTTGCTTTGCCCCCCGCACCGTTAGCGCATGCGCCCGGGAATCGGCGTGACCGGCGACGACGCCGAGGTGGCTCGCTGGGTCGGCGCCTGGATCGACGCCATGCGCCTCGAGCCGCCGGCGCCGCTGTCGATCGACGTGCGGATCGTGCCGGCACTCGGGGACGACGGGGACGCGCGCACGCCGTTCCTGCAGCCCGCGGTGGAGATCCGCAGCGGCCCGCCGGACGGCGACGTCCGGGTCCGCTGGCTCCCGGGCCCGGCGCGGGCCCGCATCGCGGGCGGCGCGCTCACGGCGGTGGTCGAGCTCGGGGCCGCGGCGCTCGCCGACCGCGAGGCGCTGGCGCAGACCTTCCTGTCGGTGGTCCTGATCCTGCTGCTCAGGCGGGCCGGCTGGCACCACGTGCACGCGGCGCTCGCGCGCGATCCCCGCGGCCGCGACTGGCTGATCGCCGGCAACGCCCAGTCGGGGAAGTCCACCACCGCGGCGCTCCTGGCGACGTGGGGCTGGGCGGTGGGCTGCGACGACGCCGCGTTCCTGGTGCGGCGCGACGCCGGCGTGGAAGCGGTGGCGCAGCGCGCGCCGGTCGCGCTCCGGCCCGCGGGCCGGGCCCTGCTCGGCCTCGACGGCGGCACCGCCGCGCGGGGCGGGCGCAAGACCGTCTTCTTTCCCGAGGACCTCGGCGGGACGTGGGCGCCGCGGGTGGAGCCGCACATCGTGGTGTTTCCGCGCATCGAGGGCGATCGCACCAGCGCCGCGCCGGTTCCGGCGCGCGAGGCGCTGGCGGAGCTGGTGCGCTGGTCGGCGTGGGTGGTCCTCGAGCCCGACCTGGCGCAGGAGCACCTGGACCTCCTGGGCGCGCTGGCGCGCCAGGCGCGCTGCTACCGCGTCGCGCTGGCGCCCGACGTGTTCCGTCACCGTGACCTGCTGATGGAGCTGGTGCCATGACGCGCCGCTACCGGCGGCACCCGGAGCTGCGGCTCACGGCGCTCGAGGGCGAGGGCGTGGCCCTGCACCTGGGCACGCGGCGCTACTACACGGTGAGCGAGAGCGGACTCGACCTGCTCGAGGCGCTCGAGAGGCCGCGCTCGCTCGAGGAGCTGGTGGCGGTGCTGACCTCGAAGTACCAGGTCACGGTCGCCGTGGCGGCGGACACCACGCGGGCCTTCCTCGACCGGGGCGTGCAGGCCGGCGTGCTGCTGGTGGAGGAGCGGCCCTGAGCGGCGAGCTGTCCGCCGCGTGGCGGGTGCGGGCGCTGGCGGCCTGCGCCGTGCTGCCGCCGCTCCTGTCGGTCGTGTCGCTGGAGCGGATCGTCCGCGCCGCGGGCACGGGACCGGCGGGCGCGGGTGCGGTCCCCGACGATGCGGTCCTCGCCGCGTACGTGAGCCAGGTGCTGTACCGGCTGCCGCCGCCGTGGCGCCACACCTGCCTGCGGCGCGGCGTCGTGCTGTACTGGCTGCTGCGCCGGTCCGGCCGTCCCGTCGAGCTGCGCATCGGGGTCCGCCGGGAGGCGGGCGCGGCGCTGGCCGCGCACGCGTGGCTGATGAAGGACGGCGCGCCCTACCTCGAGCCGGACCCCTCGCACAGCGCCCGCTTCACCGAGATCGCGAGGTTCCCCTCGCCCGTGGCCGGATGAGCCGCCACCCGGCGCGCGCGCTCGCCGCCACCCTCCGGCTGCGGCCGGCGGGGAGCGCGGCGTCCGTCCGCGACGCGTGGCGCGCGCTGGACGCCCGCGCGGCGGCGGCGGCGGTGGCGTGGGAGGGTGGCACCCAGTGGCTGCTGCGGCGCCTGGCGGCGCTCGGCCTCGAGGACGCCGTGCCGGAGGCCGTGGGCGCGGCGCTCCGCGCCCGCGCCTCGGCGGAGCGGGCCCACGGCCTGCTCGTGGACGCGGAGGCGGATGGAGTGCTGCGCCTCCTGAACGAGCGCGGCGTGCCCTGCGTGGCGATCAAGGGCACCGCGCGGCGCGCCGCCGCCGCGCGCTACCCGTTCGCCGACGCGCGCGACACGCTCGACGTGGACCTGCTCCTGCCGGCCGCGCGCGTGGAGGAGACGTGGAACGACCTGCGCTCGCGCGGCTGGGACTACGTGACCGAGCCGTCGGCGACGCCGGCCGGCCACTACCATCCGCCGCCGCTCAAGGGGCCGAACGGCATCGGCGTGGAGCTGCACCGGTCCACGGGCCCGGGCGTCGCGCCCGCCGAGGCGTGGCGGCGCGCGACGCGCGCCGGCGAGGACCTGGTGTGGCACGGCGTGCCGGTGCGCGTGCCGAATGCGACGGAGCTGCTGTGGCACGGGCTCGCGCACGCGGTGCAGATGGGCCCGGCCGGGTTCCGGCTGCGCTACTTCCTCGACGGCGCATCGATCATGGCCTCGGGAGCGGCGCTGGACTGGGAGCTGGTGGCGTCGCGGCTCGCGGCGGGCGACGAGGCGGACCCGCGGCTGGCGCGGGCGTGGCTCGCCGCCGCCGCGGACCTCGCCGGGCCGCCGCCCGTGCCGGCGGCCGCGGATGGCGGCTTCGACCTCGAGCGCGCGCTCGCCTGGCGGCTGCGGGTGCTCGCGGGCGGCGACGGCGCGTTCCGCGAGCGGCTGCTGGAGGAGGGCACGCGCGCCGAGCTGGGCGTCGGCACCACGCCGGTGGTGGCAGGCACGGGACCGTTCCGGCAGGCGCGCCGCTGGGTCGCGGGCCGGGTGGCGCGGGCCGCGTATCGCGCGTGGCGCACCACGGCCGGTCCGCCGCCGGGGGAGGGCGCCGCGTGACCCGGGGCGTGAGCGGCCGTGGCCGCCTGGCCCGCTGGTGGGACCTCGTGGCCATGCTGGCGTGGCGCGACATCCGGATCAAGTACAAGCAGTCGGTGATGGGCTTCCTGTGGGCGATCCTGATGCCGGCGCTGGTGGTCGGCGCCGGCGTCGCGGTGCAATACGGCCTCGGGTGGTACGCGGGCCGGCAGGTGGACACCCGGAACCTCGCCGCGGTCGCCGTGAAGTCGGTGCCGTGGGCGTTCTTCGTCGCCTCGCTGCGGTTCGCCACCAACAGCCTGATCGCCAACAGCGAGCTGGTGACGAAGGTGTACCTGCCGCGCGAGGTGTTCCCGGTCGCGGCGGTGCTGTCGCAGTTCGCGGACTTCGGCGTGGCGTCGCTGGTGCTGATCGTGATCCTCGCCTTCACCGGCGTCGGCGCCAGCGTGGCGCTGGTGTGGGTGCCGCTCCTGGTGCTCGGCCTGGTGGCCCTGTGCCTCGGCCTGGGGATGTTCCTGTCGGCCGCGGCGCTGTTCTTCCGCGACGTGAAGTACCTGGTGGACGTCGTGATCACCTTCGCCGTGTTCTTCACGCCGGTCTTCTACCCGGTCGAAATCTTCGGGCGCCACGCGAGCGCCGCGCTCCTCAACCCGGTGGCCCCGCTGCTGGTGGGCCTGGCGGGCGCCGTCGTGGGCGGGCGGCCGCCCGATCCCGGCTGGACGGCGTACGCGCTCGGCGTGGCGGCCGCGTGCTGCGCGGGCGGCGTGCTCGCCTTCCGGCGTCTCGAGCCCTGGTTCGCGGAGCGGATCTGAGCCGCATGGACGACACCACCGTCGCCGTCGAGCACGTCTCGAAGAAGTTCCGCCGCGGCGAGCTGCACGACTCGCTCCGCGACCTCGTGCCGGCGCTGGTGCGCCGCGCCGTGCGCCGCACCGGCCGGCCCGAGCTGGCGCCGCGGGAGTTCTGGGCGCTCGACGACGTGTCGTTCACCGTCGGCCGGGGCGAGGCGCTCGGCGTGGTGGGCGGCAACGGCGCCGGCAAGAGCACGCTGCTCAAGTTGCTGGGCCGCATCCTGCGCCCGACCCGCGGCGCGGTGCGGATCCACGGCCGGCTGTCGGCCCTGATCGAGGTGAGCGCCGGCTTCCACCCCGACCTCACGGGGCGCGAGAACGTCTACCTCTACGGCACCATCCTCGGCATGTCCCGCCAGGACATCCGGCGCCGCTTCGACGCGATCGTGGGGTTCTCCGGGCTCGAGGAGTTCATGGACACGCCGGTCAAGCGCTACTCGTCCGGCATGTTCGCGCGGCTCGGCTTCTCCGTCGCGGCGCACGTCGACCCCGACGTGCTGCTGGTGGACGAGGTGCTGAGCGTCGGCGACCTGGTCTTCCAGCGCCGCTGCATGGAGCGGATGCGCGAGGTGATCCGCCAGGGCACCACGGTGCTGTTCGTGTCGCACAACCTGCGGGCCGTGAACGACCTGTGCAGCCGCGCGCTGCTCCTCGACCACGGCCGGGTGACGGCCGCGGGCGCCCCGGCCGAGGTGACGCAGGCGTACCTCCTGGCGTCGCTGGCCGGCCGCCGCGACGTGGACGGGCGCGACGCGCACATCGCGCGCATCACCGTCCGCGGCGCCGACGGGCCGCGCACGCTGTTCCAGGCGGGCGAGCGGGCGTGGGTGGACGTGGAGCTCGCGGCGCGGACCGCGTGCGAGCGGCTGTCCGTCTCGCTGGTCGTCCAGGACGGCAACGCCCAGCAGGTGTTCGACACCTCGACCGAGCGACTGGGCCAGCGGCCGATCGACCTTCAGGCCGGCGGCATCTTCCGCTGCTCGGTGCAGCTGGACCTGCACCTCGCGCCCGGCACGTTCCACCTCGGGGCGATCCTCAAGCGCTACGACATCGAGCGGGAGTACGACCGCTGGGCCCCCGCGGCGTCGATCGTGATCGAGTCGGACCGCGACGTGCGCGGCGTCGCCAACCTGTATCCCCGCGTCGTGGCGTTCGAGCCCGGACCGGCGCCGCCGGGCTCCGGGCGGCCGTAGGCGTGGGGCGGGGGTCCGGGGCGCGCGCCGCGCGGCGCGGCCAGCCGGCGACCGCCGGCCGGGCGCGGGGGCCGGGCCTCGCGCTCGCCGCGGTCGGGATCGCCGTGGTGCTGGGCCTCACGCTGACGCCGGACTCGGGGCCGGACACCGGCACGTTCCGCTGGTGCGTGCTGTGCGGCGACGGCGGCGCCGCCGACTTCATCGCCAACGTCGCGCTGTTCGTTCCGCTCGCGGCCGGCCTGGTGCTCGCCGGCATGCGGGGCCGCACGATCGTCGCCGCCGCGTTCGTCCTCTCGGCGCTCATCGAAACCCTGCAGCTGTGGATCCCCGGCCGCGAGTCCACGCTCGGCGACATCATCTCGAACACGAGCGGGGCCGCCTTGGTCGTGCTCGCTTGGCACTTCTGGGCGCGGCGCCGCTCCCTGGCGGGGGGGGCGCTCGCGGCCGCGGCGATGCTGGTGGCGCTCGCCGGCGCGGGCCTGGCGCTCCGGCCCAGCCTGCCCGCGTCGGCCTGGTACGGCCAGTGGACCGCCGCGTTGGCGCAGTTCGAGACCTACGGGGGCCGGGTGCTGCGCGTGGACCTGGACGGTGCTCCGCTGCCCGACGGGCCGCTCCCGGATGCGCGGTCGGTGCGGGACTCCCTCGCCGGCGGCGCGACGCTCCGGGTGCTGGCGGTCGCGGGCCCGCGCACACGCACGCTGGCGCCGCTGTTCGGCATCGCGGACGGCGTCCAGCGGGAGATCCTGGAGCTGGGGGCCGACCGGGACGACCTCGTGCTGCGCGTCCGCCGGCGCGCGGCGGACCTCGGTCTCGACGCGCCGGACCTGCGCTGGCGCGGCGCCCTCGCCGGCGTTCAGCCCGGCGACACGCTGGCCCTGCTCGCGCGGCGCGCGGGCGGCGGCTGGTGCCTGGCCGTGAACGGGCGCGAGCGGTGCGGCCTCGCGTTCGCCGCGGGCCGCGCGTGGGCGCTGGTCCACGCGATGTCCGGCCTGCCGGCCGCGGCGCAGGCCGCGCTCGACTGCGCGTTCATGGCGCTGCTGGCGCTGCCGGTGGGCGCGCTGCTCAAGCGGAACGCGGCGGGCGCGGCCGTCGCGCTCCTCGCGCTCGGCGGCGCGGCCGTGCTGCCGGTGCTCGTGGGCCTCTCGCCGACGCCGGCGATCCAGCTGGCGGCGTCATACGCCGGTCTCGCGGCCGGCGCCCTCACGCCAGGGGGAGACGAGCGAGCGGACGCACCGGTCGATGCGGGCGTACGCTGAGCGGAACGCGTCGAGCGGCTGGTTGACGGGATCCGGCACGTCGCGCCACGGCCCGGGCTCGGGATCGAGATCGCCGAGGAGCAGGACGCGACCCGCGAGTCCGGGCCGCATCGCCAGGACGCGACGCCGCTGCTCGCGGTCCATCACGACGACGAGGTCGGTGTTGACCAGGTGAGCGCCGGTGATGAGCTGCGACCGGTGGCCGGCGAGGTCGACGCCGAGCTCGGCGGCGGCGGCGACGGCGTCGGACGGCGAGCGCCGGCCCGCCGCGAGGAAGCCCGCGGACGCGACGTCGACGTAGGCGGGGAGCAGGCGGCGCGCCGCGCCGGCCGCGAACGGGCTGCGGCACAGGTTGCCGTGGCACAGGAACAGCAGCGACGGCGGCTGCGGGCGTCGCGCCAGGCGCCGCAGGGTCATCCAGCGCCTCCCGCGGTGCAGCAGGCGGGCCAGGAAGCCGAGCGCGGGGCGCGGCGGGGACGGCGGCGCGTCGGGACTCATGGGCATCGAATGTATCCTGCGTCACGTTCCGCCGCGCCCCGCGGGCGGGCGCATTGCCCCGGCGCCCCACCGGCTCTAAGTTTGCCCGGACCAATGAGCTTGCGGCGCCGGTTCGGGGAGTCTGTGGTGGCGGCCATCGCGTGCGGGATCGCGATCGGCCCGCTCGCCGCTCCCGGCGCGAGAGCGCAGACCGTGACGACGGGCGGGATTCGCGGCGCCGCGGTCTCGACCGCCGGCCAGATCGTGGCGGGCGTGCGCATCACGATGACGCACCACGCCACCGCGTGGTCGCGCACCGCCGTCACCGACGGCCTCGGCCTGTACCAGAGTCCGGCGCTGCTGCCGGGACGCTACGACCTCCGCGCCGAGCGGCTCGGCTACCGGCCGCTGGTGGTGCTCGACGTCTCGGTGAGCGCCGCGGCGGTCGTGACCCTCGACCTGCGGCTCACGCCGTCCGATCCGCCCGTCACCCAGACCGACACGGCGTCCTACGTCGAGGGCGCGCTGCACGCGTCGCTCGCGCGCGGGACGTGGGATCTCGGCAACGACCTGGCCGACCTCGTGGATCCGATGGGCCGGGTCGCATCGGTCGCCGCGCTCGCGTCCGCGAACGTCGGCGGCCTGGCGATGGAGGGGTTCCCCGACCGGCTCGCCTCGGTGGGCGTGGACGGGATCCCCCGCACGCCGGCCTCGAGCCCGGGCGTCGCGCGCCCCGACTTCTCGACCGTGGGGCTGCCGCTGGCGGGCCTGCAGCACGTGGAGATGTCGAACGGGACCGACGTGGAGTGGCCCGGCGTCGGCGGCGGGCTGCTCAGCGCGTTCAGCGCGCGCGCGCCGCGGACCTCACAGGTGCGGGGCTTCGCCGACGGCGGAAACGGCGGCTACCGCGGCAGCGTGGTGCTGGGCGGGCCGGTGGTGCGCGACACGGCCTGGGGCATCGTCGGCGTGGACGCGCGGCGCATCAAGACGCCGCTCAAGGCGCCGTGGCCGTCCGACACCGG
>Ga0187779_10001309_pt1 | contig 15540 bp, 15 predicted proteins | sample 1015_Q2_SP10_10__FD_132435 | JGI IMG/M metagenome (GOLD analysis project Ga0187779, IMG submission 132435) | Tropical peat soil microbial communities from peatlands in Department of Meta, Colombia - 1015_Q2_SP10_10_MG | ecosystem: Environmental > Terrestrial > Soil > Wetlands > Peat | place... | reverse complement strand
TTTTCTTTTTTATAGAAGAGTCGACAAAAGGTTGTTCAGGATCAAAATCACCTAGATGAGCAATAAACAATAATAATTTCGTAAAAGTATCGAAGCGATTTTTTATTAAGATAGGTTCATCTGGCAGAAGTTTTAACGTTTTGAGAACTGGAATCGTTTGCGAGCTTTAGCACGTCCATACTTTTTACGCTCTTTCTTACGCGGGTCGCGTGTGAGAAAGCCGACAGCTTTAAGCTCTGGACGGCGGGTTTCATCTTCAATTACAAGAGCTCTTGAAATGCCAAGGCGTGTGGCGATCACTTGAGCTTCAATACCTCCGCCCTTCACTCGGACGAGCAGATCATAACGGTCAGGGGTTGTGAACTTCATAATAGGCGCGAGGATGGCTTGACGTTGGATCTCTAATGGAAAGTAGGTTTGAAAAGGACGTCCGTTGACTTCTATCTTACCTGATCCTGGTCGCATTCTCACGGAGGATACAGCGGTTTTGCGTCTACCAATGCCAATCTTTTCTTCTTTTTTCATGATAACTCTTTAAGGTTAGATGTTCACGGTGATAGGATTTTGAGCTTGATGATCGTGCTGTTCGCCTGCAAAGATGCGCAATTTTTTTAATTGAGCTTCGCTGAGGCGTGTCTTTGGCATCATCCCTTTAATGGCATGCCGTAGCATATAGGTGGGCTTCTTTGCTCTCATTGTCCTGAAAGGAATCTCTCTCATTCCACTCATAGCACCTGTATGGTAGCGATATATTTTCTGAGCCTCTTTCGCACCAGTGACAACGATTTTTTCTGCGTTGATGATGATGACACCGTCTCCTGAGTCGACATGTGGAGTAAAGGTGGGCTTATGTTTCCCTCTCAAGATTTTTACCACTTCTGTAGCTAAACGACCGAGTGTCTTTCCAGCAGCATCTAGGAGGAACCAGTTACGATTAGCTCTTGCCTCTTCGACAGTGAGCAATATCGTCGATGATTTCTTAGGGTTTGACATTGATATCCTAACGGTTAGATTCCTCAAAACTATACCCTCTCCCCTCATTTTTGCCAACTTTTTATTGCTCCTTGCCAATCAGTTATATCTATTGTAAAATCTCTTCAAACTAATTCTTCGAATTCATGCAACAAAGACCTTTAAAAACATTTTTTATCCGCACCTATGGCTGTCAAATGAATGAGCTGGACACCGAGATCATGGTAGGTCAACTCCTAAAAAGAGGCCTTATTCGGATAGAGGATGAGGATGAGGCAGACCTTCTCCTCTTTAATACCTGCTCGATACGCGATCTCGCTGAGCGAAAAGTCATGGGAAAATTAGGTCAGCTCGGACGGATTAAAAATAGGCGATCGATCATAGGGGTGACTGGATGCATGGCCATGGCCAAAAAAGAATCTTTATTCAGAAAACTTCCTCATATCGACTTTGTAATCGGCACTAATAATATTAGCGATCTCAACTCCGTTTTAGACGAAGTGTTAGAAACCCATAAGCAGGTCATCCGCACAGACGATGAATTTGAAGAAAATCTTAACTATTTGATCGCCAAGCGCGATGATCCAGTAAAAGCCTACGTCTCCATCATCAGGGGCTGCTCCAAATACTGCACCTATTGTGTGGTACCCTATACGCGCGGTGAAGAGGTGTCTCGCCCTCCTGAATCAATCGTAGAAGAGTGTCGTCATTTAGTGGATCAAGGCTATAAGGAGATCACTCTTCTTGGCCAAAATGTAAATAGCTATGGAAAAGATAAGCCCGAATGGAACTGCCTTTTCCATGACCTTCTTTATCAATTAGATGCTATCAAGGGCTTAGAGAGAATCCGCTTCATGACCTCACACCCTGTAGATATCACTGTAAATCTCATGGAGGCGATCCGCGATCTTCCTTCTCTTTGTGAATTTGTTCATTTTCCGATGCAAGCTGGATCAAACCGCATCCTTCGAAAGATGCATCGCATCTATACGATCGAACAGTATCTCGAAAAAGTCGCGCTTCTTCGCAGCATCGTCCCAAATGCCACACTCGGTACCGATATCATCGTTGGATTTCCGACTGAAACGGAGGAAGAATTTTTAGAAACGTATCGTCTCTTCAAAGAAATTCGTTATAGCGTCGCCTTTATCTTTGCCTATAGCGCGAGAAAAGGGACCCCTGCTATGCGTTGGAAAGATGACATACCCGAAGAGGTTAAACAAGAAAGGCTTCAAAGGCTCTTGGCTCTTCACACTCAAATATGCACTGAAGAAAGACAAGAGATGTTAGGTCAGACTGTGGAAGTTCTCATTGAGCGAAGAAATAAAGATGAAGAGCAGCTCAAAGGACGAACCCGCTGCTGGAAAAATGTGATTCTCTCAGGAGGGGATCATCTCATCGGTACTCTTCAACAGGTCAAGGTGACCGGTTACAGTCACCAGACCCTTCTAGGAGAAATTACTTTACCTTCACAGCAAAAGCAACACCCACTCCTGCAAGCACCCAACCTATGATAAGGTCCAGCATGACAGGCAGAGAGTAACACAAAGAAAATCTCCACCAAAGCATATCGGAAAGAGGGGTTAAAAGAGCGGCGATCAGGCCAATGGCTCCAAAAAAAACGATCTTCGAATGAATGCTCAAGCCTTTTGTCTTAAGGAGCATCCATGTCGCAAACCCTCCGCAGATGATATTTGAAATGAGAGCGGTGATCATGGGCCATAAATGATTAGAACTAGTCCCCATTGGACGGACGGAGGCAAAAACAAAGGGCCCCTCTTCCATAAGTTCCTTATTTTTCTTCCATTCTCCTTTCTGAGGATAGGGAATGACATAAACACCGGGTTTTGGAGCATTTTGCTTTAGAAGGAATGACACAACCTGTTCATGCTTAAAGGGTTTAAAGCTTTTATGATGCCAAGGGAGTGCCATCCAGGAGATGATGCTCCAGATAAAAATAATAATCCCAGCAATAATTCCGCCTTTTACCACACTCCATTTCATAATCCCTCAAAGGTTGGTTTTTTTCTAAAGATATACAAGTATTAAAAATTTCGAGAAATATAAAAAATTTTTTGATTTATTGATCCTAAACTCAAGTTTATTATATAATTAGCTCTAAAAGTAATAAAATATGTTTGATCCACTAAATCGATTACAAACCCGCGTTGACGCTCTTTTTCCTATCGCTAGTAAAAAGGGGCAAGAAATCATCGGAAAAGTGCAAAATACTGCCGCTTTTAGCAGCCTCGTGTCTCATGCGGATATCCCTTCCGGCCTTTTAGAGGATGTTTTAAACCTGAAATTTAATGGTCTTCTTCATAGAGTGATTCTCTCTCCCTACTATGCGATCAGAACTTTGGGTCTTCTTCACCCCGTTTTGGAGAAAATATCACAACCCTCTCACCCTATTGACTTTAAAGCTAAAGGCTTCTCCTTTAAGCGTCCCCTCTATTTCTGGCGTGGACAAACAAAAAGGAGATCTTTTTTCGATGAACCCTATTATCTCTTGTCTGAGCAGCCGGAAGAGGCTCTCATCCCCTTAGAAAAGAAAGGAAATCTTACCTCTCTACCCCTTTTTGGAACCCTTAAGCAGAATGATCAGGGTCTCATTTATCTCGATCTTTCGATCGCTTATTGCGCTCTTTTATCTCAGTTTCAGGATGAGGGGATTGTATCTCTTCCCCAAAGCCCTCTCCTTCCGGTGATTACCCCCGAAGAAGCCGAATGGCGTAACCTCGATGGGAAAGTAAAAGAGATTGGTCAAATATTTCCCTTTGAGATCACGGGTCTATTTAAGGTAGAGCCGATCGATTGGAAAGAGATGGAAGCCGTCTTCTTTCTCTCCATCCAATCCACCGCTTTAGAAGAGCTGCGTGAAAAATATCGTCTCCCACGAACGATTAACGCTTCCTCTTTTCAAATTGCATTTGGAGGAAAAAAAAGAAAAGCTCCTTTTGAGAATACAAAAGCATTTTTGCGCGTCAATGTCGCTTGTCTTGTAGCATGAACCTATCTTAATAAAAAAATCCTTTGATTTTTGAAGGTTTTTTTTTATTAAGATAGTTCATAATAATTCAAAAAAAAAGCCTACTCGTTTATAAATTTTGTGAAGGGGAAAATTTATCGTGAGTGTTCAGTTCGAAACTCTCATTAAAGAGCAACCTAATGCTCTTCTTCCAATTTTTAAAAGTTTACACGAAAACGATCTAATCAACATATCTCGGGTCAATAAGGTATGGCGAAATTGGGTGATTAATTATATCAATCTCGCTAAATGCAACCTTTATATCAATAAGAAGTGCATCATTCATACTCTGACTATTGAAGGTCTTTCAGAGAGTCTATTCTTTAAAACGACAAGAAAAGTGCCTACACTCTTTTTTTCTCCTGAAATCAATTTGCTCGGATGGAGATTAGAAAGCACAAAATGTCTTCATCTTTGCGATTTGAACACTTGGAAAATCCATCGAGTCCTTCTTCCTGACGATGGCATTCCTTATCAACCCTTCCTTTCCGAAAACCATCTTCTTCTTCCCTATCCTAACCAACTCATTCGTGTAGATGACTTATCCACTCAACCCAATGTTCGACTCGCTGTTCAAATCAATGAAGGATCTATCTTTACGGAATCGAAATTAGGGCGTGTCGCCGCTTTCTCTAAGACAAATGATGATAACCTTGTCATGGTATTTAATGATGGCAAGCTGGCATGGCAAATCAAAGAAGATGTCGAAGGCAATACTGATTTCAAACCCTGTGGAGCTACCTTAACAGAGAAGCATATTTACATCATTTACCACGATAAAAGGAATGATGCCTCCAAAAAATATCATCTCTCCATCTTTTCCTTAGAAAATCGAACACTTTCTCAAAGAATGGATTTAAAAACATGTCCGTGGGAAATACTCTCTGACGAAAAGGGGCTTTTAATCATCTATAACGATTTGCGTGTTGATTTTTTTAATTCTACGGATAATACCCTGAAGGAAACTTCTATTCATCTTGGAAGGGAGCCTAAAAAAGCTTTTCTTCATAAGCAGAAACTGATCACGATGTATGAGCAGATTTTACAAATTTATGCCATTAAAGAAGAAGATAACATTGGCAGTATTTTATGCAGGGAATTGAAAGGCGGTTATACTGATCCCCTCATCGCTTTTAGCAATAATAGAATAGCCATTTCTGATAAGGAAAGTTTATTCGTGGATATCTTTGATCTTCAAACTTTAAAAAATCTCTGTAGCTACTCTTTAGATGAGAAGCCTTGCTCTCTCTGTTTTAGGCAGGGCATTAGTGCTAAAAATAATTTCCTTATGGTTGGGTTTGCGAATGGTGATGTAGGGATCTGGTATCCTACTCTTTCTAAGACAGGCGAACTTTCATTTATCCCTTCACAACCTATGTTGACAAACTATCAAAAGGATAATTACTTAACCTGGATTGAAACTTCCATTTCCGATGCCTATAAATCCTTTTTGATGCTGTGGGATTCCATACTCGCATTTCTTTCAATTAAGGAAATGCTATCTCAAGCAAAAGAGCTCATGTTAACTCTTGTTGACTTCATTTTAGATTATTGGGATTCACTCTTTGAGCAAGACTTGACAATTACAATGCCTGGTCAAGATGAAAAGCCAGGCTGGTTTGAAGAAAAGACTCAAAGTATTCGCAAATTCTTTTCAGATCTTTGGGACACTTTGACGTAGCAAATGTGATTATTTTCTGGATTTGGTATTATTCCATATCTCTTGGAAGTACTGAATGATATAGCTGAAAACCATTTTAAAATTTGCCCTTCCTCTTCCTCTCAATTCTCGATGAACTTCAGATCTCTCTTCGTTAGCTTTGGAAAGTGTTGCTACCACTTGGTTCACTTCTTCTTGATAAGCTTTGAGTTGAGCACAAGTCGGTGGGCTATTGTCATCATTGGTAATTTTGTTGTTACTATTATAGTCAACAGGAGTTGTCATATATTTATCTCTCTTTAAATTTTGTTGTTGTCTATCCTATCTTTCCAACAGATGCCATCGCTATCATCTTCTTCGTTTTTTTGGCCCCCCCTAAGAAGATTGATTTGTCTTGTAGAAAGACCTTTGCCCATCACACGACCCATAGCGTTTGGAGAAAATATGGAAGCGATAGCGGTTAAGGGATTTGACCAAACATCTGTATATTCCCAAACATTTTGAACCACTTGTTCCAAAGCTTCATTTTTTTCTTCTTCATTATCAGCTTTTTTCTTTTGCTTTTTAACTTCGTCGGTAAGTGAAGTCATAACGTTCATTACAGCCTTATGGTAAGCTTCGAGGTCTCCTTTTGTAGCCGGCTTATCGTCATTTGACCTGTTCTGATTTTGCAATGCTTTATCGGCCGCTTCTTTTGCTCTCTCTGCCAGTTCTTTAACGGCATAATTAGTTTTTAGTGCTGATATATGATCCTGCTGACGATCTATCGGACAGCTAAAATGACCTTCATCATCTATTTTACCTTGTCCTTGAGCCCATGCCATAAGATCTTTCTTTTCAAATGTATGGCCACATGAACCAATAACAGGATCGACAAAGTAATCTTGAGTGATAGGACATTTTAAACTCGCATCAGGGTCTCCTCGAGGAGAAACACCATTCATAAATGCTCCGAAATTTAAAAAGTTTCAAAAGAATTGATAAATTTTTCATAGGCCATGATAACTATGAAAAAAATTTATGCAAATAAAAAGTTGTTGATAAGAGTCTGTCTAAGAAGGTGTTTAAGAATTGCTTCTCTCTTATCTCGAGGGAAATGAATTTTTACAACACTTTCTAAAGCATCTTTTTGAACTGATCTTCGGTGAGGATTTTGATCTTGAGCTCGTGAGCTTTGTCCAATTTGGATCCTGGATCTTCACCGACGAGGACAAAGTCGGTATTTTTGCTCACAGAACCTGCTACTTTTCCACCTCGTTCTTTGATAAGAGCGGTAGCTTCACTTCGTGTGAAAGAGGAGAGTGTACCTGTGAGGACAAATGTTTTTCCATTGAAGGCGTGTCCTTTTTGAATGTGAAGTTTCTCGGCATGTGGTTTGACGCCGAGATGGAGGAGGGCTTTGATCTCATCGCGATGTGTTTTTTCCTCAAAATAAACGACGATCGCTTTTGCCATCTTATCCCCAATACCTTCGATCTGTAAGAGTTCATCTTCACTCATCTCAGAGAGAGTCTTGATGTCACCTGCGGCATTGGAGAGGAGCTCTGCTGTCTCCTCACCCACATAACGAATGCCGAGTGCCATGATAAAGCGGGCAAGACTTGCTTTTTTCGATTTATCGATGCTGTGAAGCAAATTGGAAATCGACTTTTCCTTAAAACCTTCTAAATGTGATAATTTGTCCTCATCGAGGGCATAAATATCCGAGAGTTTAGCGATAAGGCCTTTTTCAACGAGTTGCTCGGCCACCTTTTCGCCGAGGTGTTCGATATCCATCGCATCGCGACTGGCGAAGTAGGTCAGCCTGCGGATGAGTTGCTCTTTACACCCTTTAACATTAGGACAGCGAACTGCCACCTCTCCAGGAACTTTAACCACATGCGTTCCGCAGGAGGGGCAGGTTTTAGGACTTTTCCAAGAGTGAGAAGATCTAGGTCGCTTTTTCAAAATCACTGAGACCACTTGGGGGATCACATCTCCTGCCTTTTCGATGATCACCGTATCTCCTTCGCGAATGTCCTTGCGCTCTACTTCTTCCTCATTGTGAAGTGAAGCGCGACTGATCGTGCTTCCGGCTAAAAAGACGGGTTCAAATTCAGCGACGGGAGTCAAAGTCCCTGTTCTTCCCACTTGGACATAGATCTTTTTGACCTTTGTCTCCGCTTGTTCAGGCGCAAACTTATATGCCACCGCCCACCGGGGACTTTTTCCTGTCATTCCAAGGTCTCCATGAAGGCGAAGCTGGTCCACTTTGATCACGATGCCATCGATATCAAAGGGTAGTCGTGGCCTTTGCTTTTCAATCTTATCTGCAAAGTGAAAGATCTCATCGATTGTATGACAAAGAGCACGATGCTCTTTTTCAAAGATGGGCAACCCTAGATGCTTTAGATATTCATGCACTTCATATTGGGTATCGACAAGAGCGTCATCTTCTAATCCGAGTCCATAAAAAACCACGGAAAGATGCCTCTTTACCACTTCTCGCGGGTCGAGAAGTTTTAATGAACCCGCAGCGGCATTTCGCGGATTTGCCCAGAGCTCTTCGCCTCCTTGTTCTTTCATTTTATTGAGATGATGAAAAATCTTATGAGTGAGGTAAGCCTCTCCTCTTAACTCCAACACATTGGGGATCTTTTTTCCTGAAAGTTCGAGTGGAAGAAGTGGTGATGTTTTTAAATTAGCGGTGATATCATCGCCTTTTCGTCCATCGCCGCGCGTCACTGCTTGCACATATTTTCCCTTTTCATAGCGGACAGCGATGGCAACACCGTCCATCTTTAGCTCTGTGCAAAAGGGGACACTTTTCTTTTCGAGTAATTTATGCACCCTTTTTATAAAAGCCTCTACCTCTTCGCGTGAGTAGGTATTGTCCAAAGAGAGCATGGGAGAGACATGCTGGATTTGTTTGAATCCTTTTGTCAGCGCCTCTCCGACGCGTTGTGTCGGTGAATCTTCTGTTATCCAGTCGGGATGCTCGTTCTCGATCGATTCAAGCTTTTTATAGAGCTGATCATACTCATAATCAGAAATAAGAGGCTTTGCCTCACTGTAATAATATCGATCATACTTTTGGATCTCTTTAACTAACTTGAGATATTCCGACTTAGTCATTAACTTTAAAAACCATGGTAGCAAGAGGAGCTAGAGAAATGATGATGCCCTCATTTTCAATGCGAATATGAGAGTTGAGTTTATTGGAGCCTCCAAAATCTTCCAGATCGGTATTCATGATCTCTTTGATCTGTTTCACATTTTTTAAATGGATGAAATAGTTGGGTATAAAATTTGGCGTGAAATTATGCACGCAAAGCAGCTTTGAATCTCCATTTTTGCGAAGATAGCTAATCGTAGAATTTGTCACATCTGAAAAATCAACCCACTCAAATCCTCTCCAATCAAAATCTTTTTCCCAAAGCGCAGGCTCATTGAGATAGAGATGATTGAGGGCTTTAACGCATTTTTGGATCCCATGATGGTAAGGGTATTGCAATAAAAACCAGTGGATCTGTTGTTTACAGTACCACTCATCCACTTGAGCCAATTCTCCACCCATGAAGAGGAGCTTTTTACCAGGCTGGCAAATCATATAACTATAAAGAAGGCGCAGGTTAGCAAAACACTGCCACTGATCACCCGGCATCTTGCTAAAAAGACTGCGTTTGCCGTGCACCACCTCATCATGCGATAAAACAAGGATAAAGCGTTCGGAAAAGGCGTAGAGGAGTCCAAAGGTCAGAAAATGCTGGTGATAATGCCTGAAAAAAGGGTCTTTTTCGACATAGCGAAGCGTATCATTCATCCATCCCATATTCCATTTGAGATCAAACCCAAGGCCGCCGCCAGAAAGAGAATGCGTCACCCCTGTAAATGCGGTCGACTCTTCTGCGATCATGAGGATTCCTGGGAACTTCTCATGGACGACAGAGTTGAGATGTTTTAAAAACTCAATAGCCTCTAAATTTTCTTTCCCTCCATAAATATTGGGTATCCAGTTCCCTTCTTCTCTCCCATAATCTCGATAAAGCATCGATGCCACTGCATCGACTCTGAGCCCATCGATATGCATCTTGTCAAACCAAAAAAGGGCATTTCCGATCAAAAAGTTGACGACCTCTCTTCTGCCATAATTAAAGATATAGGTGTTCCAATGGGGATGAAATCCTTCCTTTGGATCTGCGTGTTCATAAAGATACGAGCCATCGAATTGCGCAAGGGAAAAGTCATCCATCGGAAAATGAGCAGGTACCCAATCGATAATCACTCCCACTTGATGCCGATGTAAATAATCGACAAAAAACTGAAAGTCAGAAGGAGTTCCATATCTACTCGTGACAGCATAAAAACCTGTCACCTGATATCCCCACGACTCATCGAGAGGATGCTCAGCAACTGGAAGGAGCTCTACATGAGTAAATCCCATCTCGTTGCAATAGGCAGCCAAGCTTGGGGCGATCTCTCGATAGTTTAAAAAACCATTTTCTCCTCTTCGCCACGAGCCGAGATGCACTTCATAGATCGTCATTGGCCTATTGACATAAGACTCTTTTCGCTTTTCCATCCATTCATTGTCTTGAAATGAAAACTGATCCACATCGGCGACGACGGAGGCGGTAGAAGGTCTCAGTTCACTTGCAAAAGCGTAGGGATCGGACTTGATGAGACGTGCTCCATCTCGCGTTTTAATCTCAAACTTATACTTCTCACCTTCCTTAAGCCCTGGAATAAAGAGCTCAAATACTCCTGAATAGCCCATGGAGCGCATGGGATTTAATCTTCCATCCCAGTGATTGAAATCTCCAACGAGGGAAACGGTCTTGGCATTGGGAGCCCAAACAGCGAACTTGACACCCTCTATTCCTCTATGCGTAGTGAGATGTGCCCCTAGATGTTCATAGATATTATAGTGAACTCCCTGGTGAAAAAAATGCTGATCCATCTCTCCGAAAGTGGAATCAAAAGCATAAGGATCAAAATGAAGCTCACCTCGATAATCGTAGGCGCGATAGTCCGTATTTTGAGTCTCTTCCGGTACGACATATTCGAATAATCCGCGCTTGTCCATCTGTTGGAGAGAACATATTTCGCCGCGAAATTCAAAAAAGAGAGAACAGGCTCCAGGTCTCCACAAACGAATCACTTTGCCATCCCCTACGGAATGGAGCCCTAAAAAAGCATGGGGATCGTAATTGTCCTGAGCTGCTAACCAATCGATAGGATGATCCATACTCAATTTCGTCACTTTTTCTTCGCTTATCAAACGATCCTCCTTAGAAAGTATTTGATAATTCATTCCTCTCTAGGATTCAGTCTTTTGCGCGCAAAATCCTTAAATCCTATAGAGAAAGCAAATTTTACAACACCCTCTTATTTCTCAAAGCGATCGAAAAAATAAATTTCTCCGCTTCTTAAACCCAAAGGGACCTCTTTTGCGATGACTTTTCCCTTTTCTTTAAGATTAGTGCGTAAACGAAATCTTTTCAGCTCCGATTGTAGCTTTAATTGAATTTGACGATCAGTTGTAGGGCGAAGAATCATTCTCCGAAGCACTTTTTTCGACCATTCAAGATCTATTTCATCTGTGATCAATCGCCCTGCATGAAGTGAAGGCGGCAGGCAGGGAAGAGGGTATAATAAACTCCCTTCTTCCTGAATGAAGAGGGATCGAATAAGATGAGAGCCTTCATGAAGGAGAGGAAAAGGAGAAGCCGCTTCTACAATGTCTTCTTCTTCGATAAGTCCTTGGTAGTCCTCATCTTTTAATCTCGGACAAAAAAGGCCATGAAACCCTACTCGAAAAAGTGTGAGGAGCATTTTTTCAGCTTTAAGCGCCTCTCTTTTTTGAATGAGTTCATGAAGTTGATTTAAAAGACGAGTCGTTCCAACTTTATTTTCCAGAATCGCTGGCGTCCATTTTCCTAAATGAAATATGAAAGGCAAAATCTCGCTTAGATTACGGCGCTGTCGAATTTTTTCAACGTCTTGTGCTTTAAGACATCCGAGGAACAGCTTTTCTCGGGGCAATTCTAGGGAAGATGCATCGGCTATGAGAAGTCTTTCTTCTCGTCCCCAAGGCGAACGTGTAAAGTTGAGAGTGATGCCTCTCTCTTTTTTCTTAAGAATATACTCAAACCATTTTCCAAAAACGCGAATTTCTCCTCGTTCCAGATCCTTGACGACAGTAAAACCTTCTGTCGCTCCTCTTAAAGGAAAATCAAAAACCGTCTCATTTAAAATCAGGCGCGTAGGAAAAACTTTCACAAAAGATCTCGTCCCAGGAATGACTGCAGAAACGCCGGGAAGGTGAGAAAAAGGGAGTAGACGCTCTCTGACTCTGATTTTCATACAATCCTCCCTTTAAGGCCTTCAGGAGAGTTTGATACGATCTCAACTGCCATTAATTGATTGGGTGCGCCCTGAGAGAGCAGATCGACAGGTAAAAAATTACCGGTATAACCCGAAGAAGGACCTTCTAATAGAACTTCCATTTTGCGTCCCACATAACGGTCTCTTAAATCGAAGGCGCGCTTTTCTGACAACCTTAGAACTTTCTGCTTGCGCTCTGCGATGACCGACTTAGGCACTTTGTTAGGATAAAGGGCTGCTCTTGTCCTTTCTCTTTCACTATAAGGGAACATGTGCACCTTCGCAAATCCCACTTCTTCTATCACTTCCATTGTCTCTTCAAAATCCTCTTCTGTCTCCCCTGGAAAGCCGACGATCACATCGGTTGTAAAAGTAAAGTCAGGAGCACTCTTTTTTAATCTCTCAACAGTATTTAGAAAAATCTGTTTCGTGTATTTGCGATTCATGCGTTTCAAAATGACATTGGAGCCAGATTGTAAAACGATATGCATACTATGACATGTCTTTTTACCAAAGACGACTGCCTCTAATAACTCCTCATCCACTTCATCAGGGTCGATAGAAGAGATGCGCACTCTTTCTAATCCTTCGAGTTTATCGACCTGCTTAACTAAATCGACAAGCCTTACCGAATTTGCTCCATCAAAATCACCTACATTAATTCCGGTAAGAACGACCTCTTTCTTACCGTGCTGAATGAGTCTCTGGATCTCTTCCAGAATATCTGGAACTTTGCGTGATCTCGAACGACCTCGGACATAAGGAAGAATGCAATAGGTGCAAAACGAACTACAACCATCCTGGATCTTGACAAAAGCGCGCGTATGGCTGCTACTTTCTGTTAGCCCAAACTCAGGGATTACTTCTTCTGGAAAGACAAAAGAGAGAAGCTCTTCTTTTTTCTGATTGGGCACGAGAAGATCTACTTCGCTCATCTTCTCGAGATCTTTTCGATGACTCTCTACCATACAACCTGTGACGACCAGCTTGGCATGTGGATTTTTTCTTTTCAAAGAACGAATCTGCTGTCTACTATGGCTATCTGCCGATTGCGTTACCGTGCAAGTGTTGACAATACATAGCTCTGCCTCTTCACCCTCCAAAGCTTCGATAAATCCCATTTTTTTGAGCTGATCGACATAGCTTTCAGACTCATACTGATTGGTGCGACAGCCGAGCGTCACCACTTTAAATTTCATCTTTTTCATGACCACCAATCTTAACATAAAGCCCATTTGAAAAAAACAGCCCTCTAAAGTAAAATTGCGAGGATTACGTCTAATTTATTTGGAATGTTGGTTCATTCATGACAATCTTTGAAATCGCAAGCTCCCTCTTTTTCGTCCTCAACTCGTTGGGGAATATCCCCATTTTTATTGGCCTTCTCGGTCGTTTTGACTTAAAGCGTCAGAGAAAAATTATTTTGAGAGAACTCCTCTTCGCTCTCGTCCTGCTTCTTTTATTTAACTTTTTTGGCAATGAAATTTTAAGAGTCTTGCATATCGACCAACCGGTCATCAGCGTCGCAGGCGGCATTCTTCTTTTTATCATTGCACTTTCTATGATCTTTCCTTCCGATGATAATGTAGAAGCCGTCCGAACAGAACCAATCATCGTTCCGCTCGCTACGCCTATCATTACAGGACCAGGCTCGATCACTATGACGATGGTTTTTGCACAAGAAGTTCAAAATCATTGGGTTATGACGATTGCTATCTTCTGTGCCTGGATCCCTACTCTACTCGTTCTTTTAGCTGCCTCTCAAATCAAAAAAATCCTTGGCGAGAAAGGTCTCATCGCTTGTGAAAGACTTGGTGGAATGTTATTGAGCCTTATCGCCGTTCAAATGCTCTCAAAAGGTGCAATTAATATAATTAAGGCCTCTTTCCCCAACATTTAAAATTTAATTATTATACACTTTTGATTTTAAGCAACTTAAGTTTGATTTTAATTCATAACTTAAGGCATAATTATTGGTAATAATTTTAAGGAGTCTATCTATATGTCAATTCCAGGTATTAGGGTGATGTCAACAACGCGCCCCTTTGAAGATCCAATTAATTTTGACCTGCTATCCAATGATCCTATCGATGTACACTGTGACCCAGAAGGAAAAGCTCATCATTATTTCAATAGAAGCTCTCTTGAAAAATGTACTATATGTCCTCTAGATAACCGTCCAATTGATCCTAACAAATTTACCGCTGCACCTGATATGAAAACTCTTTCTGAGGCGTATGGAAAACGTTTCACGGATGATCGTACTTTTAAAATCATGAAAGATCCTGTTAGATTACCCTGCAATGGCAATCATCACTGCTGCGACAAGGAATCCATTACCCAATGGGTTCAAGGCAAATTAAATGAAAGTGCAAAACCTATTTGCCCTATAGATGGAAAGTCTATTCTCGATCCTCTAAAATTTATCCCTGCACCAGAGCTTAAGAGCGCCATTACTGATTGGACAAATACTAATAGCATTGACATCGATATGGTCAATAATGCCATTCAAATTGAACCCGCCACGTGTCCACCAGATCTACCACCAATTAAACCCGGCGCGGATAAACCAGACCTAACATCAGTTGATCCCGATACGGATACACCAGATCTACCACCGATTAAACCCGGCGCGGATAAACCAGACCTATCATCAGTTGAACCCGACACGGATAACCCAGATCTACCACCACCACCTCCTCCATCCACATCTATTTTTACATCGATTTCAGATTGGTGCAAAGGCGTGTGGCATTGGATTGTCTCTTGGTTTTCACTTTTTGACCAAGTTTCTTAGACAATTAGTTAAAATTGCTTTCCCTCGAAATTTCTCTTTCTCGAGGGAAATGAATTTACAAATATTTTCTTAATCTTTTCTATATATAATTAATTTCTTGTTGGGTATCATACGAAAGATATGCTACCTCTTCTAACGCATCCACCTCTTCCACCACTCCCTCAGCCGAGAGTACCTGGGCCCCCTCCTGGACATCATCCTGTAGGTAGTGGCACACCTCTTCCTCCTATACCTTCTCCTGGACATCATCCTGTAGGTAGCGGCACACCTCTTCCTCCTCCCACGCCCTCTCCTGGACATCATCGTGCCGGCAGCAGGACACCTTCTCCCGGACATCATCGTGCAGGTAGTGGCGCAACTCATCCCATACCCCCTCCGCATTATCCCTCTTACGGCTATTATCCTGTAACTCCGCCATCTAACCCTCCTGTACAAAATAATGATTTGGATGAAGTGCCTTGTTGGTGCATTTGTGGATGTTTCTTTGTGCTAGTATTCTGTCTCTTGGTGGCGCTATTCGCGACCGATCAGTAATATTTGGTATTAATACTTTTTGGTTTTTGGAATGAGGCCCTTCTCCCAAAAGGAAGTGTACATTCCATTCGCTATGATGATGTGATCATCTAATGTAATGCCCATAACACGACTGCTACAGCGAAGGATTTGGGTAAGGTCTACATCTGATACTGATGGTGAAGGATCACCGCTGGGATGGTT
>Ga0187779_10001308_pt1 | contig 15545 bp, 9 predicted proteins | sample 1015_Q2_SP10_10__FD_132435 | JGI IMG/M metagenome (GOLD analysis project Ga0187779, IMG submission 132435) | Tropical peat soil microbial communities from peatlands in Department of Meta, Colombia - 1015_Q2_SP10_10_MG | ecosystem: Environmental > Terrestrial > Soil > Wetlands > Peat | place... | reverse complement strand
GCAGCCGCTCGGCCATTTCGCGCAGTATCTCCACGACGAACTCAGGAAATTCGTTCATCAAGTTGTTGATATTCTCATTGTTGATGGTTACCAGTTCGACGTCTTCAAGCGCTACTGCCCGTGCCACGCGGGATGTCGACAGAAAGAACGACATGCCGCCGAAACATCTTCCCGTGGTGATTACGGCGATCTCCTTCTCGCCTTTCATAATCGCCACCCTGCCTTTCAGCACGGAGAACATGTCGCTGCCCGGGTCTCCCTCGGCAAAGATCGTTCTCCCCTCATCATACGCCACGACATATTTGCCGATCACACCCGAGGGAACGCTCCTCTTCCCTTCCAGGAGTTTTTTTAGATACACGGTCTCGTCCCGTCCCAGGCTCGCAGCGATTTCGGCGCCAAAAAGGAGTGCGAGTGAGGAGTAATAGATCCAAATAATGACGACGAAGAGAGACTTGAACGAACCGAAGGCAAAGCCGTAGCCGGGATTATACAGAAGAAAAAGGTGGAATGCGGGCCGCATCGCAAACCACAGGACCGATGTGCTCACGGCGCCGATCAGCAGGTAGAGCGGTCGTACGCGCTGCGAAAAGAGAATATAGAGCATAAAGACGGCCAAGGTGACAAAAAGAAAAGGGCCGACTCGTTCCAAGTACGTCCAGGTCACGTCCAGATGATTCTTGCGCTCAATCAGCGTATAGAGAATGCCCGTTACGGCAATGGCGGACAAGCCCAGGAGAAAAAAGATGCTTATGGCAACGTCGAAGAGCTTTTCCATGAGGAAGGGCCTGGTCGGTTTCTTCCGGAAAATTGTCCCCAGTGATACGCGGAAGTCAGCGATCAGCGGTGTGACGCCCCAGAACAGCACAAGTCCGTTCATGACGCCGATGGCGCCCATGTGGGAAGAGATGAATTGCACTTCTCGCAGGATATCCTGGCTGTATGCGGGGATCACCTGGGTGAGCATCTCCTGTGCCTTTGTGAAAGCCCGGCTGGATGACCCGATTACAGCGCCGAGCACAAAGGTGAGCAAAAATAACGACGGAATGAGCGCTAGCGTCGCGGAAAAGGCAAGAGACGATGCTGCGGAAAGATCGTTGTTCTTCTGGAAGGATGAAACAGTATCGTGCAGGACGATTCTGATTTTTTTTAAACCGTCTCCGGCGATGTTCGTCATGGCTCCTCAGAAATGACCGGTTTGTCGGTCTTCGCGATGTCATAATAGATGCTGGACCAATTGCGGCCATTATAGAGGGTTGTGTGAGAAATATCAAGATTCTCCCTTCGGTCGAGAGCATTGTTACAGACAGGATATCTTTCCCTTAACCCCTCGCGATAAAGAACGTTTATCTGAGACGGGCTGGCGGCTTGCTCAGACGAGGACGCGGCAAAAGCAATGAACACGGATCTAAAAAAAACAGCCTGGCGTGGCGGGATAAAAGAAGAATATTGCGGAAGAATCAAACATATGTCCACGCTCTGGGAATAAACTCTACCATGCTTTTGATATAGCCATGCACTGTCCTGTCGGATTTACCCTTTCTGCCGCGTCTGAAGAGGATTTGATCGCCACCGTTTTAATGCATTACCGTTTCTGCTCATGGATAACCTCGTGATGGCAGTTGTTCCTAGCAAAGTTCCTGCTGTGCACGAGGTGAGGAATCTCCCATGTCCATGGCAGCGAGAAATCCTTCCACCGCTCGGGAAGTTGTCATTCGTAGAAACGCCTACAATCAACCGGTTTCGTCAGCGCTACGCCGGGAAAGAAAGGAACGTGGCGGGTCTTATAAGGCCAAGCTGACCAAGCTGCACAGAGCGTCCTGACTGTCAATAACCATATCCAAATTGAAATGCGATGAAGTTGCCCATAAATTCTTCATTCCGACCGATGATGAGGCCGACTACTCCCGGCATGCTGATGGCATTAATAAAAAGATAGCCGCCCACGCCATAAGCAGTATAAGTGTTTCCTGAGGCAGGGCTGACGGGCGTATAAATGCCGTAATCGACATAGGGAGCTACCGTAAAAATGCCGTCTGGCATTTTTTTTACCGGTATCTGGTAATCCGCTGACACCGCGGCTATATTTCTCGTCCAGAGACCGTTTGGTTCAATCCCGCGGTAGCCCTTTGCATTGCCGAACATCAAAACATCGCCAGCATTGCCGTTGTCGGTCAGGCTCGCTGCATTCAGGGCGAGCTGAAGTGCATGCTGTTTGAACAGCACTTGATCCCACTCGAAAGCAGCAGTCGCCTGCGAGACGTTGGAGCTCTCATCAGATCGATGCACTTGCCGAAGCCACGCGAGCTGTGCAGAAACCCCATTGTTGTAGTAAAGCTTGTAATCAGCATTCGAGTACGCCAGACGAGCACCCGTGCTGTATGACCAGTAATTATCAGGTACCGTGGTGTAAGGACTTACTTTCTCGTATCGTCGATCCATGTAATTGATCAAGACCGATAGCCCGAGGGTGGGAGTGATCCTGTACCCGGGAGAAATGTTCACTATGACTTCTCTTTTCAGGTAGGCGTATATGATCGTGTTTTCCTGATACTGATCAAGCTCAGTCGATGACTGGTTGAATGCCGTGCGGACTGTGAAGTTGCTGAAATTTATGGAAGGATCAAGGTAAAACAGGGAAAAGGAATTCCCGTCTGTCGACACTGCGCCGGAAACCCCCACTGTCTTCCCGTAACCGAGAAAATTTGAATCAATGATTGCGGCGCCGATAGATCTTTTTTGATCGATGGAGTAAGCAAAGAGCCCGGGAACGAGGGTCCAGCGATCCTCCACGGTGACATCGATGTCGGGCTTATGGACGCGCACCTCGACACTTTCGAAGAGCTGTGAATTGCTGAGGCACTGCCCCAGCACGGTACTGTCGATGGACTCCCAGCTTTTATAGTTTTCTTTTTCCAAGCACTTTCCGACGAGAGACTCAACTGTTCTATCTTTGGTCCTCTGGGCTCCTTCCACATGCACGTTGATTTCTCCCAAGGATGCATTCGTTATTGACGCAGAAGTTGTCTGTGTCCACATCATCAGAATCATCAAAAAAAAAGTGATTTTAACAATGGATTTGATAATAATCCCGATCATAAAAAGCCAAATAGGAAAAGTCGCTTAGCTTGAGATACAATGCCTCTCTGCATATCGGCCGCTAGGATCTTAGATGGGTCTCGTCTACGAGAAATCATCAGTTTCACATACAGGGGGTTCGCGATGACCGTGGACAAGTCTGGATATAATACCACATTTCCTGGCTGCCCATCGGAACTTAAGCATACGTGATCAGAGGAGTATCCGAAATCGAGTAGGACAGCGCCATGAAGATCGCGGGTTGAGTAATGCGATGGCTCGCTTGCATCTCATCATATTTCTCATCAGACGTCCGATCCAGTTATACCCGTTCACATGGGGGATGGTCTGCCTCACTACTAGCCCATAATATTCACACCACCGTCAATGTACAGTACTTCTCCCGTAAGGTGACGTGCAAAGGGGGATGCGAGGTAGGCACAGGTAAAGCCTACATCCATGATGTCAACAAGTTCGCCGAGCGGAGCCCGGGCTGCCGCCTCTTTCATCAAAAGTTCGAAGTCCTTCAGGCCAGATGCGGCTCGCGTCTTGAGCGGGCCTGGCGAGACTGCATGCACGCGTATCTTCTGCGGCCCGAGTTCGTAAGCGAGATAGCGGCAGCACGCTTCAAGGGCTGCTTTAATTGGTCCCATCACGTTGTAATTGGATACAACCTTTTGAGCGCCATGAAAGGTCATCGTGAAGAGGGTACCGCCATCTTTCATGAGCGGGGCGGCAAGCCGTGCCATCCTGATGAAAGAATGGCACGAGATGTCCATTGCCTTGGCAAAACCTTCGGATGAACAGTTGAGCAAACCACCCTGAAGGTCCTCCTTCGGTGCGAATGCGATGGAGTGCACAAGGATATCGAGATGCCCCCACTCACTCCTGATCCGTTCAAAAACAGCTTCCAGTTCTCCCGGATTCGATACGTTGAGAGGCGCAAAGATCTCAGCCTCGAGCGATTTCGCCAGAGGTTCGACATAGGTCTTGGCCTTATCGTTGAGATAGGTTATTGCGAGGTCGGCACCCCACTCCCTGAAAGCCTTTGCACAACCATAGGCTATCGAGTCAACGTTCGCGATGCCTACCACCAGCGCCTTCTTGCCCCTAAGCGCGGAGTTTGAAACGTCGAGTGTCATACCTTGTCCTCCCTCACCCGATCAGGCGCCTTGCATGGCGCGCGATCATCAATTCTTCATTGGTCTGGATCACCCAAGCCTTTATCCGTGAGCCTGGTGCGCTGATACAGGGACCTCCCTTTGCATTCGCATCGGCATCAACCTCTACGCCAAGCCATGCCGCGTCGCGACAGACGCGCTCCCGGATCTGCTCAGCGTTTTCGCCAATCCCGCCCGTAAACACAAGCGCATCTAATCCGCCAAGAGCTGCTATAAGTGACCCCATCTCGCGCCTTATGCGATACACGAAAAGGTCGATGGCGAGTTTGGCCCTTGGCTCCATGCTCAAGAGCAGGGTACGCATGTCGCTCGAGCTGCCCGATACGCCAAGCAACCCTGACTGCGTGTAGATCAGTTTCTCAAGGGTTCGTGCATCCATGCCGCGGCCGTCCATGAGATAGAGCATTATGCCCGGGTCGAGAGAGCCGCTTCGCGTGCCCATGGGGAGACCTTCCACGCCGCTAAACCCCATCGTGCTCGTCACGCTCCTGCAATGCTCCATGGCACACATGCTGGCGCCATTGCCAAGATGGAGCACGACGGTCTTGCCTAAAGCCGCCCTGGAGTCGAAGTCCTTCAGTACCGACGCAATGTACTCATACGACAGGCCATGAAAGCCATAACGTATCACTCCCGCCTCTGCGTATTCGAAGGGGAGCGCATAGAGTTGAGCAATGCGGGGATTCGTACGGTGAAAGGAGGTGTCGAAACAGGCGACTTGGGGAAGTTCCGGGCGACGCTCCAAAAGAAGTTTGATTGGCGCCAGGTTGTGCGGTTGATGCAATGGCACGAGCGGGATAAGACGCTCAAGCTTTGCCATAACCTCCTGATTCACGCGCACCGGCTCAGTATGGTCGAGCCCCCCGTGCACCACTCGATGACCGACACCGAGCAGACGGTACCCAGAGAATTCGGCACGTACATAAGCGAACAGGTGGTCGATTGCTCCGGCATGACCGAGCTTCGTACCCTCAGGCCATGACTTTTCAGCTATGATCGTGCCTCCCTTGTCCTTTGTGACAAAGCGCGGGGCGGTATAAATGCCTTCGATCTGCCCGCGGCCGAGGAGTTCTATTTGATCGTCGCGCGGGACATAAAGCGAGAACTTGATGCTTGACGAACCTGCATTCAGGACCGCAATGACGTCTGACATGCGACACCTCCCTATAGTTCTTTTCCGGGTGCCGCGCTTCGCTTCGCATGCGCTACCAGGGCCATCACCGCAATCGATGCGAGGCGGGTGCGCACGCTGTCGGCGCGGCTTGTCAGCACGATAGGAACACGGGTGCCGAGGACGATACCTGCCGCGTCTGCTCCTGCGAGGTACTGAAGCTGTTTCGCAAGCATGTTTCCGGCTTCGAGGTCCGGAACCAACAATATATCAGCCCTTCCCGCCACGGGGGAATCTATCTTCTTCGTTCTGGCTGCCTGTTCATTGACGGCATTGTCAAATGCAAGCGGCCCGTCGAGAATTCCTCCAGTAATCTGCTTGCGATCGGCCATCTTGCAAAGGGAAGCCGCTTCGAGGGTGGAGGGTATATCAGGATTCACGGTCTCGACCGCAGAGAGAATGGCTACTTTAGGCTCGTGGATGCCCAGTACGTGGGCAAGGTCAATGGCGTTCTGGACGATATCCACTTTTTCCTTGAGTCCCGGCGTTATATTGATCGCAGCATCAGTCACCAGCAAGACGCGCGGATACGTGGGCACGTCCATGACGAAAATATGGCTGATGCGGCGGGCTGTGCGAAGCCCGGTGGCCGAGGGCACCACGGCACTCATGAGTTCATCAGTATGTAGACTCCCTTTCATAAGGGCTTCCACCTCACCAGCGCGGGCCATGGCCACCGCTTTCTCGGCAGCTGCATGGCTGTGTTCAGTATCCACGATGCGGTACGGTGTAATATCCGCACCGGCGGCCCGGGCGGCTTCGCGGATCTTCGTCTTCGGACCGATCAGTACCGGATCAATAAGATTGCGTTTTGCGGCCTCAAGGGGACCGAGAAGGGATTCGTGATCACAGGGGTGGACCACAGCACAGACTACGGGGGGCATTCCTTCGCAGGTCTTGATGAGACGGGCGAAGACATCAGTCCGGCGGAAGATGACTTCTGGAGTGGCGAGGTCGGTGTAACTGATCCGCTTCATCGGCGCCTTGACCGTTGCGGTGCCTGAAGCTATCACGCCGCCCACTTCGTTCGTACAGCGGCAGTCGAATACGACCAATCCGCCGTTCCGCTTTTCCTTTGCGGAAATCGTGGCAGTGAGGGTTTCGCCCATGACCAGACGGCCCTCAAACCTGAGGTCGTGGGCGAGGATCGTGGTCCCCGGACCGGGGAAGCGGCGGTTGAGAAGATAGGAAAAAAAGGCATCAGCAGCTACTGGTTCGGTTGACGGGACGGTATCCGGCCGTACCTCCTCATCCAGGTGGGCCTCGTCGATGTCTCCGGATACATAAGCCAATGCCTCAATGTCGTTCCGTGAGATGGTACGCGAAACAGTGAGCGTCTTGCCAATCTCTATTTCGTCGAATGTCACATTGGTGAAGGACGTCATGACCTTGCCTCCCTCACTTTGCCTGAGAGGAGCGGCATCTCTCCCGGCTTGAGCGAGAGCACCTCACCGATGCGCTTAAGCATTGTTCGCTGCGACAGCGTTGCGCCTTCCCTATGGATACGCTTGTCCGAAAGAAGACGGTCGACGAGCGTCAACAGCTTTTTTCTGTCCGCCGGGTCACTCAGGAGTTGCGGAAGTGTTTCAACGGCCTTCTCCGGCTCATACCTGATGATGATCTCCTGCTCGCCCCTTATGCGACGCATCAGATCGCGCGGAAGGTCGGGAAGGAGATCCCGGTATTCTCCCATAAGCTCTTCCTTAAGTTCCATTCGGGAGAGCGGAATCGGCTGTCCCCGATGGGCAAGAAGTGCGCCGACGCGGGCCAGGGCCTCGGGATAGCCGCCCACAGCCATGGATGCGAGCGCCTCCTTGACAAAGGGCAACTCCCGAGGGTCAAGCACCTCCGGGACTTCCCGCTCCTTACTTTCCTGATTGTCTGACAGGTACAGTAAGAACAGGTTGCCATAGACCTCGAAGAATATCGCCTCGCTCATGGCGTCCCTGACGTCACGGTAGAAATCAAAGGACGCGCTCACGAGTTCAGAAATCATCTTTTCCATCCTGCGGAAATGCTGGTCCGGCCCGGACTGCTGCCGGTTCTCCTTCATTATCTCTGCGGTAGGTTTGAGCCACCAGAGCCAGGGATTCATGTCCGAGAAGGCCCATCGCTGGAAGCGAAGCGGCCGAAAATCTCTAAGCACCTTGGCACTTTGCTCGTTCGAGAAAGCCTGTACCAGGGGCTGAGCGAATAGTTCGTAGGCACGCTGGTTGAAGTCTGAAATTGCTGTGACCGCCTCGAAAGGCTTCTCATCGGTGCGTTTGAAACGGTTGAGACGACTGATGACATCCTCAAGCTCGCGCTCGGTGAATTTGACATCGTAATGGACCTTGCCGTCGTCGCCTTTGGATTCTATTATTTCCATGCCGTAAAGCCCGGGCGGAAGGGCCTCGATCGATTTCATCACCGAAACGATTTGGCTGTGCTCTTTTTTTGCCACTCTGCCTGAAACGAATATTCCAAGATGGCCTATGTCCTGATGAAGCAAGCCGATGATCGTTTGGCCATGGGCCTTTATCTCGTCGGTTGAGCCGTATACGTCCGCTACCCAATTGAATGCCTGTTGTGGTGGCGTGATGTTATCGCCCATCGAGGCGAAAAGGATAATAGGAGACTTAATCTCCCGCAGATCAAGGGGTTTGCCGCCCTTCACCCGTGCTCCACCAGTCCACAGCTTGTTGCCGATAAAGAGGTCTTGGACGATCCATTCTATCTCCTCCCGGTTGAGGAGATAGAAGCCTCCCCACCAGCGCTCGAACTCCAGAAAACGCGGAGGCTCGGTGTCTACATTGGCGAACACGTGATAATATTTGTCCCAGAAGGTATTTGCCGGGTTCAGGTTCTCCATGTTCTCAATCAGATAGGCGCCGTCGAATATACCGTTGCCGAGGTCAGCGGCAAGAGAGGCCATCCACGTACCGCCGAGCATCCCGCCGGCATAACGCATAGGGTTGTCGCCCTCTCCCTCCTGCCAAGCGCCACCCCAGTAGGACATGGGTGCTCCGTTGATCACAATCGGGCCGGTATCATCAGGGTCCGAGGCAGCGATCATCATGGCAGCCCAACCGCCCTGGCAATTGCCGACTAGGGACGGCTTGGGGCTCTCGGGATGCAATTCCCTCACTTTGTGCACAAAGCGCTTCTCGGCATCGCATACGTCAAGCAACGTCTGCCCCGGCTCTGGATCAGGGAAAAAGATGACAAAGTAGACTGGGTGCCCTTCGCGCAAGGCGACGCCGACCTGAGAATCATCCTTGAATCCCCCGATGCCTGGGCCATGACCGGCACGCGGATCGATGATGATGTAGGGACGGCGTCTTGGATCAACGGTCACTCCCCCGGGGGGGATGATCCGTACAAGGGCATAATTGACCGGCCGTTCAAAGGTGCGGGCATCAACCACGATTTCATAGTCGAAGTGCAACACCGGCGGTTTGCCAGCTCGTTCGTGCTGAACAAAATTATTCCCTCTCTGCCGCATCGTGTCCCAGAACAGGACCGACCGCTGCACAAAGTCCGTTGAATACTGCAGCCAGTTCGTCCAAATTTCCCAGGGCGATGCCGGCTTTCCGATGAGGTCGGCTATCTGTTCCTTATACGCGTCCTGGACCTTCATATTAAACCGCTTCTGGGCCAGCTGCATCCTTTTCTGGAAGACCTGGCTAACCTTCGTTGATAGTTTCTGCATATCAGCCATCTTCATTGATCTATCCTTCATGGATGAATCCTCCTTACGTACTATTGAAACATGCATTCGAACTGTACAAAACCACTGCTTTCTGTCTCCGTCTGACACCGGGTTTAGCTTTGTCGGAATTCAATTAAATTTAAGCACTGGCTCGTGGTGCTGTCAATTTATAGGTTTTGCAACTTTTCATTTTATTGCGATTAAGTGCATGTCACATTTAGAAAACCAAGGGCCTACCGTATTCTTCAACACGAGGTAATATGGATTACCTGTATATATCTCGATGAGATCATGAAATTCACAGATAACGGAACTGAGAATTGAGTAATTAGAATACAGCAAGGATTCAAGAATGAGCGTCGAGCATAAATGGGATATGATCAGGGGATTGCAGGAAATGACAAATAGGAGCAGATATAAAAAGCCAGATTCTATTTAAAATATTCCTTGTTGCAGGAAATGAGAACTCTACTATTCCAGGATGGTTATATATTAAGTGAGGAATAGAATTCGATCGCGAGCGATACTAATACAAATAATAACTTCAGAAGGAGGAACGCATCTTATGTTCCGACCGATGATTCTTATAGTAATTGCATTATCACTACCCTAACGTGTTTTAGGTTCGGTCAGCTCGGATTCTGTGACGTCTCTTCTCCGGAAAAAGAGTTTACCTATCGTGCCCACACCCAGCACCCGCCCTAATTCTCTGACCGCGAAGAAAGGGATAAAGGCGAAAAATACTAAAAGGGCGTTGGCAGACCATTCATAATTGTACCGACTCATAAGCTCATTAACGGCTCCCCTTGGACCTGTTCCGTGTAGCAAGCTGCGAATCAGGGACTCGATAACATTAAAGAGCGCCACAACAGCAGTAAAGAGAAATGTCTTGTATACAGTTGGGAAAATTAGCGACTTGTGTTCTAATCCTCGACCAAGGCGAAAGGCTTGTGCCACCAGAACGACTTTGGCGATCACCAGCGCCTTGATCAGAGCAATACCATAATCCTGGTAGCTGATTTGATATTGGGCCAGGATCAATCTTCGATAAATGGTAAAAACAGCGAAAAAAAGTGCCAAATAGAGGAAAATCAACCAGTACTCTATCATTTCATGAAGTATTTTCTGCATCCAGCTCGTTTTTTTCTCATTTGTACTGTTCATCATACGAATTCTACTCTCAATCTGATAATGTTAAAACCTGTCCTATGCGCACCGTGAACAATCCGCCCTCAAGGGCTAATGAAATATTTTACAGTCGTAAACCTCCCCGATAATTCTAATAGTCTGGTATTAGTGGAAATAATTAACTCCCCGATAACGTAACACGTGGGCTTGACAAAACATCATTGATTAGTTTACTCGCCACAATTTGCCCTGTCAATCGTATTTTACATAATGAAATTCTCATACTACCCCGTTAAGACGAATGGTTGAAGTAGTAAAGTAAGCCTTGGCAGCTTGGTTGATCTGATGTGGTAATAAGATACAGGGATGGCTCGGCGTTGTGCACACATCGGTCCAAAGCATTTAGCCAGCACAATAAGCCAGCTAGCAAGAAGTTTTAGGGAATTTAGCACAAATTTAGCACAATCAAATGAAAAAGGGCTACAGCATGTTGCTGTAACCCCTAGATTCTTTGGCGTCCCCAGGGGGATTCGAACCCCCGTTATCGCCGTGAAAGTCGGAAAGACTATAAAAGTGTAAACCTTGATTTGTTGCCTGGTTTCCCATATTGCTTTTACAATCAAGGGGCTGTTGCTGTTCTATTATTTCTATATATGTTATTGTTTTTGTCCTTTTGGAATATTTTTAGCACAAATTTAGCACAGTGCTTTACGTAATAATAGGTGCAATATGCAAAATCGTTGTCAATAAATCGAACCTAATTGAATGATGGTTCGAATCTTTTGTGGCTACCCAGAAATGATGAATAGGGCAATGGAAAGAATTTATATCACTATACTTTGTTCGCACTGAATATATCATATCGCAGTCCACCTGGTAATATTATGTCAGCGGGACAAACGGCACCATCTAATATGAAAAGGTTGGCGGTAATGACCAGTACGCCATTGCTATAGCTGTTGCCGGCATATGTAAAATATTCAGGGCAGGCTGGTTCTTGAATCAAGAAATAGGTGACTACGTTAAGATTGGGCAGGGACACTGTTTCCCCAGCTCCAAGTGTTGCATTAAACGCATCCAAATCTTCGGCATTGCCAATGGTATAAGTGCTGTTTCGGGTATTAGTGGAAGAACTATAGATAGTGATGACGCTTTGTTCTTGTATTAGCGTTGATGGATCAATAGCTGCAGTAAATAAAAATGTTTGAGCTGTTATAAATCTTGGGTTGTTCTCTGCCGTGCCGCAGGACTGAAAAATCATTAAGGTAGGGATTAAAATAAGGATTAATTTCATTATAAAGGGATTGTCGCCGTTCTGTTAATTCTATCTATTTTACTGTATATGTCCTTTTTGAATATTTTAGCACAAATTTAGCATAGTGCTTTACGTACGAATAATTGCAATATGCATAATCGTTGTCACGAAATCGAACCTATTTGAATGATGGTTCGAGTCTTTTGTAGCTCACTAAGGAGGATGGCACAGGGCGAAGTATAAAATAAATTTTAGGCAAAGCGTTGAATCACTGGTGGCTGCTCGACCGGACTAGTTAATTCATGCATTCTTTATGCTGGATTATCTTTAGTGTATTACGCATCCTCCCTGCGACATTATCCACGTTTTGCATTGTGAGGGTACACACGTGCCACTGAGATAATCCCGCTCCAAGCATTCTGATGTATCATTAAAAACGCAGACTGCGTAAATAGCCGTCCACGTACCCATATTATCAGTTCTTGTCTGGAGAGTGAAACCATTCTTTTCGCAATAGCTGAACTGTTGACCGCATGTGCCATAAAAAAACTCCCATTCAGGACATGACGTTTGATCAGGGAAAACACAAAGGTCATTATTTAAAGAATATCCTAGGTCTGTGCAGTATTTGGCAGCCGGTTGAGGAGCAAAAGGAGAATAAGGAGGAGAAAGAGGAGAAGATGAATTTTGACTGCTTGAACAGCCTAAAATAAGCAATAAAAAAAAGTGGGAGAGCGTGATTCGCATGGATAGACTCCCATTAAGCACAGTCAAATGAAAAAGGGCTACAGCATGATGCTGCAACCCCTTGATAATTTGGCGTCCCCAGGGGGATTCGAACCCCCGTTATCGCCGTGAAAGGGCGGTGTCCTGGGCCGGGCTAGACGATGGGGACGGGCATTACCTATTTCTCAAGAGTTCTAAGTGAGAGTGATGTGACGCTATTTGAGGTTTCATGCACTTACCTTAAAACTCTATTTATTCTGGTGAGCCGGCTGGGATTTGAACCCAGGACACCCGCCTTAAAAGGGCGGTGCTCTACCAACTGAGCTACCGGCCCGCTCACGCGGTCTTCGCTAAAGCTGCATATATTAACAAGGAACCGCTGTCCTTGTCAATAGAAAATACCTACCGCAACTTCGCTCTGAGGGGAGATGTTTTTTTGAATGGCTGCTCGAGGATGATGGTCTCGTCTCGGCGCGCTCCTGTTGAAATGATGGATGGTTTCACGCCGCAGAGCTTGCAGAGCTTCTCCACATATGACCGTGCTCTTTTAGGTAGGTCGGCGTACTTTGTTATCCCGATCGTGGACTGTTTCCAGCCAGGCAACGTAATGTACTGCGGTATGGCCTTGTCGAGCACGACGAGCTCAGACGGCATCTCTTCATAGAGTTTGCCCTGAAATTTGTAGCCAACGCAGATCTTTATCTCGTCGAGGTCATCAAGCACGTCAAGCTTGGTGAGCGCGATGCTCGTCAATCCATTCACCCGGACAGCATGGCGGATGATGAGCGTGTCGGCCCATCCGCACCTTCTTGCCCTCCCGGTCGTCGCGCCGTACTCCTTGCCTCGATCTCGAAGCTGTTTGCCGAGTGAGTTTTCCTGCTCCGTGGGGAAGGGACCGCTGCCCACGCGCGTTGTATAGGCCTTGACGATGCCCAATACCTCGCTGATTGTGTTTGGGCCGATACCCAGACCAGTACAGGCGCCGCCTGCTGTGGGGCTCGACGACGTAACGAAGGGATAGGTTCCGTGATCGACATCAAGATGAGTACCCTGGGCACCTTCCGCCAGGATTTTCCTCTTGTTCTTGATCGATTCATCAAGATAAAGCGTCGTATCGGTTATGTATTTCTTCAACCGCTTGCCGTAGGCAAGGTATTCTTCATAGATTTGGTCCAGGGATACAAGCGGTGCATCGAAAAACCGCTCGAGCAGGAAATTCGCTTCACCCGTGTTGCATGCCAGTTTCTCTCGAAACACGTTAGGGCTGAGCAGATCGGCTACCCTGATGCCCTTGCGGTTGATCTTGTCAGCATAGGCCGGTCCGATCCCGCGGCCCGTGGTCCCGATTTTTTTATTACCCTTAAGCCTCTCACTAGCTACATCGAGAGCCTTGTGGTAAGGCATGATGAGATGGGCGTTTTTACTGAGGAGCAGACTGTCACCGAACTTTATGCCGCGCTTTACCATCCCATCCATCTCTTCGATGAGCGCCGAGGGATCGACGACAACACCATTTCCAATGATGCACTTCTTGCCTTTGTGCAGGATCCCCGAGGGGATGAGGTGCAGAATGAACTCGTTCTTACCGACGACCACCGTGTGCCCCGCGTTATGGCCCCCCTGGTAACGCGCGACGATGTCGGCCCGCTCGGTGAGCAGGTCAATGATCTTGCCCTTGCCTTCATCGCCCCATTGGGCTCCGACAACAACTAAAACTGGCATATTGCTCCCTCAATAGCTATGCTTTCCGCCATTTGCATCAACTATATTTTAATCTGCTTTACCGATAATACGTTCGGAAGCTGCTTGATCTTTCCTATGAGGTCATCGGACACTATGCTGTCGATGCTTACCACCGACATCGCGAGGCCGCCTTGTTTCTCGCGCCCAAACTGCATCCGTGCTATATTGATCCCGTTCTGGCCCAATAGCATGCCGATGCCGCCGATGACGCCGGGCTTGTCGTTGTTCATTAGTACGAGCATATCGCCCTCCGGTACGGTCTCCATCGGGAAATTGTCGAACTGTATGATGCGAGGCTCTTTCTTGCTGTTCAGCGTTCCCGACGCGGACACGTCCTTGCCGCCTGCCTTAATCCTGAGCTTGATGAGGCTCGTGTACTCTGTCGCTTCGCTCGACTTGGAAACCATGACGTCTATGCCGCGATCCTTGGCGATAAGGGGGGCGTTCACGTAGTTCACGTTCTCCTGGAGCGTCGGTGTAAGCAGCCCTTTGAGGGCTGAGAGTGTGATCGGTTCCTGCTTGAGGTTCGCCACCTCGCCGCTGTATTCCACCGTCACCTGGGTGAGCCCCCCTTCATAGAGCTGGGCGATGAACAAACCCATACGCTCCGCGAGGTTAATGTAGGGCGAGAGCGTCGGGAGCTGGTCGGCGGGTACCGATGGCACATTCACAGCATTCCTCACCGTCCCGGCGATTAGATAGTCTACGATTTGTTCCGCAACGGCCACGGCTACGTTTTCCTGCGCCTCCAGGGTAGACGCGCCCAAATGGGGTGTTGCGATGAAATTATCGAGTGTGAGGAGCGGGTGGTTCTCCGGCGGCTCCTTTTCAAACACATCGAACGCAGCTGCAGCGATCTTACCGTTCTTCAGGGCATCGTAAAGGTCCTGCTCGTTCACAATTCCGCCACGGGCGCAGTTGATGATGCGCACGTTGTCCTTCATCTGGGAAATCGTGGTCTTATTGATGAGGTTCGCCGTCTCCTTGGTCTTGGGTGTGTGAACCGTGATGAAGTCAGCCCGTTTGTAGATCGTCGGGAGGTCTGCAAGCTCAATCCCGAGGCTCTTCGCCTTTTCCGTAGAGATGAAGGGGTCGTAGGCCAGGACTTTCATGCCGAGGCCGATAGCCCGGCTCGCAACGACTCCGCCGATGGCGCCGAGACCGATAACGCCCAAAGTCTTCGCATAGAGTTCGACGCCCTCAAATTTCTTCTTTTCCCACTTGCCCACCTTGAGCGAGGCATAAGCTTGCGGGATCATGCGGGCGCAGGCGAAAATCAAGCCAATCGTGTGTTCCGCTGTGGTGACCGTGTTCCCGCCTGGTGTGTTCATGACTACGACGCCTTTTTTGGTCGCAGCGGGAACGTCCACGTTGTCCAGGCCGCTGCCAGCACGGCCGACAACCTTAAGCTTCGCTGCCTTGTCGAGAAGCCCGGCCGTGACTTTTGTCGCCGAGCGGATGATCAGGCCGTCATAATCGCCGATGATCTTCTCAATCTCTTCAACCGATGTCTTGCTCCGGGCGTCTACATCGAGCCCGGCCTTCTTAAGTATCTCCACCCCGATCGGGGAT
>Ga0187779_10001306_pt1 | contig 15580 bp, 13 predicted proteins | sample 1015_Q2_SP10_10__FD_132435 | JGI IMG/M metagenome (GOLD analysis project Ga0187779, IMG submission 132435) | Tropical peat soil microbial communities from peatlands in Department of Meta, Colombia - 1015_Q2_SP10_10_MG | ecosystem: Environmental > Terrestrial > Soil > Wetlands > Peat | place... | reverse complement strand
GTGCGCCCGCTCAAGGACGGCGTGATCGCGGACTTCGACGTCACCGAGAAGATGCTCCGCTACTTCCTGGCGTCGATCATCAACAAGCACGTCTTCCGCGTGAAGCCGAAGGTGATCGTGTGCGTGCCGAGCGGGATCACCGAGGTGGAGAAACGCGCGGTCCGGGACAGCGCGCAGTCGGCCGGGGCGAAGGAAGTGTACATGGTCGCCGAGCCGATGGCGGCGGCGATCGGGGTGGGGCTGCCGATCGAGACGCCGACCGGCAACATGGTCATCGACATCGGCGGCGGGACGACCGAGATCGCCGTGATCGCCCTGTCGGGCATCGTGTGCGACGCGTCGATCCGGACCGCGGGCGACGAGATGGACACCGCCATCGTCCAGCACATGCGCAAGAACCACAACGTGCTGATCGGCGAGCCCACGGCGGAACGGATCAAGATCCAGATCGGCAGCGCGGCGCCGGTGGGGGACGAGCAGGAGATGGAGGTGAAGGGGCGCGACCTCGTCTCGGGCATCCCCAAGACGGTGACGGTGCGCTCCGACGAGATCCGTGCCGCCCTCATGGAGCCGATGCAGCAGATCGTGGATGCGGTGCGGCGGGCGCTGGAGATCACGCCCCCCGAGCTGGCGAGCGACATCGTGGATCGCGGGATCGTGATGACCGGCGGCGGCTCGCTGATTCGCGGCCTCGACGTCCTGCTCTCGCACGAGACGGGGTTGCCCATCCACGTCGACGAGGACCCCCTCACCTGCGTGGTGCGCGGCACCGGCCGCATCCTCGACGATCCCGAGAAGTACCGCACCGTCCTGACGACCTGACCGGCCGTGGCGATCGGCGCTGAGCGGTACGGGTCGCGGGCCGACACGGTCGTGTTCGTCGCCTGCCTGGTCGTCGCGCTCGTCACCCTCGCGCTCCCCGAGGCGCTGCGGGCCCCGCTGGCCGGGTCGCTCCGCCGCAGCGTGCTCCTGCCCGCCGTGACCGTCCAGTCCCGCGTCGCCGCGTCCCGCGCCCAGCGCCAGAACGTCCTCGCCCTGCGGGCCGAGCGCGACTCGCTCGCGCTCGCCTCCGCCGACGTGCCCGTGCTCCGGGCCGAGAACGGGGAGCTGCGCGCGCTGCTCCACCTGCAGGGGCGGCTGCTGACGGGCTTCGTCACGGCCGAGGTGCTGCACCAGGCCGGCCTCGGCGACGGGCTCACGCTGCTGCTCTCGGCCGGCCGCACCGAGGGCGTCCGGCCGCTGGCGCCGGTGGTCTCGCCGGGCGGCCTGGTGGGCATGGTCACCACCGTGGACCGCCACACGGCGGTCGTGATGGCGTGGTCGCACCCCGACTTCCGCGCCAGCGCGATGACCGAGGGCGGGAGGATCTTCGGCATCGTGGCGTCGCGGCGCGGCGAGCGCGCGGGCGAGGTCATGGAGCTGCGCGGCGTGCCCTACCGCGACCGCCTGCCCGCCGGGACCCTCGTCGTGACGTCCGGGCTCGGCGGCGTGTTCCCGCGCGGGATACCGCTCGGGACTGTGGAGGGCGAGCTCAGCGAGTCGGAGGGCTGGGAGCGGACGTACCTCGTCCGGCCCGCGGCCCACCCCGCCGCCGTCGGCCACGTGCTGGTGCTCACGGTCGGCCTGGTCCGCGACAGCCTGGCCGCCGCCTACCGGCCGTCGCCGCAGCGCGCCGACACGACCCCGGCGCCGGCCGCCACCCCGTGAAGCTCGCGGCTCCCCGCCTCAGGCTGTGGGCGGCGCTCGCGGTCCTGCTCGCGGCGCAGGTGGTCGTGCGGCCGCTGCTCGTGCCGTCGCCGTTCGCGCCCGACTTCGTGATGGTGGCGCTGCTGTTCCTCGCGATGCGCTCGCGGCCCGGCGCCGGGGCCGCGGCCGGGTTCCTGGTCGGCCTGCTGAGCGACGCGGTGGCGCCGACGGCCTTCGGGGCCGGGGCCTTCGCGCTCACCGTCATCGGCTACCTCGCCGGGTGGCTCAAGGCGGTCGTGTTCGCCGACAACCTCCTGGTGACCGCCGTGTTCGTCTTCGCCGCCACCTGGCTGCGGGACCTCCTCGAGCTGGCCGCGAGCGGCGATCTGCGGGCCGGCGGCCTCGGCACCCAGTTGCTGCTGCTCTCGCCCGCCGGCGCGATCGGCACCGCCGCCGCCGCGGTGCTGGCGCTGCTGCTGTTCCGCGGCTGGCTGCGCTCGGCGCCCGCGCTGTGAGCGACCGGCAGGCCTTCCACCCGTTCGTGCTCGCGCTGCGCGGGGCGGTCGCCCGCAACGCGCTCGCCGTGGTGTTCGTGCTGCTCGCCGCCGCGTTCTTCCGGCTCCAGGTGCTCCAGCACGACCGCTACCAGCTGAAGTCGGAGTCGAACCGGCTGCGCCCGGTGCCGCTGCCCGCGGCCCGCGGGGTGATCGTGGACCGGCACGGCGCGGTGATCGCCGAGAACGTGCCGGGCTACTCGGTGTCGCTCCTGGCCCAGGACGAGGACTCGCTCCGCGCCATGCTGCGGCGGCTCGAGCCCGTCATCCCGCTGGACACGGCGGCGGTCGAGCGCGTCGTGACGCGGTTCCGCTCCGCGCCCTACCAGCCCACGGTGCTGGTCAAGGACGCACCCTTCAAGCTGGTGTCGTCGCTCGAGGAGCACCGCACCGAGCTGCCGGGCCTGGTGATCCAGACCGAGCCGAAGCGCGAGTACCCGGACAGCTCGGTCGTGGCGCACCTGGTCGGGTACGTCGGCGAGGTCGCGCCGCAGGAGCTGGAGGGGCTGTACCGCGACCGCCGCCCCGGCGCGATCGTCGGCAAGGAAGGCCTGGAGCGCGAGTACGACAGCACGCTGACCGGTGCGGACGGCGTGCGGTTCGTGGAGGTGGACGCCCTCGGCCGCGTGATCCGCGAGCAGGGGGCCGCGTCCACGCTGCAGGCGGTGCCCGGCCGGGTGCTGCGCACCACCATCGACCTCGGCCTGCAGCGCTTCGTGGCCTCCATCTTCCCGGCCGGCCGGCGCGGCGCCATCGTGGCGATGGACCCGTGGACGGGCGACATCCTCGCCCTCTACTCGAGCCCGTCGTACGACCCCAACGCCTTCGTGGGCGGGATCGCGCCCAGCCTGTGGGACACGCTCAACACCGACCCGAGCCACCCGCTGCTCGACCGCGTGATCGCGGCCCGCTACCCGCCGGCGTCCACCTTCAAGCTCGCCACCACCGTGATGGCGCTCCGCGACGGTCTGGTGACCTTCGCGTCGCACATGCCGCAGCCGTGCCGCGGGGGCTTCCGCTACGGGACGCGCTTCTTCCAGTGCTGGGACCCGCGCGGCCACGGGTCGCTCGACCTGAGCCAGGCCATCGCCAACTCGTGCGACACGTACTTCTACCAGTTGGGCCTCCGGCTCACGGTCAAGGCGATCCTCGAGGGCGGGGCGTACCTCGGCTTCGGCGCGCGCAGCGGCATCGACCTGCCCGGGGAGGTCCGGCCCGCGTTCCCCGACTCCGGCTACTACGACCGCGTGTACGGCCGCAACGGGTGGACCCAGGCCGTGGCCCTGAACCTCGCCATCGGGCAGGGCGAGAACTCCCAGACGCCGGTCAACATGGTGCGGTTCTACGCCGCGCTCGCCAACGGCGGGCACCTGGTGAAGCCGCACCTCCTCGCTGGCGACTTCCCTGCGGTCGGCACCGTGGCGCTGCCCGACACGGCGTTCCTCGCGATCCGCCGGTCGCTGATCGCGGTCGTGGAGCAAGGCACGGCCCGCGCGGTGCGCATGGCGACGCTGCAGCTCGCCGGCAAGACGGGCACGGCGCAGATCCCCGAATCGCCGAACACCGGGTGGTTCATCGGCTTCGCGCCGGCCGACCGGCCCGAGATCGTCGTGGCGGGCGTCATCGAGGGGGCGGGGCACGGCACCGCCGTCGCTCCCTACGTCGCGCGGATCATCGAGCGCTACGTCCTCGGCCCGGACACCACGCAGGGACGCGGGAGCCGGCTGGTGCGGTTCGGGGGACCGGAGGACACGGTGCGCGGCATCGGGCCCGCCGTCACCGGTGTGGCTCGAGGTCCGGCGCCCGCGCCGGCCAATCCGGTGCGCGTGACGCCCGGCGGCGCCGCGGCGCCCGCGCCGGCCAATCCGGTGCGTGTGACGTCCCCGGCACCCGCCCGCGCCGCCGCAACGGCGCCGGCGTCGCCCGTCCGCGCGGCGCCCGCGGTCGCGAATCCTACCCGGGCCGCGGGGCGCGCACCGGCGGACACGAGCCGGCGCCTGGGCGTGCCCATCCGCGTTGCCATTCCAGCACGCACCGACAGCGCACGTCGCCCCGGGGCACCGGCCAATCCCGCTCGCCGCGTCCCGCCGCCGGCGAAGCCGATCCCCATCCCGCCGCCGCCGCCCGAGGACACGGGCCCAGGACCGGGAGGGCGGCGCTGATGGTCGGCCGCCTCGACCGCTCGCTCACCGCGGTCACGCTGGCCCTGACCCTCTACGGCCTGCTGATTCTCTATTCCGCCGGCCAGACCGACGTCCCGACGTCGGTCGCGCACATCTGGCAACGGCAGATCATCTGGCTCGCGGTGAGCGTCACGGCCGCGCTCTCGCTCATGCGGCTCTCGCCGCGCCTGCTCGAGTGGGCGGCGCCCGCCTGCTACGCCGCGGGGATCGTCGTGCTGCTCGTGACCCTCGCGATCGGCACCGGCGGCGGCACCGCCGCGTCGTCCCACTCCTGGATCACCATCGGCGGCCAGCGGCTCGGCCAGCCGTCCGAGTTCGTGAAGCTGGTCGTCGTGCTCATGCTGGCCCGCCACCTGGCGTCGCGACGGGCGCCGCCGCAGAACCTCCGCGAGCTGGTGGTGCCCTGTCTCATCGCGATGGTCCCGGCGGGCCTGGTGGCGATCCAGCCCGACCTCGGGAGCGCGCTGGTGTTCGGCGGCGTGCTGTTCGCCATGCTGTACTGGGCCGGTGTGCGCATCCCGCTCCTGGTCCTGCTCGGCTCGCCGCTCGCGTCGCTGTTCCTGGCGTTCTCGCCCTGGACCTGGGGCGGCTGGATCGTGCTCCTGGGCATCCTGCTCATCATCTGGCGGCCGTTCGTGTGGGAGGGGCTCGCCGTGCTGGGCGCCAACCTGGGCATGGGCATCATCGCCCTGCCGCTGTGGCGGCGCCTGGCGGCGTACCAGCAGCACCGCTTCCTCTCCTTCCTCAACCCCGACATCGATCCGCGGGCCACCGGCTGGCACATCATCCAGTCCAAGATCGCGATCGGCAGCGGCGGCTGGCTGGGGAAGGGCTTCACGATGGGCTCCCAGAAGCGGCTCGCGTTCCTGCCGGCCCAGCACACGGACTTCATCTTCTCCGTGGTGGGCGAGGAGCTGGGATTCATCGGCGTGCTGGTTGCGCTGGCGCTGTTCTTCACCCTCCTGGCCATCCTGATCCGCGTGGCGCGCCGGAGCCCCGACCCGTTCGGCAGCCTGGTGGTGTTCGGGGTCATCGGGATCCTGTTCACCCACATCTTCGAGAATGTCGGGATGACGGCCAACGTGATGCCGATTACCGGCATCCCGCTGCCGTTCTTCAGCTACGGGGGCTCGTTCCTGCTCGCCTGCTTCCTCGGCGTGGGGATGGCGCTGCGCGTCGCCCGCGAGGGCCGCGAGCTCGGCTATCGCGAGTTGTAGCAACGACTTGCGTCTTGGCTCTGGCGGCGCCGGGCATCCGTTTCCAAATTGGTCCATCCCTCGGGAGGCCCCACCGGGGCTCCCGACAAATCCCTTCAATCCCAGCTCCATGGCCTGGTTCCGCAAAGACCGGCGGCCCCGAACGTCGCAGCGCGAGCGGCTGGAGATCCCGGCCGACGTCTGGGACAAGTGCGAGGAGTGCGGGCACGTCGACGTGCGGGAGAAGTTCGAGCGGGGCTTCGGGGTCTGTCCCTCCTGCGGCCACCACCGCCGCGTGGACGCCGCCCAGTACATCGCGCTGCTGACGGACGAGGGCAGCTGGTCGCCGCTGGACCAGGACCTCCGCTCGTTGGACGCTTTGGGCTTCGAGAACTACCGCGACCGCCTGGCCGCCGCCCTGAAGAAGGCGGGCCGCGAGGACGCCGTCCGCACCGGCACGGCCACGCTGGAGGGCCAGCCCGTCGCGCTGGCGGTGATGGATTTCAAGTTCATGGGCGGGTCGATGGGCTCGGTGGTGGGCGAGAAGATCGTCCGGGTCGCCCGGCTGGCGCTCGAGGAACGGCGGCCGCTGATCATCGTCTCGGCCTCGGGCGGCGCGCGGATGCAGGAAGGCGTGCTGTCGCTGATGCAGCTGGCGAAGACCTCGGTCGTGATCGCGCAGCTCCGGGACCACGGGGTGCCGTTCCTGTCGGTGCTCACCGACCCGACCACCGGCGGCGTGTCGGCCTCGTACGCGTTCCAGGGCGACGTCATCATCGCCGAGCCGGGCGCGGTCATCGGCTTCGCCGGCGCGCGCGTGATCAAGCAGACCATCGGCCAGGACCTGCCGGAGGGCTTCCAGACGGCGGAGTTCCTGCTGGAGCACGGGATGATCGATGCGGTCGTGCCGCGCGCGCGGCTCGGCCCCACCTGCGCCCAGCTGCTGCGGCTGCTGAGCGGCCAGGAAGCCCTGGTGGGGGAGCGCGCCTCCTGACGATCCGCTCCTACGAAGAAGCCTGCCGGTTTCTGTTTCCCAGGACGACCAACGGCATCAAGTGGGGCCTCGAGACGACCGAGGCCCTTTTGACACACCTGGGCCACCCGGAGCGTCACTTCGCGGCGATCCACGTGGGCGGCACGAACGGCAAGGGATCCACCGCGACGCTGCTGGCGGAGATGCTGCTCGCCGCCGGTCACCGGGTCGGGCTCTACACGTCCCCGCACCTGGTGACCTTCCGGGAGCGCGTGGTGGTGGACCGCGCGCCGATCTCCGAGGACGCGGTCACGACCTGGGCCGCACGGCTCGAGGAGCCGGCGCTGCGGCTCGGCGCGACGTTCTTCGAGGTCTCGACCGCGCTGGCCTTCGCCGACTTCGCCGCGCGCGGCGTCGAGGTCGCGGTGGTGGAGGTGGGGCTCGGCGGCCGCCTCGACGCGACCAACGTGCTCCGGCCGGTCGCGGCGGGCGTGACGCGCATCGCGCTCGAGCACACCGAGTACCTGGGACCTGACCTGCCGAGCATCGCGCGCGAGAAGGCGGGCATCGCGAAGCCGGGCGTGCCGTTCGTGACCACGGAGGCCGACCCTGCGGTCGCGGGCGTCCTGCTGGACGAGGCCGCCGCGCGCGGCGCGCGCGCCGAGCGGCTCGACCCGGCGGAATGCCTGGCCAACGTCTCGGAGACGGCGGGCGGGGTACGGTTCGACGCCAGGACACCGGGCGGGTGGCGCCGGGGCCTCTCGCTCGGGCTCGTCGGCGGCTACCAGGCGGCGAACGCGCTGCTCGCCATCCGGCTCGCGGAGCTGGCGGGCGCCGACTTCCCGGTGGACGAGGAAGCGCTGCGGGCGGGACTCGCGGCCGCGCGGGTGCCCGGGCGGTTCGACCGGCGGGGAAAGTGGATCTTCGACGTCGCGCACAACCCGGACGGCGTCCGGGCTCTGGTGGCGGCGCTCGGGGTCGCGGCCCCGCCGCGGCCGCTCGTGGCGGTCGTCGCGGTCCTGCGCGACAAGGCGTGGCGCGAGATGCTGCGCCCGCTGGCCGGTGCCGCGGACCGGCTGGTGGTCACCAACGCGCCCAGCGCGCCGGCGGACCGCGCGTGGGACCTCGCGGAGGTGGCGGCGTGGGCCGCGGCGGAACGCCTCGTCGTGACCGCGGAGCCCGACTTCGGCCGCGCGCTCGACGGCGCGGCGCAGGAGGGCGCGACGGTGCTCGTCGCCGGCTCGTTTCACACCGTCGGCGACGCGATGCGTCGCTTGCCCGGCGCTCCGCCGCTCGGCTAGATTTTCGCATGCCACCAAGCGCTCTGCCGGGGTTTCGCGACGTGTTTCCCGACGCCCTGGCGCGGCGCCGGCGCATCTTCGCCGCGTGGCGCGACGTCGCGGCGCGGTACGGCTTCGAGGAGTACGACGGGCCGCCGCTCGAGCCGGTGGACCTGTACACCCGGAAGAGCGGCGACGAGATCGTGGAGCAGCTGTACCGCTTCACGGACAAGGGCGACCGGGACGTCGCGCTGCGGCCGGAGATGACGCCGACGCTGGCGCGGATGGTCGCCCAGCGTGCCGCGCAGCTCCGGAAGCCCATCCGCTGGTTCTCCATCCCGCAGCTGTTCCGCTACGAGCGGCAGCAGCGCGGCCGGCTGCGCGAGCACTTCCAGCTCAACATGGACATCATCGGCGAGAGCGGGCCGCTGGCCGACGCCGAGGTGATCGCCGCGGCGCTCGACATCGTGCGCGCCCTGGGGTTCGGACCGGGCGACGTGCGCGCCCGGGTCTCGGACCGGCGCGTGCTCGGCGCCGCGCTCGCGGACCGGTACGCCGTGACGGCCGAGGAGCTGCCGGGCGTCCTGGCGGCGCTCGACAAGTACGAGAAGGCGCCCGAGGCGGCGCGCGAGGCGCTGGGCGCGGCGCTGGGTCGCTCCGGGGGCGGGGACGCGGAGGCCCGCGCGGCGCGGCTGATGGACTTCTTCAAGGCGCTGAGCGACCCCGCGCCGCTGCTGGCGCTCGAGGCGGCGGCGCCGCTCCGCGCCTGCGTGGACGCGCTGGGCGCGATGGGCCTGGGCGCGTTCGTGGACGTGGATTTCCGCATCGTCCGCGGGCTGGCGTACTACACCGGCGTGGTGTTCGAGCTGTTCGACGCGAAGCGGACGCTGCGGGCGATCTGCGGCGGCGGCCGCTACGACGACCTGCTCGCGCAGCTGGGCGGCGTGGACCTGCCGTGCGTCGGCTTCGGGATGGGCGACGTGGTGCTGGGCGAGCTCCTGGGCGAGCGCGACGGCCCGCCGAAGGCCGAGCCCGCCGTGGCCGTGTTCGTCGCGGCCGTCGGCGACGAGGACCGGCCCGCCGCGCTGGGCCTCGCGCACGCGCTGCGCGAGCGGGGCCTGGCGGTGGAGTTCGCGCTCAAGAAGCAGGCGGTGGGCAAGCAGCTGGAGCTGGCGGCGGCGCGAGGCGCGCGGGCCGCGATCGTCATCGGCCCGACGGAGCGGGCAGCCGGCGAGGCGGTCGTGCGCCGCCTCGGCTCGGGCACGGAGCAGCGGGTGGCACTCACTCAACTGGCGAAGGACTATGCGTTCTAGGATCGCGGCGGTCGCGCTCGTGCTGGCGCTGGCGGGCTGCGCGGTGGAGAAGGGCAACCCGCCGCCTCAGGCGGGCGGCGCCCCGGGCGGCTTCTCGGGCATGACGCCGAACGGCGCATCGCCCGGCCCGATGCACACGGTGTTCGCGCGGCTGCGCGACACGGTCGCGCTCGGCGTCGAGCGCATCAGCCTCAGCATCCTGCTGGCGCCGGAGATGGACCGCACCGCGCAGACCAAGGCGCTCGAGGACGTGCTGGCGGCGCAACGGAAACAGGACAGCGGGCTGGCGGCGATCCGGGTGCTCGGCTTCTACCCGCCGGCGTCGGGTCACAGCGCGCACCCCGCCGGCCTGTCGATGATCCCGTTCGTGATCCTCGAGTGGGTGCCGGCGTCCGGCGGCTGGAACGGCACGAGCGCGGCCAACGCGCGCGGGCCGCACGCGACGGGGGTGCAGTTCATGGCGGACCTGCCCGGGCATCCGCGGGCGTCCGGGACGGGGAGCGGGGGGAACCGGTGAGCCAGGAGCAGGGAATCACGCCGCGGGCGACCGACTTCAGCGCCTGGTACAACGACGCCGTGATGCGGGCCGAGCTGGCGGACTACTCGCCGGTCCGGGGCTGCATGGTGATCCGCCCCAACGGGTACGCGATCTGGGAGCTGATGCAGGGCGCGCTCGACGGGATGTTCAAGGAGACCGGGCACCGGAACGCGTACTTCCCGCTGTTCATCCCGCAGTCGTTCCTCGAGAAGGAAGCGGAGCACGTCGAGGGCTTCGCGCCCGAGGTGGCGACGGTGACCCGCGCCGGAGGCAAGGACCTCGAGGAGCCGCTGGTCGTCCGCCCCACGTCCGAAACGATCATCTACGACTCGTTCGCGAAGTGGATCCACTCCTACCGCGACCTGCCGCTGCTGATCAACCAGTGGGCGAACATCGTGCGCTGGGAGATGCGGACGCGGCTGTTCCTCCGCACCACCGAGTTCCTGTGGCAGGAGGGACACACCGCGCACGCGACCGACGAGGACGCGGAGCGCGAGGCGCGGCGGATGCTCGGCGTCTACCGGCGCTTCGACGAGGAGTGGATGGCGATGCCGGTGCTGACCGGCGTGAAGACGGACAGCGAGAAGTTCGCCGGCGCGCTCCGCACCTACGCGGTCGAGGCGCTGATGCAGGACAACAAGTCCATCCAGGCGGGAACGTCGCACCACCTGGGGCAGAACTTCGCCCGGGCGTTCGGCGTGCAGTTCCAGACCGCGGAGGGCGGGCTGGACTACGCGTGGAACACCTCGTGGGGCGTGTCCACGCGGCTCGTGGGCGGGCTGGTGATGACGCACGGCGACGACGTGGGCATCGTCTGCCCGCCGCGGCTCGCGCCGGTGCAGGTCGTGGTCGTGCCCATCTACCGCTCCGACGAGGAGCGGGCGGCCGTCGGCGCGGCGGCGGGCGAGGCCGCTCGGGTGCTGCGCGCGGCGGGCCTGCGTGTCGAGCTGGACGTGCGCGAGGGCATGAAGCCGGGCGCCAAGTACTACGAGTGGGAGGGCCGGGGCGTCCCGCTGCGGCTCGAGGTGGGGCCCAAGGACGTGGCGCGGGGCCAGGTGTTCGCCGCGCGTCGCACCGGTGGCAAGGCGCCGATCCCGATGGCGGGGCTGGCCGAAGGCGTGAAGGCGGCGCTCGACGAGATCCAGGCCGGCCTGTACGAGGCGGCGCGCGCGCGCCGGGAGGCCGCCACCCGCCGCGGCGTGTCGAAGGACGAGCTGGTCGAGATGATGGCCGGGCCCGGCGGCTTCGCCTACGGCGGTTACTGCGGCGGGGTCGAATGCGAGACGGCGATCAAGGACGCGACCAAGGCCACGGTGCGCGTGCTGCCCGACGAGGAGTTCCGGTCCTCGCCCGCGCCGGCGAGGTGCGTGTGGTGCGGCAAGCCGTCGGTGATCGAGGCGGTGGGGGCGAAGGCGTACTAGCCGCCGGGGGGCGGGAGCCGGGGAGCTGGGACGCGTGAGCGAGAGCCAGCGCGTCCTCGTCGTCGACCTCGGGGCCCAGTACACGCAGCTCATCGCGCGGCGGGTGCGCGAGGCGCACGTCTACTGCGAGATCCATCCCGCGAAGCCGGGCCTCGACTGGATCCGGGCCCTGGCGCCGGTCGGCATCATCCTCTCGGGCGGGCCGAGCTCGGTCTACGATCGGGACGCGCCCACCGTGGATGCCGGCCTGCTGGACCTCGGCGTGCCGGTCCTGGGCATCTGCTACGGCATGCAGCTCCTGGCGCAGCTCGCGGGCGGCGACGTGCGACCCTCGGGCGAGCGCGAGTACGGCCGGGCGGAGATCGAGGTCCTCGAGGGCGAGGGCCTGTTCGAGGGGTTCGCCGCCGGGTCGCGCACGCCGGTGTGGATGTCGCACGGCGACCGGGTGGACGCGCCTCCGGCCGGGTGGAAGGTGCTCGCCCGGAGCGGCAACGCGCCGGTCGCCGCGTTCCGGCACTGCGACCGGCCGCTCCTCGGCGTGCAGTTCCATCCCGAGGTCGCGCACACCCGCCGCGGTGCCGAGATCATCCAGAACTTCCTGTTCCGCGTCTGCCGCGCGAAGCCGGACTGGACGCCGGGCCACTTCGTCGAGCGCACGGTGCGCGAGGTGGCCGAGCGCGTGGGCGGGGGCCGCGCCATCTGCGGCCTTTCGGGCGGCGTGGACTCGGCGGTGGCGGCCGCGCTGGTGCAGCGCGCCATCGGCCGGAAGCTCACCTGCATCTTCGTGGACCACGGCCTGCTCCGCCGCGGCGAGCGCGAGCAGGTCGAGCGCACCTTCCGGGGCGAGCTGGACACGGACCTGCGCGTGGTGGACGCGTCGGCGCGGTTCCTCGGCCAGCTGGCGGGCGTCGCGGATCCCGAGGAGAAGCGGCGCCGCATCGGCCACACTTTCATCGACGTGTTCGAGGAGGCGGCGCGGGGGGTGGGCGGCGACGTCGGGTACCTGGTGCAGGGCACGCTGTATCCCGACGTCATCGAATCGGTCTCGGCGCGCGGCGGTCCGTCGGCCACGATCAAGACGCACCACAACGTCGGCGGCCTGCGGCCGGACCTGCCGTTCCAGCTGATCGAGCCGCTGCGGGAGCTGTTCAAGGACGAGGTGCGGCAGGTGGGCCGCGAGCTGGGCCTGCCCGAGGAGATCGTGCGGCGCCACCCGTTCCCCGGGCCGGGGCTCGCGGTGCGGATCCTGGGCCCGGTGGACGCGGAGCGCGTGGCCACGCTGCAGCACGCGGACGCGATCTACCTGGAGGAGATCCGTGCGGCGGGCCTGTACGACGAGATCTGGCAGGCGTTCGCCGTGCTGCTCCCGGTGCGGAGCGTCGGCGTGATGGGGGACTTCCGGACCTACGCGGACGTCGTCGCGCTGCGGGCGGTCACGAGCCAGGACGGGATGACGGCGGACTGGTACCAGTTCCCGCACGACGTGCTGGGCGGGATCGCCACCCGGATCATCAACGAGGTCAAAGGCGTGAATCGGGTGGTGTACGACGTCAGCTCGAAACCCCCAGCTACGATAGAATGGGAGTAAGCGGGAGCTGGTAACTGGGAACCACTTCAGTACTTGCCGTCTGGCAACTGTTCCGAAGTCTACAGTCCCTTCTCTTCCAGCAACTGCAGAAACTCGGCGGGCGTCTTGATCGTGCCCAGGCGCTGCGGCACGTCCGGCTCCTTGGCGAACTGCGCGATCCTGCCGAGCACGGGCAGGTACTGGTTGGACACTTCGAGCGGCGGCGCGACGATCAGGAAGAAGAAGTGCGCCGGCTTCTCGTCGATCGACTTGTACTCGACGCCCTCGCCCCGACGGCCGAACGCCAGGCGCAGGTTGTTCACCACCAGCGAGCGGCAGTGGGGGATCGCGATGCCGCGGCCGATGCCCGTCGAGCCGAGGTTCTCCCGGCGCTTGAGCATCTTGTAAAGCATCGCGTCCGCCTTCTCGTCGAGCCGGAGGAGCGTGATCAGCTCCTTCAGCACGTCGTCCTTGCCGCGGGCGGTGAGGGAGAGGTTGATCGCGTCGTCGCGCAGGAATTCGCGTATCAGCATGCTCAAAGGTATCGGATGCGCCGGGGACGGTCAAACGCGCCGTTGCCTCGCTCCCGCGGGCGTCGTAGCTTGCGGCGCTATGGATTTCCCGTTCCGCGTGCCCGCGGCGGTGCCGCTGTTCCTGGCGCCGATGGCCGGCGTCTCGGAGGCGCCGTTCCGGCGGCTGTGCCGCCGGTTCGGGGCCGACGTGGTCGTGTCCGAGTTCCTCTCCTCGGAGGGGCTGCGGCGCGGCAGCGAGCGCTCGCTGCACATGGCGTCGTTCGACGCGGTGGAGCGCCCGATCGGCATCCAGATCTTCGGGTCGGACCCGGAGGCGATGGCCGAGGCGGCGGCGCTGGTGACGGAGGTGTTCGCCCCCGACTACGTGGACATCAACTTCGGCTGCCCGGTGAAGAAGGTCGTGAAGCGGAACGGCGGGTCCGGCTGCCTGAAGGATCTCGACCTGGTGGAGCGGATCATCCGCGCGGTGGTGGGCGCCACGCCGCTCCCGGTGACGGTGAAGATCCGCTCCGGCTGGGACGAGACCACGCGCGACCCCGTCGGGATCGCCCGCCGCTGCGAGGACGCGGGCGCGCGGATGCTGACCCTGCACGCGCGGACGCGCACCCAGATGTTCGGCGGCGCGGCGCGGTGGGAGGAGATCGCCCGGTGTGTCGAGGCGCTCCGTATCCCGGTGGTGGGGAACGGCGACGTGACCGGGGCGGACGACGTGGTGCGGATGCGGCGCGAGACGGGCTGCGCCGGGGTGATGATCGCGCGCGGGTCGTTCGGCAACCCGTGGATCTTCCGCGACGCGCGCGCCCTGCTGGACGGGCGCCCGGCGCCGGCGCCGCCGGCGGCGGAGGAACGGTTCCAGACCGCGCTCGACCACGCCCGCCTGGCGATGGAGCTCGAAGGCGACACGCCCAAGGCGGTGCTGGAGTTCCGCAAGCACCTCGGCTGGTACGCCCGCGGGCTCCCGGGCGCCGCGACGCTCCGCGAGAAGCTGCACCGGGTCGCGACGCTGGCCGAGGTCGAGCGCATCTTCGCCGACTACCTGGCGTCCGGCGCCGCGCTCGCCACGGCGTGACCGGGCTCGCGCTGTGGCTGTTCGGCATGGCGCTCGGCGCCGCGGGGGGCTGGGCCGCCGCGGTCGCCGTCGTCAACCGCCGCGTCCGCCCGTCGGAGCCGCTGTCCAGCGGCAGCCTTCCGGCGCTGCGGGCGGCGGACGCGGCGACGGGCCTGCCGGTGGACGCCAAGCTCGACCACCTCGCGCGCGTGCTGGCCGACCGCGCGTCGGAGCAGGTCGGCCTGCCGTGCGTGGTCGTGATGCGGGACGCGGACGGCGGGCCGATCGCCATCGTGGCCGTCTCCGCCGGCTGCGATCCGCGGCTGATCGGCTACCCGGTCGACCCGGACTCGTCGGCGGGGCGGGCGATCACCGACGGCACGCCGACGGTGGCGCTGGCGACCGAGACCTTCGTGCAGACCGGCCCGCGCGACCGGCGCCGCCCGCTGCGGGGCGGGGTGGCCGTGCCGCTGCGGTTCGGAGCGCGCGTGGACGGCGCGGTGCTCGCCCTGGGCGAGCCGCCGATGACGCCGGGCACCGTCGTCGAGGAGCTGGAGAAGCTGGCGCGGCGGTTCACGCCCGTCCTGGGGCCGGCCCACCAGGTGGCGATCGCGGAGCGCCAGGCGGAGACCGACGAGCTCACGGGGCTGGCGAACCGGCGCGCGCTCAAGCGGTCCATGGCCACGGCCGACGCGGCGCGCTCCGCCCTGGTCCTGCTCGACCTCGACTTCTTCAAGCGGATCAACGACACCCTGGGGCACCCGGCGGGCGACGCGGCGCTGAAGCACGTGGCGAGCCTCCTCAAGACGGCGCTCCGCGGCGCCGACGTGGCCGCGCGCATCGGGGGCGAGGAGTTCGCCGTGTGGCTGCCGGGCGGCGACCTCGCGCTGGGGATGGAGGTGGCCGAGCGGCTGCGGACGGCGCTGGCCCGGCGGCCGTTCCGGCACGGCAGTGTGGACCATCCGCTGACGCTGTCCTGCGGCGTGTCGGCGTCGCCGATCCCCATCCCGAGTCCCGAGAACCTCATGCCGACGGCCGACCGCGCGCTGTACCGCGCCAAGAACCAGGGGCGCGACCAGGTCGTGGCGACCACCGGGTAGGGTGGTTAGATTTGTGAGGTCGCACGGGGGCGACTGGATTCGACGGGTATCGTGGGGTGGTGGCAGCGTGCCGAGGTTCCTGGATCCTCGCTAAACCTCTGGGAACGCTTCAAATGCCAACGCGAACCTTGCGATGGCCGCGTAAGGCTTAACCGCCTTATGCACCTGCCCGAGATGGAGCCCGCCTG
>Ga0187779_10001305_pt1 | contig 15582 bp, 10 predicted proteins | sample 1015_Q2_SP10_10__FD_132435 | JGI IMG/M metagenome (GOLD analysis project Ga0187779, IMG submission 132435) | Tropical peat soil microbial communities from peatlands in Department of Meta, Colombia - 1015_Q2_SP10_10_MG | ecosystem: Environmental > Terrestrial > Soil > Wetlands > Peat | place... | reverse complement strand
GTCCATCCTCGCGATCTGCCACCGCCCCAAGCTCGTGGCGCAGATCACGCTCCAGCCGGTCGAGCGGCTCGGCGTGGACGCCGCGATCGTGTTCGCCGACATCCTGCTGCCGTTCGAGCCCCTGGGCCTCGGGCTCTCCTACGCGGAGACCACCGGCCCCAAGATCTGGCACCCGATCCGCAAGCCCGCCGACGTGGACAAGCTCAAGAAGGTCGACCCGGCCGCGGACCTCGCCTACGCGATCGAGGGCGTGCGGCAGACCAAGGCGTCGCTGGTCGCGAAGTTCCCGGGCACGCCGCTGATCGGGTTCGCCGGCGCCCCGTTCACGCTCGCGAGCTACGCGATCGAGGGCGCCACGTCGCGCCACTTCACCGCCACCAAGCAGTTCATGTACGAGCACCCCGGCGCCTGGCACGAGCTGATGGACCGGCTCGCGGCCATGGTCGGCGCGTTTCTCGCCGAGCAGGCGGCCGCCGGCGCCGACGCCCTGCAGCTGTTCGACTCCTGGGTCGGCTGCCTGTCGGTCATGGACTACCGCGAGTACGTCCTGCCGCACACCAAGCGCGCCATCGAGCTCGCGGCCACGGCCGGCGTCCCCATCATCCACTTCGGCACCGACACCGCGACGCTGCTCGAGGCCATGGCGGAGGCGGGCGGCGACGTGATCGGCGTGGACTGGCGCATCCCGCTGGACGTGGCGTGGAAGCGCATCGGCGACCGCGCGATCCAGGGCAACCTCGACCCCGCCGCGCTCCACGCGCCGATGCCGGAGCTGGAGCGGCGGGTGAAGGACGTCCTCCGACGCGCCGCGGGGAAGCCGGGCCACATCTTCAACCTCGGCCACGGCATCCAGCCCGGCACGCCGGTCAAGAACGTCAAGGCGGTGGTGGACCTGGTGCACGCCGGCCGGTGAGCACCTCCCGGTCCGACGCCGCGTTCCGCGCCGCCCAGGCGCTGCTCCCGGGCGGCGTGGACAGCCCGGTGCGCGCGTTCCGCAGCGTGGGGGGCACACCGCGCTTCATCGCGCGCGGCGAGGGCCCGTTCCTCGTGGACGTGGACGGCAACCGGCTGGTGGACTACGTGCTGGCGTGGGGACCGCTGGTTCTCGGCCACGCCCACCCCGCGGTGGTCCGCGCGGTCGGCGACGCCCTGCGGCGCGGCACCGCCTTCGGCGCGCCCACCGAGCTCGAGACCGAGCTGGCGCGACGGGTGGTGCGCGCCTTCCCCTCCATCGCGCTGGTGCGGTTCGTGAACTCGGGGACCGAGGCCACGATGAGCGCGCTGCGCGTGGCGCGTGCGTTCACCGGCCGCGCGAAGATCCTCAAGTTCGACGGCTGCTACCACGGCCACGCCGACTCCCTGCTGGTCAAGGCCGGGAGCGGCGTGGCGACGCTCGGGCTGCCGGACTCGCCGGGCGTCCCCGAGGGCAGTGCCAGGGACACGCTGGTCGCGCCCTACAACGACCTCGCCGCCGTCGAGCGGGCGTTCGGCGCGCACGGCGGCGAGATCGCCGCCGTGATCGTCGAGCCCGTCGCCGGCAACATGGGCGTCGTGCCGCCGGCCGAGGGGTTCCTGAAGGGTCTGCGCGACCTGACGGCCGCCGCCGGCGCGCTGCTGGTCTTCGACGAGGTGATGACGGGCTGGCGCGCCGGCCCGACCGGCGCCCAGGCGCTGGCCGGCGTCGCGCCCGACCTGACCTGCCTCGGCAAGGTGATCGGCGGAGGACTGCCCGTGGGCGCCTATGGCGGGCGCCGCGACGTGATGGAGCTGGTGGCGCCGGCGGGCCCGGTGTACCAGGCGGGCACGCTCGCCGGCAATCCCCTCGCGATGGCCGCCGGGATCGCCACGCTCGACCTGCTGGCCGAGCCCGGGGTCTGGGTGCGGGCGGAGCGGGCGGCGGAACGGGCGGCGGCGGCGCTGGCCGAGGCGGCGCGGCACGCCGGCGTCGCGCTCACCGTGCAGCGGGTGGGGACCATGTTCACGCCGTTCTTCACCGATCGCCCGGTGACCGACTACGAGGCCGCGCGGCGCGCCGACCGCGACCGGTACGCGGCGTTCTTCCACCGCGCGCTCGAGGCCGGCGTCTACTTCCCGCCGTCGCAGTTCGAGGCGGCGTTCACCTCCATCGTGCACGGCGAGGCGGAGGCCGAGCGGCTCGCCGCCGCTGCGGGCCAGGCGCTCGCCAAGAAGGGCGCGTGAGCGCCCCGCACGGCGTCACGGTGGGCAGCCGAGCCAGCGCGCTCGCCCTGCGCCAGGCGGCCACCGCGGTGGAGGCGCTGCGCCGCACCCACCCCGCCCTCGCGTGCCGGATCGAGGAGTTCACCACCCGGGGCGACCGCGATCTCGAGCGCCCGCTCCCCGCCATCGGAGGCAAGGGCGTCTTCACCGAGGAGCTCGAGGCGGCGCTGCTCGCGGGCCGCATCGACCTCGCGGTCCACAGCCTCAAGGACCTGCCGACGGCGGCGACGCCCGGCCTCGCGGTCGCGGCCGTCCTCGAGCGGGCCGACCCGCGCGACGTGCTCGTGTCGCGGAGCCGGCGCCCGCTCGCAGGGCTGCCGGCCGCGCCCGGCGTCGGCACGAGCAGCACCCGGCGCGCCGCCCAGATCGCGGCCCTGCGCCCCGACGTCCGCCTGATCGAGCTGCGAGGCAACGTGCCGACGCGGGTCCGCAAGGCGCTCGACCCGTCCGGCCCCTACGACGCCATCGTGCTCGCCGCGGCGGGGCTCGAGCGGCTCGACCTCGGCGACCAGATCGCCGAGCGGTTCGCCCCCGAGCGCCTGCTGCCCGCCCCGGGCCAGGGCGCCATCGCGCTCGAGTGCCGGGCCGAGGGCCCGGTGCGCGATCTGGTGGCGGCGCTGAACCACGAGGCGACCTGGGCCGCCGTCACGGCCGAGCGCGCGTTCCTCGCGGGACTCGAGGGAGGCTGCGCCGCACCGGTCGCGGCCTTCGCCGCGCTCGAGGGGGGCGCGCTGGTGCTGCAGGGGCTGGTGGCCTCGGTGGACGGGCGCCGGGTGCTGCGGTTCCGCCGCGCCGGGGCGCCGGCGGACGCCGAGGCGCTGGGGCGCGGAATGGCGGACGAGGCGCTGGGCGCCGGTGCCGCGGAGCTGGTCGCGCCCTAGTTACTGGCCGTGCTTGGTCTCGACGACGATCGCCCCGCTGGCGGCGTCGATGCCGTACAGCTGGGTCGCGACCTCGCCGTCCAGGATGCGGATGACGTGGACGTCGGACGCCGGGATGTCGGTCAGGTACTGCAGGTCGCCCACCTTCGACCCGTCCACGATCACCAGCGGCGTCTCGTCGGCGTTCACGCTGCGCGGCTCCTGAATCCGGACGCCCGTCGGCCGGCCGGCGGCATCCTGCCCGAAGCGCAGCCGCGGCGCGCGCAGACGCACGACGTCCCACGCGGTGCGCACGCTCATCCTCCCGATCTCCTCCTCGGTAATGACCGTGGCGCGGCCGGCCAGCGGCGCCGCCTGGCTGGTCGTCCCGGGGACTTGGTGGCAGGCAGCGCCGGCCAGCAACGCGGCGGTCGCGATGGGCGCCGCCCATCGGGCGGCCCGTCCCAGACTCGAGGTGTCATGGCTCATGCTCGCCATCCTTGCAGGCAGCGTGCCCGGGGTCAAGCGCCGCACTCCGGGAGGGGCTGAAATGGTGGGCCCGCGACGCGGGCGCCACACGCGATTTCTGTAGGGGTTTCCACCTAACGGACGGGTGTCCGACACGTAGTCAACGAGCCCCTCAGCGCATGTCCCAAAAAGCGGACACGTCCTCAATCTCCGACACTTGCGCTCGGCGAATCTAGGCGCAATTTCAGCAGCACATCCATTCCGTAGCACACCAAACCAGACGACGTCGGTCCGAATTGCGTTCGACGCGCGCTCTGCGGTCGCGCGTTCGGCCCCGGCTCGCCGCCATGGCTTCTCGTACCCCCGTGTGCGCGGGGGATTCGCCGTTTGCGGTTCCGTATCGCGGAGGTGTGAACCGTCTCAAGGAGGTCGGAATGAACGCAGGAAGCGTCTGGCGGCTCCGTGGAGCGATCCTCGGGGCCCTGCTCCTCGCGGTGGCCGGCACCGCGCAGGCGCAGCGCGGAGTGATCACCGGCACGGTGACGGATTCGGCGACACACGATCCGCTCGCCTCGGTGCAGGTGCGGGTCGCCGGCTCGTCCGTCGGAACGCTGACGGACGCGCAGGGCCACTACCGGCTGACCGGCGTGCCCGTGGGCACCGTGCGGTTGCGGGCGCGGACCATCGCGTACCGCCCCGCGGAGCAGCGGGTGCAGGTGGCGGAGGCCGGCGAGGCGCAGGCCGACTTCGCCCTCGTCCAGTCGGTCCTGGAGCTGGACGCGCTGGTGGTGTCGGCCAGCGGCCAGGAGGAGTCGGCGCGCCAGCAGCCCACGGCCGTGAGCCAGCTCGCGCTGCCGGCCACGGCGCCGCTGGTCAACATGACCGACGCGTTGAACTCGCGCGCGGCCGGACTCGAGGTGCTGCCGAGCAGCGGCACGGTCGGGTCGGGCACCGCCATCAGCATCCGCGGTCTCGGGTCGGTGTCGCTGAGCACGAACCCCGTGATCTACATCGACGGCGTCCGGGTGGACGCGACCGTGCTGTCGAGCACGATCGGGGTGGGCGGCCAGGTGCCGTCCCGCCTCAACGACATCGCGCCCGCCGAGATCGAGAACGTCGAGATCGTGAAGGGGCCGGCCGACGCGGCGCTGTACGGCACCGACGCCGCCAACGGCATCATCCGGATCACGACCAAGCGCGGCCACCAGGGTCCGGCGACCTGGCACGCGTACACCGAGCAGGGCGCGTACGACGGCTTCTCCGCCTGGCCGGACAACTACTTCGGGTTCGACACCACCAAGGCACAGAACTCGGCGCTGCGCTTCGGCTGCACCCTGGTACGGGTGTCGCTGGGGCAGTGTACCCAGACCGGCGGTCTGTTCCTGCGCAACCCGCTGGTGAGCAACTCGCCGTTCCGCACCGGCTCCAACGCCCTGTACGGCGCCAGCGTGTCCGGGGGCACCGACCGGATGACCTACTTCCTCGCCGGCGAGATCCAGAACCAGAACGGGACGCTGCCCAACAACGGGCAGGACCAGGTCAACCTCCGCGCCAACCTCACGGCGTCGGTGAGCTCGAACCTCGACCTGGCCGTGCAGACCGGCTACGTCTCGAGCCGGCTGCGCCTGCCGGACAACGACAACAACGCGCTGGGGTACCTGGGCAGCGGCCTGCTGGGCAAGGCCGACACGCTGATCGCCGGCCCGCCGGTCAAGGCGGACACGACCTTCGCGGGGTGGGGCTTCCTGCTGCCGTCGCAGATCCAGCTCATCAGCTCGCTGCAGTCCATCGACCGGTTCACGTCGAGCGCGACGGCGAACTTCCATCCGCTGTCGTGGCTGACGTTCCACGGGATCGCGGGCGTGGACTACAGCACGCGCTTCGATACCCGCACGTTCGAGCCGAACCAGGTGCCGTTCAACCTCGGCACCATCCAGGGCAGCCGCGCGGCCAACCCGGTCCAGACCTGGGACCTGAACGACAAGTTGAGCGGCGTCGCGAGCTTCTCGCTGACGCCGGACGTCACGTCGCAGACGACGCTGGGCGTGGACTTCTTCCACTCCAAGGTCGAGACCATCAACGCCAGCGGCTCGCAGCTGGCCGCGGGCACCAGCTCGCTCGCCGGCATCGTGGTTCCCGCCGTGAACGAGACGCTGGTCGAGGTCCGCACCTTCGGCGTCTACGGCGAGGAGCAGGTCGGCTGGCGCAACCGCGTCTACCTGACGGCCGCGCTGCGCCGGGACGACAACTCGGCGTTCGGCCAGAACTTCAAATCGGTGGTCTACCCCAAGTTCGGCGCGTCGTGGGTGATCTCGGACGAGCCGTTCTTCCCCAGGAGCGTCCTGGTCTCGTCGCTGCGCCTGCGCGCCGCGTACGGCGTGGTCGGCCTCGCGCCGGGGCCCAACGACGCGCAGAACTACTACAACCCGGTCCCGGCCGTGGACGCGACCGGCAACCAGGCCGCCTTCACGGTGGGCAACCTCGGCAACGTCAACCTGAAGCCCGAGCGTGACGCCGAAGCCGACGTCGGCTTCGACCTCGGCCTGCTGCGCGACCGGCTGAACCTCACGGCCACCTACTACCAGAAGAAGTCGAGCGACGCGCTGGTGAGCCGGATTCTGGCACCGTCGCTGGGCGCCTCGACGTCGCAGTTCTACAACCTCGGCCAGATCAGCAACAAGGGCCTGGAGCTGGACCTCACCGGGCACATCCTGGCCACGCACGACATCACGGTGGACTTCGGCGCCTCCTACTGGAGCAACGCCAACAAGATCCTCGACCTCGGCGGCGTGCCGCCGATCTCGTTCCTGCCGCAGATGAACCGGGTGGGCTACCCGGTGGGCGGGTACTTCACCCAGAAGATCCTGTCCTACACGGACTCGGCCGGCATCGTCCGTCCGCAGGACGTGACGCTGGACACGGCCCTCACGTACAGCGGCAGCCCGTACCCGACGCACGGGTGGGGGCTGACGCCGACCGTGACCCTGTTCAACCGCGTGCAGGTCTCGGCGACCTTCGACCACCGCGGGGGGAACTTCCTCTACAACCTCACGGCGGAGTTCCGCTGCCGGGTGAACGTCTGCCCGGAGGCGAACGACCCGAAGACGCCGCTGGCGACGCAGGCGAACATGATCTCCGACGTCTACTACGGCCAGCCGAACGGCTACATCCAGGACGCGTCGTTCACCAAGCTCCGGGAGCTGTCCATCACGGTCTTCGCGCCGCAGAGCTGGGCGCGGATGGTCAACGCCGGCGGCTTCTCGATCACCCTGGCGGGCCGCAACCTCAAGACCTGGACCAAGTACGGCGGGGCCGACCCGGAGGTGAGCCAGGTCGCCCAGGGCACCACGATCCGCGACTTCCTGACGCTGCCGCCCAATCGTTATTGGAGCGTGCGCTTCGACTTGACCTACTGAGGCGAGGACCACACGACCATGAAATACACATCGCATGGCCGGCGCTGGCCGCGCCGGACGTCGCGCCGGAGCTTCCGCTCCGTCGCCCTGGCCGCGGCGTGCTTCCTGGGCGCCGCCGCCTGCCAGCAGGAAGTGACGAACCCGTCCATCATCACGCCGGGCACCCTCAACACGCCCTCGGCGCTTCCGACCATCCGGGACGCCGCGCTCGGCGACTTCGCCCTCGCGTACGGCGGCTCCGGCGCCGACGGCTCGCAGGGCATCGAGGGCGCCGTCATGTACAGCGGCCTGCTGGCCGACGAGTTCATCAACTCGGAGACCTTCCCCACCCGCATCGAGGTGGACCGCCGGTCCATCCAGGTGACCAACGCGGACGTCACGCTGTGGTTCCGGAACCTGATGCGGGCGCGGGCCAGCACGGAATTCGCCGCGCGGGAGTACCGGGCGCTCGCCCCGGACACCACCGCCCAGTCCGGGCTGTCCGAGGTGCTGTCGCTGTCGGGGTACACGTACCTCTTCATGGCGGAGAACTACTGCTCCGGCGTGCCGATCAGCACCATCGCGCCGGACGGCTCCCTGAACTTCGGGGCCGCGCTCACCACGAAGAACCTGTACGACTCGGCGGCCGCGCGCTTCACCCAGGCGCTGAACGCGGCCAACGCGCTGAACGCCACCGTGTCCGCGGCGTCGAAGACCCTGGACATCCAGCTCGCCACGGTGGGCCTGGGCCGCACCATCATGGACAGCGCGAGCACCCGGGCGGGCTTCGCCGCCGCCGCCGCGCTGGTCGCCGTGGTGCCGACCAACTTCATCTACAGGGAGTACCACTCCAACAACAACACGCGGGAGTGGAACGGCATCTATACCGCGATGGTCTTCGCCAAGCGCTACGCCGTGACGGACCTCGAGGGAACGAATCCCTTCAACGCGCCGCACTTCGTGACGGCGCCGGATCCCCGGCTGCCGGTCAACCACACCGGCAACGGCTTCGACGGCTCCACGCCGCAGTGGAACAACGGGCGGTTCACGCAGAACACCGACCCGATCCCCCTCGCCACCGGCGCCGAGGCCCGCCTCATCGAAGCCGAGGCGGCCCTGGCGACGGGCGACACGGCGACCATGCTGACGCGGCTCAACGCCCTGCGCGCCGCTCCGCCGTCGTATTTCGCGCCCACCGGCGGCGCCATCCCGGCGATGGCGGCGCTGACGACCACCGGCCTCGACACGGCCGGCGTCCAGAACCTGCTGTTCTCCGAACGGGAGGTCTGGCTGTACAGCTCGGCGCACCGGCTGGGCGACCTGCGCCGTCTGGCGAAGAGCCCCGGGCCCTACCAGCGGGCGCCCGAGTCCGTGTTCCCGCACGGGGCCTACTTCAAGGGCGGCGTCTACGGCACGGACTACAACTTCCCGGTGCCGTTCGACGAGACGAACAACCCGAACTTCGCGCAGTGCATCAACCGGAATCCGTGACGCGGTAGGTCCCGCCGGAAACAAGCGAGAGGAGCCCGCCCGGGCTCCTCTCGTGTTTTCCGGCACCGCCCCGCGTGCGGGGCGCGCTAGGTGGTCCCGTTCTTCGTCTCCACGACGATCGCGCCCCCGCCCGCACGCGTCCCGTACTCGGTCGTCGCCGCCAGGCCGGTCAGGATGCGGATGATGCTCACCTGCTCGCACGGGATGTACTGCAGGGCACTGATGTCGGAGATGTGGACGCCGTCCACGATCAGCATCGGGGTGTCGTCGAGGTAGAGACTGGACCGCCCGCGGCGCTGGATCCGCAGCGGCTCCCCCGCGGCGTCCTGCGTGTAGTTGAGCTCGGGCGCACCGCGCTTCACGGCCTCCCACGCCGTCCGGGCGCCGAGATTGGCGATCCGGGCCGAATCGATGACGATCACGTCGCCGGCCCTTGGCTCCTCGGCCGCGGTCCTGGCGAGCGGATGGCAGTCCGGCAGCCCGACGGCGCACAGCGCGGCGAGCAGGAGGGTGCGCATTCCGGCGGCCGGCGCCGCCCCGGCAATGGGATGTTGCATCGGGAGCCTCTTCGTAGGATACCCCCGACAGGACGGACGGCGCCACGGAGCGGTTTCGCGAGGGGCCCGCCGGCCGTGCGGACTGCCGGCCCCCGGGCCGCGTGGCTGCCTCGCTAGGCTCCTTCGAGGCCGCCGAGCAGCGCCCGCGCCGCCGCCTGCGAGTTGATCACGCAGTCGTTCAACGAGATGCCGCGGTAGCCGTTCCCGGCCAGCACGAGACCCGGCAGGGTCGCCAGCGCCGCCTGGATGCGGGCCAGGCGCTCGCCGTGGCCGACCGTGTACTGCGGGATGGCCCGGGCGTGCCGGACCACGCGCACCAGCTCCGGCGCGCCCCCCCTCCGGATGCCCATGGTGCGGCTCAGCTCGTCCAGCACCAGCGCCACGAGCCGGTCGTCGGGCACGTCCAGCACCGCGCGGTCGCTTCCCCCGAGCAGGACCCGCAGCAACGCCTTCCCCGGCGGCGCGCGGTGCGCGAACGTCGCCGACGACCACAGGCACCCCAGCATCCGGAGCGGCTCGGTCGGCGGGACCAGGAAGCCGAAGCCGTCGAGCGGCCGACCGAGATCCGCCTCGGCGAAGCCGAGGGCCACCACCACGGCCGGGGCCGCCGGGATCTCGGCGAGCGCGGCCGCGAGCGCAGGGCTCGCCTCGGCCACGAGCGACGCGGCGCTCCACGGCTCCGTCGCGATCGCGACCGCGTCGGCGTGCTCGCCCGTGCCGTCGGCGAACTCCACCCTCCACGACCCGCCCCCGCCCCCGCCCCCGCCCCCGCGTCGCACCGCCGCCGCCGGCCGGCCCGGCGCGTAGCGCTGGCCGAGCGAGGCGGCCAGCGCGCCGCCCAGCTCGCTCATGCCGCCGACGAACGACGTGAGCCGGCCACCCGGGCCCGCCGGCCCGCCGCCGTTCTGGTGGTGGCGCCGCCGTGCCAGCAGGGCGCGCACCAGGCTCCCGTGCTCGCGCTCGAGCGCGGCCAGCCGCGGAAACGACGACGGCATGCTGAGCGCCTCCGCGTCGCCCGCGTAGACGCCGCGCACCATCGCGCCCACGAGCGTCGCGGCCGCCTCCCGCCCGAGCCGCCGGCGGGCGAAGGCCGCGACCGACTCGTCGCCGTTGCGACCGGCCGCGCGGAACGGCTCGCCCAGCACGGCCAGCCGGCCGGGCACGGACAGCAGGCCGCTGGCGAGGAACGCCGCGGGGTTGGTGGGCACGGGGCGCAGCGCGCCGCGGGCGTACAGGTAGCGCCGTGCCGCGCGGGCGGAGGCCGGCAGCAGGCGGTCGCCCAGCCCGAGGTCACGGGCGAGCGCCAGCGTCGCGGGCGCGCTGTCGAGGAACCCTTCCGGCCCGTGCTCCACCAGGTAGCCCGCGCACGACTCCGTCCACGCCTTGCCGCCCGGACGCCCGCGGGCCTCGACCACCGTCACGTCCGCGCCGTGCGCCGCCAGCTCGCGCCCGAGCACCAGGCCCGACGGCCCGCCGCCCACCACGACGATGCGCTTCAGCGCTCCGCCCCCGCCGGTGCGCCGGCGTCCCGCCCCCGCATCACAGCGCCGCCGCGACGACGTCGGTCAGGGCGTCGAGGAACCGCGGGTCGAGGTTCAGCGACTCGACGCGGCGGAAGTCCGCCACGCCGGCAGCGCGCGCCACCTCGGCGAACTCGATGTCGATCTCGCTCAGCGTCTCGATGTGATCGGAGACGAAGGCGATCGGGGCGATGAGCACCTCGCGCTGGCCCGCGGCGCCGAGCTCGCGGATGACGTCCTCGGTCTGCGGCCCCAGCCAGCGCACCGGACCCGTCTGGCTCTGGTAGGCCAGCCGGCACCGCGGCCGGGGCTGCCGGAGACGCTCGACGACGCCGCGGAACGTCCGCTCGATCTCGGACGGGTACGGGTCGCCCTCGTCCACGAAGCTCATCGGCAGGCTGTGCGCGCTCATGAGCACCAGCACCCGCTCGCGCCGCTCCTCCGGCCAGGCGCGGAGCCCCTCCTCGACGTGCGCCGCCAGCACGTCCAGGTAGCTCGGCTGCGCCCACCAGCGGTCCACGACGGTGAGGTCGAAGGCGCCGTCGAGGCCGGTGCGCTGCGCCGCGCGGCGCAGGTCCCTGAGGCTCGAGCCGGTGGTCGCCTCCGAGTACTGCGGGTACAGCGTCAGCACCACGGCCCGCCGCACGCCGTCGGCGCGCATCGCGCGCAGCGCGTCGTCGGCGGTGGGCGGGGCGTAGCGGAAAGCGATGTACGGCTTCACCGGCCCGAGGTCCGGGCGGCGGCGCTCCAGGCGCCGCGCCACGCCCTCGCCCTGCCCCGTCGTGAACCGCAGGATCGGCGAGCCGCCGCCGATGGCCGCGTAGTTCGCCTTCACCTTCGGCAGCCGGGCGCGCACGATCATCCGCGCGATCAGCTTCTGCCCCAGCGCACCGCCGGGCAGCCGGATGATCTCGCGATCGGCGAACAGGGCGTCCAGGAACGGGCGCACGGCGTCCAGGTCGGCCGGGCCCCCGAGGTTCAGGAGCACCAGGCCGGTCGCAGGCGACGCCGTCATATCGTGCGGCTGAAGCGCGGCCTGGAAGCCTGCTGGCTCGCGGGGAGGTAGCGGTCGAAGCACATGGCGAGGTTGCGGACGAACAGCTGGCCGAGCGGCGTCACGCGGATGCCGGCGCCGTCCACCTCCGCCAGCCCTTCGGCGGCGAGCGCCCGCAGCTGCCGCAGCTCCGGCGCGAAGTAGCGGGGGAAGTCGAGCCGGTGGCGGCGCTCGATCGCCGCCCGGTCCACGGTGAAGCCGCACATCAGCGACTGGATCACGTCCGCGCGCGCCCGGTCGTCCGCCGAGAGCGCGTAGCCCCGCTCGACCGGGAACAGCCCGGCCTCGAGGTCCGCGTAGTAGTCCGACAGCTTCTTGTGGTTCTGCACGTACGCGCCCTGCACCAGGCCGATGGCCGAGACCCCGAAGGCGATCTGGTCGGCGGCCTCCTGCACCGTGTAGCCCATGAAGTTGCGCTGCAGCCGCCCCGCGTCGAGCGCCGCGGCCAGCTCGTCGTCGGGCCGGGCGAAGTGGTCCATCCCGATCGCGCGGTAGCCCGCCGCCAGCAGCCGTTCCCGCGCCTCGAGGATCAGCGCGATCTTGGTGTCCCGGTCCGGCAGGATGTCCGTCTCCAGCTTGCGCTGGTTGCCCTTGAGCCAGGGCACGAAGGCGAACGAGTAGATCGCGAGCCGGTCGGGCGCCAGCGCGATGACCTCGTCGAGCGTGTCCGAGAACGACGCGAGCGTCTGGTGCGGCAGGCCGTAGATCAGGTCGATGTTGATGCCGCGGAATCCCAGCTTCCGGGCGCCGTCGACCGTCGCCGCCGTCACCGCCAGCGGCTGCACCCGGCCGATCGCCTCCTGCACCTGGTCGTCGAGGTCCTGCACCCCGAGCGAGAGGCGGTTGAACCCCCGCGAGCGCAGCGCCGCCAGCTGCTCGAGGGTGGTGACGCGCGGGTCCACCTCGATCGCGATCTCCGCGCCGGGCTCGAAGGTGAAGAACCTCTCGAACTGGTCGAGCAGCGCGTGGATCTCCGGCACGCTCAGGTAGGTCGGCGTCCCGCCGCCCCAGTGGTACTGCGCCACCCGCCGCCGGCGCGGCAGCGCGGAGGCCACCAGCTCGATCTCCCGGAACAGGTGCGCGAGGTAGGGCTCCGTCACCCGCGTGCCGAGCGGCGAGGCGATCACGTGGCAGGCGCAGAACCGGCAGCGCTCGGCGCAGAAGGGAATGTGCGTGTAGACCGAGAGCGGCTCGCCGGCCCGGGCGTCGGCCAGCGCCAGGCGCCGGCCGTAGTCCGCGGGCGTGAACGACCCGTTGAACTCGATCGCCGTGGGATACGACGTGTAGCGGGGGCCCGGCCTGTCGTACTGCGCGACCTGCTCCGGCGTCACGCGGGGCGCCGTCGCCGTCATCGCGTGGCCGGCTCCCGCGGGGTCTCGAGCGGCAGGTCCGCGACGCGGCCCGCCGGCTCGAGCGAGGCGCCGATCGCCTCCAGGAAGGTCTGGGCGGGCGCCACGCCGTGCGCGGCGGCCATCTTCCGCATGCCGATCACCGGCAGGTGCGCGAGGCGGTCCACCAGCGACGCGGCCCACCGCTCGATGCGCTCCCGCTCGTCCTCGTTCCAGCGCCCTTCCTCGGAGCTGAACAGCCGGTCGAGCCCCTCGTCCAGCGTGCGGCGGGCGCGGCTGCGCCAGGCGGCCAGCACCGGGCCCAGGGTGCGCTCCAGCATCGCGCTCCGGAACTCGTCCATCTCCTCGTCGAGCACGGCCGCGGCGGCCGCGAGCTCGCGCTCGAGCCGGCGGCGATTCTCCTCGCCGCGCGCCTTGAGGTCGTCCATCCCGTAGACCCGGAAGCCGAGCGCGCGCGCCGAGGCCGCGTCGACGTTGGCGGGCACGCCGAGGTCGAGCACGACCGGCGGCGTTCCGCCCGACGCCGCCGCCACGCGCTCGAGCTCCGCGCGGCCGAACAGGGGCTCGCGCACGGACACCGCGCTCACCAGGGCCGCGAGGCGCGGCGGCGAGGCGAGCAGATCGGCGAGCGCCACCGGCCGGCCGCCCGACTTCACCGCCAGCGCCTCGGCACGCGCCCAGGTCCGGTTGGCGATCAGGAGGTCGAGGCCCGGCCGCTTGCCGAGCCGCCCGGCCGCGTCGCGCGCCATCTCGCCCGCGCCCACCACGGCGACCGCGGCGCCTTCCGGCAGCTCGCCCGCCGCCTCGAGCGCGAGCGACATCATCGACACCGGCCGCGCCGTGAGCGCCGTCTCCCGGCGCACCCGCTTCGCCGCGCGCAGCGCGGCCTCGACCAGGAGGTGCAGCCGCGCGCCCACCAGGCCCAGCTCGGTGGCCCGGCGGTATGCCTCGCGCACCTGACCCACGACCTGCGTCTCGCCGGGGTTCATCGAGTCGAGCGACGCCGCGACGTCGAACACGTGGCGCGCCGCCGCCTCGGCGGTCAGCCGGAAGGTCGTGCCCGGCTCGAGGCCGAGAAGCTCCTCCAGCCGCGCGAGACCGGTCGAGACGTCCGTCCCCGCCGGGGCGACGGCGATCCACTCCACGCGGTTGCAGGTGGCGAGGAACAGCGATTCCGCGAACCCGCACTCCTCGTGCATCTTTCGAATCGACTCGGCCGTAGGCGTGCGCGCGGCCGCCCGGGCGATGGCGCCCTGGTCCGCCGTGCGGTACGATAGGCCGAGCAATCCGAGTTGTTGCATCGCGATTCCGAATCTCGGACCTATGCATCGGCTATGCCATTCGGACAATTCGGGTCGGGATATCCGTACAACTACGTAAAGCGGGGTGCAACCATGACTTGTCGGGCCGCCGTGACCGCGATCGGGCTGCTGCTGGCGGGCTCCGGGCTGCAAGCCCAAGTCGCTGACACTTCGCCATTTCGACAGCTGAGCCTTCCGACGCCGAACGCGTACCGCTCTGCGAGCGGCGCGCCGGGCCACGCCTACTGGCAGAACCGTGCCGATTACGCACTTGAGGCGGTATTGGACACGGCGAAGCAGGAGATTCGGGGCACGGGGCGCCTGACCTACCAGAACAACTCGCCCGACTCCCTGCGCTTCCTGTGGCTGCAGCTGGACCAGAACATCTTCGCCAGGAACAGCATCAACGCACTGACCGCGCCGCCGCCGCTGGTGTTCGCCGGGACCCCATTCGACATGGCGAACCGCGGGTTCGAGGGCGGGCTGGTGCTGACGCGCCTGGACGCGAACGGGAAGCCGCTGCCGCACTACATCTGGGACACGATGATGCGGGTGGACCTCCCGCAGCCGCTGGGGCCGGGCCAGTCCATCGCCCTCGACATGGCGTGGAGCTTCCCGGTTCCCGTCAACGGTGCGGCGCGGATGGGGCGCGACGGGTCGCTCTACGAGATCGCACAGTGGTACCCGCGCATGGCGGTCTACGACGACGTGCACGGCTGGAACACCCTGCCCTACATCGGCGCCGGCGAGTTCTACCTCGAGTACGGCGACTTCGACGTGCGCCTGACCGTGCCCGGCGGCTTCCTCGTCGCCTGCACCGGCACGCTGGAGAACCCCGACGAGGTGCTCACTTCGGCCGAGCGCGACCGGCTCGCGCGGGCGCGGGCCGACACGCAGCCGGTGCAGGTCGTGACAGAGCCCGAGGCGGGCCACGAGAACCTCACCCGCCCGGCGGGCAGCGGGACCTTCACCTGGCACTTCCGCGCGGGCAACGTGCGCGACGTGGCCTGGGCGGCGGCGCCCAACTTCCGCTGGGACGCGGTGACCTGGAACGGGATCCTGATCCAGACGTTCTACCGCCCGACCGCGGCGCTGTGGGCGGCGGAGGGCGTCGTGATGGCGAAGCACGCCATCGCGTACAACTCGAACCTGTGGGCGATGTACCCGTACCCGCAGGCCACGACGGTCGAAGGCCCGATCGACGGGATGGAATACCCGATGATCACCTTCGTGCCGGCCGAGCACAGCCGCGAGGGGCTGTACTGGGTGCTGATGCACGAGTTCGGGCACGAGTGGTTCCCGATGACGGTGGGCAGCGACGAGCGCCGCTACCCGTGGATGGACGAGGG
>Ga0187779_10001304_pt1 | contig 15595 bp, 15 predicted proteins | sample 1015_Q2_SP10_10__FD_132435 | JGI IMG/M metagenome (GOLD analysis project Ga0187779, IMG submission 132435) | Tropical peat soil microbial communities from peatlands in Department of Meta, Colombia - 1015_Q2_SP10_10_MG | ecosystem: Environmental > Terrestrial > Soil > Wetlands > Peat | place... | reverse complement strand
GAGACAATAATTCATATAGCGATTATTGCCTTCGCTCCAAACTTTCGCCGTCTTTACCCACTTTGGCCGATGGGTGGGACAATTTTTTTCATAAAAAAATTCCCCGTCCACGCCATTCGGATAACGTTTCATGGTTAACGGGCGATCTTTGAGATGTGGCAAAAGCACCGGGGCGATCCGGACATAGTAATCGATCACCTGTCCTTTGGTGAATCCGGCTCTTGGATAAAGCACTTTGTCGAGGTTCGAGACGGAAAGCTTTTTGCCGCTGACCACCAGTTCTGCTTTTTCAGACATTTTTCTGAATCCACAGATTACGCAGATTTTCGCAGATTAAAGAAAATCTCTGTTCAAAAAGTCTGAGTCGAAAGTGTGAAATCTTGGACTAAGCAAAGAAACGCTCGGGCGAGAGCATTGGCTGCGGCTTACAAATTCGCGCAACGCAATGTTCCCAGCTTTCGTGTCCGCTCACGATTTCGATTTCGACGCGTAAAAAATAAATTGGTACTTTAATGTCTGATTCGGGCAGGCGCGGCATTCGGACCGCGTCCTTTTCGGTCGTGAGAATCATTTCCAAATCGCGCCGAGTGCATCGTCCGATGAAGCTTTGGAGCTCGGCTTCGGTGTAATAGTGATGGTCGATGTAGCGCTTGGCGAGATCGACCCGGGCGCCGAGCCTCTTGAGCGCATCCTCGAAACTTTCCGGCGCGGCGATCCCACAAATCGATCCGATAAAAGTGTCGCGCAACCGTTCCAGCGGAAGCTGTTCGCCGGTGAAGATGTTTTGCAAAAAAAGGGGCTTGTGCGCGCACTCAATGATTTCCGCCGTGCGATTGTAAAGCCGGATTCGTTCGATCAAAGCGTCATTAGGCTGACCGCTGTTTTTGGTAATGAAAATGTAGCTGGCGCGGCGCAGATTTCGCGGCGGTTCGCGCAATGTTCCGCGTGGCAGCAGGAATTCGTTTCCAAACGGAGCCTGTCGATCCACCAGCACGATGTCGAGCCGGTGTTTCAAGTGAAGGTATTGCAAACCGTCATCGAGCAACAGCGTATCGACTTTCCATTTATCGATTGCGAAGCGGCCGCTTTTGACGCGGTCCTTATCGACCAGCACAACCACGTTTTTCAAGTTGTGCGCGAGCATATACGGCTCATCACCGGCCGTGAGCGAATCGAGCAGGATCGATTTTCCATCTGACACGATGCGTGGCGGTTCGACATTTCGGTCGAGCAAACGATCCAGCAATGTACGCTTGCGCGGAACGCTCTTGTAGCCGCGGCTGAGAATTGCGACGCGCCGCCCGCCCGCCTGCAAGGCACGCCCGAATTTTTCCACCACCGGCGTTTTTCCGGTGCCTCCGACGGTTAGATTTCCGATGCTGATCACGAGGCAACCAAGCGAATGCTCCCGCCAAATGCGTTTTCGATAAAGCCAGAGTCGAAACTGCACGATCCGTTCATAAACAAATGAAAGAGCGCGGAGCAGAGCGCGCAGAATTGCGGCACGAAATCCACGGCGACGCTCAAGCACAACGTCGATGCCAAACTGTTCGAGAGCTTCAAGACGGCGGCCCATTGGAATGTTTAATGTTTGATTTGCATGCCACGATTGTCCGCCGTCGTAATAATCACTCGGGCCGATTTCAATTTCGCGGCGTTTTGCATCGCCAGCGCAATCTTTCGTGCGCTGCGCACCGTGACCGCGCAAATGGTCGAGCCACTGCCACTCAAGAAAGCGCCAAGTGCGCCGGCCTTTTCGGCTGCTGCGATCACCCGCGGCAAAATCGGGATCAGCCTGGTTCGAAATGGTTGATGCAGTTGATCAACAAATGCGCCACGCAGTTTTTCGTATTCACCGGAAGCGAAGGCCGCTGCGATCGCACACGCATTTCCACAGCTTTCCACTGCTGCAACGCGCGATATTTTTGCCGGCAGGATTTTTCGCGCGGCCGGCGTTTCGATTTCGAAACCCGGAATCAACAGAACGAAATATAATCCCGATGACACGTTAAAGTGTTGAACAATCCGATCGCGGACGACAGTAAAACCGCCAAAAGAAGACGGCGCGGCGTTATCGGGATGGCCTTCCAGTTCTACGCACAGACGAAAAATCGATAATCGATCGAGCAGCATTCCACTAATTCGATTCAATCCTGCCAAAACGCCCAGCCGGATGGTTGCGCTGCTGCCAAGACCGCGCATCCGTGGAATTTCCTCGGACGTCGAGCAGGAAAACCGAAACGAATCACGCTGCGTGCGTTTAAAGAACAGTCTTGCAGCTTCATTGACGATTGGCGGAACCAGAGATTGTCCGCTGCGGCTAATCGTAATTTTATTGTAAACGCGGAGCGCAACGCCAAGGCAATCGAATCCCGGACCGAGATTGGAAGTGCTGGCTGGAACCCGGACCGTAACGCTTTTCATCAATCGCATGTCAGGCTTTGTCATTCCGAGAAATCGAGGAATCGCTTACTGTAAACAGAAATAGTGAGAGATGTCTCCATTCCGATCGGCATGAGAAAACGATGATTAACAGATTCGAATGGCTCGATCCGGCGCTGCTGCGCCAGTTCGAACGGGAAGGAACGAACGCCCATCGACTGTGCACGACCGATCGCGGGTGGGTCGAACGTTTCGGGCGGGACATCTTGATTTCATTTCAAAACCAGACTGAGCGCGAAAAATCCGTGAGTGATTTTCTGGCATGGACAAAAACTGTGCAGTTTGGTTTCGATCGCATTTTCGGCCGCCTCTTGCCGAAACAAAGTGTCGAGCGGGCGGCACCACGATTGTTGTCGGGCGACTCCAGTGCAAGCCCGCGAACCACCGTAACGGAACGAAGATTGAAATTCGGAATCGATTTTGCCGCCGGATATTCGGTTGGGCTATTCATCGATCAAAGAGAGAATCGCGCGGTCGTCCGCGAATTGGCGCCGCGACGACTGCTTAATTGTTTCGCTTTCACTTGCAGCTTTTCGGTAGCCGCCGCCTCAGCCGGTACGCAAACGGTCAACGTCGACCTTTCGAAAAAATGGCTCGCGCGCGGCCGGGAAAATTTTCGATTGAACGGTTTGTCGACAAATGGGCATCGTTTTATCGAGGACGACGTTCGCCCGTTCCTGCGGCGTTTGGCGCGACGGAGCGAGAAATTCGATGTGATCATTCTCGATCCGCCGACCTTCTCGCGCGCGCCTGGCGGAAAAGCATTTCGCGTCGAACACGATTTTGCGGATCTGCTTTTGGGCGCGCTCGAACTCACGATCGGCGGTGCGCAAATCCTGCTTTCGACAAATTGCGCGACGCTCGACACGCGATCTTTGGAAACAGTTGCACGATTCTGCCTCAGGCAGACCGGGCGCGTCGGGACATTCCGTTACTCGAAACAGCCGATTGACCTCCCACCCGGCGGCGGAGCGAGCAGCGGCTGGCTGACTTTGCGTTGACCAATCAACCTACGCGAGCAATCGTAGTTGAGATGGCGAAGCAATTTCACGGCGATTCAGGCGACCTGGCAGAGCGCGGATTGCAATACACCAGGGAGCAATTCGACGAATTGATGAATCAGACCGAGGAATATGTTCGTACAAATCCGGCGCAAGCGCTTTTCTGTGCGTTCGTAGCCGGATTTATTTTGAACCGTTTGCCGGTCGGACGAATTCTGGGAGGAGTCTTCCGGCTGGCTCTATTCGCGCTCAAGCCGGCGATCCTGGTTTATGGCGCGGCCAGATTGTATCAGGCAATCGAAGAGGAAAAGTAGGCCGATCAAACGGACCTGGCCCGAACCGAAAATCGTGGCGTTGGTGATATCCTCCAATTAGCGCCAGCCAACTTAATCGTCGAGGGTGAAACCGACTTTGAGCGTAACCTGCCAATGCGCGATTTTTCCATCATCGAGATAACCGCGTGTCTCGATTACTTCAAACCAGCGCATGTTACGCACCGTTTTCCGGGCTCGTTCGAGCGCTTTCTTTACTGCGTCATCAAAGCTTTTCGGCGACGAGCCGACCAATTCAATTTTTTTATAAACGTGTTCCGACATGATGACATTGTTTGGTTGAGCAGGAGCGAAAACAATCGAAATCTCCTTCGCAAACGGACCGCGCTTGCCGCGCCGGTTTGTTGTAGATATTAGAAGCTGCCGATGCACGATCAGATCGAGTCGCATTTGAAGGAGAAACGCGTCTTTAAAGCCGCGAAGGAATTTTCGCGCAACGCGCAGATCAAATCCTTGGGCCATTACCGCCGGCTGCATCGCGAATCATTACAACAGCCCGACAAATTTTGGACGCGAGAAGCGCGCGAACTCGCCTGGCAGAAACGATGGCGAAAGATTGTCGAATGGAAAGCGCCCTTCGCAAAGTGGTTTGTCGGCGGTAAATTGAACGTCTCGGAAAATTGCCTGGACCGCCATCTCGCGACGCATCGCCGCAACAAAGCAGCAATAATTTGGGAAGGAGAGCCGGGCGAAAAACGCACCTTAACCTATCAGCAGTTGCATCACGAAGTCTGCCGTTTTGCGAATGTTCTGAAGCGAAACAAGATTGGCAAAGGCGATCGCGTGATCATTTATTTGCCGACAATTCCCGAAGCCGCGATTGCAATGCTGTCCTGCGCGCGGATCGGCGCGGTGCATTCGGTCGTTTTCGGCGGATTCAGTGCCGATAGTATTCGGGATCGGATCGAAGACAGCGGTGCAGTCGCGGTCATCACTGCGGACGGCGGTTTTCGACGCGGCGGGATCGTGCCACTCAAAAAAAATGTCGATGATGCACTGCGCGGCGGCAGTTCAGTCAAGCGCGTCATCGTTTTCCGGCGGGCGGGCAACGAGATTCACATCGAGGACGGCCGCGACGCTTGGTGGCATCGCGAACTGGAGTACGTTGATGCCGATTGTCCGCCGCTGCCACTCGAAAGCGAGCATCCGCTCTACATTCTTTACACCAGTGGCTCGACTGGAAAACCAAAAGGCATTTTGCACACCACCGGCGGCTACCTGGTTGGAGTTTACACGACCACAAAATACGTTTTCGATATCCGCGACAGCGATATTTTTTGGTGCACGGCCGACGTCGGCTGGGTTACCGGCCACAGCTACGTCGTTTACGGCCCGCTCGCCAACGGAGCGACCACATTCATGTACGAAGGCGCGCCCAACTGGCCGGAGCCCGACCGGTTTTGGAAAATTATTGAGCAAAACCGCATCAACATTTTTTACACGGCACCGACCGCGATTCGCGCCTTCATTCGCTGGGGCGATCAATGGATCGACAAGTATGATTTGTCGTCGCTCCGTCTTCTCGGAACGGTCGGCGAACCGATCAATCCGGAAGCGTGGATCTGGTATTTCAAAAAGATCGGGCGCGGGCGGTGTCCGATCGTCGATACCTGGTGGCAAACGGAAACCGGCGCGATCATGATCACGCCGTTGCCCGGCGCGATTCCAACGAAGCCCGGCAGCGCGACGCTTCCTTTCTTCGGCGTTGATGCCGCAATTGTCGATCAACGTGGAAACGAAGTGGGCCCGAATGTCGGGGGGAAATTGATCATTCGGAAGCCATGGCCCTCAATGTTACGGACGATCTACGGAGACAAGGAGCGCTATCAAAAGCAATATTGGAGCGAATTTAAGGGCAACTATCTCACTGGAGATGGCGCGCGCCGGGACGAAGACGGATACTTTTGGATTGTCGGCCGGATCGACGATGTATTGAATGTCGCCGGTCATCGCCTTGGCACATCCGAAATCGAAAGCGCGCTCGTTAGTCATGTGCGAGTGGCGGAAGCTGCTGTTGTTGGGCGTCCTGACGAAGTAAAAGGTCAAAGCGTGGTTGCATTTGTCACATTGAAGAGCGGCATCGAAGCGAGCAGAGATTTGAAGAACGAACTGCGCGATCACGTGGGGGTGCATATTGGCGCGATTGCCAAACCCGATGAGGTCCGTTTCGCCGAAGCGCTTCCGAAAACACGCAGTGGAAAAATTATGCGGCGGCTGCTGAAGGAAATTGCCAGTGGCGCAAAAGTGACGGGCGACACAACTACGCTGGAAGATTTTAGCGTCCTGGCGAGATTGGCGGAATCAGAGGAGTAACTTGAGTTTTATTACGACAGGGTTCCGCGAGATCGGGCTAAAAATTCGACGACAAAAAACGCGGATTGCGCTGCGGCACGAAAAGCGATTGCTGCAAAAGAGTGAAATCAATCTCGGACGGGAAGGCACGTCGCAAGCGGCGAATTTTCCCGAGCTGCGCAACGAAATCGTCGCGCTGAAGAAACTTGAGCAGGAGCAGAAGGAAGTGGCGCTACGCATCGCGCAGATTGAAGAGGGCATCAAAAAAATCGAGGCGCAGCGCCAGGACAATACCCGGGAACAAAGTGCCGCGCTCTCACAGTTGGAAGCGGAAAAGAAACCGATTTTGCAGCGGCGCAACGAAGCCAAGAGCGCAGCTGAAGTCTGTGAGCGCGAACTCGGCGGGGTTGATCAGCGAATTCAGGCCAACGATGCGGCAGATCGCGATTTGCTGAAACGCCTCTCAGAGCTACAAGCGCAGACACCACCGCCGGCAGACCTCGAAGCGCAGTCAGCCGCCATCGCCGCCCGGCGTGTTCGTTTGCCGGAAGAGCGCGCCGAACTGGTGCGCGCGCAACTGGGCAGCGCCGAGGCGTGCCGTTTGGCCAAGGCAAAATTGGCCGCTGCGGAAGAAGAGCTGGCCGGGATTGAGAAAAAAATCGAGCGGACGCGAGCAGAATTTGAAGCGCGAGATCGCGGATTGAGCGAAAACATTCGGACCCAACAGGAATCCCTCAGCGAAGCGCGCACGCACCATCAGGTGGTGGAAGAGCGCAAAAATCCTGCTTACTTAAATATCGGGCGGCATCTCGGCTCCCAGGGAATCGCGCCGCCGAATGCTCCCCATCTGCTGACTGAGGTGCAGCGTCATCGGACTGCCGTGGACCGGCACCTCCAGCACACGGCCGAACTCGCACTCCTCTCCAGCAAAATCGATAAGCAGGAACTCCGGCAGTTCTATTTCAGCATTATCTCGGTGGTTGTGCTTTCGCTCATTGGACTGGCCCTGTTTTTCAAATCGCCGCGCAGCCGGGAATGGTTGCCGCAAGAAACAGATGAAATTTTATCGATCAATAGTGACGAATTCGATCGCGCTGATTTGCCGAAGCGCTGGCGAAAAGATCAGCCAGACGCCTGGCAAAACGTCTGGAACGGCCTGGTTGGCAGCGCAGCGCGCACGCCAGTCCTAAATCTCGGGCGCGATACCGTTCGAATAACCCGCGCCGCAACCAGCAATGAGGCCGGGGCAATTCGTGAATTCTTTTTGGTCGAAACGCGGGGCGATCTGTCGCGAGTAATTCAGGCGGTCGATCGTGACAATGCATTTCAACGCCGCGACATTGGCGGACTGGCGGTTTGGGAACGGCCGGATCTGGCTCTGGCGCGCGTCGGCCCAAATACGATTGCGATTGGCGCGGCGCCCGAAGTGGATGAGTTGGTTCGCGTCCGGCTGGGAATGAATGTCGATCTCAAGATAACCGGCCAACTGTTCGATCGCTTTCAAGCGCTCGACCGAGAAAGCGCTTTGCGCCTGATCTCTCGAAATCCGCCCGATCTCTCTCGCGTTTTTCATCCAATCTTTGCGCCGGAGTTGTTAAACAATTCCCAGCTGCTCGGGCTTGCCTTGACGCTCCAAAATCCAGTAAAAGCGCGGTTGCTTTTGAAAATGAAATCAGTCGATAGCGCCGGGCAGTTCGCGCGCCAACTCCATGATGAGCCCCAGCGTTGGCTACATTTGCAAGACTCCGAACTCCTGCTTTACAAACAGCCACCCGACATTTCGAGACAAGGAACAGATTTGGAAGTGCGTATAATCGTCCCGGAAGACAGCGCGCGCAGTTTACTGCAGCGGATTGCCAAATCGGACGTCAACTCTGCAGTCGCTGGAAACTGATCCCGCAGGTTAATTTCTTCAGATGATTTCATTTCCCACAATCGGTCCAAGTCGAATCCAGAAATCAGGGTCGTCCGTCATGTTCGTCTTGTTCTTGTTTATTGGGCAGCGGCTCGAAGCGAACCCCGACCTGGTCGAAATAAGATCGGTCGCGCCCACGATCGTGGTCGACCTTCGTTATGCCACCGCCAAAAATGTCACCGGTCGCGCTTTGTATTCCCCTGGAATGCGTGCATGGGTTCTTCCGAGCGTGGCCCAGCAATTGGCCGGGGCGCAAAAGTTTCTGCGAAATTATGATTGTGGACTGAAAATTTGGGACGCCTATCGGCCACGGGTAGCTCAGGAACTTCTCTGGCAACTGGCGCACAAGGGCGATTACGTAACCAATCCCGAAGGAGGCATTGGGTCGCTGCATTCCTGGGGCGTTGCAGTGGATGCGACGCTGGTCGATCTGTGGGGCCACGAAATCAGCATGCCAACTGGTTTCGACGAATTCACCCCGCAGGCTGCGATGTATTATCATGGCAGCGATCCCGCAGTAGAATCCCATTTGCGCCTGCTGCAGGTCGCGATGGGTGCGAACAGGTTTTACGGCCTGCGTATCGAGTGGTGGCATTTCGTTACCGTCGATTGGAAGAATTACGTGCCCAAAAACGAAATCGAAAAGGCGAAACCGGACGAGAAAATCAACGCCCCGGAGGCGGCGTCGCAAAAAAAACCAAATTCAAAAAGTTAAAATGATCGACGCGATCATGCGGGACCTTCGCCAACCCGAATATCTTCACGTTTTGCTAAATCCAATTCCCGTTTACGGACTGGCGGTGGGCTTGATCGGGCTGATCGCCGCGTTTTTCCTGCGCAGCCGGTCGGCGCAAATCGTCTGTTGCATTATAATTTTGTTCAGTAGCGCGGCCGCATTTCCGGTCTATGAATTGGGCGAGCAAAGCTACGACCGCGTCCTTTCAATGGCTGACGACGATGGACGCGCGTGGCTCAGCGCGCATGAAGATCGTGCGGAAGATTTGATCTGGCTGTTTTATGTTCTCGCCGCCTTGAGCGCAGCGGCGATCGCGCTGCCAATCAAATGGCCGAAATCGTCTCTCCTTCTCGCTGCCGCCGTGGCCGTGTTTGGCGCGATTGTTCTTGGCGCGGGCGGCTACATCGCTTATGCCGGCGGCAAAATTCGCCACCGCGAATTTCGCAACGTTCCGCCACCAAAGCAACAGACCGAACACGAGCGGTAGATCCGATATCTACGTTCGCAGAATGTCGTGACAACGGATCTCGAGCGCGCGGAGCAGAATGTCGAAACGCAAAGCGCGCCGCTCAGAAAACCGCTCGGTTTGCGCGACCTTGTGCTCACTCAGGTCCTTTTCGTTGTCGGTTCGAGCTGGGTTGGCGCTGCAGCGAAACTCGGGAATGCGCATTTGTTTTTTTGGATGCTTGCGATTTTCCTTTTCTACATTCCGCAGGCGGCGGTCGTGATTTACTTGAATCGATGCATGCCGCTCGAAGGTGGAATTTATCAATGGGCTAAACTCGGCTTCAACGAATTCGCCGGTTTTATCGTGGCCTGGAACCTTTGGCTGCTTTCGATCACGGTGATCGCGCTCGGCGGAATGTTTGTGACGACAAACATCTCCTATGCCGTCGGGCAAATGTGGATGCCCGACAACAAATGGTGCGTGTCATTGGTCAGCAGCGCGCTCGTGGCCGGACTCGGCTGGACCGCCGTGCGTGGCTTGTCGTTAGGCAAATGGGTTCATAACATCGGCGCGTTCGCGTTGTTCGTCGTTTACGGTGCGCTCGTTCTCCTGCCCTTTATCGCGCTCGCGCACGGCGACCTCAAAGAGTATCGGCCGCTCCAATTCGCATTGCCGACGATGTCGATCTTCTTTTGCGTCAACATCTTTACCAAACTCGCGATCGGTGCCCTCAGTGGTTTCGAGTACGTCGCGATTCTTGCCGGTGAAACGCGCTCGCCCGCGCGCGACATCGGCCGCTCGGTCCTCATCGCGTCGCCCGTCATCGCATTCATGTTCATTCTCGGGACGGGCTCGGTTCTCGCGTTCATTGGAAATAATCCTATCGATCTCATCGGGCCGGTGCCGCAGACACTCCGACTCGGTCTGAGTTCGTTTCCGATTGCAGATGCGATGGCTTCAGCCGGAATCTTGCTAATGACCGTGCGAACAATTGCGTCCACCAGCGTTCATTTCACCGGTAGCTCGCGCCTGCCGATGGTAGCCGGATGGGATCGGTTGTTGCCCACCTGGTTTTCGCGTTTGCATCCACGACATAGAACGCCGCTTAATTCGATCATCTTCGTCGGTGCAGTGACATTGCTGATCGCAATTTCAAGCCAGATCGGAGCCGGGATTCAGGAAGCGTTTCAATTGGTCGATAATGCCGCCAACGTTTTTTACGGAACGGTTTATTCGTTCCTGTTCGCGATCCCGCTCTTCGGCGCGGCTGCGATCCGTTCCGGCGCATCTGTTTGGTTGCGAATCGGCGCGCTTTGCGGGTTGGCGGTCTGTTTGCTCGCGATCTTTTTCACCGTCTATCCAATCATCGATGTACCGAGCAAATTCAGTTTCGCCGTAAAAATTATCAGCGTCAGTTTGATTGCCGATTTAATCGGCGTCGCAATCTTCGTCGTTGGAAAGAAACGGCGTGCCGCTGTCAGTTAGCGCAGTTTTCCGCAACCCACCGAAGGTATTCCGGCAATCCACGATCGATTTTGCAGGAAACAATTTCGGGAACTTCGTACGGGTGTAGCGATCGAAGCTTGCTTTCGAACTCGGAGTAGCGCGCGGCATCGAGTTTGAAAACAGTCAGTGCTTCGTCACTTGACTCCAGTTTGCCCTGCCAGCGATAAACGGAGTGGATTTGTGGAATAATGTTTCCGCAGGCAGCTAATTTAAGATCGACCAGTTCGCGAACGATCTTTCGCGCGGTCTCTGCATCGGGGAATGCGCAGAACGCGATGAGAAATTCCATTCGTTAGGCCAGAACCAGCGCGCGCTTCGCCGGTTCGGCTCGGTAAATCCAGCCCCCACCAAGCACCACGTCGCCATTGTAAATTACCGCAGCTTGCCCGGGTGTGACAGCGCGCTGCGGGTCGGACAAACGGATTCGGACACGATCAGCCTCGACTGGCGTGACCGTCGCGTTTGTCCCGGGATGGCTGTAACGGATCTTAACGGTGAAGGCGCGATCTTGGAGCGAAACATTTGGCGCAATCCAATTGACGCGATCGATTTCGAATTCGTCGCAAATCAAATCGTCGACGTCGCCCACGATAACGCGGTTTGTCTCTGGATCGAGATCGACGACGTAACGAGGCCGCGGTGAGCCGCCGGGAAGACCTTTGCGCTGGCCGATGGTGAAAAGCTCGATGCCGTCGTGTTTGGCGATAAAATTACCTTCGACATCGTAAATTTCGCCTCGATGAAACTCGTGCTGGCCAAGATGCGAGCGGAGAAACGCCTTGTAATCGTTTCCCGGAACGAAACAGATCTCCTGGCTATCGGCCTTGTCTGCGACTTTCAGGCCTAACAAACTGGCGATTTTACGAATCTCGGGCTTGCGCATGGCACCCAGAGGAGTCAGCGCTCGTCGCAATTGGGATTGCCTCAAACTGAACAGAAAATAAGACTGATCTTTCCGTGGATCGACGCCTTTCCGCAACACGGCTCGATCGTCATGCTGCTCAATGATGGCATAGTGGCCGGTTGCGATAAAATCGCAACCGAGCGCTTCCGCTTTTTGCCAAAGACTTCCGAACTTCAGTTTTTCATTGCAGAGAACGCATGGATTCGGCGTGCGACCGGCTTGATATTCGCTCGTAAAATAATCGATCACCGTCCGTTCGAATTGGTCGGCTTCATCGACCACATAGTGTGGAATGCCTAACGAATGTGCGACCGCTCGCGCATCTGCCACGGCCTGTGGTCCGCAGCATTTGTCTTCCGCGCGCGAAATGCAATCCTGCGGCCATACTTTCATCGTCACGCCGACGACATCGTAGCCCTGCTCGCGGAGCAAGTAACCGGCGACTGAAGAATCCACTCCCCCGCTCATCCCAAGCAGCACGCGTTGATTTTTTCGCTTCATCGAGGTCAAGAGTCTCGGTGAATCGCGGGACGAGTCAACGCGCGAACCGGCACGCTGACGAACGAACTTCCGCGCAAAGTGAACCGCCAGTCCAAATCCGCCGAGCGGGTAATGCCAATGCGACGATCGGTCGCAATATGGACAGTCGGCTCCGGACGAGAAAGAAAACAATGGAGCCGATCGGAACACAGATCCATTTCGTGGTCTTGTCCGCTGATGTTGAGAGCTTGCGTTAATTTGCCGGGACCGGAGGCAAGCTTGCGAAGATCGTCCACACCCCGGCGTTTCTTCATAAGCCAAATCCCGCGCCGCGGTTCCAATGCCCGGATCAAGACAAAACCGTTTTCGTCGCCCTTGACCAGAACGTTAAGCATCCAATGAACGCCGTAATTAAAATAAATGTAAGCCGCTCCCGGTTGATTGCGCTCGATGAATGCGCGCGCACTTGGGCGCGTAAAAGTATGCGCCGCTTCGTCGTTCAACGCCGCATAGGCCTCAACCTCAACAATAATTCCAGCGCATTCGCCCCAAACGAGCTCCGTCCCGATCAACTCGCGGGCGCAAATGAGGGGATCGCGGCGGAAAAACGAACGCCGGATGAGTTTTCCTTTCATTAACGTAGCTCAGCCGCCACCTGATCGAGCCTATTATCGGCTTAAAAACCCTTCGCTCGGTAGAGAACCGGGAGCGTGACTTCCGACGCGACCGGCAGACCGTTGCGAAAAGCTGGGATAAATTTGCAGTTACGAAAATCATTCAGCGCAGCCGCCGCGAAGCCTTCGAACGGTGGTTCTTCCGAGACAGCCTGAATGCTCTGAACAATGCCGGTCTCATCAATCTTCATTTTCAATCGAACGGAGCCATCCATCTGGACCCGGGCAGTTTCATCCGGGTAATGGAAGCCGGAAAACTTGGAACCTTCTCCGAAAAACGGCTGCGGATCGATAAAGTCATCCTCACTTGCTACCGCGGCTGGCTGCACATTCGAGAAAATGCGCAGGCGAGGCTTTCCATCACTGATCGTAAAGACAACCGTGCCATAGTAAATGGCATCAACTGTCCGATGGTTGTAAACTCCCGGTATAAATCTGGGATTTGATGCAACCGCGAGTCTCTTTTGCACCTCCACTCTCAATAAATCTGAATTGGGGAGTCCACCGAATATTTCGCTCCATTCCACCTCGCCTGTTTTTCTGACAGAACAAATAAACAGAACCATCCCATCCTTTTGACCCCTTTGGACCAAGTCCTGCGTATCGATTCGATTGATTAAAGAATCAGGCCCTTGACCGAGCAGGATCGGCCGATACATCGGCAATGTCATCTGGCGTTCGGAGGGAACTTCAGTCACCTGCGACCAGGCAAGGTTCCCAAAGAGCATTGATATAAGGATTAAAACTGCCGAAACACGCATACCCAATAACGCAAGCGGAGCGGGCGCATTTTTCAAGCCCCAATCCGCGAAAAATTATGCGGCAACGGACGCGCGAAAACGATCCGGAGCCTTAATGATTTTGTGGACGGTCTGATGCTTGCGGAAATATTCGATCAGCGCGTCGCGTGTCTGGACCGGGTGAAACACGCAATTCGACTCCGGTTTTTCGAGAATCGATCGCAACTTCATGAAATGATGGCCTCCGCTGCGCGAATCGAAAGTATTGAAGGCGATCAAGTATTTCTGATCGCGCTCCAGCGGGCGACCATCAGCCGTCGAGATTGATGTAACGCGACGCGCTGAGCCCTTGCCAGCGGTTACGATATTGAATCCCATCAAGTTTCTCTCCTCGTGGCTCGCGAACGTTTCCTCCATCACCGATTTAATTTCCTCCGGACCAAGTTGCGCGGTGACCAAACAATTTTCGTACGGGATCACATTCCAGATGTCATTCACGTTCTTCGGGCCAGCGGAAATGATCGCTTCTTCGTTAAAAACGCCATGAAACACGCCGTCCACCCGGACTAGTCGCTCTTGCAGCGCCTCGGCAATCGCGGCGGCGATCAATCGCTCCACATCACTGGGAACGCCGGGGCGCCCGCGAGCGCCGAGAGTCTCCGCCAGTTCGCCAATCGGTTCGGCCAGCGCGGCCTCGGATTGGTCGAGCTGCGCCTTTGCGCGTGAAAGAACGATATGATCGAGGAGAATTCGCGAATCCATCAACTCGCAGGTAGCTGTGCGATTAAGCAGTTTTTTCGATTGTCGATCGAACACGAGATCGACCCGGCCGACATAAATGCCGAAATGGTCGGATTGTGTCAGTAATATCCGGTTCGTCAGGCGATTGGGAACCAATTGATGAGTGTGGCCCGCGATGAAAACGGCTGTCTCCGGAAATTCGGCTGTAAGCGACATCACGCTATTGGCAAAATCATCTCCACCCGTTCGCGGCTTCAGGCCCATGTGTCCGGTCAACACGATCACATGCGCGCCTCGCATCTTCGCTTGCGCAACCGCCCGTCGCACTGGCTCGACCGGAAACGCAAATTCTGCTCCCCCTGTAAATTCAGGCCTGAACCAGAACGGCATTCCGGGTGTCGTCACTCCAATGACTGCGATCCTGATCTCCGCGAATTCCCTCAAAATGAACGATTGAAGCTTCACGCTCGGATCTTGCGAGCCGAGGAAATCGCTCACGGCCTTTCCTTCAATCGACATGTTTGCGGCCAGAACCGGCATTTCCGATCGTGCGACCGCGTTTTGAAATACCTCCATCCCCCAATCAAATTCGTGATTGCCGACAACCCAGGCGTCGTATTTCAGGTAATTGAACAAATCGATCATCAGCTCGCCTTTATTCCGAAAGCTGACGTCGGTACCCTGATAAACATCCCCAACGTCGATCAAAATCGAATTTGGATTTTGCCGACGCCAGCGTCGAATCTGGGTGGCACAGCGCGCAAAACCTCCCAGATCAGTGTTGCCGTTGTAGTCCGACGTCGGCAAAATATGGCCGTGCAGATCGGTTGTGTGCAGAATCGAAATCGTGACAAAATCAGGATCAAGCGATTTGACCGGGCGCAGATAATCTGGCAAACCAGCCGCCAGAACGGCACCACCGGCGACTTTCAAAAAATCGCGACGCGTCCAATGTTCGTTCGGGGGAACCATGAACTCGCTGATCGTACTCTTGTTGACGAACACGAACAACCGAAAAACTCCAACCACGGAGGAAAACCATCATGATTGATAGAAACTCACTTGAAGCGTTGCGATCAGCTGTGCGGGGAAAAGTAATCGAACCCGGAGACGCCGATTACGATGAGTCTCGCAAGGTCTACAACGGCATGATCCATAAAAAGCCGCGAGTGATCGTGCGCTGTTCGGACGTGGCAGACGTGATTCAATGTGTCTATTTTGGGAAAAAAACGGGCTTGCCAGTGGCGGTTCGAGGCGGCGGTCATAACGCCGGTGGATTGGGAATTTGCGATGATGGCCTGGTGATCGATCTCGCTCCGATAAGATACGCACGAGTCGATCCAGCCGCGCGCAGTGTTACGGTCGGCGGCGGATGCACCTGGGG
>Ga0187779_10001303_pt1 | contig 15599 bp, 11 predicted proteins | sample 1015_Q2_SP10_10__FD_132435 | JGI IMG/M metagenome (GOLD analysis project Ga0187779, IMG submission 132435) | Tropical peat soil microbial communities from peatlands in Department of Meta, Colombia - 1015_Q2_SP10_10_MG | ecosystem: Environmental > Terrestrial > Soil > Wetlands > Peat | place... | reverse complement strand
GCGCCTGCGGTCCATCATGGGCATCGACCACCAGCAGCACGCCATCCACCATTTTCATGATCCGCTCGACCTCGCCACCAAAATCGGCGTGGCCAGGCGTATCAACGATGTTGATTCGGTATCCGTTCCACTGAAACGAAGCGTTTTTGGCCCGGATGGTAATTCCCTTTTCCCGCTCAAGATCCATCGAGTCCATCACCCGTTCGGCCACCTTCTGATTGCTGCGAAAAGTACCGGATTGGCGCAGCAATTGATCGACCAGCGTCGTCTTGCCGTGATCAACGTGCGCAATAATGGCGATGTTACGGATTTTATCCATGGAGGAAGGTCTCACGCGAGTGCGGGAGCAGCGGGGAAGCTACTACGGCTGCCGAATATGGTCAACCGGCGTCGATTCAAAGAGACTCAAAGAGACCCAGGATCGCCATTCAGAACGTTTCGTGGTCGGATTGATAGAGGCCTAAAAAAAAGTGGGTCGCCGAAATCGGCGACCCACTCTCAGATGACGTACTTACAAAACCCTACGGGGACGCTGCCGCAACAACGTCGCTCACGAATGTCGCGCCGTTCGGCGTGCCCAGGCCAGTCACGTTATCCCAGCCGGGACCTGTGCTCAGCGATGTGTCTGTCCCAAACGACAACGCGAACCAGCGGGTTGAAAAAGGACTGTTATACAACGCGCTGAAAAACTGCGTCGTCGGTGGCTCGGGTTGGACCAGCGCTGTCGCACTCCAGGAAACCGGAGGACTCGGCGGGGCCTTGACCACCCCGGTCACGTTAGTCGGGGAGCTCACAGCCGTCACATCGATAATCGCGCCCTCCGGAAGTCCATAAAGGAGCGGTGCAGCCTGCCCAAGTGGCCCCAGGCCACTGTTTATTGCCGCTTGATTCGTGATCGCCCAAAGGCCGGAGAACATCGGACAAGAGAGGCTGGTGCCTCCGATTACTTCCACATCCGTCCCGTCGGCAGGATTGCCGTCTGGCGAGATGAAGATCTCGACCCCGGTGTATGGATCAGCATTCATCGCGATGTCCGCGTCTGACGGAACGAACCACCCAACGCTGCTTGATACCCAGGTAACGGGTAAACAGTGCTGGCTCCCCCGCCCGCTCCGAATTGGAAGCCAAGAATCAGAGGCGGGACCACTGGCGGATTCGGCGAGACATCGGCGATTCGCGTAAGGTTGGTTCCCCATCCAGTTTGCATGGTGATTGTTCCGTTGGACAAAAACGTACTGGTGCCGCCAACGCCCGTGGCAAACGGAGAATCAGCATTCGCTCCTGCGGATGTTGAAGGAATGCCAAAGTCATCGGTGTCCAGTATAAGATTATCACCGCTGTCCCCAGTGGAGACATCGTGGTTGATACCCAAGGCGGCAGCCATCTCTGAAATTCCGTTCTCAACCACCAGCTCTGCCGGATCTTCTACCACCAGAACTACCTCTGGAATTCCAAAACTATTTGAAATCACGTTTCCCAATTGATTCTCGATCGCAAAAAGATTCGCCAGATCGAGATTCGTAAACGAGTTGTCTGCGCCCAGCACCAGGGCAATGTTCGCGCCCGGGGCAATCGAGTGGGCCCATTGAACGTCAAGCGTGGTTTCGTCGTTCCAACCGCACGTGCCACCAGGACAAGATGCAGGACCGGTGGGATAGTAAATCGTGAAATTCGTGGCTGTCAGCGCAGGCAGTCCATTATAGGCTGAAAACAGGTTCGAGTCGTCCGTAATCGAGTCGGAGCCAAAGGCATCAACGATCACAACCGTCTGGCCGGTACCGTCCAAACCGTGGCTATAGAGTGGTTTCAGGCCATACGCAGTTTGCATTTCTTTCGGATCGTAGCCGCATGGCGGCAGATTTGGCGGAGGGGCGTTGATGTTCGATCCGTATCGGTTGCCGGTGTAGGTCGCTTTCGGGAACTTTCCTGGCGCCCCTTGAGTGACGAAGTTAAGTGTCTGGGTTCCATGCAAGCAGTTCCCGCTGAAGAAAAGTCCATCAGGACCGACCGAGGAAGGTTTGACCGCTGCGTAAGGCTTACCGGTTGACGGATCCGTGGCACGGACCGCATGCGATTGATATCCAAGATCGCTTAGTCCCTGCACCGCAGCCACGAACGCACCCGCCGGTCCGTTGACGGTACCCTTGGCTGCGGGCACGCGGTGGACCGCTCCGTTGACCATCGCGCGATTGATCTGAACATTGAAGGCACTCTGCGCGGCCCCCACCGTTCCCGTTGCCATCACGTAGTGATTAAACTTGTCAGTTGCCGTAACGGTCATGTTGTTGGCAGAGAGGTAATCGCGCACGGCACCCGCCTGGTCTGCGGTAGGAGCGAATTGAGCTCGGTACTGATCCATGGTCAGAAAACGATGATAGTTAGGCGAACTTTTGTCATACATTTGCCTAACCAAGGCATCCAGGCCCGCCTTGTTGGAAAAATTCAACCAAACAGTGACGGTAATCTGTTTGTTTGTATCCTCGGGGCCCAGGTTCGGGTTCGCTCCCGACTGCGCGGTTAGCTTATTTGAAGGAATCGCCAGCGCGGCGAATAAGGTAATCGCGCAAGCGAACAGTAACACCGACCCAATCAGTTTTAGTGTTTTGGATTTTGCGTTCATAATGATAATAGTTAACAGCTTTTCTTACATCGGTATGCTGACCAGATTGGCGCGAAAAAGTCAAGCATCGTTTCTCGTTTTTCCGCAAGCGAAGTAACGAGAATACAGCCCCCTCTCGAGGGGGACTTAGAACGTAATATGTAATCCTGCAGCGGGTGGAACTATCGCCGGGCGTAGTGGCCGTGGACCCAGTGGTGATGGGCACCCCAGTGACCCGGAACCCAAACCAAATACGCGCCGCCGGCCCAATAGCCTGGGCCGTGAACATAATACGGCTGATCGCCTACTTCGACGTTGACCACGACAGCATTCGACGTTGACGCGACACTGCACAGGCAAAACAACGCGGCAAAAAACATTGCTATGTTTTTCATGATTTTTCCTCCGTCATAAGGCTGAACGTGTTTCATTTAACGCCCTCCAGATTGGATTGCACGCTTTTTTGCACGCGTTCAGCCAAGCCGGCAGAACGTTTTCGGTCTCAAACCAAGACTGGCGTAGTGGCTGCCGGCTCGAGCCACTTGCCGTGTTCACGAATCAAGTCTTTGAGTCGGTCCACCGCTTCCGCTTCCGGAATGTTGAACTTTACCGGAGTTTTCCCGACGTAAAGGTTCACTTTCCCCGGCGCACCACCAACGTAACCGAAATCCGCGTCGGCCATTTCGCCCGGGCCGTTCACGATGCAACCCATGATTGCAATCTTAACACCTTTCAAATGCGAGGTGGCAGCTTTGATCTTCGCGGTCGTCGTTTGCAAATTGAACAGCGTCCGGCCACACGACGGGCAGGCGACATAATCGGTTTTGAAAATTCGCGAGCCGGCCGCCTGGAGAATGTTGTAGCTTAATCGCAGCGCCTGTCCCGGCGCTTCCTCGCCTTGAATCAAAACGGCATCGCCAATTCCGTCGCAAAAGAGCGAACCAACGTTTGTCGACGCGATCAGCAGAGTCTCGAGGAAATCCTTACCAGGGACACCGCCCGGCTCCTCCCCTGCTACAAACGTGTCTTTCAGGAGAATCGAGTGCCGCGATTGCAATTTTGCGGCCAGCAATCGGAAGGCCGCGATCACCGGAAGATCGAGATCATCTTTCACCGTGATAAATTGCGATAGACTCTCGGAATTTAGTTTTGAAATCGCCGTCTCATCGCGCGGATCGATTTCAATAATTCCGGCAGCCTGATAAACGATCTCTGGCTTGTAATCGCCCATCCGGTCGACTTTGTGCGCGATTTTGTCGAATTGTTCCTGCCTAACGACTACGCGAATCAGCTCTTCGCCGCCGATTCGCACGCCCTCGCGCTCGATTGTTTCCGTCCCCCGCCGCTGATAAGAGAACGGATCGAAGGAGAGTTCCACATTTGGCGTCAAAGGTTCAGCGCCCGCGCTTTTTTCGACCATCTCGATCAGTGCTCTCGCCACCGGAATTTCATGCGGGCTATCTTCAGTAAGCGAAACGCGAATCGTGTCCCCAATTCCATCAGCCAGGAGCGAGCCGATTCCAATCGCGCTTTTAATTCGCGCATCCTCGCCTTCACCTGCCTCCGTCACGCCCAGATGAAGCGGATAATTCCAATCCGGTCCGAGCTCGCCTAATCTGGCAACGAGCAAGCGATAGGCTGCGATCATGATTTTCGGATTGCTCGCCTTCATCGAGAAGACGAAATCGTGATAATCGCGATCACGCGCGATCCGGGCGAATTCGAGCGCGCTCTCCACCATTCCCAACGGCGTGTCGCCGTATCTATTTAGAATGCGATCGCTCAGCGACCCATGGTTGGTCCCGATCCGCATCGCGACGCCGCGCTCCTTGCAAAGATCGACCAACGGGGCGAACCGCTCACGAATTCGGCCCAGCTCGGCGGCGTATTGCTCGTCGGTATATTCGCGAATGACGAACTTTTTCGAATCGGCGTAATTGCCAGGATTGATCCGCACTTTTTCGACCCATTTTGCCGCCTCCATCGCCGCTTCCGGCTTGAAATGGATGTCGGCCACAATCGGCACATCGCAGCCGCGCGCGCGCAAACCCTTCACAATGTTTTCCAGATTGCGGGAATCTTTCACCGTCGGCGCGGTGATTCGTACGATTTCACAACCGACATTCGCCAATTCGATGGTCTGCTGAATGGACATTTCGGTGTCCATCGTGTCGCAGGTAATCATCGATTGGACACGGATCGGATTGTCACCGCCGATTCCAACATTCCCGACCCGCACTTCGCGGCTCTTGCGGCGCTCCCGCCGAAATGGATTCGTGCAAAACTTCACGATCAGAAATCTTACGGAGCGAAGTCAGCCGTGCAACGCTGTCTGCAGGCTATTCTTGCGTGGATTTCGGCACTTGCGATTTCGGCAAAAATCTTGGCGCATCACGGTGACCAAAGATCGGCAGGTCCTGGACGTCGAAAAATGCGATGTAGACCATGAAACCGATGATCAAGACGGCGCACACCGTCTGTACAACTTCGAGTACCCGCATGTTGACCGGTCGGCGCCGTACTCCCTCGACCAGCGCGAGCAGAATGTGGCCCCCGTCGAGCACCGGAATCGGTAACAAATTCAGCAAAGCGAGGTTGATATTGAGCACGACGCTGAACCAGAGCGCCATTCGCCAGCCTTCCCTGTTTTCGAACATCACATAATAGACGCGCAACATCATCACTGGCCCGCTCATGTGTTGCAGCTTCACGTCCGATTTCGGCGACGCGACCGCTCCAATGGTATTCACGATCGAGAGTACGCCCGCACGAATCTGTTCGGCCGGCGGCGGATGTTTCACGGTCATGTTGCCATATTGATCGAGCGTGATTCCAAACTGGTCTGCCCACGAAATGCCAATTCGCGCGACAGCCTCGTCCTGCGGAATTTCCGGCGTGACCTGCAGGTCGCGTCGCATTCCATCTCGTAAAATCGATATTGTCACCGGTTTGCCGGCATGAGCTTCGATGACCTCGGCGAACGCCAACGTGCTCTTGGTCACTCGTCCATCTACTGCCAGGACCACATCGCCCGGTCGCAAACCGGCACGTTCAGCCGGACTGTCTTTCGACACCGCCTCGATCTTTGCGTCGCCCGGTTCGAATGGGAGCTGAACCGGTGCCCTGTTGCGTTCAACTGTCAGAGTAACCGGCTCGTTCGGGTGATCTCGCAGGTACTCTGCTATGCCGATGATTTCGTAAAGAGGTTTTCCATTAATCGCGATGATCTTGTCGTTAGGTCGAAGACCGGCTCTCGCGGCAGGTCCCTTCGGATCTACCTTCGCGATAACTGGAGTCTCAGCCGGCAAAATTCCGACCTCGCGAAATCCTTTGCGCATCCAGGGCTTTGTCGGTGGAACAATGGGGCGGACCTCGAATGTCTTCGTTTCCGCCTGTCCATTCACCAGCCGCTCAACCGTGATCGAAATTGTGTCCGCTTCGCTTCGAACAACCCGCCACTGAATGCTGTCATCGCTCATTCCCCCAAATCGCGTCACTCGATGATGATCAACCGAAAGAATTTTATCACCCGCCATTAGCCCGGCTTTCGCGGCCGGATAGTCCGGCACGACGTAGCCCACGGTGGTAGTCGCTTCCGATTCGCTGACCGGCCGCCCAACTGCCCAGATGATTACCGCGAAAACCACCGCCAGCAAAAAACTGAAAAGCGGCCCGGCAAACGCGACAATGATTTTGTCGAGCGCGGAAATCTTGGGCAACTTGGCTCGATCGATGTCGGCTTTGCCTTCGATGATATCCATCGGCGCAAGTTGCGGCAAAGCGACGAATCCTCCGAACGGGAGCGAGCCTAACGAGTATTGGACGCCATTGATCGTTTTCTTCCAGAGCGGTTTGCCAAACCAGATTCCGAATTTTTCGATGAACAGCCCGCGCCAGCGAGCCGCCAGAAAATGCCCTATTTCGTGCACGACGATCAGCAGGTTGAAAAGAACCAGCACTTCCAAGAGGATGAAAATGACGCGGATGACCTGCAGAATCATGAGCAGCTAGTGTTTATTCCCGACAAGCCGGCCCGCTTCCTCGCGCGCCCATTGATCGGCCCGCAATATCGCATCGAGATTGGGATGCGCAACGCTGACATGCCGGTCCATCACTCGGCCAACTGTTCCCCAGATTTCCGAAAAGCGAGCTCTTCCGTTCAAAAATCCCGCGACTGCAACTTCGTTCGCCGCATTTAGTACGGCTGGGAGAGTACCGCCCGTTTCGCCGGCGCGGCGGGCGAGATTGAGCGCAGGAAAATCCGCATAACGCGGCGGAAAAAACTCCAGCTTCGACAACTTTGAAAAATCGAGCGGCGGCAAACTGTTCGGCACGCGATCAGGCCAGGTGACGGCATATTGAATTGGAAAACACATGTTTGAGTAGCTCATCTGGGCGAGAGTCGAGCCGTCAGCGAACTCGACCATCGAATGCACGACGCTTTGAGGATGAATAATCACGTCCACCCGGTTCATCTCCACACCAAAAAGCCAGTGCGCTTCAATCATTTCGAGACCCTTGTTGAAAAGCGTCGCTGAATCGATCGTGATCTTTGGGCCCATGTTCCAAGTCGGATGCTTCAACGCTTGTTCGACCGTGACCTGGGAGAGTTCATTCGCCGGCGTTTCTCGGAATGGGCCGCCGGATGCCGTTAAGATAATCCGCCGAATTTCCGACGAGCGGCCATCGAGACACTGGAAAATCGCATTGTGCTCGGAATCGACCGGCAAAACATGAACACCATTCTCACGCGCTTCGCGCATGACGATCTCGCCCGCCATCACCAGAATTTCCTTGCTCGCAATGGCGAGGTCTTTTCCCGCCTCAATCGCAGCCAACGCGGGACGCAATCCGCCTGTCCCGACGATCGCCACCAGCACCATGTCGGCATTCGTTAGGCAAGCAATCTCGCGCAGACCTACTTCACCTGAGAAAATTTGCGGTTGGTAATCGAGCGCGCGCCGCAGGATGCCGACCTTTGATTCGTCGACCAGACAAACTGATTCGGCCCGGGTCTGGTTAGCCGCCGCCGCCAATTTTTCGGCATTGCGGTTCGCCGCCAGGCCAACAATCTCCATCTGGTCCGGGATGTCGCGGGCGACCTTGAGCGTGCTCTCGCCAATCGAGCCGGTCGCGCCCAAAACGACAACGCGTTTACGTTTCATTTTCTTCGGAACCTCGCACAAGGGTCACGGCGGTTCACAGTGGATAAACATGTATTTTCAGAATCGTCGCAAGTCGTGGTGTGCTTTCTCGACGTTGTCTCAGGACCAATTTTCAGGGGACGCGGATCACCAGGCGCATGTAAAAAAACAAAAGCGGCGCGGTGAAAAGGAGACTATCGATTAAATCCAGCGCTCCGCCGATTCCCGGGAGCAGGTTTCCGGAATCTTTCACGCCGGTGCTTCGCTTGACGATTGATTCCGCCAGATCGCCGACCACTGCCGCGAAGCCGAGCATCAGACCAAGAATCGTCGCGTGCGTCCAGTTCAACATCGACAAATGGCCCGGCATTAATTTGAACAGCGCCAGGCTGCAAAGTAAAGCAAAGGCCAGCGCGCCGAAAAACCCTTCCCATGTCTTTTTGGCACTGATTTGCGGAGTCATTTGATGGCGACCAATCAAACTGCCAGTCAGATACGCCCCCATGTCGCTAAACTTGGTAACCGCGATCAAATACAAACAATAAAATTGTCCGGTGACCGCACCGCTGGCGGAGCGCGGCGTCAGATAAAGAATCTTGGTCACGAAATTGAAGAGCCAGATGACATAAAGCAACCCAAACAAGGTGTAAGCCATGGTCTGCAATGGCTCATCATGCCGCAGCCGCGCGAACATCTGTCGCGCAAAAACCGTCAGCAGAAAAAAAAGCAACACCGCGATCTCGAAGTCGTATGAGGCGGCCGGACCAATTTTTGAGAAGTAATAAAAACTTCCAACCAGCATGATTGCGCCGCAGATCATCCCGATAAATTTGAAATTCGGCAGGCCGTCCCGGTCGAGCATCCGATAGAACTCCCAAAGGGCGAGCAGTCCGCAGGCGCTGATCAGTAGCCAGAACAGAAGTTCGAACCCGGAAAATGCGATCAGGAGCGCGATCGACCAGAGCGCAATCGTGCTGACAAATCGCAGGATGAATGCGGAACGCCGCGTTTCACCGGCCGGGGTCGATTGTTCAAGCGTAGCGGGCATGAGCTACGATTGTCCCGAGACGCGGCAACTTTGTCTATAGATTAACAAGGCGTTTTTTCAGATTGGTTTTTCAGCAACGAATCTGGGTGAATCTGCGAAATCTGTGGATAGCTTCTCTTTGTGCAAAATACGATGAAGGCGGTCGTGAAAGCGAAAGCCGAGCCGGGTTTGTGGCTTGAGGAAGTTCCGGTCCCGGAAATTAAAGGCGACGATGTCCTAATTCGCGTGCTCAAAACGTCGATCTGCGGGACCGACGTACATATATATAACTGGGATGCTTGGGCCCAGAAAACAATCCCGGTGCCGATGACGATCGGCCACGAGTTCGTTGGAGCGGTCGAGCGAGTTGGCGATCAGGTAAAAGGTTTTTCCAGGGGCGACCTTGTCGTCGGCGAAGGTCACATCACTTGCGGGCATTGCCGGAATTGTCTCGCTGGCCGGCGTCATCTTTGTCCGAACACTCAAGGGGTGGGCGTAAACCGACCCGGCGCGTTTGCCGAGTTCGTCGCCATCCCGCAATCGAATTGCTGGCACGCCGATCCCTCGATCTCGCTCGACGTACTCTCCTGTTTCGATCCGTTAGGCAACGCTGTTCACACTGCCCTTTCGTTCGATCTCGTCGGCGAAGATGTGCTGATCACGGGGGCAGGACCGATCGGTTGCATGGCAATCCCGATCTGCAAACATGCTGGCGCGCGCCATGTCGTTGTTACCGATGTAAATCCTTACCGGCTCGAGCTTGCCCGTAAAATGGGCGCAACGCTGGCGTTAGATGTGCGTACCGACAAGCTTGCCGATGCGATGAAGAAGCTGGAAATGAAAGAAGGCTTCGATGTTGCGCTGGAAATGTCCGGAAACCCGAAAGCGTTCGACGACATGCTGCCGAACATGTTTCACGGCGGCAAGATCGCGTTGTTAGGCATCATGCCCGGTACGGCCGCGATCGATTGGAATCTGGTGGTATTTAATCAACTAACAATCAAAGGTATTTACGGCCGCGAGATGTACGAAACCTGGTACAAAATGACGGCGCTTATCCAATCGGGGGTCGATATCTCACCGGTGATTACCCATCGATTCCCCTACACTCAGTTCAAGGAAGCGATTGAGCTGATGAAGTCCGGTAACTCCGGAAAAATCGTGCTCAATTGGGACCGACGCTGATCGTGTAGTCGATCTGGCGGTCGACAGAATTATCGCGGCCTAGCTCGAGAGCGCGTTTGCTTTCTTCAGTTCGCTTATCGTAGCACGCAACTCCGCTGTCCGTTCGCGAACGGACTCCTCGAACGCAGCACGTTGGTTATCGAGCAGTAAATGCGCCCGCCGGCTTTTGAGAAGATTATGAATACGTAACGCGACCTCGATATGGTCGAACGGCTTAAGGAGAAAGTCTGTCGCTCCTGCCTCGAGCGCGCGCCGCTTCGCTTCATCATTTGTATCCGCGGTTAGGACAACGACCGGCAAAAAGTCACCATCATCCTCGGCCCGAAGCGAATTAAGGATGGCGAAGCCATCCGGCTCCGGCATCATCAAGTCGAGCAAAATCAGATCAGGCTGAAACTTCGTGCAACAATCGAGTGCGAGTTTGGAATCCGTGACCGATTCAATCCGAGTGTAACCATTCTCCATCAAGATGTCCTGCAGTAGCGCGATGTTCGCCGGTGCGTCGTCTATCACCAGAATCTTCATTTTGGCGAGTTCCGCCGAATCCCCATAACAGTAACGTAATGTGCTCATAATAGGTTGGACGACGCGGCGACCGCGGAGGTTTTTCGATCGTTGGCCGCAAAAGTTGTATCCAGAACACGGAAGAATTCGACCACATCGAGGGGTTTAGCCAAGTAAGCATCCGATCCCGCTTTCGTCAGCCGCTGGATCTGATGGGCCGTGGCATCGGCGCTGATGACAACGACCGGAATGTTGCGAGTCCTTTCAGATGATTTTAACTCTGAAAGCACTTCGCGCCCATCGATATCCGGTAGATGAACATCGAGCAAGATCAGATCGGGTGAATGCTGTCGTGCCAAGTCGAGCCCGAGCCTGCCTTTCATGGCAGTAAGCAGTTCGATTTCTGGGCGCTCCTCCATGAGTTGCTCCACCAAAGTTAAATTCGAAACGTTGTCCTCGACGTACAGAATTTTGCGATTCGTCACTTTGACATCGCCACCTGCGTCGACCGCTCTAATCCTCCGCGACGACGGATTTTCTAAGGGCGACTGACTGCGGGGGAGTTCGATCCAGAAAGTGCTGCCTCCGCCAACCGTGGTCTCAACGCCGATGCAACCGCCCATCGCCTGCATCAGACGCTGCGAAAGTGCAAGACCGAGACCGGTTCCTTCTACGTTCGACTGCTCGGCGCCCAAACGATCGAATGGTCTAAATAGTCGATCGAGTTTTTCGCTTGGAATTCCGGGGCCGGTGTCCTGAACAAAAATCCGAACGTTCTGATTGCCGTTGGTGTTCTGGGAAACAGTAACGGATCCTGAAATCGGAGTATATTTCACCGCGTTCGTTAACAGGTTAAGCAAGACTTGCTTAAATCGCTGACGGTCCGCCAGGACGAATACCGAACTGTCGAAGGACGCATCAGCCGAAAGCTGTATGCTGCGCTCCGCAGCCAGCGGACGCATCAGGTCGAGCGCCTCAATCAGAGCATCGGCGGCGCGAACGGGTTCGAGCGAAAGCTGCATTCGGCCTGATTCGATCCGACTAATATCGAGAACTTCGTTGATTAGCCCAAGGAGATGTTTTCCGGCGTTTAAGATGTACTGAATGCGAGTGCGCTGCGTTTCGCTCGGACTTTGCCGTTCCAATAATTGCCCGAATCCGAGAATCGCGTTCAGAGGGGTACGCAGCTCGTGACTGACGCGCGAAAGAAATTCGCTTTTGGCTCTGTTTGCCCGCTCTATTTCTGCAACGCGTTTCTGTTGCGTGATATCTTCGACCGTTCCTTCATAATAGGCTATCGCCCCGCTCGCATCTCGAACGCAGCGGGCGTTGGCACAGACCCAAATTTTGCTGCGATCTTTGCGATAGACTTCGGACTCAAAGAGCTCCACGAATCCCTGCGTTTCAATCAGCTGCTTGAATTCGTCCCGGCGCGCCGGGTCGACGTATAAAACTTCACCGATGTTGGCAATCGCCATGAATTCTTCGGTCGAGTCGTATCCGTACATTCGCGCCAGTGCAGGATTTGCGCTGAGACATTTTCCGTCTGGAGTCGTCTGAAACATCCCTTCAATGGCATCCTCAAATATCAGTCGATACTTCTCTTCCGCTTTGCGCAAAGCGCTGTCTTGCGATTGGATCTGGGCCAACATTTGATTGAAAGCGTCCGTCAAAAGGCCTACCTCATCGCCGCACACTTTGGTTGCACGGACGGAGTAATCCTTGTGATCTGCGATGGTACGCGCGGTGGCAGCGAGCCGAAGAACAGGCGTGGTAATAAAATGTAAAAATCGATTCGAAAGAAGGAACGCTAGCAGAAGCGAGGCAGCGAGAACTAAAGCGAAGATGCCGCCATAAAGTTTAAGCAGCTGCGACGTCATGGCGTGTAAGTCAGCCAACAGGTAAAGCGTGCCCTCCTCCTTCCCACTGACAACCACCGGCTGCGCGAACAGAATCCGATTGCCGTTGATCTGAGCACCCGATTTTAGACGCGCCGCGTTGATTACGGATTCATCCCGCATCAGACCAAAAGAGGCCAACCTATCTCCGTCCAGCAATTGAAGATGTGCACTGACGATCTGCGGCATGGTCCGGAGTCCGCCGAGAATTTGCTTGGCGGCGTCCTCATCCTTAAACAAGACCGCTGCCGCGCAATTATGCGCGGTCACTTCACCAACGACTGCGAGTTCGTGGGTGGATTGTTGTTTAAGGGTATAGGCTTGAAAACAGAATAGCCCCGCAAATGCGAATAGCAGCGCGATTCCTGCAATTAGCATGATGACAAGCGTGATTTTTTGTCGGATCGGCAGATCTCGCAGATTTCCCATTGGTGATGATGTTAGTTATCTTGCCGCTTCCGTCGTTTGTCGCTGTTCCGGCAAAACGCAGTTTCAGGGATACACGGAGCGTCAGAGACGGATACAAATTGCGGAGAGTCCATAGAACACGTTCTGGAATCGTCCTTTTCTTTCCAAGCAGCAATCGTGCTACCTAGCGCCGAAAGGCGGACCCGCAGTCATTTTGGAACATGGCTTGCTTCTCTGACGGCTGCGGTGGGGGCCGCTTAACTGGTTACACACTCTAAAGGTCTGGCAGAACGTTGAGAATCCTAATGAACCTTCACCCAAACGAACTCGAAACACCGCCAACGGGCGAAGCGGGAATTCGAAAGCAGTCTGCCGAGTGCGGCAACTCCGCAGATTTCAATTTCCGGAGTGAGCATTTCCTGACCACTGCGGTCGTAATTGCGATCGCATTGGCACTGGGTTTCGGATTTTGGAGCCTGTGGAGCCGACTGGCACCGGAGATAACCCCTCCCGCATCCCCAGAGGCCGCCTACGTAGCTTCCTTCCCGGAGAAAAGCATCGCCGTGCTTCCTTTCCAGGATCTTAGCCAGGTTAAAGAGAACAATTTCATCGCCGAGGGCGTGCAGGACGACATCCTCATGGCTCTTTCGAAAGTGGGCGATCTAAAAGTGATTAATCGCACTTCCGCCAACGCATTCCCTCCAAGCAGTGCACGCGACTTGAGCGAAATCGCCAAAAGCCTTGGAGTGGCTTTTCTCCTAGAGGGTAGTGTCCAGCGCAGCGGCGAAAAAATGCAGATCATTGCTAAACTGACCGATGCTCGAAGAGGTACCCTATTATGGACCCAGACCTATGAACGCAATCTGACCGATATCTCGGAGATTCAGACTGCGCTGGTCGAACGAGTTGCCTCCGAACTCGAGGCGACCATTTCCCCAAAAGAAAGAGCCGCCATTGCCGAGGGCCCGACCACAGACATTCTGGCTTACGGCCTGTACGTCCGCGCTAAGGATCTGATCGAGAGTGCCTCTTTCGCTGCTCAAATCAACGAAAAGCTAACTCAGGCTATTCAACTGCTCGATCAAGCCGTCGAACGCGACCCGAATTTTTACCTCGCCTATTGCCAGTCAGCCGCAGCCCACAATTACCTTTACTTTTTTGGTCTGGATCATACTCCTCGCCGGCTCGGGCTGGCGGAGGCGGCGCTCAAGACTGTCATTCGACTCCGTCCAGATGCAGGGGAGACCCATTTTGCCAAGGCGAATTTCGCCTACCGGTGCCATCTCAATTACGATGAAGCCCGCGCCGAACTCGCCCTCGCCCAGCGCGTCCTTCCCAATAACTCGCAAATCTTCGAGCTGACCGGATACATCGACCGACGACAAGGTATGTGGACCGAATCGGCCCGTAGCTTGCAAAGAGCTTTCGGACTCGATCCGCGCAATGTTTTTCTGCTCCAACAGATCGCGTTGAGTTATCAGGAGTCCCGCCAGTTTGGGGCCATGGCCGGAGCGCTTGATCGCGCGCTCGACCTCAGCCCGCGCGATGTTGATACTCGCGTAACGCGCGCTCTGCTCGAACTTGAGTGGCGTGCTGACACGCAGCCACTCCACCAGATGATCGACACGCTGTTGGCCGAAAATCCGGCGACGGCCAGTGATGTGTCAGACCCATGGCTGTATCTCTCTTTGTGCGAACGCGATCAGGCAAGTGCCTCGCGTGCGTTAGCTGCGATCCCGCAAGATGGTATTGCCACCGATCTGAATTTTCCGCGCGCCTGGTGTGAAGCCCTCGTCGCCCGTGCCAAGGGAGACGCTGCTGGTGCCCACGATGCCTTCCTGGCGGCCCGCGCAGAGGCGGAAAAGACGGTGAACGCGCAACCTGATTACGGTCCCGCTATCATGGTTCTCGGACTAATCGATGCCGGACTTGGACGTAAGGAGGAAGCGCTCCGCGAGGGCGCGCGCGCGATCGAGCTGCTGCCGATTACCAAAGACGCAATCGATGGCGCCGAGATAATGAAGTATCTCGGTGTCATCTATGCCTGGACCGGCGAGAAAGATCTCGCCATTCAACAAGTGGCGGCGACGCTGAAAATCCGAAGCACTCTAAGTTACGGCAACTTGAAGTTGCATCCGAATTGGGATGCCCTGCGTGGCGACCCCCGCTTTGAGAAAATTGTGGCCGATCTCGCCCCAAGAACCTCCCAGAAATGAGCGTGTCCGGATCTAGTTGATGCGCACTGCCACTCGTTCAAGTGGCCGACATTCTCAAGAACGCGAAGGCGCGATCCAAAACGAGTTCGTTTGCAGGGAATGGCAATCGGCTGTGAAACCGCCAAAAACCGGGTCAATATAGTTTATTGCAGCGCGGCGGCTTCTTGACCGCGGCCTTCCAGTTCAAGCACCATGCGTTTGATGTGCTTGTAGTTCTGGTGCGATTGCAGCAGCTGCAAACTTTCCTGCGGATCGCCCCAATGCAGAACCTGGATCGGTTCCTCGCGCGCGCCCCACGCGTTCATATCGCGCGGAGTGGCCATGTAGAGGTCGATCGTGTTGCGGCCGCTCAAGGCCCAGCCGTAATCTTCGACTCGATAAATTTGCCCGGTTGAGAGTAATCGGAAGGTTGTTCCCATCGGCCAGCGCGACCAATCCGCGGCTGCGCTCCCGATCCGCGGCGGTTTATTCACCGCAATTGCCCGTTTTGCTCCGCGAACTGTTTTGGTCGTGCGCGTACTGGCGGTTGTCACCGTTGTCCTGGTCGATCCCTTGCTCCCGGCTTTCGACGATGACGGCTCGTCCATCGAGAAGGGCTGCAGAGTCGATCCCGAATTC
>Ga0187779_10001302_pt1 | contig 15600 bp, 13 predicted proteins | sample 1015_Q2_SP10_10__FD_132435 | JGI IMG/M metagenome (GOLD analysis project Ga0187779, IMG submission 132435) | Tropical peat soil microbial communities from peatlands in Department of Meta, Colombia - 1015_Q2_SP10_10_MG | ecosystem: Environmental > Terrestrial > Soil > Wetlands > Peat | place... | reverse complement strand
GCAAGCTACTTTATTAGTGCATCGTTGGTTATTTCTCGGAGTAGGGTTTCAGCTAATGGTTCAGGGTCTGAGTCAGGAGAGCTCAATAGAGACTTTCTGCTTCTACCCTGAGCATTAACTGTGACCCAGACATTTTCAACATGATAGTATCCAGAGTGTTCTTTGCCATCATCTCCCTTAATGGTAACCCTACCGTGTTTCTTGGGAATCATTTTGATTCCTCCAAAGGTTGATCGGTATCCAATATAACCCTTGTTTGAAGGGATAGAATGACGATTGCACTGGGCATGATTAATACAGATTTCTTCAAGATGGTCTCTTTGTTCTTTTCAGAACTTCACCGATTTGTTGATGAAATCTTTCAGCGTTTGAAAGGGAAAACGACAAAACAACGGGAATGCCGCTCCTTAGGCGAAAATGTTTCGACAGATTCTGGGTAAGTATCGTCACCGCCTCCGGATTTTTTTCGAACGCTTCCTTCTGCGCGAAGGAGCCTTCCTTTTCACCATCTGGCTCTCTTTTTCTTCGAGGAGCTTTCGAACCTCGCGGCGGCTGAGCTTTCGAAGGGCCACCATCACCGCCTTCTTCTTCATAGTTGGCTTAAACTGTCCCACCTCCCATAGATGGGCCGCCCCAACGCTGACGCCTGTAAGAATCGCCAGTTCTTTCTGAGTAATGCCCAAACGCCTCCGAAGGCTTCCGATCAGACGGGGTGAGAAACGGGATTCCTCCACCTCTTCGGGAGTTGCCCCAAGTGGAGTCTTACCTTTTTCCAACTCTTTTTGCTGACTAGCTGTGATCCGCTGAAGCGCCAAAACTGTCTTGCAAAGTTGTGGGACCCCACTTTTCAAAAACCTGACATCACGGCCTAAGGAAACAGAAATCTTCCTTATCTCCCTTCTCGCCAAACGTACAATTTCAGATTTGATGATTCCTTCTACCTTGCCCATAAGCCCCTCCTCTCGATTTTTCAATGAAAACTCTTCCCTCCTCTAAAGCTATCTAATCCATTACAGAAGCAGGAACCCTTTGTCAAGCATTTCTTGTCCAGTGTAAGGATAAACTTTGCCATCCACAAGAATTGTCAGCACAAACGATTGCGGGTGTAATCTGCATCATTAAAACGAAATGACTTGCCAAAGATTACAAGAAAGGAGTCAATGAGGGTCATTTTTCAATTTGTTCGAAATCCGGGTTTTCCTCATAACAGGTTATTAGCTCCTGCAAATCATTTTTACAAATTTTGCGTATTTATTATTTGAAATGAATGCTCTCCCGAAAGCTTCAGGATCTTTCGTCCATTTTTTTAGGTGATGTTTTATCCTTTCTTTTCCAAAATCCATTTCCATAATATAAGCCGTTACTCTTGGTGGTTTGGGCCTTTCTCTCCTTCCATGACCTGGATATTTACTCAATTTTTTAGCAATTTCTTTTAGGGACTCCGGCCATTCATCCTGTGGTTTCTTCAACCAGTATTCAGCCCAGCAATATACGTAAGCGGCATATCGCTTCATCTTATCGAGAAAATCTTCTCTTCCAGGTTTGGCGCTAATATAATCAAAAGTAGTCTTCGAAACGTTACGGATCATGATTGCGATATCCTCGGGTTTCGCAAAAGACATCATGTAGAGTGTACGCCAAGTCTCAGGGGATGCAGAAATCTCTAAGGTGAGGTCTTCTCGAGGTGATGGAATCGGTAGAAAATTTCCCTGAGCTAACTACCAGATCATAGCTATAAATAATGTCCTGATCGGCCATGGAATACCCCCTCTTTCGCTAAAAAATGTCCTGAGGGAGTACCCAGGAGGGAATGTGCGTATAATAGTTGGGTGGGTTGGCCTCCCGCAATCCGGTGAAAGTGGCCTTGACCAACTCCACCTCCCCTTTTCCATTTTTAAACTGAGAAACCAGTCCTTTCTTTTCCAGGTCCGCCAAGTATTGGAGCAAAACCTCATTGCTGACCTCCAGGAATTGCTTCATATCGACAATCGTCATGTGCAAGCCGGGATTGGTTCGATAGTTTTCGGCCAGGACCTTTAGCACATCCATTTCATTTTTAACTACTTTCGGCTTCGGTAGCTTTCCCGCTGGCAAAGGCATATCTAATTCTTCATCCATCATGCGTACCGGAGCTTTTAAATCATCGGCAAAATAGCGGCTTCCCATCCGGTAGATTAAGAGCCTGAGGACCTCACTCGTTCCCGCGGCGATCTGGGCAAGCTTAGCATCCCGCATGTATCGTTCCACCGGATAAATTTGCATGGTTCCATTTCCACCCATGCATTGGATGGCTTCAGAGGCAATTTCTAAGGCGACCTCGGACCCATACAGCTTCGACAAACCGGCTTCAATGGGGACATCCCGTCCCAAATCAGCACAATAAGCCGCATAATAGATCAGCAAGCGGGCCAGCTGGAATTTGGAATACATATCCGCCAATTTAAATTGGTTGGTCAAAAAAGAACCGGTCGGCTGCCCAAACTGTACGCGCCTTTCCAGGTGCTGTTTGGCATAGCGGATCGCTTCCCTCATACCCCCCAAACAACCAGCGGCGCTGATGACCCGCTCAATATTCAACCCGCTCATCATCACACGCCAGCCGTCCCCTTCTCCTCCGATTAGGTTCTTAACCGGCACTTTGAGATTGTCAAACCGCAGGTAACAGTTGTACATTCCAGCACTGCCCATCCAGTCATTCACCCTTTCCACGGTGAAGCCCGGCATCCCTTTTTCGATGATTATGCCGCTAAGGTGGCCGTAGGATTTAACCATTTTGGGATCGCTACTGGTCTTTACATAGGTCATGTATAAATCGGCAGCAGCGGCATTCGTCTGGAACCTTTTTATACCATTTACAATGTAAGTATTCTCTTCCCGGACTGCTGTCGTCTCAATGGCCGCAATGTCCGAGCCTGCGTATGGTTCGGTCATGGTAATGCAAGCCAAAAGCTCGCCTCTGGCAACCTTTGGCAGCCATCTCTGTTTCTGGTCTTCGGTGCCGTCATGAAGAATTTGGTGCGTAGCTCCAATCAATGTGGTTGTGATCCCGGACGATATCACGCCAGCGCGAGAGGTTTCTTCTACCAAAATACAGGCCCCCGTTACACCCCACTCCTCTTGATGACCCCCATATTTCTGGGGAATGGTTGCTCCGAGCCAACCTTTTTGGGCCACTAACTTCATGGCTTCCCAGGGATATTCCTTCTTGTATACGCATTTTTCACCAATTGGGATCAAAACATCGTCCGTAAACTTTTGGGCGTCATTCATTAACTCTCTTTGGGTTTCATTCCACCATGGATAATCTTGCACCCCACGAGCCTCCTTTCAATTTAGGTATTTTCTCAGCTATCTATTTTGCAGCTTCTTGCCGTAATTTACCAACATCTAAAAAACCCTTTCCAGGGTTTGTTTTGTCAGCAACTATTTGCGGAGAGAAAGTGACAAGTGTTCCGCCTTTCTGGTACTGCGTATTCCAAATCGTATAATATGGATAACCGTCTCCTTTAACAGTGTAATAGCGGGTATGAGATTTGGCATCAAATTTCATGGATCCTACAACTCCAGGTACTTCTGTTGCTTCAGCTGCCTCTATAATGGCAGCAATGTCTTCGGCATTGCCTACTTTTTCTATAACACTTTTCATAAAGTAGATGCCTTCGTAGGTATTATAGGAGTTTTCGAATCCTCCCACCCTGTATTCCTTCAGCAATTTGGTAAAGAATGCCTTGGTTTTGTCAGTAATTTGTAAATCAGGATTCGAGACAACTCCCGACACCCATCCTAACGCAGCACCGCCAGTCATGTCCCAGAACGGTTGTCCCAGAGAAGCGGCACCCCCAGTGTTGCATATTGCTATGTTTTTTGCAGCAGACTGAGCCCACTGTTTCGCCATTGCTGTTAGGTCAGCATACACGGAAACCAGGCACATCGCCTGAGCACCAGAAGATGCAACTTTTTCCATAATGGGAAGCCACATTTTTTCTGTTGAGGCCACATCTGCGGCATAAGATATTTTGAAGCCAAGTTTTTCCCACTGCGCTTTTAATGGCAAGATGCCCTTCGTTGGATCTCCTTTACGCAGCAGCGCAGTGAATTCGAGGTCCTCGAGTAAGACGGCGATTTTTTTATACCCCTGGTCTTTATACAATTTTGCCCACGAATTGATGTAAATACCCATGTTCAAGCTGGTTAGGCCAAACGCCCTGAAAAAGAACTTAAACTTGGCAGGGTTTTCCACGACTCGATTCGTAACGGAATCTGCAGATGTCCAAACACCCATTTGTATATGGGGAAACTCCTTGAATAACTCGGCGCCTGCATCCTGACACGCTAACACGTGTTCCGAACCCTCCGTAAATATGATCAGGCTACCGTCGGTCATAACAGCTTTTTTATAACCAGCCACAGTAAGCGGTATTTGCCCCTTATTGTCGTAAGATAATAAATTTAGAGGTCTTCCCGCTATTCCACCCGCCACATTGATTTCATCGATGGCCATACGTGCTGAGGTAAGGCCTGATTTACCCCATGGTTGGTTAAAATTACCGATATAAGAAATATTGATGGCTTTTTGTGCCCCTTTTGCTGGCGTAAGAGCCAAGAATAGAAATACTATTACAGCCATTCCAAGTGCAATCACAGTGCTTCTATTTTTCATATCGACCTCCTAAAAAGAAGATTTGTGCAACGCCCATCCGCAAAACAGTTTATAATTAGAAGCCTTTGAAAACCTCTTTCCGGAAATTTTTAACCCTTTTAGACCTTCACTTCGTATGAAACGAAAGGGAATGCGGAAATGGTTTACTTCGCTGGGCCATATTTTTTGCGAATCTTGTCGCTATCCTTCCATTTTGGATTGCGGATTTTTTATTCCGAATTCCGCAATTCGCAACCCCCGATTGATTTTATGGCATCACCCCATGTCGCATTACGGGAGCGGGTGGGACCGACCTCCGATTCAGGGCCAACTCCAATGCCTGGATAAGCCTCGGCCTTGTCTCCCGGGGATCGATGATGTCATCCACATTGAAAGTCGCCGCAGCGGGATAGGGCCCGCAATATTTCAGGTAAGCCTCCTCGAGCTGCTTTCGAAAAGCCTCCGGGTCTCCCGCTCCGGCCAGTTGGGCCCCATGGCCGGCCAATATCCCACCGTCAACCGGAAGGGAGCCGAAGTCCACTGTAGGCCAGGCAACGGTAAGAGTCTGTTTGGCCCCGTATCCGCACATGGCGCTTCCTCCAAAGCCGAATGCCTTGCGGATCACCACCGTGATTTTCGGCACGTCAGCCCAGGCAAGCGAATAAGCCACGGCCAAGCCAAAGCGCAAGGCAGCCTCCTTCTCAGACTGGGGACCGGTCATGACCCCCGGTACGTCCACGAGAAAAATTATCGGCACATGATAGGCTGCACACAGGTCAATAAAATGGCGATCCTTTTGAGCGGCCTTCGCCGTAATGGCCCCGGCATAAACCGATGGTTGATTCGCCACGATTCCCACCGTATGCCCTCCCATCCTGGCAAACGCGGTGATGATCATGGGGGCGAAATCTGGTTTGATCTCGAAAAAACTATCTTTATCGACTACACATTTAATAATCCGCTTCATGTCATACGGCCGCTTGGGGTTTGCGGGGAGAATGCACAGGAGTTCCTCGTCCATCCGATTCGGGTCATCGTCGGTCTTGATGGATGGGGGATACCCCCAGGCATTGGAAGGAAGGTAGGAAAGATATTTTTTCACCATGCGAATGGCATCCTCATCGCTGACCGCCTCATTGTCCGCAACTCCGGATATGCGGCAATGAATATTCGAACCCCCCAACTCCTCTTTGGTGACCCGCTCCCCGGTCGCGGCTAGGACGACGGGGGGGCCGCCCGCAGCCATCATCCCATGGCCTTTCACCATGATTATGAATTCCAACAGACTTCCGATCAGAACGGAATCCCCGGCACAAGGGCCCATCACCAGCCCGACCTGAGGGGCGATGCCCGACATTCTGGCGACCAGCAGGTGATGGTAGACGGCCGGAAGTCCTTCCCCGATAAACTCCTCGGCTCGCGCGCCGGCACCGTCTAAAAGCCATATCAGGGGAACCTTTTCCTGGGTAGCAATCTCCACGATGCGGATTTTTTTCATCGCGTGAGTCAACCCAACTGACCCACCTAATACCGTGAAATCTTCCGCAATGACTCCGGACCTTCGCCCCTCGATCAAACCAAAGCCCGTGATCACGCCGTCTGCCGGGGTAATCTTGTCAGCCATTTCCGGTCGGTGGCTCTGGTGGGTGGCCAAAAGCCCGTATTCCTGAAAAGACCCCGGGTCCAGGAGTAGAGCAATTCGCTCTCTGGCCGTCAGCTTGCCCTGCATGCGCTGCCTTGCCACTTTCTCCGAACCGCCCATCTCCAGGGCCCGCTCTCTTCTTTTTCTCAGTTCCTCAACCTTTGATTTCATACATTGCCCCTGCTACATCCCTAAAGAACGAATGACCGGAGAAGGATTTCTTTCGCCTAACTTGAAACAAATTTTACTTTTGCCTCCCCCTCAATTGTTTGAGGGAAACATAACCCTGCCCGGGATTCGTCTTTTGCATCACTTCCGGAGGCCACAACAAAATCATTTTACCATCATTCTGCCATTGGGAAAGGGGAGCCAAAGGGCCATAGGGATAGATTCCGTAGGTTGAAGAAAAGCCATATTTCGCATGGACCTTCCTCAGCTTATCGCTGATTTCTCCCAGGGGCGCATCGGCTATGGCTTTGACGCACTCTTCTACAAAGCCCTTTTTATAAGGCAGATTGTGGGAGCAATGATCAATCGGATTGACCCTAATTTTGCCCCTCACACCGTCCGCTTCAGTATTCTCCAGGATTTTAATCAAATTCTCTGCATCCGCCGCCCTTGTTTTTCTTATTCCTTCGGCCCAAAACAGAACATCATCATAGGCCCCTTCAGCCAGCCAGTTGCTGCCGGAATAGCCATAGGCCTTTTGAAACCCTTTTAAATATTCCTGCGTCTTGCCGATAACTTCGTAATCTAAAATATCAGAAGGCCACCAGCCCACCAGACCCAGGCAAGCACCATTGGTGATTTCCCAGTATCTCGGCGATACGCCAGAATGCCAGAACGGAATGTCTTTAGCAGCAGAGCTCGCCCACTGTTTGGCCAGCACATAAAAATCGCTGTAGGCACTCATCGCGAAATCGATGTATTGGGCGCCCGAAGCAGCGATTTTTTCAAATATGGGCAAAAACATCTTCTCCCCTACGGCGATTTTGGTTGTATATACCACTTCAATCCCACGGTCCTTATAGATTACGTCCGCATAGGGCCGCAGGCCGTATTCCGGCCATCCCTGCCAGTAGGGATTATAATCTAAGAGGTCTTCTCCCAGAATAGCAACTTTTCTGGGTTTCGGTTTGACTTGATGCTCGATAAGATAAGTATTGATCCAGGCTGCGGCGGCAAACCGATCTGGGCCGGTGGTATAGGGAGTGAAGCAGAATTTATACTGGTCATAGTTATCCCTTACCTGTTTAGGGATTTCCAGTGCGGAAGCGCCCGCATTCATCATCACGTGCGGGTATTCCTTGAAAAGCTCTCCCCCGGCTCTCTGGCAGGCAATCGTCAAGGTTCCTCCTTCTGCCACCACAATCAAAGAAACGTGTTCGGTCATTACCAGTTTCCGATACTCGGCAACTGCGTTAGGCACCTGTCCCTTGCTGTCTGCCTCGAGTAATTTGAGAGGCCTCCCGATCAGCCCCCCTTCGTCATTAATGTCTTTTACCGCCAATTGGACCGCTTGGGCGGCGGATTTTCCTACGGGCCAGCCCATATTCGCGATCACTCCGATCTTAATCGGTTCCTTGCTTTGCGCGAAGCAGGATTTCCATCCCACGCCTATTACCACTGAAACAGCCATCAGCACAACGAAGAAGAGGCGGACTTTGTCCTTCATATAACACTCCTTTCTTTTTCCCTTCTTTGTCCCCCTCGGAGACTGGGTCGTAATGTCATTGCGAGGAACTGAAAACGACAGAAGCAATCTTATCGCGCATCGAACATAATGAGATTGCCACGGTCCCTTCAGTCGCTCGCCATGACGAAGAGATATCATAACCCGGTCTCACGGGAAGGAGCGAAGGGCAGGGGATTTTATTTGATCAAACCATATTTTTCAAAAATTTTATCGTTATCCTTCCCGATGGCGCATTCCAGACTTTTGATCCTCGGGGGAGACTCTGACATTTTAGGCACGGAAGAAGGAATCTTGACTTTCCCATTTTTTCCCGGATCAACCTCAAAGAAGGATTTCCGAATCTGCCAATGCTCTTCCTGCAACACTTCCCGGGGGGACCGAGTCTCCACAATGATGGGGAATCCTTTCCCGCGAAGCTTATCACGGGCAGCCTGTGCGCTATAAGCCAGTGTCTTGCGCACAAGCTCTTGCCGCGTATGTTTGAGAAATTCCTTTTTAAACTCCTCTTCCAACACTTTCAACTTTTCTACATCGTCCGTGATCCGGTCAAAGACAAACCTCCAATCATTTTCCAGGTCCCATCTCCCTAGGATCTTCAGGATCCCCCGAAAATCCGCATCTGCCGCCGCGGCAACGGTCACGTATCCATCCTTGGCCTCATAATACCCATAAGGGAATAAAGTCCAGTCAAAATTGCCGACCCGCACCCGAGGCATCTCAAAGGTAAATCCCCATACCAGGGAAAATCCCTGCCAACTGGAGATAGCATCGTGGGTAGCCATATCCACCATCTGGCCATCACCCGTTCTACGCTTGTGCAGAAGAGCGGTCAGAGCTCCGGCTACCGCCAACCCAGCGCTCATATAAGCGGCAGCCCAAACTCCCGCTTTGAGCGGATAATTATACGGCTCCGGAGCCTCAGGGTTTCCCGTCAGCGCTGGATATCCGGCTCCTGCTTGGGCGGTCAAATCCGTGTCGGGAATGTTGCAATTCTCCCTGGCTTTTGAGGTGAAATGCCCGTAAGGAGAAACCGCCACGTATACCAGACCATGACGCAATTGACTTAACTGTCGATAGCCGATTCCCAAAGAATCCATCCACCCCGGCTTCTGGGCATCGATGAGGACGTCCGCTTTGCTGACCAACTTCTTAAAATTTGCGCGCCCCTTCTCACTCTGCAGATCCAAAGTGATGTAATGCTTATTCCGACTCTCCATGAAGAAGGGAATTCCCACCCCCTTCGCGTTCGCCCCATAGGGACTTACCTTTCTTGCCGGATCTCCCTCCAAAGGCTCAACTTTAATGACCTCCGCCCCAAACTCTCCTAAAATGGCCGCGCTGATGATCCCGGGGAAATTGGCCTGGCCAACTTCGACCACCACAATATCCTGCAGGGCCTCGGGCTTCCCCTCTGAGGAAGCCATCATTTCAGCCAAAAGCTTATTAAAATTGGAAAGATGCTCGGAGGCCGCTTTGCTGACGAGATGCCTCGAAAATGCCTGAGTTTTTCGCTTCTCTTCTTTCATTTCTTTTCACCCCGGTCGAAGTTGAAGATCGGGTCGTTTTCCATATCGTAATAGGCGGGTGGCTTTTGACCCACCCGGTTCCCCCAATAGCCAATGACGTGTTTTCTTTCTAATTCCTTGACCTGGTTTTTTGATAAACCCAAGAGGGTTTGAAAAATATAATGATTGTGATAACCCACGGGCCTCGATAGTCTCTTCAGTCTTCCAGGGGTCTTGTGGAGTGCCACCGTGGGAACAGGCCATGTTCCCTTCCCGTACATTTCATCTTGGAACTCCACCACACTTCCTCTTTCCCTGCGCCATTCATCGTTTACCATTCGCCAATCATCCATAACCGGCGCCGCCGGGAAACCCTTTCTTTGGGCCAAAACAATAATTTCCTGCTCTGTTTTTCTCTGTACCCACTCTTCCAATACTTTGCAGATCTCCTCCGCATTCTGAGCTTTCAATCGTTCAAACGTTTCCTTAAACCTCTTATCTTCCGCCAAATCCATTTTCCCCATAACTTCCACCAAAGCCAAGAACTGTTCGTCCGTCGCAATGGCGACTGCCACAAATTTTCCATCCTTCGTCTTAAAGATGCCGGAAGGAGCCATGGTCGGATCCACGTTTCCGGTACTTTTCAGATCCTCCCCCGTAAGGTCCATATAGGACCAGTTATGCATGACTCTCATCAGCGCTTCTACCTGGGTCATATCAATGAACTGCCCTTTACCGGTTTTTTCCCGATAATTAAGAGCCGCTAATACACTTGTAGTGCCAAGCAATCCCGGGAAAAAATCCCCATAGTAATCTGGAAGCTTGTAGGTTTCTTTTCCCCCGAACCCGGTAAGGCGGGCTACCCCGGACATGGATTGGGCGATCAGATCCCAACTCGGGAAAAATCTCAAGGGTCCCCATTGTCCGTATCCCGAGCAGCTGATGTAGATGACCTTCGGATTAATTTTACTGACCGTTGTGTAACCGATACCCCAGGTCTCGACCAATCCAGCTCGAAAATTTTCCACCACCACATCGGATTTCTTGGCCAATTCCAAAACCAGTTCTTTCCCTTTGGGCTTCTTCAGATCAATGGCCACGAAATATTTGTTGGGGTTGAAGGATTGAAAAAAAGGAGAGGAATCTTTCCAGTACTTGGCCCAATAGCTCGCTGTTCTCCAAGGGTCCCCTTCCTCGGGCTCCTCCACCTTGATGACTTCCGCCCCAAACAACGCCAACCACTTCGAAATCACAGGACCAAAGATGACGTGGGCCAGATCAAGAACCCGGATCCCTTTTAAGGCTTCCGGCTTCTCGGCGATTCTTGACCGATCAAAAATTTCATTCGTATAGGAAAAATAGTCTTCGGGCACCAGTCCTCCTCCTTATGCTAAATTCCCAAATAAGCCTTTCGGATATGCTCACTCTGCAAAATCTCTTCGCTGGTATTGTCCATCACCACTCGCCCGTTTTCCAAAACATACCCGCGATCGGCCACCCTCAGCGCCTGCTGCACATTCTGCTCGGACAGCAAAATGGTGACTCCCTCTTGGCGAAGAACCCGGATGGTGTTGAAGATCTCCAGAAGAATCCGCGGAGCGAGCCCCAATGAAGGCTCATCCACCATCAGAAGCTTAGGAAGCGCCATCAACCCCCGTCCGATCACCAACATCTGCCTCTCCCCTCCGCTCAGCAGGCGAGCCTGATTATTTCTCCGGTCCTTTATGATCGGGAACAATTTAATAACTCGCTCCAACGAATGATGCCGGACCTTCCATGCCTCCTTCTGCCCCGAGGCTCCCATCAGAAGATTCTCCCAAACCGTCAGGTAGGGGAAAATCTTCCCCCCCTCCGGAACCTGAATCAGGCCGGATTCCACCCGCGCACTGGGATGCAAATGGTCAAAGGAAGTGTTGTCAAAGGATATGCTTCCTGACGTAGCCTTCAGCAAGCCGGAAAGGGTCTTCAACAGCGTTGTCTTCCCGGCCCCATTCGACCCGAGCAAAGCTACGCACTCTCCTTTTGTCACGTGAATTCCTACGCCATAAAGGACCTTCACGAGACCGTAAGAGACATTGACATTTTCTACTTTAAGCAATTTTTTCCCCCAAATAGGCTTCTATGATCTTTGGATCGTGGACGATTTCTCGAGGAGGCCCACTGGCAATTTTTTCACCGTAGTGAAGGACGATGACTCGTTCCGTGGCCTCCATGATCACCTTCATGACATGCTCAATCCAGAAAATCGTGATGTGGTATTCCTCAATCATCCGGCGCACCAAATTTATTGCGCGGCTGGCTTCCCCCGGGTTGAGCCCTGCCATGACCTCGTCAATCATGATCAACTTCGGGGTCGTGGCCAAAGCCCGAGCCAACTCCAACGCCCTCAGTTCGTAGAGCGTAAGATCCCGGGCCAGCGTATTCCTCTTGCCGAACAACCCCACAAACTCCAGGCAGTGGGAAGCGTCCAGCAGACCATCGCCATAACTCATATGCGGCCTGTGTTTCCCGCAAAGAACCCCCACACCCACGTTGGCCAACGCCGTCAAATCCTGAAAAGGACGAGGAATCTGAAACGTCCGGCCGAGCCCCAAATGGCATATCTTGTGCGGCTTGGCCCCCGTGATATCCACCCCATCAAACTCAATTTTCCCAGCATTGCATTTGTAGTAGCCACTGATCAGATTCATCAGCGTCGTCTTCCCGGCCCCGTTGGGACCGATCAAACCAACGATTTCCCCTTCCTCAATGGATAAACTTACTTCGTGCACCGCGACCAACCCCCCAAAATTCTTGGTTAAATTCTCAATTTTGAGCAGCATTTCTTAACTTTCCTTTATGGTGAATCAGATGTCGGGTTCAATGCTCAACGCTTCCGTACCCTCATGGTCGGATAATACTCTCTATACTTATGCCTCCGATAAAGCCCGTACAAACCCTCCCGCAGGGTGGAAAGCATGACCAGCAGGACAAAAGGGAATACGATGTAGTTGACCGGCCCCAGGATCGTTAATGCCTGTTCGAGAAAAGCCACAAAATAGGCTCCGACAATGCTGCCGTATAGCTCCCCACGCCCACCGATCATAACAATAAGAAGAATTTTCACCATAAAGGGGAGCTGCAGATAGGTAATTCCGGCAAACGTACCATAATAATGGGCGGCAAACCAACCTGTTACGGCAATCATCATTGAGGTGATGGTAAAGCACAGAATCTTCCACCCGTTGATGTTCAACCCACAGGTTTCGGCTACCTCCTCATCGTCATTGATCGCTGCCGCATAAAGACCGATCCGGGACCGCAAAACCTTATCCACTATGTACAGAGAAAGCAACGTCATCCCCAAAGAAAAATAACAAGAAACAAGATAGTTCGTCCGAATCCTGCCAAGATTTACCAGAGGCACGATCCCACTCAAACCTGTTTCCCCTTTGAAGATATCTGTATACACATAAGTAAATTCCAAGAAAATTAACGGTAATATCAGGGTAATCAAGGAAAAATACAAACCTTTGGCAATGGTGGTCAGCGGACTCAAGATCAACCCAAAGGCCAAACCCAAAAGAATGACGATTCCTAAAGTCTGCCAGGGATTCCACCCCAAGTGGATGCTGAGCAAAGCAGCCGCGAAACCTCCAATGCCCACGAAGAATTGGGGGCCGAAATTCATCCGGCCAATCCCCGCCATCTGCCAGGCCAACGGGATGGCGACGGCAGCGTAGATATTCGCCGTGGTCAATAAGGTTAAATAATCAGGCTTGCTCATAATTACTAGAGGGAGCAAAGCCAAACCAGCCACAGCCAGCAAAGGATTTCTCCAGTACCGGGGCTCGATTGCCCATTCCAACTTCAAATCTCTGATGTGAAAAACCAAACGCGCCCTCTTATGCTCGATCCGCATACGCTCACCATAAGGACTCACTTTTGGCAATCCCTTCCGGTCGGAAGATCAATACGATAAACACTGTAATTAAGGTCGCTAACCCCATCATCCGGGGGTTGATGGAAAAAGCCACGGCCGAAGACAGAAACCCCACGATGTAACTGGCCATGATACTCCCCCGAATATTCCCCAAACCCCCGAGAATCGCCACCAAAATCGAGGTCATCATCAATGGCAGGCCCAGAGAAGGTTCGATCGACCAAACAGGAGCAATGATCAGAATACAAATGGTCGGAGGAATGACCGAAAGAACCATGGCCAAGGCATAAACCCTCCCCACATTCGCTCCCATCAGCTCGGCAGATTCTGTATCTTGACTGACCGCCCGGATCACCAATCCTCTTCTCGTTTTCAACAGGAACAACACGAAAACTGCTGTGGTGAGGATCGCCACCCCGCTGGCGATCAGCATCTGGATGGGGATGGAAGCCGGGCCAATCTTCACCGCTCCCGGCAGGATCGTGGTGGGCAGATTGACCCCGGCTGTCACAGGATAAAAGAAATTTGCCGCTTCTTCGACGATCAGAGAAATCAAGATAAGGGAGGTCAGAAGGAGTTCTTCTTGCTCAATATAACGCTTCACCACGGGAAAATAAATAATCCCCAGAGTAAACAGGGTCTGAATGACGAACATCCCGATCACAGCAGGGACAAGGCCGAAGTGGAACTCCTTCATCAGCATCCACATGCAATAAACCGCCACAACAAAGGTAACCCCATATCCCATGTGGAAGACCCGTAAAACCCCGCATACAACCGAAAACCCGAGGGAGATGAGGAGATACAATGAACCTAATACGAAGGTGTAAATCAGAATTACCTGGATCGTGTCAGCCATACCCGTTAAAGGCCCTTTCGCAGCTTTTTGATAGGAAGAAAGATTATGTGCCCAGATTTCATTCCTTGGGTATCGGAGTTGCCAGAATAGATTGTCTTGATTGATTTCTTGGATTTTGCCAGTTTTTTCTTCTCAACACCGACTGGCTTTAGCCCAACTTCCTCTTGCTAAAAACATCGCCGCAAGTCCCCTCCCTGGCATCGACAAAAGCCCTTTCCCCCAATGTTTCGCTTCCGACTCCCCTCCCCACGGGAAGAGAACCGATCTGAAAGCTATAATCGGATAAATTGGCAGGAATGATTTCCGGGTTATTTTTGTCCAAACTTCGCTCTTAACTCCTTCACATGGATGAACCCGTCATTGGGATTGGCCAATTTTCTAATCTCCTCGCTGAATACGGCCCTGTATTTCCCGTTCTCCTGGAATTGGCCCAATGGGGTCGGATGGTAAGGGTAGCCCTTCACCGGATCATGGCACTTATCAAACTTCCACTTCCAAAATCCTCTCTGGACTTCCACCGTCTCCAGCGCCTTGATGAGGGTCCCTACATCATTGATCCGGCCCGCCTTCTCGACGGCAGCCTTTATGATCCAGGGCCCGTCATAGGCCCCATAGGTGGAAGCGATCAGCCCGGCGCCTCTTTTATTGAGTTCGGTTAAAAAAGATAAACTCTTGTCCGTAAAAGGGATGCGTACCTCCGGCCAGGTGGAAACCCAGCCTAAAGCAGCCCCTCCTGTCATATTCCAGAAAGCGGCGTAACTGCAGGCCCCACTCTGGGCGACAAAATCCATATTTTTAGCCGCTGATTCAGACCACTGTTTGGCCAAAGTGATCGTATCGGTGTACCCGGTTATCCAATAGATCGTATCCGCCCCTGAGGCAGCAATTTTCTCCAGGGTCGGCAGAAACATCTTTTCCCCGATGGCGCTTTTAGCCTGATAAACAACCTTCACCCCTTTTTCTTCAATAAAGTCCTTGAAGGGAGGGTATTTCCCCGGAAGCCCGTTCACATACGGTTCGGTCCACCCGATGTCTTCAATCAACAGAGCCAGCTTTTTGGTGCCGATCACTTCTGTGAACATGGTCCAGAATTTTAATTTCGGATCATAACTGTCGCCGGACTTGGGGTAGACACGGAAAAAGAATTTATATTTTTCGTAGTTGGCGCAAACGGTCTCCGTGGGGCCGTCATGTGCTGTCCAGAAGGCAAACTGCAGGTGCGGAAACTCCTGCATCATCTTGTACGCCGTTTTCCCCTTCAGCCGCTGCACCAACCGGCTGATTGTCACCTGAGGCGGCAGCGACACCAAAAGATGTACATGATCCCTACTCACGTG